>Ga0134099_1000099_pt1 | contig 111669 bp, 103 predicted proteins | sample 10_taG_2_FD_105482 | JGI IMG/M metagenome (GOLD analysis project Ga0134099, IMG submission 105482) | Switchgrass degrading microbial communities from high solid loading bioreactors in New Hampshire, USA - 10_41_5_180_A2 metaG | ecosystem: Engineered > Bioreactor > Semi-continuous > Anaerobic >...
CCTGTCCATCCTGAATCTCATAGGCGACATGGAACTGGGCCTCTGCAACATGGACGTGCTGGAACGGGTTTCCGCCGACGTCATCGACTCGGTTTATGAAAGCCTGAAAACCTGCAGGATCATCGGTCTTGATACCAATATGACAGAGGAGACGCTGGATTACGCAACCCGAAAGTTCAAGGACATCCCGCTTTTTCTCGACCCTGTTTCAGCCGCAAAGGCGGAGCGGGCGAGGAAGATCATCGGGCGCTTCCATACCGTCAAACCGAATCGAATGGAGGCGGAAGTCATCTCGGGCATGTCCATCCTCAACGCCGACGAACTGGAGAGGGCCGCCGCCTGGTTCATCGACCAGGGGGTACGGCGCGTGTTCATCACGCTGGGACCCGGCGGCGTTTATTACACCGACGGCCGGGAATCCGGCCTGATGCGTCCGAATCCTTCTGAAATCGTCAGCGCAACCGGCGCGGGGGACGCGTTTTCTGCTGCGGTCATCTACTCGCATTTAAATGGATTCGATATCAGAAAGGCGGCGGAAACCGGAATGGCCGCGGCGGCCGCCGCAATGCGTTCAAAAACGGCCGTAAATCCGGAGATGTCCGAAGCGCTGCTATTGCAGCCTTGACATAACAAAGAAAATATAAATATGGAGGGATCAGAATGAAGGATTTAAAAGGAACAAAAACACTGGAAAACCTTTTAACGGCGTTTGCGGGAGAGTCCATGGCCCGGAACAAGTACACGTACTATGCTTCAAAGGCGAAAAAAGAAGGATATGAGCAGATCGCGGACATATTCCTGGAAACGGCGGACAACGAAAAGGAGCATGCGAAACTTTGGTTCAAGCTGGCCCACGGCATAGGAACCACATCGGAAAACCTGAAGGACGCCGCCGAGGGCGAGCATTACGAGTGGTCCGACATGTATGCCAACATGGCTAAAATAGCCAGGGAAGAAGGATTCCCCGAAATCGCGGCCGTGATGGAGGGCGTAGCCAAAGTTGAGAAGGAGCACGAGGAAAGATACCTGAAGCTGAAGGCCAATCTCGACGAGGGCAAGGTCTTCGAAAAGGATGAAGAAGTGGAATGGAAATGCAGGAATTGCGGATACACCTACTTCGCCAAGAAGGCCTATGAAAAATGCCCGGTTTGCGATCATCCCAAAGCATTCTTCGAGCTGAAAGCCAGGAATTACTAAACCCCAAGCCCCCCGGTCCGGGCAGATAAAAGGGGCGGAAATAAGCGGCAGGTAATCAGAGGCAGGAAAAGAGAATAGAGCGAATAAAGTATAAAAGCAAAAAAGGAGCGGATTCAAATCGGATCGGAATTGAATCCGCTTCGTTTATTTCTTTGCCGTGTTATCGCGCGACGCCCGGGTAATCCCCGGGCTTTGTTTTACAGCGCCTTTCGGGGTCACGTTATCACAGGATAATCGGCGGCATTTCAGTTCAGCGCCTCCTTCAGCGCTTCGAGGTTTTCCTCCATAAGGCTCAGATAGGTGGCGCCGCCGTCGAATTTCTCCTTGGTCAGGTTGTGGCAGGAATTGAAAACAAGGACCTTGGCTCCGGTCGCCTCCGCGATGGAACGGGCGATATTGCCGTTGCTCAGTTCGATTTTAAACACCACAGGAATCCCCTCCGACCGGACCTTGTCGATGAGGAACGCGACGGTAGCCGCGCTGGGTTCGGTTTCGGAGGAGCAGCCGGGAAACGCAGCCCAATAATCAAGGCCGTATTCCTTGGCGAAATACAGAATGGGGAAGCGGTCCCCGAAAACGACGGTTCTGCGCTCTGCGTCCTCTACGACGGTCCTGAACGCAGCGTCAAGTTCGGCCAGCTGCTTCGTATATTCTTCGGCGTTCGCCCGGTATACCCCGGCATTGGCGCTGTCGGCGGAGCAGAGAACGTCCCGGATGACATTGGTTATCGCGACGGCGTTCCGCGGGGAAGTCCAGACGTGTTCATCCGATTCGCCGCTTTCTTCGCCCTCATATCCGGGCTCTTCTCTGACGCCTTCCCCTTCGTGCGGATGCTCTTCTTCCGCGCTTTCACCTTCATGCTCATGGCCGTGCGCACCGGACATGCCTTCCTTGACCTCTTCGTCCAACGCATCGACACAGTCAAGCATCTTGATTATTTTGATGTTGTCCGCATCCAGCGAGTCCAGGATACGGTCGACCCATTCGTCGTTCTTGCCCCCGGCATAGATAAACACGTCGCAGTTTCGAATCTCGATGATGTCCCTGGGCGTTGGCTCAAAGGAATGGCTTTCCGCGCCCGGATCCAGCAGCATTTTTATGTCGGCTTTGTCGCCGGCCACCTGGCGGGCAAAGTCAAAGGCCGGAAAAATGGTTGCCACCACGCTGATTTTTTCACTGCCGGCTGTCTTCGCGTCGGAAGCGGCCTTCGCTTTCGGCTGGCAGGATGCCGACACGGAAATAGTTAAAAGAACGATCAGGATGATCGCAAAAAAACGTTTCATCCGTTTAACCTCCAGGTTCAATTATATCATGATTCTAACCAGACGGTTAGACAAATAGTCACAGGACAAGCCGTTTTTGTCGGAAACATCAGTTCTCAAACCCGGAGTTCTGTGTTAGAATATTTTAGTACTACTTCAGAGCCATCTCGGTGCTGCTCAGGCTCAGCTCCGAAATCCTCTGATGATTGCGAAATATCGATAAAAAGACAACCATTAAGACTGACCGAAACGGAGTATAGTATATCGTATGAACTATTTGGACAAACTGAACCCGCAGCAGAAGGAGGCCGCAATGCATAAAGACGGCCCCCTGCTGATTCTGGCCGGCGCCGGCAGCGGCAAGACCAGTACAATGACCCATAGAATCGCATATTTGGTCAAGGAACAGGGCGTTTCCCCGTATAATATCCTCGCCGTGACCTTTACCAACAAGGCGGCGGGGGAAATGAAAGAACGCGTCGAGGAACTCATCGGAAGCGGGATCAACATGTGGATCCTGACCTTCCATTCCGCCTGCCTGCGCATTCTCAGAAAGCACGCGGAGGTGCTGGGCTATACAAGGGACTTTATCGTGTACGATCCCACCGACCAGAAGGTGGTGATCAAGACCTGCATAAAGGAGCGCAACGTAAGCGAGAAAGACTACCCCCCTGCCTATGTCCTCAGCATTATCAGCGACTGCAAGGAAAAGGGAATCAGCCCATCGGAATATGAGGAGAAGAACGGCGGGGACTTCAGAGGCAGGATCATCGCGGACCTTTATGCAGCCTATGAGGCGGTGCTGAAAAAGAATAACGCCATGGACTTTGACGATCTGATCCTGAAAACCGTCCGGATCCTTGAGCAATACAGGGATATCCGCGAATACTACCAGGACCGGTTCAAATACATCATGGTGGACGAATATCAGGACACCAATTACATGCAGTACCGGTTCATCAAGCTGCTGGCCCAAGCCCACAACAACATCTGCGTCGTGGGAGACGACGACCAGTGCATTTACCAGTGGCGGGGGGCGGACATCAGGAACATCCTGGATTTTGAACGGGATTTCAAGAATACGAAGGTCATCAAGCTGGAGCAGAATTACCGCTCCTATGCGAACATCCTGGATGCGGCGCATTCCGTCATTGAAAAGAATAAGGGAAGAAAGCACAAAAAGCTCTGGACGAACAAGGAAAGAGGCGAAAAGATCAAGTATTACCGGGCAAGCGACGAAAAGGACGAGGCGCAGTATATTGCCCGGGAAATCGACCGCCTTCATTCCGCCGAGCTGAAATACAGCGATTTTGCGATCCTGTACCGCACCAACGCCCAGTCCAGAACCTTTGAAGAGGCGCTTTCCGCAAACGGGATCCCGTACCGGGTCCTGGGCGGAATCAGATACTATGACCGGAAGGAAATCAAGGATATTATGGCCTACATGCGGCTGGTTCAAAACCCGGCCGACGACCTCTCCCTGATGCGAATCATCAACGAGCCCAAGCGCGGCATCGGGGATAAGACGCTGGAAAAGCTGCAGACCCTGGCTTCCGTCCGGAACGAGAGCCTGTTCGACACGCTCGCAGACGAAGAGATCGTGGGAGGGCTTCCCGCAAGGGCAGCGGACGGAGTCCGGGAAATGGTGGAGGTAATCAGCCGGTACAGCCGGGAGAAGGATAATCTGAAGGTTTCGGACATCTATGACGGGCTGCTGGTACAGACGGGATATTTGAGAAGCCTGGAGCAGCAGAATACTGTAGAGGCCGAGAGCAGGATCGAGAACCTGCTGGAATTCAAATCGGTCATTTACGATTTTGAGAAAGATGATCCCCAGCTTTCCCTGTCCGAATTCATGGAACGGATCGCCCTGCTTTCGGAGATCGACAACCATGACGCTGGGGAAAACGCCGTGGTGCTCATGACGCTGCACAGCGCCAAGGGTCTGGAATTCCCGGTGGTGTTCATGCCCGGTATGGAAGACGGGCTGTTTCCGGGCTGGCGTTCCCTTGACAAGCCCGACGGCATTGAGGAGGAACGGAGGCTCTGCTACGTGGGCATGACGCGGGCGATGAAGCGGCTTTACCTGACCAGCGCCCAGCTCCGCACCCTGTACGGCAAGACGGATTATACCAGGGAGTCCCAGTTTTTAAGGGAAATGGACAAATCCCTGGTGGAAGGGGACGCGGCCTTTGATAGGGCCCCGGAGGACGGCAGGTTCGGAGACAGCTTCGGCAGAAACCCTGTCCGAAGCGTAGGCGGAGGTAACGACGGCTATTCCAATCCTGAGATCTTCAGGCCCTTTGACCAGCTGAAATATATCAAACAGAGTATGGCGGCGGGCGCCGGCAAGGGAGCCGGTCTCGACATCAAGGAAGGAGACAGGATCAGCCACAGCAAATTCGGGGAAGGCCTCGTCATTTCCGCGGATCTGAACACGCTGACCGTCATCTTCGATTCGGTGGGACAGAAGAAGCTTGCCCGGGATATCGCCCCGATTAAAAAGATATGACGCCTGAATATGCCTGTTATTTTAACCATGCCTTTATTTCGCGGACTCGGAACAACGGAGGTCTTTATGGATAAGAAGGAAAGAATCAGAGAGCTGGTATCGAAGCTGAACGAAGCATCGGAAGCATATTATAACGGACGGCCGGAAATCATGACAAACTACGAATGGGATGCCATGTTTGACGAACTGGCGGCCCTTGAAGCGGAAACCGGCTATATCCTGCCTGAGAGTCCGACGCAATTCGCGGGATACGAAGAAAGCATCGGCGGCGTAAAGGAACCGCATGAATTCCCGACGCTCTCGCTGGCGAAGACAAAGAAAATTTCCGAGCTGCAGAAATGGGCAGGGGACCGGCCCGTCTGGGTGACCTGGAAACTGGACGGGCTGACGCTGGTGCTGACCTACGACGGGGGCAGGCTTGTGAAAATCCTTACCAGGGGACAGGGTACCGTCGGCACCAATATCACCTTTATGAAAGAAGCCATCAAGGGATTCCCTTTGCAGATCGATTATAAAGGGCATATGGTGGTTCGCGGCGAAGCGACGATCTCTTATTCGGATTTCAATCAGATCAACGACATGATCGAGGATGACGATGAGAAATATGCAAACCCGCGCAATCTGGCCGCAGGGACCTTGGGGCTGGATATCTCCAATATTGACAAAGTAAAGGAAAGGCGCGTTCATTTCTACGCGTTTACATTGGTATATCTCGACGACGATATGAAATCCTGGGGAGAGAGAATGGACTATCTTGAATCCCTGGGCTTTGCGGTGGTTGAAAGGGAGCCTGCGACTGCGGAGAGCCTTCCGGAAGTGATTGAGCGGTGGACCAAAAAGGTTGAATCGGGCAAGATGGACCTTCCCGTCGACGGGCTTGTGATATGCTACGATGATACCGAATATGCGGCCACGGGCAGCGTTACGGGGCACCATGCGACCAGGGCGGGGCTCGCCTATAAATGGGAAGATGTGTCCGCGGATACGGAGCTGGAATATATCGAGTGGTCCTGCGCCGCTTCGACAATCTCTCCGGTGGCCGTTTTCAAGCCGGTTAAGCTTGAGGGAACCACGGTCAGGAGAGCTTCCCTGTGCAACATCAGCGAGATGGAGCGTCTTGGCATCGGGAAAAAATCTGTCCTGTCCGTCATCAAGAGCAACAAGATCATACCGAAAGTGATCGCGGTGAAGCAATCGGAAGGCACCTTCGAGATTCCGGAGGAATGCCCCGTGTGCAAGGCCGCCACGGAAATCAGAATCAGTCCGAAAAGCAAAACAAAGACGCTCCATTGCACAAATCCGGATTGCACGGCAAAGCACGCGATGAAATTCACCCGTTTTGTAAGCAAATCCGGCATGGATATCGAAGGTTTGTCGATCCAGACCATCCTGAGGTTTATCAATAAGGGATATATCTCTCAATATGCCGACTTTTACCATCTCGACCGGTATGCGGACGAGATTAAAGAGATGGAGGGCTTCGGCGAGAAGTCCTATGAAAACATGATGAAGGCGATCAAGAAGAGCAGGAAAGTCCATCCCGTCAATTTCATCTATGCGCTGAACATTCCCTTGATCGGGACGGACGCCGGCAAGAGGATCGTCGGAAGCATAGGATTTGAAGGGTTGTTGGACAGGCTGGAAAAGGGCGAGGGTTTTGAGGATATCGACGGCATTGGGCCGGAGCGGTCAAATTCCATCATCGAATGGTACCGGAACCCGAAAAACAAAGACGGCCTTCAGGCCTTGCTGGCCGAGGTAAACGTGGAAAAGGTTGAAATTAAATCCACCTCCGAAGGGAAGTGCGCCGGCCTTACATTCGTGATCACGGGCGACGTACATCATTTTAAAAACCGCGACGAGTTCAAGGCCTATGTGGAAAGCCAGAACGGGACTGTGACCGGCTCCGTGTCCAAAAAGACCAGCTACCTGGTCAATAACGATATCGAATCCACTTCATCAAAGAACAAGAAGGCCAAGGAGCTCGGGATCCCGATCATTTCCGAGGAGGAATTCCTGAGAATGTTCGGCTGAGATGAAAATGTTTCATGAACAAGGGTTGATATGCATAAAAAGCCCCCCGGATGTTATATGGGGTAATAAATATATTCAAACCTACGAAAAGCTATTGTATTTTAATGATGCAATAGCTTTTTTATGATTACGGCATTCCCTTAAACGGGAGCTTGTAGAATGAAGAAGATTTTAGCATCTGGAAACCTAGGCCAAAAGAGAGCCCTGGGGATAATTCCCCAGGGGCTCGATTAGGCTTCTTTTATGAACATATTTTCTTGCAACTCTTTTTTACCAGTAGCCCAGCATATGCTGCATCAACAGGCTGACAACTGCGATTCCCGACCAGCAGCAGAATCCCATGACAATGGGTTTGCCGCCGGTTTTAACCAGCTTCACGATATTTGTGTTGAGGCCGATGGCGGACATTGCCATTATAATGCAGAATTTGCTTATTTCTTTAATAGGACCGGTTATCTCTGCTGGAAGATGGAACACGGTCGTTGCGACTGAAGCCAAAACAAAGTAGAGAATGAACATCGGAAAGATTTTCTTCAAACGGACATTTGAGTCGATGCTCTTTTCTTTTTTTGTTTTTATGAAGGCCAAGCCGAGCGTGATGGGGATGATGGCCAGAGTTCTGGTCAATTTTACGATCGTTGCGGCGGCCAGGGTGTTGCTGCCATGCATGCCATCCCAAGCCGTTGCGGCGGCGGTTACGGACGAAGTGTCATTGATGGCGGTGCCTGCAAAAAGGCTGAAGCCTGCGTCCGAAAGGCCGATCATCCTGCCGAGAGTCGGGAAAATCAGCGCCGCCACAACATTAAAAAGGAAAATGACGGAAATCGATTGGGCGATTTCCTCGTCGCTGGCCCCGATTACAGGCGCCGCGGCGGCAATGGCAGAACCGCCGCAGATTGAGGATCCGATTCCGACAAGAGCGGATGTCCTTTCCGGAACGTTCAACGCTTTATGAACAATCAGCGCTATGACCAGCGAAGTGGAGATCGTTGCGATGATGATGGGCAGGGATTCCCACCCTTTCATTATAATATCCGTCAGATTCATGCTGAATCCGAGCAGGACCACCGCAAACTGAAGGATAAACTTGGAGGTGAACGAAATGCCCGGCCGGAAGGAATCGGGCCTGCGGATCGCATATGTGACGATCATGCCGATCAAAATGGCAAATACCGGACCGCCCACAAGCGGAACCAGCCGGCCGAGATACCAGGCCGGAATTGCTATGCAAAAGCATAATAATATGCCGGTCAAATTTTTCTTTAGTGAATTCATCATATTTGCTCCTTTGTCTGTCTAAAATTCTGCCGTTCCAACCTGGCGGGCGGCCGGTCTTTCATAAAAGTCCCCAAAAAACCTGCCGCGAGCGGCAGGAAAAACAGCACCATCACCGCTGTGCCCAGCCCGAAAAGATCACCGATTCGCCCGATTGCAATGACGGCAATGCCGCCTAACTCGTGCGCAAAGCCCATTGATATGCCCGCTGCCAGCGCCTTGTTATCCGGGATGGCCTCCTGGGCTGCGACGACGGTCACGGAAAAGCTTGCCAGGAGTGTCGCGCCGGCCAGCGCCAGAAAAACGGTGCCCAGCGCTCCGTCAAACAGCAGAAAGGCAAAGAAAAGCGGTGTCGCCAGTATAAGGGAACCGATGATCAGCTTTTTCCTGCCGAAGTAGTCGGAGATAAAACCGCCGACGACGCCTCCTACGGCGCCCGCCGCCAGCATGACCGTAACGAGATGGCTGGCCTGGATATTGGACATATTTCTATATTTAAAGTAAAGCGGCAACATCGTCACCAGCCCGGTATAGGTCAGGGCGCGAAACGTGACCACTCCGACAATGGCAGTAAGTTCCTTCGCCGACTCCTTAAGGGTTCGGAATACAACGCCGAGCGCGGGGGGGCCTCCGGGGGAGTCAGGTCCTTTGGCGTAAAAAGCAATAACAGGACGGAGACAATAATGCCCGGGATGATCGTAACAACCGTCGCCTTCAGTCCGAAAGCCTCGAACAGTGGAATCAATAAAACGGGACTCAGCGCGAAGCCGAAATTTCCGAAGGAGACAAAAATGGAAAGCAAAACTCCCTTGCGGTCCATGCTCAGAACATTTACCATCGCGGAGGCCTGGGGGTGGAAGACGGCCGTTCCAAGCCCCGCCAAAGCGGCCAGGATTACAAGCAGCATGTAATTGTTCACAAGGCCCGTCAGGCTCAGCATGGCCGCCATCCAAAGAGTTCCGACGTAAGTCAGCCAGCGCTTGCCCTGCCGGTCCATGAAATAGCCGAACAGGGGCTGTGTGAATTGGGAGGTGATCGAAAAGACCGATACGATTACCGCCGCGTGGGTTGCTGTGAATCCTTGATATGCTACGATCAGGAACGGCAGCAATTGAGGCAGGTAATTGCTGTAAAAGTCATTCGTCATGTGCGCGAATGAGAGAACGCCGATTTTGGAATACTGTATTTTCGTGTCAACCATTTATGCCTTCCAATGTTCTGTCTTGCCGACTTGATCAACTCCGTTTGATGTCTGCGGCTGTAAAACAGTTTATATACTTTGATGCGGCATGTCAATGGCTCTGAGGACAGCGGAAGCTGAAATTAAACATATGCCCATAATTGAAAAGCCGTAATTTATAGGCTATAATGATCTAAGTTTAAACCGGTTAAAAGCTGTTTGAAGGAGAACGAACCATGAGCGAAGAAAGGGCTTTGGAGGCGAGAAACAAAGCCGGAGCGTACTTTAAAGAGGGCTACAACTGTGCGGAAGCGATTTTTTTAACCTATCGCGAATTGCTTGCGCCGGAGATGGATCCATCCATGGTGAAATTGATGACCGGATTCGGCGGCGGATGCGGAGAGGCCGGATGCATGTGCGGGGCGCTTTCCGGATCCATCGTCGCGCTGAATATGCTCAAGGGACGCTCGTCAAACCGGGAATCACGGGACGAGGTCTACCGGCTTGCCAAGGAATTCAACGAGAGATTCGCGGAGAAATTCGGAGCGACCTGCTGCCGCGCGCTGAACCCCCATCCTTTTGGAACCCGAGAGCATCTGGCAAACTGCTTGAAGATCACGGGCAACACGAGCAAGATGCTCATGGAGTTCCTTGAAGAAAATGGTCTTGTAAAGGAAGGGTGAATGATGAAAATCGGAAAAATATGCGCCGTTTACTTCAGCGCGACGGGAACAACGAAAAAGGTCGTGGAAGGGATCGCTTCCGCAATCGCGGATAAAATGGGAATGCAGGCGGAGGTCATTGATTTCACTTTGCCGGCCGCAAGGGAAAAGGCGCTGAAGTTCAGCCCGGACGATTTGGTGGTGTTCGGGACGCCCGTCATTGCGGGCCGCGTTCCCAACGTTCTCTTGAAATACCTGGACACCATCGAAGGAAACGGCGCGGCGGCCATACCCGTTGTTTTATACGGGAACAGGGATTATGACGACGCGCTGATCGAACTGAGGGATATTCTGGAAAATCACGGTTTACATACTGTCGCCGCCGCCGCATTCATCGGCGAGCATTCTTTTTCATACGTTCTTGCCAAGGGCAGGCCCGATGAAAAGGATATGGAGGCGGTGAAATCATTTGCCGATGCTGCGGCCGAAAAGATAAAAGGAATACCGGATATCACGAAGCTGCAGCCCATAGAAGTAAAAGGAATCCCCAACCCGTACCGGGGATATTACCAGCCGAAAGACCGCCAGGGAAACCCGGTGGATATCCGGAAGGTAAAGCCTCTGACCGGCGAATCCTGCACCGGCTGCCTGATCTGCGCCGACGTTTGCCCCATGGGTTCCATCAGCCGGGAGAACGTCAGGGAGTTTACGGGCATTTGCATCAAATGCGGCGCCTGCATTAAAAAATGCCCAGTACAGGCGAAGTATTTTGACGATCCGGGCTATCTCTACCACAAGCGCGAGCTGGAAGAAGGCTTTACGCGTAGAGCGGAACCCGAGATGTTTTTATAAGTATTTTATCGGGAGGGGCCGCCATGCTGAACCAAACCGAAACGAGCAGCTTAAGCGAGATTTTGCCCTTCTGGAAAGACCTCGGCGAAGCGGACCGCCGTCTGGTTCTGTCGGCGGGCACGAAATCGCGTTTTAAACAGGGTGAAATCATCCTCAGCCGCGATACCGAATGCAACGGCCTGGTCGCTGTGAAAAGCGGGCAGATCAGAGCCTTTTTTGAGCTGGAAGACGGCAAGGAGATGACCCTTTACCGCCTGCTTGCCGGAGACGTTTGCATTCTGACCGCTTCCTGCGTCATAAAAAATATCAGCTTCGAAGTAACCCTGGAGGCTGAAAAGGAAAGCGAGGCCTATCTGATTCCGGCGCCGGCCTGGAAGGAATTGACCGAGAAAAACAGCAAGGTCAGGGAGTTTTCCGCATCGCTTATTGCCGAACGATTCTCGGAGGTCATGTGGGTGTTCGAGCAGATGCTTTCCAAAAACATCGGGCAGCGCGTCGCCGCATTCCTGTTGGAACAATCTGTTCTGGAGGATTCCTTGACCCTGGAATTGACCCACGATACCATTGCGAAGCATTTGGGCACCGCCAGGGAAGTGATCAGCCGAAGCCTTAGGGATATGGAAAAGGAAGGTGTCTTAAAGCGCTCGAGAGGGCGGATCCATCTGCTTGATACGAAGAAGCTGCGGCAGATGAGCGACTAAGCTCCTGTCCGGTGCGCCGGCGATTTGCGAATAGAAAAGCCGCAGGCCGGCGGAGAAGTTAACACCCCGCAGCCAGCCTGAGGCTTTCGTCAGCGAGTATGTTACGACTTTACTGAATCCAGCGCGGACAGCAGCGCGGCTTTCGGCTTTAGGCCCGAGGATCGCCAGGCCACTTTACCGTCCTTTATAAAGACGAGCGTTGGAATGCTCATGACGGAAAACTGAGCGGCCAGCTCCGGGTTTTCGTCGATATTCAGCTTCGCAACGACAGCTTTTCCTTTCAGCTCTTTCGCCAGTTCGTCTATAACCGGCGCCTGCATACGGCAAGGTCCGCACCAGGAAGCCCAGAAGTCGATGAGTACGGGCTTATCGGAATTCATGACGACTTCGTTGAAATTATCCTTCCTCAAATTTATTGCTGACATCTTAATCACCTTTTACCCTTTCTTTATCATCCATTCTTTTACCGTTTTGATCTTGATGCCAGCATATCATGGTTTTTTACAGTTTTCCGTGACGTTGTCACAGAAGGTTAAAGCACGAAAGGGCGAGAAGTCTAACCGCTTCATACCAATTGAAGCAGCGAGGCTCCCTGGGCGACGAGGAAGCAGAGCACGATGCCGGTGAGCGTCGGAACCAGGAAGGCGGCAACGGTCCATTTCCAGCTCTGGGTCTCCTTGCGTATGGTCAGCAGGGTGGTGCCGCAGGGCCAGTGGTTCAGGGAGAACAGCATCATGCATACGGCGGTGAGCCAGGTCCAGCCGTTGTCGGCGAAAAGCCGGCTGAGTTCCGCCAGGGAGTCCAGTTCCAGCATGGAGCCCTGGGACATATAGCTCATGATCAGGATGGGGACTACGATTTCGTTGGCCGGGAGCCCCAGGATAAACGCCATCAATATGTATCCGTCAAGCCCCAGCAATTTTGCAAAAGGATCCAGAAATCGGGCGCAATGTTCGAGCAGACTGAAATCCCCGGCTTCGATATTTGCCATGATCCAGATAAACAGTCCGGCAGGAGCCGCAACCATAACGGCGCGGGCTAAAACAAACAGGGTCCGGTCAAAGACGGAGCGAACGATGACCTGGCCGATCTGCGGCTTTCTATACGGCGGAAGCTCGAGGGTAAAAGAGGACGGAAGACCCTTCAATATGGTTTTGGAAAGCAGGCGGGATATGAGAAGCGTGATCACAACGGCCAGAACGATGACCGCAAGGATCGAAGCGGCCGCGGCAACGGAGCGGAATGGGCCGTTTAAATTTCCCGCGATGAAGATCGTGGCGAGGGCGATCAGGGTGGGAAATCTGCCGTTGCAGGGGACGAAATTATTGGTCAGGGTTGCGATGAGGCGTTCCCGGGGCGAATCGATAATCCTGCATGATATAACCCCGGCGGCATTGCAGCCGAATCCCATACACATCGTAAGCGCCTGTTTGCCGTGGGCGCAGGCTTTTTTAAAGAAATAGTCCAGATTGAAGGCGACCCGGGGAAGATATCCCAGGTCCTCCAGCAGTGTAAACAACGGGAAAAAGATGGCCATGGGAGGCAGCATGACGGAAACCACCCATGCCACTGTACGGAAGGCTCCTGTTACAAGTATTCCGTGGACCCAAGCAGGCGCGCCGGTCTGAAGGATGAAATCGGAAAGGAGTTCCTCCAGTCGGAACAGCCCGTCGGCAAGAATGGAGGAAGGGATGTTTGCCCCCGCGATGGTGATCCAGAAGACGACGCCGAGCAGGGCGATCATAATGGGAACTCCCAGGGCCCTCGAAGTCAGGATGCGGTCGATATCACGGTCCAGGTTCCAAACCTGCTCTACGGCTGCCGATTGAACGGAAGCGGCGGATACCCGCGTTTCGGCGCCCCGTCTAACGGCTCCCGGCGTTGCTTCCCGTCTTACGGTTTCCCGTGCGATCTTCTCCGAAGCCGAAACCAGGCTTGAAACGACGGAATCCATATCGCTTCCGTCCTCGTAGCTTATCCTTAAGGGATTGGTTTTTGTTTGGCCGAGTGCGACCGCTTCGACGGCATCCTTTAATTCTTCCAGCCCTTTTCCGCTTCTGGCGGAGGTGCCGATTACCGGCACCCCCAGGTGTTCGGACAGCTTGTTCAGATCAATGGAGATCTTTTTTCGCTTTGCTTCATCCAGAAGGTTGACGCATACAACAGCCTTGTCTGTAATTTCCAAAATCTGAAGAACCAGATTCAGGTTTCGTTCCAGACAGGTGGCGTCTGTCACGATTACCGTAACGTCGGGATTCCCGAGACAGAGAAAGTCCCGCGCAGTCTGCTCTTCTACGGAATTGGCGGATAAGGAATAGGTTCCCGGCAAATCGACCAGGATGTAATTCTTTCCCCGGTGTTTGTATCTTCCCCGGGCGTTTGTCACCGTTTTGCCGGGCCAATTCCCGGTATGCTGGTTCAGACCGGTAAGACGGTTGAACACGGTGCTTTTTCCCGTATTCGGATTGCCCGCCAGCGCGACCACGAGATCGTCGGACGACGCGGGGGCAACCCGGTATAAATCCTTCAGAACTCCAATGCTTGTGGACTGATTTGTCAGACCCATGGAAACCTCCTCTTTCCGTTGCGGAAAATGAAATTGCAATCAATGTAATTTTTATTGATATTGCCGTTCAACAAGGATTTTGGACGCCTCTTCGGAACGCAGGGCGATAACCGCGCCCCGGATGCCATAGGCGACGGGATCCCCGGCGGGACTTTTCCGCAAGGATACGACGGCCGTATCCTTGATAAGACCCAGATCAAGCATTCTCCTGCGCTCCATCCCTTCGGCGGCAATCGCCGCAACTTTGCCCAAAGCTCCCACCGGCAACTGGTTCAACGGAATGATTTTTTTGCTCATATTCAAACCTCTCAAATACATCGCGGCTGCAAAAAATTAGCCGCAGGAAATTTTATTTGCCGTAACTAATTTATAAAATATGCGGGAGCATCATATGTGTTACTGCGCCCTTCACGGTGAAGCAACTTTTTTTGCCATAAGATAATGGTAATTCGCCGGAAAAAAAGTTATAATAAAAGCTGTAATACATTACCGTATCGTACTGCAATGCCGTGCAATAACGGCTTCGTGTCAATTGGGGGCGGAGGCGCAGGACGGCGCCGCCGCAAAGAAGAGGTGAAATCATGCTGAAGGCCGGAAAGCTCGACTCCAGGCTGCTGGAGGAAATCGTCTTCAAGAACATCAAGTTTAAAAGGCCGGAGGTCATCACCCGGCCCGGAATCGGGGAAGACTGCGCCGTGGTGGACTTCGGAGCTTACGAATGCGTCCTGTCCACGGATCCGATCACAGCCGCGGTGGGCGAGATCGGGAGGCTCGCCGTGCATATTTCCTGCAACGACATCGCCTCCAACGGCGTCGAACCCCTTGGGATCATGCTGGCGGTCATGCTGCCCGAAGGAACGACGCAGGAGCAGGTAGAGGAAATCATGAAGCAGGCGGCGGAGGTTTCCGAGGAGTTGGGCGTGGAAATCATCGGCGGCCACACGGAAATCACCTCTGCGGTCAACAAGCCGGTCATCGTGTCCACCGCCGTCGGAAGGGGACCCAAATGGTCGTCCCGGCAGGCGGAAAACATGAAGCCTGGGGATTATATCCTGATGACGAAACAGGCCGGCCTTGAGGGAACGGCCATCATTGCCGGAGATTATAGGGACGAGCTTGCCGGGTTCCTGACCGAGGAGGAATTCAGGGAAGCGGAGGAAATGATGCGGCAGATCAGCGTCGTCAAAGAAGGCGTTATCGCGGGGAGAATCGGAACCACGGGCATGCATGACATTACGGAGGGCGGCGTGCTGGGAGCCGTTTGGGAGATGTGCGAGATCGCCAAAACCGGCGCGGAGGTCTGGGTCGACAAAGTGCCCGTGGCGGAAGTCACGAAAAAGATCTGCGACCGCTTCGATATCGACTATCTGAGGCTCATATCCAGCGGGAGCATGATGATCATGGTGCATCCGGACGTGAAGGACCGGATGGAAAAGGAACTGAGAGATGCCGGGATTCCGGTAGCTTGCATCGGCAGGATCGTCGAACGGGAGGCAGGCGTCTGCATGGTGGTCAACGGCGAAAAAATTGTCATAGCCCCGCCGGCCAGCGACGAGATATACAGGGTGCTCGCCTGAAGCCGGATGGAGCGGTCGTCCGTTATGGTATGCCGTTTCCGACTTCGGGGCAAACGTCGTATTGACCGGCGGCCTGGCGCTGCAGACAATCGATACCTGGATTGAATTCATCCGGAATCCGGAAAGCGGGGTCGTTTTGCAGAACAATGCGTTTGAGCTCTATTTCGAAGAGGACGATCTGGACGCTTTTATAGAAAAGCTGAAGACTATAGAGGGGATCGAATACGTTCACCCGATTCTCGAGCATTCATGGGGACAGCGGGTGGTTCGTTTCTATGATCCGGACAAGCATATCATTGAGGTCGGCGAGAGCATGGACAAGGTTGTCAAGCGCTTTATTGACGGCGGTCTTTCCGTTGAAGAAACTGCAGCCCGCATGGATGTGCCGGAGGATTATGTCCGGTCGTTTCTCTGAAATGAGGGATGACGCTATTGGCGGCGGTTTTCAGCCGATGCGAAAACTGCATTGACTTTATATGCGGGACTCCTTTATAATGAGGCGTGGGTATCCTCGGCACTTGTCACACGAAAACGCAAGGATGGAAAGAATTTATTGGCAACAATAATTTTTTCTCCATACCTCGAAATTTTCCCGCGGATGCGTTATAATGAATTAAGTGCCTTTCAGCAGCTTCGCTGGCTTGGATTGGGTCCTGCGCAATAAGAATCTGTGAACCTCGTCAGGTCCGGAAGGAAGCAGCGATAAGCGGAATCTCTTATGTGCCGCAGATAAGCCTTCTCCAATGTCCAGCGAGGCTGCCGAAGGGCATTTTCCATTTCAGACAGGAGACGAAACATGTATACGGCTCTGTATCGGGCGTTCCGCCCCGAAACCTTTGACGGTGTCCTGGGGCAGGAGCACATCGTGAAAATCCTGAAAAACCAGATTAATACCAAGACAACGAGCCATGCCTACCTGTTCTGCGGGACAAGAGGCACGGGAAAAACGTCCATTGCAAGGATCCTGGCCAAGGCGATGAACTGTCTGGCGGAGGAAGGGCAAAGGCCCTGCGGGACCTGTGCCAACTGCGTAAGCATCAAGGACGGTACCTTTTTAGACGTCATTGAGATCGACGCCGCGTCCAACAACGGAGTGGACAACATCCGGGAGCTTCGCGAGAGCGTGAAATACCCGCCCGCCGTGGGCCGCTGCAAGATATACATCATCGACGAGGTGCACATGCTCTCCACCGGGGCGTTCAACGCGCTGCTGAAAACGCTGGAGGAGCCGCCGGAAAACGTGATGTTCATCCTGGCCACCACCGAGGTGCAGAAGCTTCCGGCCACCATCCTTTCAAGATGCCTCAGGCTGGATTTCAAAAGGGTGCCGGAAAAGATCCTGCGCAGGGGGATGCGGGATATATGCGGCCGGTTGGGGGTCAAGATCTCCGAAGCGGCCCTTGGGCTTATCGCTGCCAATGCGGACGGCTCCGTAAGGGACGCACTCAGCCTGCTGGACCAGTGCATTTCAGCGGGGGAAAAGAGCGTGACCAGGGAAGACGTCATCGAGATTCTCGGGACAGTCGGAGAAGAGGTCTTCGTGGAGATGACCGACCTGGTAAAGCGGCGGCAGGTGGCGGAGGCGCTTCTGCTTCTGGATAGGATCGTGGCGGACGGAAAAGACGTGCGCCAGTTTATGAAGGACTGGATCTCGCATTTCCGGAGCCTGCTCATGACGAAGTTCATCAGGAATCCGGAAGAAATCCTGAACATGTCTTCCGAAAACGTGGAGCGCATCAGAAGGCAGAGCGAAGAGACTGACCTGTCATATATAAATGAAAGCATCATCAAGCTTTCCCAGACCCTGTCGGACGCCAGGTGGTCGACCCAGCCGAGAATTCTGCTGGAATTATGCATCGTAAATCTCGCTTTGTGCCAGGCCGGAAACGGCTTTTCTTCCATTCCTGTGCAAGGGTACGCAAAGAACGGCGCCGCGACTTCGCCTTCGAAATCTGATTCGATGGCTTCGGGACAGGCTTCGCCGGAGCCGCCCGCTTCGAGCCCCTCGGTGTCTAATAATACTGAGCCGCAGGAAGTTGTCAAAAAAGCGGAAGCGCCGGCCAGCGGACAAGGCGCCGCTGTGAACGCAGGACCCGTTCCCGCCGCGGACTGTGACAGGATCTGGCATGCGGTCTTTGAGGAAGGGGAGACACAGAAACTAAGCTTTAACCTGCTTCGCCTGGGCACGAGGCTGAAAGAGATCAATGAAAGCTGCTTTGTCATAGAGGCCTTCAATGAAATGGCGCTGACCTTTGTGAAGGAGAATGCGCAGGATCTGGAACGGCTGATGGAAAAGCATACGGGCAGGCGGCTTAGACTGGAATGCGAAGTCTTGGACGGAGCGGCCAGGGAGGAGCAGGAAAAGACGGCGGAAGACCTTGCCAATGAAATTGAAAATAAATTCGGACTTCAAATCGAAATACAGTAGGAGGATCTATAAATGGGAAAAGGAATGAGAGCGGGAAAGAAGCGCAGCGGCGGCGGAGGCGCGGCAAATATGCAGAAACAGCTCCTGCAGGTGCAGCAAATGCAGAGGAAAATGGAAGAAATGCAGGCTGAGCTGGAAACAAGGGAAGTGGAAGCCACTGCCGGCGGGGGCGCCGTGAGCGTAACGGCCAACGGCAAAAAGGAAATCGTAAAAGTGGCCATCAAGCCCGAGGTAGTCGATCCCGACGATGTGGAGATGCTGCAGGACCTCATCATGGTGGCGGTCAACGAGGCGTTGAGGCAGGTCGATGAGATGACCCGAATTGAAATGGAAAAGCTGACGGGAGGTTTTTCCATCCCCGGCCTCATGTAACAAACTTGATTTATAAGGAAGAATGATGAAGCATTATGCAAAGCCATTAAGCAATCTGATCGAAGAGTTGTCAAAGCTGCCCGGCATAGGCGGGAAGACCGCCCAGCGTTTGGCGTTTCATATCCTTTCTCAGGATAATAAAGAGGCTTTCGCCCTTGCGAATGCAATTCTGGAAGCCAAAAAATCCATGAAGTACTGCTCCGTTTGCGGCAATCTGACCGATGTGGATCCGTGCGGCATCTGCACCGATCCCACCAGGGACCAGAGCGTCATATGCGTTGTGGAAAGCCCAAGGGACGTGAGCGCCATGGAACGCATCAAGGAATTCCGGGGTCTTTACCATGTGCTTCACGGGGCGATTTCCCCCATGGACGGCATCGGCCCGGAGAACATCAACCTGAAGCAGCTCATTGTAAGGCTGCAGCAGAATGATATCCGGGAGGTGATCCTGGCTACCAATCCCAATATCGAGGGAGAGGCAACCGCCATGTACGCCGCCCGGCTGATCAAGCCTTCCGGCATCAAGGTCACAAGGATCGCCCACGGCGTTCCGGTCGGGGGAGACCTGGAATATGCCGACGAGGTCACCCTGTCCAAGGCAATGGAGGGCAGAAGGGAACTGTAAAGAAAATTATTAGTTCGATATTTTTTATAAGCAGTGGCAAGCAAAAATCCCAATCCGGCATAACCGGCTTGGGATTTCCGTTTTTCGGTCCTGCAAGCCTCTGTCTTTTTTATTCGGACGGTCACCAATGGAGACCCTTGTTTTTCGCCTTTTTAAGTAAGTAGATATATTTGGTCTTGGCAGCCAGCAAATCATAGATGGCATGGTCAACCAACTCGGGTTCCGTCACTTCATGAAACATTGCTTCGGCCCGCTGCCAGTCGGAATGGGCCGCTTTAATTGAGTTGATCAGTTTCTCGTCCTCCGTCTCGGGATATGGAACATTCAAAACCTGATGATATATCTTGCTTGCCGTACTGGCTATGCTGCTAAACGGCGACCCCATGGACCTCACATCCTTTCGTCAAGTTCTCAATTCTATTTTATTCAGGAAAAACATAAATTATTCAGTGGGGAGGTGCAAATTATGGATATGAGTACGGAAATCGGGATCTTGCTGGCCTATGCCCTTGGGATCTTTGCGCTTTATGTGATAGGATACATGTTTCTGGTTCCGATTAAAATTCTGCTTCGACTGGTGATCAACAGCATTGCCGGCGCCCTTGCAATTCTGGTCTTTAACTGGATCGGCGCCTTCATTGGGCTGCATATCTCTCTGAATCTTCTTTCCGCCGTTATCGTAGGGCTTCTGGGCGTACCGGGCGCCATATTCCTTGCAGGGTATCACTATTTCGGCCTGTAGCCTCGATTCGTCGAAAAAGGGGCCATATTTGCCGCCCGGGGCGGGACAGGCCCTATCTTGCGGCCATTACCGCAAGGATGTATCGTTTATTTAGCAAATTTATTCTTGTTTATTTTTAGAAAATTCAATAGAATAAATATAATTACAAAAATTCATTGCCCCTTATCTAAAAATTTTTTCGAAGGAGGAAACGTTGATGAACGATGTTGTTAAAAGCACGGCAGCGGTCGACGTCGGGGATCATGGCCTAAAGCAGCATGATATAAAAACTTCAACCGTTGTGTTCATGATCTTCTGCCTCTGTGCCGCCGGCGCATACGGTATTGAGGAAATGATACCGGAATCCGGACCCGGCCTGACTCTGGTTATGCTGATCATTCTTCCGTTTATCTGGAGTACGCCTCTTGGTCTTGTCGCGTCGGAACTGGGCTCCGCAAGGCCTCAGGAGGGCGGATACTACAAATGGGTGCAGGAAGCGTGCGGAGAATTCTGGGGCTTCCAGGCCGGATGGTGGAGAACCATTTCCATCTATATCGACAATACGCTTTACGTAATCCTTGCTGGCGGTTACCTCGCAAATACCCTGGATCTAAGCTGGGGCGCTGAAATGGCCTTCAAGATCGGCATGATTCTAGTATTTACTTATATAAACATCCGGGGTGTCAGGGACGTAGGTATCGTCAGCACTATTTTATCCGTGCTGGTCATCGTTGCGTTTGCCATGGTGGCAATCTGCGGGTTCCTGAACTGGCAGCAGAACCCGTTTGTTCCGTTCACCGCGGATGGCGAGATCATGGGCGTGTCCGGCATTGCGTTTGAGGACTGGATCTATTATATCGGAATGGGCATCGCCATCGGAATGTGGATGTACTCGGGCTATGAGTCCATGTCCACCATAGCGGGAGAGGTCAAGAATCCCCAGGTCATTCCGAAAGCGACCATGATCACGGTTCCGCTGATCATGGCGGTATATATCTTCCCGACCATGGGCGGCCTGGCGTCTTTGGAAGGACTATGGGAAGAATGGGGCACCGAACCGGGAACCGTCGGCTACGCCGATGTTGTCACCACTTACTGGGGGCCTGCATTCGGAGTCTTCTTCGTAGTCGTGGCAATCCTGGCCCAGTGTTCGATTTACAACACGTATATTGCATCGGGCTCCAGAGGCTTCTTTGCTTTGGCCGATGACTACCTTGCCCCGCCGATCCTTGTCAAATGCGACAAGAAGCACGGCGTTCCCTATGTGGCGGTTCTCTCCGTTGCCATCGTGAATATCATCCTCTGCCAGTTTGCCTTTACGACCGTAGTCGTTGTGGACGTCTTCCTGCTGGTATCCTCCTATGTGATGATCTTTATTTCGGCATTGATCCTCAGAAAGAGAATCCCGGACAGCGAACGGAAATTCAAGATCCCGGGAGGCTATGGCTTCCTTGTGTTAATTTGCATCATCCCCTGTTTCGTTGCTTTCTGTTCGTTCTTCATCAACGGTACGGAATACTTCATCGGCGGTATGGTCGGTATTGTAACGGGACCGATCCTTTACGTCATCTGGAAGAGAATGTACGGCGGACTCGCGAAGAAGGATCCGGAAAGATTCCCGGTCAATCCGAAAACCGGCCTGGCCGTTGGCGATATGAAAAGAATCGCTTCCATCTTCATCGGTCTTGCGGTTGTCGGCGGGCTTGCGATGCTCTGGCTCCCTTGGTTTGAAGGAGATTGGGGTCCCGAGTATTATGCCGAGACCTATTCGGAAGGCTTCTCTGCGGTTCTGTTCGGAGACTTCTATGCCATGCTCAACGCCATTCAGACCGCTGCCATCGTATTCCTGATCGTCGGCGTGGTCTGCGCGCTGATCGCCGCGAAGGTGGAACCAAAGAAGCAAAAAATAAAATCATAGCGGAAAATCAGATGAAATTGTCTGAAAAATAAAAAAATAAACACAAAAGCCGCTTAAAATATTTCAAAATTCATAAAAAACCGGCGGGGTTCCCGCTGGTTTTTTATGTCAAATAATTTGTTATAACAAAAAAATCAGATATTTTTATTGACATTTTTGTAACAAAAGCTTGTTATTTCGGACGTCACTAAGTATAATGTATACGTATGAGTTTGATATTTTGAAGTATGACGAGGCGGAAATCTTGTTGCCCACTTCGGGCGGCAGAACCACTCCATTTTATGGAAAGTGGCTATATCCTCCGCCTCGTTGTGGCGCATAGGACAGTGAAACCTTTCGTTTGAGAGCGGTTTTCTCCGGATGCGTTAAAAAAGGGCGCCGGATTGTTACGTTTTAAACAGGAAAAACAGGAAAAATCCGGTAACCTATAATAACTAGATAGGAGGATTCAATGAGCACTATTCTTTTTCTCATCCTTTTTCCGTTCGTGGTAGCGCTGGCTCTATTGGTTCTCAAGACTGACGCGGCAAGGGATGTCATTGTGAAGGTTGCTTCCGTCGTAATCGCGGCGGCTTCGGTCTATCTCACAGTGCAGTATTTTGGATCCGGCGGAGAATATTTTGAATTCGAGGGCGAAATCGTTAATTCCTTGATGATGGGAATTGAGATTTGCCTTGCGGTCATAATATTCTACCTGGGCGTCAAGTATAAAAAATACCTTGCTTCGCTCCTTGTGGCAATCCAGACGCCGATTATGGTCTGGTTTGAGCTGAGCGTCGGACACGGAATTCACGTAACGCATAACATGTATGTCGACAGGCTGTCCCTCGTGATGGTGCTGATCATCGGCATCATCGGTACCCTGATTTGCTGGTATTCCATCGGCTACATGAAGGATTTCCAGCATCATCATCACGGCGAACCCGACAGAAGGCCATGGTTCTTCTTCCTGATGTTCCTGTTCCTGGCTGCAATGTTCGGTATCGTAGTTTCCAACAATCTCGTCTGGCTGTATTTCTTCTGGGAGATCACCACTCTTTGTTCGTTCTTCCTTATCGGATACACGAAAACGAAAGAGGCTATCAATAATTCTTTCAGGGCCCTGATCATGAACCTGTTCGGCGGCCTCGGCTTTGTGCTGGGAATCGTTGTGCTGGGTAATTTCTACGAGACGCTGGAACTGGATCAGATGCTGGCCATTGGCCTCATGGGCGGAAGCGTAGTCGTTCCGGCCGCGCTGCTGGCCTTTGCCGGCATTACAAAGGCAGCTCAGATGCCGTTCAACAGCTGGCTGCTCGGGGCTATGGTGGCGCCGACGCCGACCTCTGCTTTGCTTCACTCATCCACGATGGTTAAGGCCGGTGTGTTTTTGATAGTTAAGCTTTCACCGGTGCTGGGATGGAATCTTGCCGGCATCATGGTCATGCTGGTGGGAGGCATCACCTTCCTGATGGCGTCCTTCGCGGCGATTTCGCAGAGCAACGCCAAGAGGGTTCTTGCGTATTCCACCGTTGCAAACCTTGGCCTGATCGTAGCCTGTGGCGGAATCGGCACCTACGCTGCGGTCTGGGCCGCGATCATGCTGATCATATTCCATGCGGTCACCAAGTCGCTGCTGTTCCTTTGCGTCGGTACCGCGGAGCATAATATCGGAAGCAGGGATATTGAGGATATGGACGGACTCTTCGGCAGGATGCCGAGACTGGCCACCTTCATGATCGTCGGAATCGCCGGAATGTTCCTCGCTCCCTTTGGAATGCTCATCTCCAAGTGGGCAGCGCTGAAGGCAGTCATCGATTCGGGCAACGTCCTGCTGGTCATGATGATCGTATTCGGAAGCGCCGCCACCCTGTTCTACTGGACAAAATGGCTTGGCAAAATGGTCGCTATCGTGGCGAAGCGCGAAAATATACAGCAAAATGTGCACAAGGAAGAATGGCTTGTACTTTCTTCTCTGACGGTACTCACCATCGTGATCTGCCTGATCTTCCCGGTTGTATCGTCTTACCTCATCGTACCGTATCTTGAGGCGGTTTATTCCACAGTTGCCGCGCTGGCGCTGTCATCGGGGAACATGTACATCATGTCCGCCATGCTGGCCCTGGTAGTTCTGCTTCCGCTGCTGTTCTTCGGCAAGACAAACAAAAAGATCGTGCCGATTTACATGGCAGGAGTGAACCTTGGCGACGACCTGACCTTCCTGGGCTCCATGGAAAAGCCCATGCCCGTATCTCTGAGGAACTGGTATATGGAAGATTATTTTGCTGAAAAGAGAATGAACGTCATCGGCGTCATCGCCACGGTTGTGGTTCTCGTCGCCGCATTTTCAATGATAATAGGGGGGGTGCTGTAAATGAATTTGACGACCAGCCTTATCGGCATCGCAGCATATCTGATCCTCGCGCCCATCGCCGGAGGTCTGCTGGCCGGCATCGACAGAAAGATTTCCGCCAGGATGCAGGGGCGCTACGGCCCCCCGATCCTTCAGCCGTTCTATGACTTTTTCAAGCTGATGGAAAAAGAGCCGATTACCGTTAATAAGGTTCAGGATTTCTACATCATGTGCTTCCTGATCTTCATCATCATCACCGGATGCTTCTTCTTCGCGGGAGGAGATCTGCTGCTGGTCATCTTCACGCTGACCCTGGCAAGCATCTTCCTGGTAGTGGCGGCCTTTTCCTCCAACTCGCCTTACGCGCAGGTCGGAGCGGAAAGAGAGTTGCTGCAGATGATGGCATACGAACCGATGGTTCTGCTGACCGCTGTGGGATTCTACCTCGTAAGCGGCAGCTTCAACGTGGCGGATATCGTCACGGGCGAGGTAATGGGTATAAAGTACCTGCCGGGTATATTTCTCGGATTTGTGTTCATTCTAACAATTAAGCTGAGAAAATCGCCCTTTGACCTGAGCATGTCCCATCACGCGCATCAGGAACTGGTAAAGGGAATGACCACCGAGTTTTCCGGAAGGACCTTGGCTGCCCTGGAGATTGCCCACTGGTATGAAAACATCTTCCTGCTCGGCTTCGTGTACCTGTTCTTTGTGAACCAGGCGGCTTGGACTCCGGTTCTGGCGGTGATTGTCTGCCTTGTCGTGTATTTTATAGAAATACTGATCGATAACAGCTATGCGAGAATGAAGTGGCAGATCGCGATCAACGCTTCCTGGATCGTGGCGGTCACGCTGGGATTTGTGAACCTGCTCGTGCTGTACTTTATGGGTTAAGGAGGTGTAACGATGTCATATGTAACAAAATCCCCGTGGATTATCCACTATGACGGTTCCAGCTGCAACGGCTGTGACATAGAAGTATTGGCATGCCTTACCCCTATGTACGACGTAGAGCGGTTCGGAATCATCAATACCGGTAATCCTAAACATGCGGATATTTTCTTGATTACAGGTTCTGTCAACGAGCAGAACATCAATGTCATAAAACAGATTTACGAACAGATGCCGGAACCGAAGGTCGTCGTGGCCGTCGGAATCTGCGCCACCTCGGGCGGCATCTTCAAGGAGTGCTATAACGTCATGGGCGGCGTCGACACCGTGATTCCAGTGGACGTGTATGTCCCGGGATGCGCGGCGAGACCGGAAGCCATTATCGACGGCGTTGTAAAGGGACTCGGCGTTCTTGAGGAGAAACGCGCCGCCATGGGAAAGAAACCCGCTGCCGTGAAAGCCGAAACGAAAGCCGATTCAGGAAAGAAAAAGGAGGAGGCCTAAAATGAGTGAAAAGTGGAAAATACAGAATTTTATCACCTTAGAGCCTGCTCAGCTGATAGAAAAGGTTCAGGATCTCAAGGCAGAAGGCTACCGTTTCGGTCAGGCATGCTGCACAAAGGTTCCCGAAGGATTTGAGCTGACTTATTCCTTCGACAAGGATCACATACTGACGAATTTAAGGCTTGTTATTCCCGAGGAAGAAGAAATCATGAGCATCACCGGAGTTTATTGGCCGGCGTTCATCTATGAGAATGAAATGCAGGATCTGTTCGGTGTGAAATTCAAGCACATGGCTCTCAATTACGGAGGCCACTTCTTCAGGGTTTCGCAGCCCACGCCGTGGAACCCAAAAGACGGAGAAAGGAAGGTAGAGTAAGATATGGGCAAAAGGACTATTATTCCTTTCGGACCGCAGCATCCTGTTCTTCCGGAGCCGATTCATCTCGATCTGGTCATCGAAGATGAAAAGGTCGTGGAAGCGATACCGTCCATCGGATACATTCACAGGGGACTGGAAAAGCTGGTGGAAAAAAAGGAATATACCGAAATGGTATATGTAATAGAAAGAATCTGCGGCATCTGCAGCTTCGGGCACGGCTGGGGCTATTGCCACGCGGTGGAGGGCCTCATGAACATCGAAGTCCCGGAGAGAGCCAATTTCCTGAGAACCATCTGGCATGAACTTTCCAGGATCCATAGCCATCTGCTGTGGCTCGGTCTCCTGGCCGACGGGTTCGGCTTTGAAAGCCTGTTCATGCACTGCTGGAGACTGAGGGAGCAGGTGCTCGACTTATTTGAAAAGACCACGGGCGGAAGAGTTATCTTTTCCGTATGCAAAGTGGGCGGAGTCAGAAAGGACGTAGACAAGGAAACCCTTGATGAAATGGTCAAAGTCCTCAGAGGAATGGAAAAAGAACTCAAAGAGCTCACGGATACCTTCCTCGATGATTATTCCGTAAAAAACAGACTGGTGGGCATAGGATACCTTTCCGAGCAGGACGCCATCGAGCTTTGCGCGGTGGGTCCCATGGCGAGGGCATCCGGCGTGAAGACTGACATCAGGCTCACCGGAAACGGGGTTTATGACAAACTCGGTTTTGAGCCCGTTGTCGAGGCCGGCGGCGACTGCTACGCAAGGACCGTCGTCCGTATCAGAGAGCTCTGGCAGTCCATCGACCTCATCGCAAAAGCCGTTGAACTGATTCCCGAAGGCGAGATCGCAGCTCCTGTAAAAGGAAACGTGCCGAAGGGCGAATTCATAACAAGAATCGAACAACCCAGAGGCGAAGCCTTCTACTACGCAAAGGGTGCGGATTCTAAGTTCCTGGAAAGGATCCGGGTAAGGACTCCTACCAACATGAACATTCCGGCCATGGTAAAATGCCTGCAGGGCTGCGACCTGGCCGACGTCCCGATGATCATATTGACAATCGACCCCTGTATCAGCTGTACGGAAAGGTAGGTGAGAGTGATGCCAGCATTTAAATTGGGAAAAATGGTCATGAGAAGCCTGTTCAAGAAGCCGGCGACTCTCATGTACCCCGTGATACCGAGAGAATGGAAGGAAAGAACCAGAGGCCACATTGAAAACCAGATCAACGACTGCATCTTTTGCGGGATCTGCCAGAGAAAGTGCCCGACCAACGCAATCGTGGTCGACAAGGCAAAGAGAACCTGGGAAATCGCCAGGATGCAGTGTATCCAGTGCAGCTGCTGCGTTGAAGTATGTCCGAAGAAGTGCCTGACCAACGAGAATACATACACGACGCCAAGCACGGAAAAGATCGTGGATACCTATGTAGGACCTCCGCCGGCACCGAAGCCGGAGGCAAAACCCGCGCCTGCCGCTGCAGAGCCGAAGACGGAAGCAAAACCGGTGGAAAAGGCTGAGGCCTAAGCACAGCGATAAGCCGGCATATCATAAGCCGGAGAGAAACAGAATCATGCACGAACTTCCAATTACACAACAGATTATTAAACTTGCAGAGGAGCACGCAACGAAGTTGTGTGCTTCTCGAATTAAATCCATAAAACTGGTGGTAGGTGATTATTCCGGCTTTGTCGGCGAGTCCATCCAGATGTATTTCGACGTGATCTCGGAAGGGACCCTCTGCGAGGGCGCCAGGATTGAGATTGAGCGCGTGAAGCCGAAAATGAAATGCACCGGCTGCGGGGAGCTTTTTGAGCGGGAATTCCTTTCCTTCGCATGCCCCAAATGCGGAGCAGACGGAGAGCCGACGGAGATCGGCAAGGAATTCTACATCGAGTCGATTGAAATCGAGCGATGATGAAACATCCGTCCATTAATTGAAAATTTGTACGCAGCGTTTAGAATTCCCGGGCGGAGACGCGGATTAGTCCGGATAAAATAGCCCGGTTAATTGCTGAGAAGAGGAGAAATTCCTATGCACGATGTATTGAAAGTGAATGTGATGGCGAACATTCACGACGAGAACGACCATATAGCCGCCCATACCAACGAGGACCTCACGAGCCGGAATATCTACGCGGTCAATGTGATGGGGGCGCCGGGCGTCGGCAAGACCACCGTCCTGAAGAACATTATTCGGAATTTAAAAGGTCTGAAGCCATATGTCATAGAAGGGGATATCGAATCGGATATCGACACAAGGGATCTCCGAAGCCTGGGGATTGAAACCTATCAGATCAACACCTTCGGTGCCTGTCATCTCGATGCACCGATGGTGCGCAACATGACACAGAATATCAAATTCGACGAAAAGGGAGTCCTTTTCATTGAAAACATCGGAAACCTGGTCTGCCCGGCGGAGTTCAGCATCGGAGAGCACTGCAAGCTGCTGGTTTCCACGGTGACCGAGGGAAGCGACAAGCCGTACAAGTACCCGCTGGCTTTTGAAAAAGCGGACGTCATCCTGCTGAACAAGGTGGACTTGATCCCCTATCTCGATTTTGACGAGGAATACTTCATGAAGGGCGTGCGGGTCCTGAACAAGGACGTGCCCGTCTTCAAGGTGTCCGGGAAAACCGGGGAGGGCTTTGCGGAGGTCGCCGCATGGCTTGAGAAGCGGGCGGAAGAGATGAAGGCCGTCGGTGCGCACCATCATGATTAAGTGAATTCCGGCAGGTTTTACGCCTGTCGGGTGTATTCCCTTGGAAACCGCCGGCTTGGTATGCTTCGTATATAGACGGTAACCGGTTTTACGGTTTCTGCGGGAATACGCCCGCTGCGGCGATGTCAAGGTTATTGGTAAAATAATGGGGAAAACAACCATGTCAGAAAGAAAAACGGTGAAACTGAAAATATGGGGAATCGTGCAAGGGGTCGGCTTCCGGCCCTTTGCTGCTAAACTTGCAGACCGCCTCGGGATGAAGGGAGAAGTCCTGAATATCGGCGGTCTTGTGGATATTGCTCTGACGGATACCCCGGAACGGATCGAAGCCTTTGTTGAAGCGCTGAAAAGAGAGAAGCCGCTGCCTGCGGAGATCGTCCATATTAAGATCGAAGAGACGGAGTTCCGTGAATTCAGCGGCTTCACCATTCTGGACAGCGCAGAAGGGGATGACGAGGCCGCCATGATCCCGGCGGACCTGTCCATTTGCCCCGAGTGCCTCGCCGAGCTTCAGGATCCTGAGAATCCGAGGTACCTGCATCCCTTTATCAGCTGCATGGCTTGCGGTCCCCGTTACACCATCATTGACAGAATTCCCTATGACAGGGACAATACGACCATGATCGATTTTCCCATGTGCGAATTCTGCCATGGAGAATATACAAACCGCGTAGACCGCCGTTATCATGCCCAGACCATATCCTGCCATGACTGCGGACCTATGCTGGAATACCGGCTTTCAAAGAACAGAGGCGCGGGCAAGGCATCATCCATAGGCATCATCGGCCTGAACGCGGAAGAGAAAGTCATGGAACGGGCGGTGGAGCCGGTTCTGCAGGCGCTGGCGCTCATTCACGACGGCAAGATCATCGCGCTGAAGGGCGTCGGCGGGTACCATTTCGTCTGCAGTCCCTTTGACGAAGAGGCGGTGAAAAATCTGCGCCGTCTTAAAATCAGGGAAGAAAAACCTTTCGCCGTCATGTTCCGGGACATGGAACAGATCAGAGAATACTGCCATGTCAACGCGGAGGAGGAGAGGCTCCTGCTTTCCCGCGCAAGGCCCATCGTGCTGCTGGAAAGAAAGCGGCCGCAAGAGGGAGCGAACAGGCGGGAAATCAGCCCGGAAGTATATAAGACCAGCCGTTTTATCGGTGCTTTTCTGCCCAGCATGGGCGTGCAGCATATGCTCGTCGACTGGAGCGGTCCGCTGATCATGACCAGCGGCAACCTCTCCGACATGCCCATCATCAAGGATGACGAGGAAATGTTTGCGCTGCAGGACAGGCTTGACCGGGAGTCGGACGGCGAGAATTTGCTTGCCGCGGTGTTTTATAATAAAAGAAGGATACGCGTCCGGCTGGACGATTCCGTGGCGAGGATCATCGACGGGCAGCCTCAGATGATCAGGCGATCCAAGGGCTATGCTCCCGTCCCATTGTATATTAACAATGGGCTTTCAAAGAATGATATGGTCTTTGCGGCGGGAGGGCAGCTGAAATCCTCCTTCTCGCTGAGCAAGGGACCTTTCGCATATGTCAGCCAGTATTTCGGCGACCTGGATACCCGGGAAGCGGAAGCGATTTACGAAGAGAACGCGGAGCGGATGGCGGAGCTGTTCCGCATCCGGCCCGGCCTTGCCGTCTGCGACCTTCATCCCCTCTATTTCACCACGAAATTTGCCGAACAGTATGCGCAAAAGCATGGGATCGAGCTGCTGAAGGTGCAGCATCATCACGCCCATACGGCGTCCGTAATGGCGGAACACGACCTGCAGGGCCCAGTGATCGGCGTCAGCTTTGACGGAACGGGATACGGGACCGACGGCGCCATCTGGGGAGGCGAGTTTCTGATCTGCCGGGACGCGGATTTCCGGCGTGCGGGACATCTGGAGTACGTCAGTATGCTCGGAGGGGATTCTTCCATGAAGGAGGGCTGGAAATCGGCGTTCAGCTACATTTACCACTATCATTCCCTGGATGACCGGCGGTTAGAAATCGGAGAGCCCGAGGATCCCAGATGGCCGACGGTAAAAGCTGGTCTCAGCCACGGGATCAACACCATCGAAAGCTCCAGCATGGGGAGGCTCTTTGACGCCATGGCCGCCTTTACGGGGATCCACGACTACAACCGGTATGAGGGGGAATGCGCCATCATGCTGGAAAACGCTGCGGCGGAGGCGTTGGACAAAGGTTCTGAGCCTTGGGAGATGGTTTTTGATATCATGGATTCCGACTCAGGCATCCTGATATCCGCCGGGCCGGTCTTCAAGCGTGCGGAAAAAGCCCTTGCCGACGGGATCGAAAGCGGCCGCATCGCGCTCGGCTTCCACTATGCCGTTGCCGATATGATCCTCAGGGTCTGCCGGATCATTCGCCGGCACGAAAGCATTGATACGGTGGCTTTAAGCGGAGGCGTCTTCCAAAACAAGATCCTGATGGAGCGGGCCCTGGCGCTGCTCAGAAGCGACGGCTTCCGTCCGTATTACAATATTTCCGTGGGACCCAACGACGGCGGGGTGTGCCTGGGACAAAACTATATCGGCATGAAATATTTGACGAAGATGCGTCATTAATGATAAGATGGAACGACGGCGGCAATTGAAGCGGAAATAAACGGTGGACGGCTGCGGCCGCTGTCGGGGAATGCGCCCGGAAGCGGGCCGTCACTATAAAGAGGCTGATTTCCAGGTTAATTTATAGTAGATTTCTAGGTTATTTTATATAGGAGATTAACGATGTGTATTGCAATACCGGGAAAAATCATTTCAATAGATGCCCCCAGAGCGAAAGTCGATTTCAACGGGAATATCGTCGACGTCAACGTGGGCCTCGTCGATCCCGCCATAGGGGATTATGTCCTTGTTCATGCGGGCTGTGCCATTGAGGTCCTGCAAAAGGACAGGGCGCTGGAGATGATCGAGCTGTTCCGGGAGCTGGAGGAGCTGACCAAATGAACGTCGAACAGATCATCAGGGAACTGAAGGAATACGACGGGCCGGCCGTCAAGATCATGGAGGTCTGCGGAACCCATACGGCCAGCATTTTTAAAGGCGGGATCAGGAGCCTGATCTCTCCGAAGATCAAGCTGATCTCCGGTCCGGGATGTCCCGTATGCGTCACGCCCGCGGCCTATATCGACCGCTGCATCGAATACGCAAAGCGGGAGAACCATGTCCTTTTGACCTTCGGCGATATGATGAAAGTGCCGGGGCGCAATGGAAGCCTGTCTCAGGCAAAGGGAGAGGGTGCAAGGGTCGAGCTGATGTATTCTCCCATTGAGGCAGTGGAGAAAGCGAAAAAAAATCCGGATCTGACCTATGTTGTTGCCGGTGTGGGATTTGAAACCACGGCGCCGGCCTATGCGCTCGCCATGGAAGAAGCGGTCAGCCGGGGCGCGGAAAACATCCGGCTGCTTACCGCGCTGAAAACCGTCCTTCCGGCATTGCAATGGATCTGTGAAAACGACGACGGCATAGACGGGTTCCTGTGTCCCGGACACGTGAGCGTCATAATCGGCAGCGACGCCTATACCCGGCTCGCGGGACAATTCAACAGGCCGTTTGTGGTGGCCGGATTTGAGCCGGAGCACATTCTGGCCGGGATATATGAGATCATGAAGCAACTGAACCCCGGAGCCGCAGGTTCCGGCGCCAAACCAGCCGCCGCGGTCCGCAATTTATATAAAAACGCCGTGAAAGCGGAAGGGAATAAAAAGGCGCAGGAGATCATCAGCCGTTATTTTGAGCCGGGCGCCGCCATGTGGAGGGGGCTTGGCATGATCCCGGATTCGGGACTTTATCTCAGGCCGGAGTATGAAGCCTTCGACGCTGGCAGCAAGGGCCTTGACGAAGACATCAAGCTTCCCGCCTCCTGCCGTTGCGGCGACGTCATCATCGGCAGGATCAACCCCGACGAATGTCCCATGTTCGGCAAAGCGTGCAACCCGTCGGATCCTTACGGGCCGTGCATGGTCTCTTCCGAGGGGGCCTGCGGGATCTGGCACCGGAATATCCGGCAATAGTTCCATAAGGAGAAGAAAATGAAGATCAACATGTCTCACGGCAGCGGAGGGAAAGCTTCCGCGGACCTGATGAGGGATATTTTCGGGAAATATTTTTCAAACAGCGTTCTGGATAAAATGGAGGATGCTGCGGTCCTGGAGATTCGCGGCAAAATTGCCTTCAGCACCGACAGTTTCGTCGTGACGCCGCTGGTGTTTCCGGGAGGGGACATCGGCAAGCTTTCGGTCTGCGGCACGGTCAACGACCTTCTCATGATGGGCGCGGAACCGAAATACATCACGGCGGGCTTCATTCTGGAAGAAGGTCTGGAAATCGACCTGCTGGAGCGGATCGTCGCCTCCATGGCGGAAACGGCGGCGAAGGCGGGCGTACAGGTCGTTGCCGGCGACACGAAGGTCGTCGAGGGAAAAGGCGGCCTGTATATCAATACCTCCGGAATCGGGTTCATCCCGGCGGGGCGCGGGATCAGCGCCGGAAACTGCGGCGCGGGCGACGTGATCCTGCTTTCGGGCAATCTGGGCGATCATCATGCCTGCATCCTCAGCGCCAGAATGGAGATTGAAAACAAGATCAAAAGCGACTGCGCCTGCCTGAATTCCCTCGTGGACGGCCTTCTGAAAAACAATGTCCGGGTGAAGGCCATGCGGGACGTTACGAGAGGCGGGCTTGGGACCGTGCTGAACGAGATTGCGGAAGCTTCCGGCTGCGGAATTGAGATCAGGGAAGACTCGCTGCCCGTTAACCCGGAGGTCCGAGGCTTCTGCGACATATTGGGCCTTGACCCTCTTTACATGGGCAACGAAGGAAAGATGATCGCCGTGGTGGCGGAGGAGGATGCGGAGAAGGCCCTGGCGCTCATGCAACAGACGGAATACGGCGTCAATGCCGCAATGATCGGACGCGTCACCGAGGGAAAAGGCGTGGTCATGAAGACGAGACTGGGCGGCAGCCGCGTGGTGGACGTGCTCTACGGGGAAGGCCTGCCGAGAATATGCTGACAATATATTGATATATCGATATGAATAAAAACCGCCTCTGTGATTCTGAGGCGGTTTTTATGTTATTCCCTTTCCGCAAGAGGAACGTATTTCGTAAGGGGCTGCACGCATTGATATGCGGGGCGCATGATCCTGCCGCCCGCCACCAGCTCTTCAATCCTGTGAGCGCACCATCCTGAGAGTCTAGCGCAGGCGAAAAGCGGGGTCGCCATCTCAATGGGAATATTCAGCGCGTTGTAGACAAAGCCCGAGTAAAGGTCCACATTGGCCGGCATCGGCTTTTTCGTTCCTTTGACTTCCATGAATAAGTAAGGCGCTCGGTTTTCAATAAAGTCGCAAAGCATGAAATCGTCCATGAGATCTTTGTCCTCGGCGAGCTTTTTGGCCATATTTTTGAGCAGCTTGGCCCTTGGGTCGGAGACCGTGTAGACCGCGTGGCCCAGCCCGTAAATCAGTCCGGAGCCGTCGTTGGCTTCGCCGCGAAGGATCTTGACCAGATAATTTTCAACTTCTTTATAATTGCTGATATCCTTGACGTTTTTCTTGATATCCGCTATCATTTCCAGGACTTCAACATTGGCGCCGCCGTGCTTCGGCCCCTTCAGGGAACCGACTGCAGCAGCAATGGCCGAATAGGTATCCGTCGCCGTGGACGATACCACATGAATCGTAAAGGTTGAATTGTTACCTCCGCCGTGCTCCGCATGCAGGATCAAGGAAAGATCTAGAAGCTTTGCTTCAAGATCGGTGTATTCGCCGGTGGGGCGTATGAGGCGAAGGATGTTTTCCGCCGTGGAGAGCTCCGGGTCGGGATAGTGGATATGCAGGCTCTGATTGTCGTAATAGGACCGTTTTGCCTGGTACCCGTAAGCGATCAGGGACGGAAAATACCCGATCAGGTTCAGGGATTGGCGAAGCACGTTGGCTACAGAAATGTCATCGGGGTTCTCGTCATAGGAATAGAGAGCAAGCACGCTTCTTGCAAGCTTGTTCATAATGTTTTTGCTCGGGGCCGTCAGGATCATATCCCTTGCGAATCCCACAGGCAGTTCTCTTTTCGTTCCGATGACTTTTTTATACTCATCGAGTTCCTTTTGGTTTGGGAGCTTGCCGAAGAGAAGCAGATAGCTCGTTTCCTCATAGCCGAAGCGGTCATCTTTAAGACAGTTGTTTACAATCTCCTCGACATCGATTCCGCGGTAGTAAAGCTTACCGTCTATGGGCACCTTTTCGTTCTTTTCGTTGACCTCGTAACCCTGCACATCGCCGATCTTCGTCAGGCCGACCACGACTCCCGTGCCGTTGGCATCGCGAAGCCCGCGCTTTACGTCGTATTTCCCATACAGGGACTCGTCGATGGCGTTGCTTTTTATTAAATACTCGGACATTGATTTCAGGAAGGTTTTTTCAAGCTGCTGATTCGTTGCAATCACATCCGGATCGGTAACCAGTACATTCCCGTTGTAATTGTTCTTTTTCATGCTATCCTCCTCTCTCATGACATATCTTGCCGTCAAATTACCTTTACGGCCTTGCAAACCCATGGGCGACGGTCCCATGTCACAAGGTTTTTATTGAAGCAGCAATGTGATTATTGCGTTAAAAAAAATGACACTGTTTCCTTCTGACAGCATCACCAAAGAGTACACAAATATTGGCAATTCCGGCCCCTGTCACAGAAAAGAACCGCGACTTCACCGGACGCGATCGCCAACAATTTGTTTTACAAATTGGAGGAGCCTACAATCAGAATTTAAACTATCCTTAAATTATAATGCACTAAGGCCTAAAAGACAAGGTCTAACGAGAATAATTTATCAAAAAACGGGCGAAAAGAAAAGAGGAAGACGGAACCCACGGTTTGACCCGGAAAACCGAATATGCAAATTTTGGGAACAAATGTTCGTTTTTTTATTGTAAAGACCGGCCGGTTGTGCTATACTGATTCAGAAAGCGCGGGCGCCGAGGATGCAGCAGCGGGGCGCCGCGGAAAGAACTGCGGGACTGCCCGCGAAAGAAGGCGGGATGAAAGAAAATGAACCGGTTTAAATTGGTATCAGATTATAAAATGACGGGGGACCAGCCCCGGGCCGTGGAACAGCTTGCGGAAGGGATTCTAAGCGGGAAGAGGCATCAGACCCTGCTCGGAGTAACGGGGTCGGGCAAGACGTTTACCATGGCCAATGTCATCGAAAGGGTGCAGAAGCCGACGCTGGTCATTTCTCATAATAAAACCCTGGCGGCCCAACTCTGCGGGGAGTTTAAGGAGTTTTTCCCGGAAAACGCCGTGGAGTATTTCGTAAGCTATTACGATTACTACCAGCCGGAGGCTTACGTGCCCTCCACGGACACCTATATCGAAAAGGACTCGGATATCAACGATGAAATCGAAAAGCTGCGCCACTCAGCCACGGCGGCGCTTTCGGAGCGGCGCGACGTGATTATCGTCGCCAGCGTGTCCTGCATCTACGGTCTGGGAAGCCCGGTGGATTACGAAAACCAGGTGCTTTCCCTGAGGCCGGGGATGGAGAGAAACCGGCACGACATCCTCAGAAAGCTTATCGATATCCAGTATACCCGTAACGACCTGGGCTTCGAACGCGGCACCTTCCGCGTTCGCGGGGATATCATCGACATTTTCCCTGCCGGCGCCGATTACGCCGTGCGGGTGGAGCTGTTCGGGGATGAGATCGAAAACATCAAGGAAATCAATCCGGTAACCGGTGAAATAATAGGGATACGGAACCATGTGTCCGTATTCCCTGCCTCTCATTATGTCACTTCAAAGGAAAAGATGGAGCGCGCGATCGAATCCATAGAGGAGGAGCTTGAAGAGCGGATCAAGTGGTTTAAGGATCGCGGCAAGCTCATTGAGGCCCAGCGCATCGAACAGCGGACCCGCTACGATCTGGAAATGCTGCGGGAGGTGGGACACTGCAAGGGGATCGAGAACTATTCCCGCCATATCAACGGACTGGCTCCGGGCAGCCGGCCCTATACCCTCATCGACTATTTCCCGAAGGATTTCCTGATCATCATCGATGAATCCCATGTCATGATCCCGCAGCTTCGGGGCATGTATGCAGGGGACCGGTCACGCAAGATGACGCTGGTGGAATACGGTTTCCGGCTGCCGTCGGCGCTGGACAACCGCCCGCTGTCGTTCAACGAGTTTGAGCAGTTGGTAAATCAGATCGTCTATGTCAGCGCCACCCCCGGCGAATACGAAAAGGAGCGCAGCAACCATGTCGTGGTCGAACAGGTCATTCGTCCCACAGGGCTGCTTGATCCGGAAATCGAGGTCCGGAAAACGGAAGGCCAGATCGACGACCTGATCGGTGAAATCAACAAGGTGACGGCCCGGGGAGAAAAAGTCCTCGTCACCACCCTTACGAAAAAAATGGCCGAAAGCCTGACGGATTATCTGAAAAATGTGGGTATAAAAGTCAGGTATCTCCATTCGGAAATCGAGACGCTGGAGCGGATGGAGATCCTGAGAGATCTCCGCCTGGGAGTCTTCGACGTGCTGGTCGGGATCAACCTTTTGAGAGAAGGTCTGGACCTGCCGGAGGTTTCGCTGGTGGCCATCCTCGATGCGGACAAGGAGGGATTCCTGCGCACCGAGACGTCCCTGATCCAGACGGTAGGCAGGGCGGCCCGCAATGTAAACGGCAAGGTCATCATGTATGCCGATCAGATCAGCGAAGCCATGCAGAGGGCGATTTCGGAAACAGAGCGCAGAAGGAAGATCCAGCGGGAATACAACGAGGCGCACGGCATTACCCCGAGAACCGTGGAAAAAGCGGTGCGGGCCGTCATCGAGGCCACCAAGGTGGCGGAGGAAAGCGACGAATACTACCTGGGCAGAAGCCCGCTGGAGCTGACCAAGAAGGAACTGGCCGACTACATCAAGAAGATGGAAAAGGAAATGAAGGAAGCAGCCGCAAACCTGCAGTTTGAGCGGGCTGCGGAACTGAGAGACAGGATATTCGAATACAAGCTGCGGCTGTAACAGTCCGGCGGAGCGAGCCCGACGGAGCGCCCGGCATGCCGCATGCCGGGGCATATTGCGCGCATCAGTCCTATCGGACCGGCGCGATATATCCGTTCGGAACTTGAGCTAAAAATCGGAGGACAGAATGGCGAAAGACATAATCGTAAAAGGCGCAAAGGAACATAATTTAAAAAACATAGATGTGGTAATCCCAAGGGATAAACTGGTGGTCCTCACCGGACTTTCCGGATCGGGGAAATCCTCCCTGGCTTTCGATACCATTTATGCGGAGGGGCAGAGAAGATATGTGGAGAGCCTTTCCGCCTATGCCAGACAGTTTCTGGGGCAGATGGAGAAGCCCGACGTGGAATATATTGAAGGGCTTTCTCCGGCCATCTCCATCGATCAGAAGACCACCAGCAAGAATCCCCGTTCCACCGTGGGCACCGTGACGGAGATCCACGATTACCTGAGGCTCATGTACGCGCGGATCGGCGTTCCCCATTGCCCGGTCTGCGGAAAGGAGATCTCAAGCCAATCCGTGGACCAGATCGTCGACAGCATCATGACGCTGCCGGAAGGCACGAGGGTCACGATTCTGGCGCCGGTGGTACGGGCGAGAAAAGGGGAGCACGAAAAGATATTGGAGCGGATCCGCAAGGAAGGCTTTACCCGTGCCCGCATCGACGGGAACATCGTTCAGCTTGCCGAAGAATCCGTAAAGCTGGAGAAAACCTACAAGCATACCATTGAAATCGTCGTTGACCGGATCGTGATAAAACCCGGCGGCGAGAGCCGCCTGGCGGAATCCGTCGAGCTTGCCTTAAGCCACGGCGAGGGGCTTGTGATTGCGCTTGTTCAGAAGAGCGGGACCGGCGTCGATGAAGAGGAGGAAATGCTCTTCAGCACAAAGCTGGCCTGCCCGGATCACGGCGTCAGCATCGAGGAGCTGGAGCCCAGGATGTTTTCCTTCAACAGCCCCTTCGGCGCCTGCCCCACCTGCAACGGCCTCGGCTTCATCCAGCGGATCGATCCGGATCTCATCATCACGGAGAAGGATTTGAGCATCAATAACGGCGCGCTGGTCGACGTCTTTTCCTCCATGGACTTCGGAACTTACTACCGGCAGCTCATTGAAGCCCTGGCGAAATATCACGGGGTGGATCTCAACACGCCGTACCGGGATCTGCCGGAAAAATTTAAGGACGAACTGCTGTACGGCACCCGGGGAAGAAAGATCCAGTATTATCATGAGAGCAGGACCACCGGCGCCAGGTCGTTTATGAACCATGCTTTCGAAGGCGTTATCAACAACCTCGAACGGAGATACCGGGAGACCAGTTCCGAATACATCAAGGAAAAGATGGAACAATATATGAGCATGACGCCCTGCGCCTCCTGCGGCGGAAAAAGGCTGAAACCGGAAGTCCTGGCCGTTACCATAAACGGAATGAATATCGCGGAATTCTCGGATTTGTCCGTCCGGGAAGCGCTACAATTTCTAAATAACGCAAAATTCAGCGCCAAGGACGAGATGATCGCCCATCGGATCATAAAGGAAATCAAAGCCAGGCTGACTTTCCTGGTCGACGTGGGCCTTGATTACCTAACCCTGTCACGTGCAGCCGCCACCCTGTCCGGAGGGGAATCCCAGAGGATCCGTCTCGCGACCCAGATCGGTTCAAGCCTGGTGGGCGTGCTTTACATTCTCGACGAGCCCAGCATCGGCCTGCACCAGAAGGACAATGCAAAGCTCCTTAAAACCCTGCGAAATCTGACGGACCTGGGGAATACTCTCATCGTCGTCGAACATGACGAGGATACCATGTATGCGGCGGATCATATCATCGATATCGGACCCGGCGCGGGAGTTCACGGGGGCAGAGTTGTCGCCCAGGGCACGGTGGAGGATATCAAGGCCTGCAGCGAGTCGATCACAGGCCAATACCTGTCGGGGGCAAAGAAGATCGAAGTGCCGAAGCAGAGAAGGCCCGGAAACGGGAAGCACATCAAGATCCTCGGCGCGGCGGAGAACAACCTGAAGAACATCGACGTAAGCATTCCGCTTGGAAAATTCGTCTGCGTTACGGGTGTTTCAGGCTCGGGGAAAAGCAGCCTGATCAATGAAATCCTGTACAAGACCCTGGCCGCCCAGGTAAACCGGGCCAGAACAAAGCCGGGCAAATGCAGGGGGATCGAGGGCATCGAGCACATCGACAAGGTCATCAACATCGACCAGTCACCCATCGGAAGAACGCCGCGGTCCAACCCCGCCACCTATACCGGCGTGTTCACTCCTATCCGCGACCTCTTTGCCCAGCTCCCCGAGGCGAAGGTGAGGGGATATGACAAGGGAAGGTTCAGCTTCAATGTAAAGGGCGGCAGGTGTGAGGCCTGCAGCGGAGACGGCATCATTAAGATCGAGATGCACTTCCTTCCCGACGTCTATGTACCCTGCGAGGTCTGCAAGGGAAAACGCTACAACCGGGAAACCCTGGAGGTGAAATATAAAGGAAAGAATATTTACGACGTGCTCGACATGAACGTATCCGAGGCTCTGGAATTCTTTAAGAACATCCCTGTAATCCAGCGGCAGCTCCAGACGCTGGAAGAGGTCGGATTAGGCTACATCAAGCTTGGACAGCCCTCCACCCAGCTTTCCGGCGGAGAAGCCCAGCGCATCAAGCTTGCATCGGAGCTTTCCAAAAAGAGCACGGGCAAAACCGTATACATTCTCGACGAGCCCACCACCGGCCTGCATTTCGCCGACGTGGACAGGCTGATCCAGGTTCTGAACCGGCTGGCGGACGCAGGCAATACCGTCATCGTCATCGAGCATAACCTGGACGTGATCAAGACCGCCGACCACATCATCGACCTGGGACCCGACGGCGGAGACCGTGGCGGCATGATCGTGGGAGAAGGCACTCCGGAAGAAATTGCTAAGCTGGAAAACTCGTATACCGGGGAATTCCTGAAGAAGGTTCTCGATTTGTAATAAGCTTCGGTTCCCCTATAAATTCCTGTAAAAATTATTATCAGAGACCCACCGTATGGATCGACGACATCAAAGTTATCGAAAAGGGAAAGCATCTCTAAATCGCAAAAGGGAGTACGGGAGAAAACCGGAAACTCGGTAACATAGCTGCGGGGACGCTTCGCACAGTGCGGGGCGTCCCTGCCGTGCTCTTATCCTATCATATAATGCTTTTATGCCCCGACCCCCTATTCGCTTCCGCCCTTACCTTGCCCGGTCTCTTATAACACGGCGTTTGTGCCGTGTGCTTGTCCCCGGTATCATAAGAATCTCATTTTCAATCAATTAATTAAATATTCTGAACATTTTGTATATTATTGCCCGTAAATCGGGCAAAAATGATAATCTGATGAAACTTTTTTTCAAATTTATACTATTTTATGAAACTCGGGAAAATTTGAAAATCAGATACCTGGTTTTATTATTGAAGTAGAAGCACCTTTTTCCTCATTGGGCAATGCGGATTTTCAGCGCTTGCCGGGCTTTTAACCGGTCCGGAATCTCCCGGATTCGCAGGTCGAAATAGAAAAAAGAAAACGAAATAGAAAGAGATAGAAATCAAAATGAAAAGGGACATGGGAATGAAAATGGAATTCGAAGCAATCATGAACAAGATGCGGCTGTCTTCGAGAAAAACCGTGGCGGTGGCGGCCGCGGAGGACGAATACGTGCTTGAGACGGTATCCCAGGCTTATGAAAGAGGGATCGCAGTGCCCGTTCTCTACGGCCGGAGATCTGAAATCGAAAAGCTTGCCGAAAAATCCCGGCTGGACATTTCCCGGTTCGAACTCATTGACGCCGGGGACGTTAAGAAAGCGGCGCTGGAGGCGGTTTCGGCCGTAAGGCGCGGGGAGGCGGATATCCTGATGAAAGGGATGATCCAGACTGCGGACCTGCTTCGCGCCGTACTGGATAAAGAAAAAGGATTGCGGACGGGAAGGGTCCTGTCCCATGTCGGTATTTTGAATTCTCCAATATTAAACCGCGTTTTGCTGATTACCGACGGGGCCATCATTCCCTATCCCGATTTATCCATGAAAGTGCAAATGATCCATAACGCGGTCGCCGCGGCGGAAGGACTGGGGATCAGCTGCCCGAAGGTTGCGGTCCTTGCGGCCGTCGAAGTTGTGAACCCGGAGATGCCCGCGACGGTCGACGCAGCCCTGCTCACCATGATGAACCGGCGCGGACAGATCAAAGACTGCATCGTGGACGGCCCGCTGGCCATGGATTTGGCGATTTCGCCGGAGGCCGCCGAGCATAAGAAGGTTCGGTCCGAGGTGGCCGGAAAGGCCGATATCCTGCTGTTTCATAATATCGAAGCGGCCAACAGCACGTTAAAAACATTTACCATAGCGGGGAAGAGTCTTTTCGGCGGCGTCGTCATGGGTGCGTCCGCGCCTGTTGTCCTGACGTCCCGTTCCGATTCGCCCCAGAGCAAATTGTATTCCATTGCCTGCGCCGCAATGATCTCAGATACCTTAAAGGGGAAAGGGGAGAACTTGGCCGTATGAACGCGATAATCAGGATTCTCGCTTTTAACAAGCCCGGCGTGCTTGACCGAATCGCCGGCATCGTACGAAGAAGGGGCTGGAATATCGACAGCCTGACGGCAGGAAATATAACGGCCGGAAATGCGCCGGAGGGGTTGATGCAGATCAATCTGTCCATCGAGGGACAGCATATCGATACCCAGGAATTCGGCGACCGGCTGTCGGAACTGCACGATGTCTGGGGCTGGGAAGAGTGCAGTCTGCAGGATCACTTCATCAGGGAGATTCTGCTGTTCAGCTTCCGGAAAGACAGCGAGCAAGGCAGGGCGGTTTCCGGAATTTCAGGGATAAAAATCATTGAAGAGAATAACGGTCTGGTTTACGCGGAATATACGGGTTCGCCGGAGGAAGCCGGCGCCGTATATCGCCTTTTGAATGAGAATTCAATTTCCTGCGTCCGCGTGGGAAAGCTGATACTCGCCAGGGAAGGAGATCGATTCACCGATGGAAAAGGTTTCGTATCTGATATTGGCCATCAACCCCGGGTCCACGTCAACGAAAGTCGCGCTGTATGAAGACGACCGCTGCAAAGCGGAAAAAACCGTCAGGCATAAGGCCGGCGAACTGGACCGGTTTTCTATCGTCATTGAGCAGAAAGAGATCAGGATGAAATATGTGGAGGAGTTCCTGGCGGAAAACGGAGTCGATCCGGCAGATCTTGACGCGGTGGTAGGACGCGGCGGAATTATCCGGCCGATCGATTCGGGCACCTATCTGATCAATGAAAAGATGCTGCGGGACCTTTCGGGCAAGGAGGCCAACCGGCATCCTTCCGCTCTGGGAGGGATCATCGCTGCGGAGATCGGAAAGAAATACGGAATCCCCGCCTATACCGTCGATCCCGTCGTGGTGGACGAAATGGAGACGGTAGCCAAATTGTCCGGCATACCGGGAATTGAAAGGCGAAGCGTGTTTCACGCGCTCAATGCGAAAGCCGTCACCCGCAGCTGCGCGGAAAGCCTGGGGATGAAATACGAAGACGGAAGATTTATTGTGGCCCACATGGGAGGCGGCATCAGCGTCGGCGCGCACCGATACGGCAGAGTCATCGATGTCAATGACGCGCTCAGCGGAGAGGGCCCGTTTTCCCCCGAAAGAAGCGGCGGAGTTCCCCTTGCCCAGTTGGTGGAGATGTGCTACTCCGGACATTATACAAAGGAAGAGATGCTGGCGCTTATCATGCGGCGCGGAGGGATGCTGGCGTATCTGGGCACCAACAACCTGCAAGAGGTCGAGGATATGATCCGCAAGGGCGACGAATTTGCCGCGCTGGTAATAGACAGCATGGCGTATCAGGTAGCCAAGGAAATCGGAGCCATGTCGGCAGTCCTGGAAGGGCGCGTTAACGCCATTATCCTAACGGGAGGACTCGCTTATTCCACGCGTTTTACCGGCGCCATCAGGCAAAGGGTGGATCAGATCGCTCCGGTGCTCACCAGGCCGGGCGAAGATGAAATGCTGGCGCTGGCGGAGGGTGTGGTGCGCGTGCTGAAAGGCGTCGAGAAAGCCAAGGAGTATTAGTAAGCAGTATCCGTAAAGAGTCGGTAAAGATTACTGGTAAAGAGTATCGGTGATATAACCTATCCCGCAGTTGTATAAAGAAAGGGTGGCGATGATGCAGAATCTGGTGACGATAAATGAAACAATTTGCAAAGGCTGCGAATTATGCGTGACGGTATGCCCCAGAAAAATCCTATCGATCGACAGGCAGAAACTCAATGCGAAGGGATATAATCCCGCATCCGTAACCGACGCGGAACAATGCACCGCGTGCGCCATGTGCGCCGTCATCTGTCCGGATAGTGCGATCCGGGTTGAAAAGGAGGAAGCCTGATCATGGACGAAAGAATAATGATGAAAGGGAACGAGGCTCTGGCCGAAGCGGCAATCCGGGCCGGATGCAGGCATTTTTTCGGTTACCCCATCACCCCTCAGACGGAAATTAACGCCTATATGGCAAAGCATATGCCGAAGGTCGGAGGGACTTATCTTCAGGCCGAATCGGAGATCGCGGCCATCAACATGGTTCTTGGCGCGGCTTCCGCGGGTGTGCGCGCCATGACCTCGTCCTCATCCGTGGGGATCAGCCTGAAAACGGAGGGCATATCCTATCTGGCAGCCAGCGATCTGCCCTGCCTCATTGTAAACATCATGCGGGGCGGACCGGGACTCGGCGGGATACAGCCTTCCCAGGCCGACTATTTTCAGGCGGTAAAAGCGCCCGGCCACGGCGACCTGCACATTCTGGTGCTGGCCCCTTCCACGGTTCAGGAAATGGCCGGACTGGTATTCCTTGCTTTCGATCTGGCTGAAAAATATCGCATGCCGGCCATGATCCTCGGCGACGGCCTGCTTGGGCAGATGATGGAGCCGCTGACGTTTCCGGAGGCCACCGTTACCCAGCCGGAAAAGCCCTGGGCGCTTACCGGACATGGGAACAAGCGGCCGCACAATATCGTGAGTTCGCTGCATCTGGACCCGGCGGAACTGGAAAGGACCGTTCGCGAGCGGTTTGCCAAGTACGAGGAGATCAAGGCGAAGGAACCCCGATGGGAGGAATATTTAACCAATGACGCGGACATTCTGATCATCGCATACGGCGCGTCTTCCAGAGCGGCAAAAAGCGCCATCTCGGGGGCCCGCAGGAAAGGCGTCAGGGTGGGCATGCTCAGGCCGGTGACATTGTGGCCTTTCCCCGAAAAAAGGATAAAGGAACTCTCTCAGGAGGTGTCTTCCATCCTGGTTGTCGAAATGAGCATGGGTCAGATGGTGGACGATGTCAGGCTGGCGGTTGAATGCAGGCTGCCCGTGCATTTCTGCGGCCGCACCGGCGGCATGGTACCTACACCGGATGAAATCGAAGCGGAAATCATGAGGATTACCGCAAAGGACCGGAACGCCGCGGGAAGAAGGAACTACGAAATCAACAGCGAAATCAGCATACCGGAAGGGAGGGCCGGAAAATGAAAACCATTTATAAAAAATCCGAAGGGCTTACCGACGTTCCGCTGCATTACTGCCCCGGCTGTTCCCACGGAATCATCCACAAGCTGATTGCCGAAACTCTTGTCGAGCTGGATGTTCTGGGGAAGGCTATCGGAGTGGCGCCTGTGGGCTGTGCCGTGAAGGCATACGATTATTTCGATGCCGATATGGTCCAGGCGCCCCACGGACGCGGGCCGGCCGTCGCTACAGGTTTGAAGAGAGCCCGGCCGGAGAGCATCGTTTTCTCCTATCAGGGCGACGGAGACCTTGCCGCCATCGGTACCGCGGAAATCATTCACGCCGCGGCCAGGGGAGAGAACATCACCGTCATATTCGTCAACAACGCGATATACGGCATGACGGGCGGCCAGATGGCTCCGACAACGCTGCCGGGACAGGTTACGCAGACTTCGCCCTACGGACGTGACGTGAATACGGCCGGCTACCCCATCAGAGTCTGCGAATTGCTGTCCACGCTGGACGGAACGGCATACGCCGAGCGCGTGTCAATGGACAGCGTGCCGAATATACGGAAAGCAAAAAAGGCAATCAAAAAGGCTTTCGAAAACCAGATAAACAACATTGGATTTTCCATTGTGGAAATCCTGGCCGCCTGCCCGACCAACCTGGGGCTGAGCCCGGTGAAGGCCTATGAATGGATGAAGGAAAATCTGCTTCCATATTATCCGCTCGGGTGCTACAAGGATAAAACATCAGCGAAAAACCAAGAGCAATCAATAGCTGTATGAAAGGAGAAGGAGACAATGTCAAATTTCAATATATTATTTGCCGGATTCGGCGGTCAGGGAATCCTGTTTGCCGGAAAGGTGATGGCCTACGCGGGGCTCATCGACGGAAAAGAGGTGAGTTGGCTGCCTTCCTACGGCCCTGAAATGAGAGGCGGCACCGCAAACTGCAGCGTCTGTATTTCCGAAGAGCCGGTGGGTTATCCGCGGGTGACCGCGCCTGACGTGCTCGTGGCGATGAACGGCCCGTCCTATGAAAAGTTTATCGGTTCGGTGGTCCCCGGCGCCAAGGTGTTCGTGGATTCCAGCCTGGTACAGTGTACCGGCGGCAAAATCGACGGAAACGTCACGGTCTGTTGCGTACCGGCGTCAAAGCTTTCCCGGGAAGAACACCTGGAGGGAATGGGCAATATGATCCTTCTGGGCAAGGTGCTGGCGGAAACGGGTATCGCGTCCCTTGAAACGGTGAAAAAAGCGATGGAAAAATGCGTGTCGGCTTCAAAGGCGCATCTGATCAAAGACAACCTGCGGGCCGTGGAACTGGGGTTCCATTACAAAACCGATGAAAAAGCGCCCCATAGGGCAGCTTCCTGAAGGAGTTCATGGATGTAAACCGGGGATTCCGTTCGCACAAATTCTATTCGAGGGGTATGAACAGCGTGTTCGCACGCCTCATTTCTTTGTAGCTTTCGTGTGGGATCGTCAGCTCCGCCTCCAGTTCTTCGTTGATCGGAAGTTCCTCCTTTGACAAAAGGATCTTGTGTCCCACGGGCATGAGGCTGTTTGCGCTGAGTCCGCAGATCATGCCCGTCAGCACGGTGGTGTTGCGCATCGGTATGGAGAAGTTCAGCAATATGTTTTCCACGGGATTATGATAGTTCCGCAGGATGAAACTCAGCAGTAATTCATGGCTGTACATGTTTCCGTGATAGATGCAGGAGCAATGCCCGTAATCCTGCGTATCTTTGATCTTGTAAAACAGGGTCGCATGGATTTGCCCTCCCGCCTCGTCCTCATAGATTTTCATCAATGAATGAAAAATCTTTTTCTCCTTCATGTGGTAGAGGTGCATCGTATCGATCTTTCCGAAAGGGGGTACCGTCGGCTGTTGTATTTTGACGCTCGGGTCCGCATAGTCGAGAAGCTGAAAGGGCGTGATATTCAAGGCCGAAGCAATATCAAACAGCGTAACGACATCCACGGCCACCTTCCCCTGCTCGTATTTTGAAACGCTTGCTTTACTTTTGCAGATTTTTTCCGCCAGTTCAGCGAGGCTCAAGCCGCTGCTTTTCCGATAAAGACGGATGCGGCCGCCCACGTGCTCCATCACCGGATTTCCCATAATTCCCTCCAATAATGAGAAAGAATAGCGTTTTGATCAATTTATACCCCAGCCGTCCTGCAACCAACAGTTCGTTCCGTTAAATCTCCTTTTATTAACTGATTATACTCCCGGCATAGATGAAAATGAAGAAAAAAGTAGCGATAAAAAGCTATTTCCAAAAAAAGTTGTACGATTGTTTAAAATTATGGTAAAATAATGGAACAGAAATGTCTGACACCTGCGGTTCGGATGAGACCGCGCGGGTTTGGCTTGTTGGTGGTTTTATGAGCTTGCAGAAAAAAACGGCGTACTTGCTGATGATCGCTTTAATCTTTGCCTGGGGCATTGAATATATATTCGCGAAACAGGCGCTGGATGTCATGGAGTCTCTTACGCTTGTTTTTTTTAAATATCTCATCGGCTTCGCCATATGCTTGATCATAAAATTGAAAACAGAAGGCAAGAGCCTGATGCGGAAAAAGGATATCCCGCTTTTTGTCGTCTGCGCCATTGTCGGCGAAATAGGATACTTTTATCTGGAATATACTGCGATGGCATTTCTTCCCGTTTCGCTGCTTACGATCATACTGGCGCTGGTGCCCGCCTTGTCCGTCATCATTGACAAGGCGGTATATAATAAGAAGACAACGGGAAAAATCATCGCCGGCATCCTCCTGAGCATTGCGGGAGTAACGCTGGTCATCGGGATGGATTACCGGGTGCTGTTTCAGGGAAGGCTTGTCGGATACCTGGTGGCCTTCGGAGCCGTCATTTCCTGGAATATATATAATTTCCTGACCGCTTCGCTGCATGACAGGTACCAGACCGCGACACTCGCATTGAACCAGATGATATGCACGCTCCTGCTTGTCGGCCCTTGGGCGATGGCCCATTTGCCCGATCCCGGACGGATCACTGCAGGCACGGCGGGAGGAATCCTATTCCTGGGGATTGTCGGAACCGGAATCGGTTTTGTAATTTACGTCAGAGCACTTCATGTATTAGGCCCGACGATAACGGCGATATTGTCCAACTTGCTGCCTGTGACAACCACCCTATTCGGATGGCTGATTCTGAAGGAGGTCATACTGCCCCTGCAAATGGTGGGGGGAGCCGTTGTGATCGCTGCGGGCTGTTTAGTAATTAAGGAAAAGGGACGACTGGAGGAACTGCCCGATGACCGAACGAATTAACACTACGCTGCTCACGGATTTTTACGAATTGACCATGGCCAATGGATACTTCGAAGCCGGCTTGGCCGACGACATCGCGTATTTCGATCTGTTTTTCAGAAAAATACCCGATGAAGGCGGCTTTGCCATAATGGCCGGCCTGGAGCAGATGATCGAGTATCTGGAAAATCTGAAGTTTGAAGAGCGCGACATTGAGTATTTAAGAAAGAAAGGTATCTTCAGCGAGAAATTCCTGGATTATCTCAGGGACTTCAAGTTTGAGTGCGACATATGGGCCGTGCCGGAAGGGACTCCCGTCTTTCCCAGAGAACCTCTTGTTACGGTCAGGGGCCCCGTGATACAGGCCCAATTCATCGAGACCATTATGCTTTTGGCCATCAACCATCAGAGCCTCATTGCGACAAAGGCGAACCGCATCGTTCGGGCGGCCCAGGGCCGGGGCGTCATGGAATTCGGAACCAGGAGAGCCCATGGGGCCTCCGGTGCGGTACACGGCGCAAGAGCCGCTTACATCGGCGGATGCATCGGCACCGCCTGCGCCATCGCGGAACGGGATTACAAAGTGCCCGCCATGGGGACCATGGCCCACAGCTGGGTCCAGATGTTCGACAGCGAATATGAAGCGTTCAAAACCTACGCGAAGATCTACCCGGATAACTGTGTTCTCCTGGTGGATACCTACAATGTCATCAAATCCGGCATCCCCAACGCGATTCGGGTTTTCCAGGAAGTGAAGCCCAAAAAGATGGGGATCCGCATCGACAGCGGAGACGTAACCTATCTGACGAAAAAGGCCAGAGCCATGCTTGACAAGGCCGGCCTGCACGACTGCCAGATCGTGGTCTCGAACTCACTGGATGAATACATCATCCGGGACGTGATCGGACAGGGGGCGTGCATCGATACCTTCGGCGTAGGAGAACGGCTGATTACTTCCAAGTCCGAGCCGGTCTTCGGAGGCGTATACAAGCTTGCTGCCCTGGAGAAAAACGGCGTGATCATTCCGAAGATGAAGATCAGCGAAAATGTTGAGAAGATAACCGACCCGGGCTTCAAGACCTTGTACCGTCTTTACGATAAGGATACAAACAAGGCCATTGCCGACGTCATCACCCTGGATCATGAAGACCCGCCCAATGGAGGCGAGTATGAGATCTTTGACCCGCTTATCACCTGGAAACGCAAAAAGGTATCGAACTTTTACGCCAAGAACCTGAGGGTCCCGATTTTTGAAAAAGGCAAATGCGTTTACAAGCTTCCCGGTATCGATGAGATCCGGAATTATTGCAAGGAACAGGTCGACACCCTTTGGGAGGAGATCCTGCGGTTTGAAAAACCGCATCAGTTCTACGTGGACCTCTCAAAGGAGCTGTGGGAGCTGAAGCAGAAATTGATCGAGGAGTACAAGAAATAAATTAAATTAGACAAAGTAGACCGGGGAAACCCGGAAAAATATAACAGAATGCCGGGGAAGCCCGGGAGAATTGGGAAGGTTGGTGATCGGAATGAAGTATGAAATTAAAGTGACCAGGACATTGAATCCGAAGCAGAAGCCGGATCCGGATAAGCTGGAGTTCGGAACGGTTTTTACGGACCATATGTTTGTTATGGATTATTCGGAGGATAAGGGCTGGTACGACGCGAGGATCGTACCCTATGCCCCGATTGCTTTGGAACCCGCCGCCGCCTTATTCCATTACGCGCAGGAGATGTTTGAGGGTTTGAAGGCATACAGGACGAAGGAAGGCAAGATCCAGCTTTTCCGTCCGGATATGAACGCGAAACGGACGACGATGACAAACGCCAGAATCTGCATACCCCATATCGACGAGGAGTTTTATGTGGAAGCCATCAAGGCGGTGGTTCGCGTCGACGCCGACTGGGTACCCGCCAAGGAGGGCACTTCCCTTTATATAAGGCCGTTTATCATCGCCACTGAGCCGTTCCTGGGCGTTCGGCCGGCCAGGGAATACATGTTTATTATCATCTTAAGCCCGGTGGGAGCGTACTATAAGGGCGGCCTTGCACCGACCAAAATTTTCGTGGAGGATGAGTATGTGAGAGCCGCCATGGGCGGAACCGGCTACAGCAAGATCGGCGGCAACTATGCGGCCAGCTTGAAGTCGCAGGTAAAAGCCCATGAAATGGGATATTCCCAGGTCCTGTGGCTTGACGGCATAGAGCGGAGATATGTGGAGGAGATCGGTACCTCCAACGCCTTTTTCGTCATCGACGACGAAGTCATTACAGCCCCTCTGGAAGGGACCATCCTGCCGGGTATCACAAGGGATTCCGTCATTCATCTGCTGAAGGATTGGGGAATAAAGGTCTCCGAACGGAAGCTGGCCATCGACGAAGTTTTCAAGGCCTATGACGAAGGAAGGCTTTCCGAGGTGTTCGCTTCGGGGACCGCTGCTGTCATTTCTCCTGTGGGAGAGCTTGGCTGGAAGGACAGAAAGATCTTGATCAACAACAATCAAATCGGACCCCTGTCCCAGAAGCTTTACGATGTGCTGACAGGGATCCAGACCGGCAAAATTGAAGACAAATTCGGATGGATTGTCGAAGTCTGAAATCCCGGTTCGATATTTTAAGCCTCAATCACAATGCATGCGGACGAAGGAGCCCTTCGGTCGCAAAAGGGAGATGAGACAATGATTACAGGCGCGGAAGCGATTGTAAGGTGCCTGGAGAATGAAGGCGTAGAAGTAATTTTCGGATATCCCGGCGCCACCATCGCACCGTTTTATGATAAACTATCGAAATCCAGCATCAGACATATTCTGGTCAGGCATGAGCAGAATGCGGCCCATGAAGCGAGCGGCTACGCCCGCATCAAGAAAAAGCCGGGGGTATGCGTTTCGACCTCCGGCCCGGGCGCGATGAATCTGCTTACGGGGATTGCCGCTGCTTTTATGGACAGCATTCCCATGGTGGCTTTTACCGGCCAGGTCAACAGCGAGCTCCTGGGAAGAGACGTATTTCAGGAAGCGGATATCACCGGAGCGGCCGAATCCTTCACAAAATACAGCTACCTGGTGAAACGCGCCGAGGAGCTTCCAAGGATCATCAAGGAGGCGTTTCACATCGCTTCCACCGGCAGGCCGGGACCGGTGCTCATCGACGTTCCCGTCAACGTCCAGAATCAGAAATTGGATTTTAGGATTCCGGAGTCTGTGGAACTGAGGGGATACAAACCCACCATTAAAGGACATGCCGGACAGATCAAACGGGTCTGCAAGGCCATCAGCGCCGCAGAGCGGCCGGTGATCTGCGTGGGCGGAGGCGTCTTTGCCTCCGACTGTCAAAAGGAACTGAGGCGTTTCGTCGAAACGCTCAACATTCCGGTGGTTTGCACCATGATGGGCCTCGGCGCCATACCGACCGACCATCCTTTAAATATGGGAATGGTTGGTATGCACGGAAAATCCATTGCGAACCAGGCGATTTCGGATTCCGACCTCCTGATCATCATCGGCGCGCGGGTTTCCGATCGCGCGGTCTTGCTGCCGGCAAACGTGGGACATAATACGAAGATCGTCCATATCGATATCGATCCGGCTGAAATCGGGAAAAACCTCAGCACCTCCATCCCTGTCGTAGGCGACGCGAAGGAGGTGCTGCTGCAGATCATGGATGCGGAGCCGGCGTCAAAGAGCAGGCTGTGGACGGAACAGCTGCAGGCAAAGAAGCAATCGCTGGTGCCGGACTATGCCCCCAGGAAAAGCGGAATCAATCCGAAAGCCTTTGTCCACATGCTTTCTTCAAGCATGCCCGAGGACGGCATATACTGCGCCGATGTGGGACAAAACCAGATCTGGTCTGCCGCCAACTGCGAGATCCGATCGGGAAGGTTTCTGACATCCGGAGGCATGGGCACCATGGGTTATTCCATTCCGGCAGCCATCGGGGCAAAGATTGCCGCCCCGGACAGGACCGTTGTGGCCGTATGCGGCGACGGCGCCTTCCAGATGAATATGATGGAGCTTGGCACCATCTGCCAGCACGGAGTGGACGTTAAGGTCGTCGTCATGTGCAACGGGAAGCTGGGGCTTGTCAAGGAGATCCAGAAGAAATCCTATAAAAATAACGAAATTGCCGTAGACCTGTCGGGAAGCCCGGATATCATGGCTATTGCGGGGGCATACGGCATACCCTCGCGAAGGCTGGACAGAATGGACGAGGCAGAGGAAGCCATTTCGGAAATGCTTGCCCATAAAGGTCCATACCTGATGGTATGCGTTGTCGATGAAAACGAATCATCTGTTTGAGCTGAGTAAAGATCTACCGCAAGTCTAGGGTCGAACGAACCGTAGGATAGGAGGATGGAATTATGAAGCATGTACTTACCGCTCTGGTGCACAACCAGCCCGGCGTGGTGAGCAGGGTCTCCGGGCTTTTCCGGAGACGGGGATACAATATCGATTCCTTTGTGGGAAGCTCCACCGAGGACGAACGGTTTTCCAGGCTTACCATCGTCGTTCAGGGCGACGATAACGTAATCGCTCAGGTGATCAGCCAGCTGCAAAAGCTGGAGGATATCATAACCATAGAGGATATCGATGAGAAAAACCTCATCAGCAAAGTGCTTCTTATCATAAAGGTCAAGGCGGATCTCCGCGACCGGGTGGGAATTATCGTCGTCGCGAACGCATGCAACGCCAGGGTCATTGAAATGAACTCGGAATACATGATTCTGGAAGCGCTGGATACGGAGGAGCGGATCAGCGAAATCATCGAAATCTTCAGGCCTTACGGAATCATTGAACTTGTGAAGACCGGCGTGGTCGCCATGAAGCGGTAGCCGGCTCTAGGCGGGAATTCGCTTTGGCGGCAGCCGGATGCAAATAACATGCGGCAATCGGCCGCGGATGCGGAAACGGAGAAAGACTATGAAGCATACGATTTCAGTTCTAGTAGAGAATAAGGCGGGCGTCCTTGCAAGAATCACAAGCCTGTTTGCCAGACGCGGCTTCAATATCGACAGCCTGGCCGTCGGGACCACGGAGGATAAGAATATTTCCAGGATTACCCTGCTGGTGGACGGGGACGATTACGTCGCCGAACAGGTGACCAAGCAGCTGAATAAACAGATCGACGTCATCAAGGTCAGGAAGCTGAATCAGGAGGAAATCACCAGAAGGGAGCTTGTCCTGGTCAAGGTGAAGATGTCGGCTGCCCAAAGAGGAGAGATCATTGATATCGTAAAGATCATGCAGGGTGAAATCGTCGATATTTCCCATACAACCCTTACGGTGGAACTTGCGGACAGGCCGGAGAAGGTGGACCTTCTCATCGAGCTGTTGTCGCCTTACAACATCGTCGAGGTGGCAAGGACAGGCACCATTGCGCTCCAGAAGGGCGCGGCCATTGTATAAAAATACGAATGCAATGATGATGAAAACGACGCATAGAAAGCGTACTGCATTATCTTAAAACAATGTAGAAAACGTCCAATAAAAAATTTTTGAAGAAATATTGAACAAACAGGGCCTTGGCGGCTCTGTTTATTTTGTCGTATTGGCGGACTCCGGTATGATGCGCCGGGTACCGGGATAAGGGCTACGGAACAACCGGGTACCGAAGACCGGGCATTAAGAAATTAGGACCATTTTGACCAAAATACGGCATGATAATTGCATTTAGTTAACGGATAGGCATTGGCATCCGTGATCAGGGGCTTTAAGCTATAAATCAGTAGAATCGGAGGCACTTTTTATGCAGGAATTTCATACGCATACGTTTCGTTGCAAGCACGCAAAAGGAGATATTGCCGATCTAGCGGAATATGCCGAACGCAGAGGCTATTCTGTGCTAGGTATTTCTGATCACACACCGTTTCCCGACGATCACGATCTTGAAATCAGAATGAGCATGCAGGAACTGGATGATTATGTGCGGCTGTTTCATCAGGCAAAAGCCGAACATCCAAAGCTAAAAATGCTGTTGGGAATGGAATGCGAATATTTTCCGGAATACATCAATTTCTATAAGGAAGAACTTCTTGACCGGCGGGGATTCGACTATCTTATCTTGGGCCAGCATTTATTCTCCAATGGGGAAAGAATGGTATATTTCTGGAAAGAGGGGTTGGGCGGCACCAAAAAAGAATTAAAGGCTTATGCGGAATCCGTTGTCAAAGGGATTGAAACGGGTATTTTCAGCATTGCCGCTCATCCGGACCTGTTCGGTGAGTTTTACGCTCCCTGGGATGAGGAGGCAAAAGCCTGTTCCCGCTATATTTTGGAAGCCGTGCAGGCTTATCAAATTCCCATTGAGATCAACGGCAACGGATATCGAAAAAGAAAAGTCAATGTCGGAGGAATTGAAAGATACCGATACCCTCTCGAGCCGTTCTGGCAAATGGCTTCTCAATATGATATTACCGTATTGGTCAGCGCTGACGCGCACCAGCCTTCGGAGCTGGCGCCGGTAGAAGAAGGCTTGAAGCTCATGGAGCGCTATGGCCTTAAGCCGGCTGATTTGTCGGGATTATACTGCGATACCTGCACGGCCTGAAATAAATGAAGGAAAGCGGATAAAAATGCTTTCCGCTTTTGTTCTGCTCTTTATACCTTGGTATAAAGAGCTTTTTTATTGGGTAAAAGGGTTCCGCCTCCCGCCTTCTGCAGGAGGCGGATTTCTTATGGGATCGGGGACTGGCACAAATCGCCATGCGCAAGCGGCTGAAATTGTGAAGCCAAAAAGCATGAGGCTGATTTTGTTATTTTCGATATCGCCAAACGTTGAAAATAAAAGCCTTTTTAAATATATCATTATGCACCACTTCTTGGCATGCTCTTTGCCTTTGTTAGAAAACAAAAAATCTTTGTTATTTTCTGAATTATATACCGTTTGCGATAGGGGAAAGGAGAAAATCATGAATAAAGTAACGAGCGCCCAGGAGGCCATAAAACTGATTAAACCGGGCGATACGGTTGCGGTAAGCGGATTTGTAGGAATCGGACACCCGGAAGAAATTTCAAAGGCAATCGAGGAAAGCTTTGAAAAAAATGGAGTTCCGAATGAATTGACCATTACGACCGGGGCCGGTAGCGGAGACGGCAAAAACGTCGTAGGTCTGGACCGCTGGGCCAAGGAAGGCCTTGTCAAGAAAATCATTGCTTCGCATTTCAACCTGCTCCCCAATATGGTCAAGATGATCGCAGAGGAAAAAATCGAAGCCTATGCGATTCCGCAGGGGGTCATGCTGCATCTCTACAGAGCAATCGGAGGAAAGAAGCCCGGCGTCATTACTCATATAGGATTAAGAACTTTTGCCGATCCCAGGGAAACTGGATGCCGTCTGAACAGCAAGTCGAAGGATGAAGTCGTAAAAATCGTCAACCTGGATGGGAAGGACTACCTTTGGTATAAATCATTTCCCATCAATGTCGCCGTAATCAGAGGCACCACCGCAGATGAATACGGAAATGTAACGATGGAGAAAGAAGCGCTGAGGCTGGAGACGTATGTGATGGCGTTAGCCGCCAGGAATTCAGGCGGAAAAGTCATCGTACAGGTGGAACGGCTGGCAAAGAGGGGAACTTTGGACCCAAAGACAGTCGTCGTGCCGGGAGCCCTGGTAGACGCCATCGTCGTTGCTAAACCTGAAAATCATAAACAATCGGTCATAGAACAATATAATCCCTCCCTTACCGGCGAGATCAGAGTACCGCTGGATTCGATTCCGCCGATGCCGCTGGACGAGAGAAAAATCATCGCGCGAAGAGCCGCCCTTGAATTAATCCCGGACTGCGTGCTCAATCTCGGCATCGGAATCCCGGAGGGCGTTGCGGCGGTTGCCGCTGAGGAAGGAATCAGCGATTTGCTGACAGCCACCGTGGAGCCCGGCCTTCACGGCGGCGTGCCGATCTCCGGTCTGAATTTCGGCGCTGCCATCAATCCGGAAGCGATCATTGACCATCCGAGCCAATTTGACTTCTATGACGGAGGCGGCCTTGATCTGGCATGTCTTGGAATGGCTGAATGCGACCAGTTTGGCAATGTGAACGTCAGCAAATTCGGACCGAGAATTGCGGGACCGGGTGGATTCGTAAACATCACCCAGACGGCCAAATGCGTCATTTTCTGCGGAACTTTCACCGCCGGAGGGTTAAAGGAAAAAGTGGAAGACGGAAAACTGGTCATCCTCGAAGAAGGCAAAGCCAAGAAGTTTGTTGAAAAAGTCGGCCACGTCACCTTCAGCGGCCAGTACGCTCAGGAAAAGGGCCAGAAAGTCCTCTACGTAACGGAAAGAGCAGTCTTTAAGATCCAGGACGGAGCGTTAACGCTAATTGAAATCGCACCCGGTATTGATCTTGAAAAGGACATTCTTGCTCAGATGAACTTTAAACCGGTTATTTCCAAGGATCTGAAAACGATGGACGAAAGGATTTTCAGAGAAAAGGCCATGGGAATCGGCGAAGAAATCAAGTCAAAAGCCTTGGCTTAATTCGCCGCCGGTGAAGATCGGTTTGTTCCAGATTGAAAAGGATACATGGCAGGAGGATACATATGCAAAAGGGTATAGCCGCATCTCCCGGCATTGAAATCGGAAAGGTATATGTTTTCAAAAAACAAGCGTTCTCCATAGACAAATCCCCCATTGCCCCGGAACAGGCGGAGAATGAGGCGATACGGCTGAAGAGGGCGGTCGAGGACTCCAAGAATCAGATTCATGCGATCATCGAACGGACAAGGGAAGCCGGGGAGGAGTATGCCGAAATCTTTGAAGCCCACCTCATGATCCTGGAAGATGCGGTTTTTATCAATAAAATCGCGGACAAGATCAAAGGGGAACTCATCACTGCGGAATATGCCACCCAGCAGATTGCAGAGCAATACATTGAGCAGTTCAACAGCATGGGGGACGCCTACTTTAAAGAAAGAGCCGCGGATGTAAAGGATATCGGAGACAGAATTGTCAGGAGTCTTCTGGGCATCGAGACCAAATCACTTTCCGGGATTGTGGAAAAAGTCATTATCATTGCGGAGGATCTGACGCCTTCCGATACGGCGCAATTAAATAAAAATTTTGTCTTGGCTTTTGCAGTGGACATGGGTGGAAGAACTTCCCATACGTCCATTATGGCACGCTCCATGGAGATCCCCGCCGTCGTCGGGCTCTGCGATTTCAGCCAAAAGGCAAAAGACGGCGACCTGGTTATCGTTGACGGCAACGAGGGGATCGTAATTCTGAACCCCGACGCCGAGACCCTGAAGCTGTATCAGGAGAAGAAGGAAGAATATCTCAAAGATTACAGTGAGCTGTGCAAGCTGAAGAACGAACCTTGCAAGACGGTCTGCGGCCGTCGGATTGAAATCTGCGCAAACATCGGATCTCCGGCGGATTGCTGCGGCGCGTCGGACAAAGGGGCGGAGGGCTGCGGCCTGTTCCGGACGGAATTTCTTTACATGGACAGGACTACCCTTCCGGACGAAGAGGAACAATTCAATGCCTACAGGGAAGTGGTGGAAAGCATGGCGCCCAATCCCGTGATTATCAGGACTCTCGATATCGGTGGGGATAAAAAACTGCCCTATCTGGATATGCCGGCGGAACAGAATCCGTTCCTGGGATGGCGTGCGATCCGCATCTGCCTTGAGCGCACGGATATCTTCAAAACCCAGCTTCGTGCCATTCTGAGGGCAAGCAGCTTCGGAAAGGTTCGGATCATGTTCCCGATGATTTCGGGGATTTCGGAAATCCGGAAAGCAAAGCAAATATTGAAGGAAGTTCAGGAAGAGCTTGAAGAGGAAGGAATACCCTTTGACAAGGACCTGGAGATCGGAATCATGATAGAGATTCCGTCTGCGGCAGTAACCGCCGATTTGCTGGCAAAGGAAGTTGATTTTTTCAGCATCGGAACCAATGACTTGATTCAGTATACGCTGGCAGCCGATCGCATGAATGAAAGAATTTCGCATCTGTATGATCCGCTCCATCCCGCCGTTCTCAGGTTAATCAAACATGTTGTAGACGCATCACACAAGGCGGGAATTTGGACCGGTATGTGCGGCGAGATGGCTGGAGACGCCGTCGCTGCTCCCATTCTTCTGGGTTTAGGATTGGATGAGCTTTCCATGAGCGCTGTCTCCATTCCGCATGTGAAAAAGGTCATTCGGTCTATGAACTATAAAGACGCCGTTAAGCTGGCGGAAGACGCATTGAATTTGAAGGAACCTGATGAAATTAGGGCTATGGTGAGTTCTTTCCTCTCGGGAATGAGCCAAACCCCTAATAAACCATAATTCTGATAAAAGGAGTGTGATGCGGACAAAAAGATGAAACAGAAAAATTGGCTGAAGAAAGGGGATAGTTATGTCCACTCAATTACTGACGGATGAAGATCTAATCCTGCTGAATTTTGAAGCAAAAGACAGAAAAGAGATCATTGAAGAACTCGGCAGGCGGGTTCTGGCAAAAGGATACATATGTCCTGAATTTATTCCGAAGCTTTTGGAACGAGAGGAAGAATTTCCAACGGGGCTGGAAACAGTCTATCCGATTGCGATCCCTCACGTCGGAGAATACTGCGTGCAGCCTTTTCTGGCGGTCGCGACGACAAAAGAGCCGGTAATTTTTAACGCTATGGACGGATCAGGAAAAGAACTCGACGTTCGGCTTGTCTTCCTGTTCGGTATTACAAATCCGGAGGAACAGGTCACGGTTCTGAAAAGATTTATGTTTGCGTTTAACGAGGAAAAGAATCTGAAAAGCTTGATCCAGATGGAGGATAAGCGGCAAGCCTTACAGCTGCTGCAATCGCTGTTGGGGGACGGTCTCAAAGTCTTAACGCAAATGTAAAAATAAGTCTAACGTCTGTACGTTAGGTGAGGCGAGAAACATTTGTGCCTCGTTGTTAAAAGAGATCGCATAGCAGATTAAAATCAAGGTCCAGAATTTGCTCATTAAAAGGAGGAAAGAAGACATTATGTTAAGACTAGTTGTCGCTTGCGGAGGAGGAATCTTTACTACGACGCTTGTATCGGATCAGGTAAGAGAAATACTGAAAGACACAGGGATCCAGTTTACCATTACCCCGGCAAAACTGACGGAAATCGCTAACATAAGCGAAGCGGATCTGATTATCGTCACGGGAAAATTTGGCACGACCACCAAGAATGTCGCCAATACTCCTATTATTGTAGGGATGTCTCTTCTCACAGGTATCGGCAAAGAAGCCTTTGCCAAGGAATTGGTACAGAAAGTAAAAGAACTTGAGGAGGCTAAAAAATAATGGAAACCATAAAACTCATACTTGATCTTTTTGGCGCCACGATATTCGTGCCCGTCGTCGTATTTATCCTCAGCCTGTGCATGAAGGTAGAGCCGAATAAGGCGTTCAAGGGCGCGCTTTATATGGGAATCGGCTTAACGGCATTCAATATCATTATCGGCGCTTTAACCGGGTCTCTTGGTCCTATCATCACAGAAATGGTCAACAGTTCCGGAATAAACCTGCCGTGTATCGATATCGGATGGCCGGCTGCTTCCGTAATCGTTTATGCCAATCGAATCGGATTGTTCTTCATTCCTTTCGGGTTGGCATTTGACCTGATCCTGTTCCTGACAAAATGGACGGACACCTTCCATCCAACTGACATCTGGAATTATTACTTCTTTGTTTTCTGGGCAGCCATTGTTCAGTTGGAAACAGGAAGCTTTGTTCTCGGAATCATCGCAGGCATGTTGCTGAACCTTATACTCCTGCTGCTTGCGGACTGGATCGCGCCCTCAATGGAGTGCTACTACGGCTATCAGGGAGTCGTATCCACATGCTATTGCTCCGTAAGCGGAATGCCCTTTGCCATTTTTATGAAATGGATCTTCAAAAAGACCGGCTTATACAAAATCAACATTGACCCGACCAAGATCAGAGAAAAGTTCGGCTTCTGGGGCGAGCCCGTTACCATGGGACTCATTATCGGATTTGCCGTTTCCTTCATCGCCAAGATACATAGCCTGGGTGTGCTGGAAAACTGGGCAATTATGCTGAAAACGGCGATTCTGACCGGTGCGGTTATGGCGCTCTACCCGTCGGTATCCGGTTTGTTTGTCAAGGGACTCATCCCGCTCACCCAAACCCTTAACGCCCGCATGAGAAGCGGTGAAATGACCAGAAAGAACATGAACATCGCCATCGACCCGGCCGTATTCTTCGGCGAGGAATCCAATATTGCGTCAGGGCTTGTACTGATCCCGCTCATGCTTGCCGTTGCGGTAATTCTCCCGGGCAATATCATCCTGCCTTTGGCTGACCTGCCGGCACTGCCCTTCATGATTATCGGCATCACCTGCGTAATGGGAGGAAACGTTTTCGCTTCGGTGGTAACGGGAGCATTGTGGCTTTCCATCGGATATCTGATGAACTCCGAAGTCGCGGCGACATTCACGGAAGCAGCAAGGAATGTCAATGCCGTATCCGATTCGGCCGGCGACGCTCTGGTCACCAGCTTCCTGGTAGGGCATAATCCCTTTGGCTGGATTGTGTACAAGGCGTTTACGGCTCCCGAAGGAATGCGGATATTCGCCATCGTAGCATGCTTCGCCGTTTACTTCATCGTGTACTTCTTATACAGGAAGAATGCGAAGGCATGGCAGCTTGCCGCGGGAGCAACGCCGGAATACTTTGAGGAAAAAGAAGCGATCTGGAGAGAAGCTCAGGAAAATAAGGCTGCAAAGGCCTGATATCAATCATCAAAACATCGGGAGGATGGGTGCTTGCATTCTCCTCCCGATTTCATCAAAGGAGTAGATCAACATGGAAAAGCTGAAAGCATTGGTAACTGCAACTTTAAGTGAAAAGGGTTTGCAAGAACTGCAAGAGATCATGGATGTGGAATACCATGACTGGCAGAAACAGAAAAGGCCGTTTACACAGGAAGAGCTTAAGAAATTGTCAAACGGCAAGGATGTTATTATCGTTGAAATGTGCGAAGTGCACCGCGAGGTGATCGAATCCAACGATCAGCTCAAGATTATCGGATGCTGCAGGGGGCTGCGCGGCGACGATCCTACCATCGATATAGCGGCGAGTTCTGAAAGGAACATTCCCATTCTGTTTACCCCCGGCCGCAACCTGAACTCGGTGGCCGAGTTTACCATATTTCTTACCCTTGGTGTGATGAGGAAAGTACGTCCGGCTATTAACTGGCTGTACGACAAACAATGGAAAGAATGGCTGGATTTTTATACAACCTTCCGAACCGGAGAAATCTGCGGAAGAACGGTAGGATTGATGGGCTTCGGAAATATCGGCAAAAGGGTATCGGTTCTCTTTAACGCCTTCGGAGCCAAAGTAATCGCATACGACCCCTTTGTGACGGATCCCGAAGTCTATAAGCAATACAATGTGGAGCAGGTGGACGTTGAGACGCTGTTCCGGGAATCCGATATCGTTTCCCTGCACATGAATGTCAGCGAAGATACGAAATCCTTTGTAGACGGACGCCTGATCGGCATGATGAAGCCGACGGCATTCCTGATCAATTCAGCCCGGGCGGCCATCGTTGAGAGAGAAAGCCTGTACAAGGCCCTGAAAGAAAAGAAGATCGCCGGATATGCGACGGACGTATACCACAAGGAGCCCTGTTGTCCGGATACGGAGCCGCTGCTTTTGCTGGACAATGTCTTTGGAACTCCTCATCTGGGAGGAACGTCCGACGAAGTCATCAAAAACCATACCGAAATGATGATCAGCGACCTCAAGAAGCTGCTCAACAAGGAAAAGCCGCAGTTTGTCCTTAACCCCCAGGTGCTGGATGCATTCTTTAAAAAAGAATTGTAAATCCGCGAGTCCACAGGATGGGTCCTGGCCGGAAGGAAGTGATTGATTTGAATATAAAACCGGAGGAGATAGCTGCCAAGTGTGTCGCCTATTTCGACGACGGAAACGGTTTTGCGTGCAGCGAGTCAATATTGTTAGGTTTTCAGGATGTGTTGGATCTTGAAGAGAATATCATCCCCCAGATCGGAACGGCATTTGGCGGAGGGGTATGCGGTCAGGGCCTCATCTGTGGCGCCCTTCAGGCATCGTTCATGATTCTCGGTTTAAAATACGGAAGGAAAAAACCGTCGGAAGACAGAACGGTTCTCTATGAAAAAGGAAGACACCTGATGGATCGATTCAGGAAGCAGTATGGCACGCTGAACTGCAAAGGCATCAGGGTCATTCCGGAATTCATAAACGATCCGGAAAAAGTGGCCAAAATGAAAAGCGTGTACCACGAAACCGTCTGCAAAGAATTAGTGGGGAATGTAGCAATATGGTTATTGGAAGAACTCGACATCGACCGGCAAGGTCGTCGTGCCTTGTCAACTGATGCCGTTGGGAGGAAATAAAAATGCATGTACAGAATTACGTAATAAAAAACAAAACAGGCCTTCATGCACGCCCGGCATCCTTATTTGTTAAAAAGGCAAGCCAGTTTAAATGCGATATCCGGGTTCGCAAAGACGATTGTGAAGTCGACGCCAAGAGCATGATTTCCGTGCTTACCCTTGGAGCGTCAAAGGGCTCTATGATTACGCTCATCTCGGATGGTGAAGACGAAAATGAGGCGATGACGGAACTGGTCAGTTTGCTGGATTCGTTTGAAGACTGAAAATATGAAATAATTTTCAATATTGAAAAACATTTCATAACAAGTAAGATTAAGTCAAGAGAGATATCTTTCTCGCATCCGCAGACCTGATTCGCGATACATGGTCGAGGAGAATTCTTCAATACAGGGAGCTTGAGCGGTATGAATTCAGAAGTTTACAATCAATCAACTTCATTGGTCCTGAAAGCGGCTTACTTATATTACCTGAAGGAAAAAACGCAGCAAGAGATAGCGGCTTATCTGGACGTTTCCATACCGACGGTATCCCGCCTGATTAAAAAGGCTAAGGATGAAAAGATCGTGGAATTTGTCATACGTGATCCTTTCATCCAATGTATTGAGACAGAAGAAAAACTGAAACAAACGTTGAATCTGAAAGATGTGGTAATTGCGCCGGTACCGACGCTAGTATCAATGGGAATCCCAACCGCCGACACAATCGAAAACGTGAGAAAGTCCGTAGCATTGGAAGGCGCCAGGTATATTCAGAGAATCATTACGGAGAAGGATATTCTGGGGATAAGCTGGGGGAAAACGATTCATGACCTGATTCATTTCCTGAATCCCTGCCAGAAAATAAACGCGGGATTTGTAACGATGCACGGCAGTATCAGCGGGTGCAGTCAGGACATGGACGTCAGAACCCTGGTGGCCAGGATGAGTATGGCTTTCGGAGGAAGGAGCTATTACCTGTTGGCAGAAGGCTTCATGAGCACCAAGGAAATGGTTGCTTCGATCAAATCCGAAAAGAATGTTAAAAAAGTATTTGAGGTGTTTGATCAGATCACCATCTCATTGTGCAGCGTGGGAGCGTTTTATCCCCAAAGAGAATCCTTGCTGTATGAGCCGGGAGGATACGTTTCCGAAGAAGAGATGAGGGAACTGAGCGAGAAAAAACTGGCAGGCGATATCGTGTTGCGGTTTTTCGACACGGAGGGCCAGGAATGCGATACGTCGTTCAAAGACAGGACTCTCGGGATCAGTCTGAGCGCTTACAAAAAAATTAAAACAAAGATTATCATTGCCGCGGGCGAGAAAAAAACGCAGGCGGTGCTGGGAGCGGTCAAAGGGGGATTGGCTGATGTGCTGATTATTGATTATCATCTGGGGAAATCACTGCTGGAATCTCTCAACAACCCATCCTGACCAGGTTTTTAATTAACAGTGTGTTATAGAAAGGAGACTGAACAATGTATATCGACCCCTTATTCATGCAGTTCGCCGATGGAATTGACAAAGAGAAATATGTCATCGGAACCTATTACATATCCGGACCTCGTGATCTGGAATCCGTCAAATACGCCGCTGCTTTGGCGGTAGAACAGACAACGGGCACATGGACTGCCGTTCCCGGTGAAACCCCGGAAGTCAGGGACAGACATATGGGACGTCTGGTCGGCGTATACGAAATCCCCGCTCATATCGGCCCGCTGCCTGCCAATATTACCGAGAGACAGTTCATCATCAGAATTGCGTTCCCGCATCATAACTTCGGCCCCAACTTCGCGATGCAGCTGACCACGATACTTGGAAACATTTCATTTATGGGCCATCTCAAATTAATGGACGTTGAATATCCTGAATCCTACCTGAAGGAATTCAAAGGACCGAAATTCGGAATTCAGGGAATCCGTGATCTGCTGGGAGTCCATGACAGACCTCTGCTCAATAATATGATCAAGCCTTGCACCGGATTAAATCCGAAGCAGACGGCGGAATTGGCCTATGAAGTGGCTCTGGGCGGAGTAGACATCATCAAGGACGACGAACTGGTAGCCGACCCGCCGCACTGCCCGCTCATCGAGAGAGTAAAGGCCGTAATGCCTGCCATTAAAGCTGCCGATGAAGAAAAAGGCGAAAAGACCCTTTATACCTTCAATATCACAGACCGTGTCGACAGGCTGAGAGAGAATGCGCTTCGCGCGATCGACGCCGGTGCGAACGCATTGATGGTGAACACCTGGGTGGTCGGCCTCGACGCTTGCCGTATGCTGACCGAGGATCCTGAAATTAACGTGCCGATTCTTTCGCACCCGGATCTTCAGGGAGCCCTTTCCGTATCCGATTACTCCGGAATGAGCGTTACCCTTGCAAACGCAAAATTCCCGAGACTGGCCGGTTTGGACATGGCTATCATCCTGAGCCCCTACGGTAAATTCCCGTTCAATATGGATTCGTTCATTCTGGACTCTTTCGCAATGACGACGCCTTGGAAGCACATCAAGCCGATGATGCCGATGCCTGGCGGCGGAACCACCCAAGGACATGTTGAAGAGTTGTATAACAAGTTCGGCAAAGATATCATTGTCGCAGCAGGCGGCGGCGTAATCGGTCATCCGATGGGCGCTGTAGCCGGAGGAAAAGCGTTCAGACAGGCGATCGACGCGGTCGTAAAAGGAATAAAACTGCGTGACGCCGCTGAAGATCCGGCGAACAAAGAACTGAAGGTTGCAGTCGACAAATGGGGGATTTACGGAGACGACAAGCTGTCCTTTGACCTCAGATAATCCGATCTTGCCTGGTGAGGGAAGGCGTTGCAGCCTTCTCTCACTTTGCTTTTGTTTCGCAGGAGAAAACAGCATCGACAAATTTCGACAACTTTTCTTGAAATTCACTAATTATTATGTAATATTAGATATATGTGTATATGAAAGTAGATAGCTAATTCTTATGCATGCAAAAGTGAAGAGGTGTAATGATGGATTCGAAAGTCAGCCTCATTATTATTGCCATTGTGGCTACCATTTTTTTAGTAACCGTTTTCTTTCTCGAAAATTCCGTTCTTATGCTTTCCGCAATATTCCTGTTCATGTTGGGATGCTCATACTTTAAATGGAAAAATAGAAAAAAGGCGGAAGAAGAGGTCAAAGCTCTTGTTGATTCCTACCTGAAGCCTGACGCCGTCTGGCCGACAAAAATAGTGATTCCCGAAGAAAAATTAAGAGAGTTAAGAGCAAGACTGACCGCCAAGAAGATCGTCTTACCGCAGGCGACCATCAATAACATGGTGGAGGAAAGGCTTATCGGGGAGATGGAGGCGCTTTTTGAGTCCTCATTTTATGCCCATAATCCTGACCTGCCCAAAGATCCCGGCTTCTATCAGTGGATCGATGCTTATATCGCAACATTTAACAAGAAAATGGACTATGTCCCGCTGCTTCAGCGGTTGATGAAAAGGAGGGGGATAAAATACCCGGTCAACAAATTAGAGGAGAAAATTGAAGAAGCGTTAAAAAAGAAAGAAAAAGAAAAGAGGCTATTAAAGCCTTTAAAGAAGTAACACGAAACGTAGTGAAAGCAGGTTTAACGAATCATCAAGGAGTTTTCTATGCAGGCAATCTTAGTAAAACTGATTGAAGAGGAAGATAAAAGGAATCCGCTTACCGATGAACAGCTATCGTCGAAATTGCATTTAAGCCGCAGCAAGGTGACACAGTTGAGACATGCTCTAGGAATACCGGATTCCAGAGAAAGAGGAAAACTATTGCTGACGGAGGAAATAAAAAAGCTGCTTTCTCATAAGCCCAGCCTCTCAGAGCGAAAGGTCACCGACAAGCTGAAAGAGAAAGGGTTCGATGTTTCGCGTTCCTGTGTTTCTAAGATATTAAAGGAAATCAATCATTTCCCCGGTGAAGAAGGCAAAACGAGCGGCAAGCCGGAAAACATCAGGCGAGAGCCCCAGAATGAGGAAGATGAGATCTTCGGCAACATGATCGGGTGGAACAAAAGCCTCCGGGTCAAGATCGAACAGGCAAAGGCGGCGGCGTTATATCCCCCCAACGGTCTCCATACCTTGATCGTCGGCGCCACAGGCGTCGGAAAGAGCGAACTGGCGGAATGCATGTATAAATTCGCTCTGAAATCCAGGGGCCTTCAGCCGGACAAATTTCCGCTGATCGTATTCAATTGCGCCGATTACGCAGAAAATCCCCAATTGCTTCTGGCTCAACTCTTTGGATATAAGAAAGGAGCGTTTACCGGCGCAGAAACCGACCGTGACGGATTGGTGGCCAAGGCTGACGGCGGCATCCTTTTCCTCGACGAGGTGCATCGTCTGCCGCCGGACGGACAGGAAATCCTTTATCAGCTGATCGATAAAGGGAAATACAGAAAGCTCGGAGAAATCGACACCTGCCACGAAGCCAAGGTGATGATCATTGCCGCAACCACCGAGGATATTGAGAAGAACCTTTTAGGAGCGTTCTGCAGAAGAATTCCCATGACCATAGAGCTTCCGCCTCTGAGTATGAGACCCATCGAAGAGCGGCTGGACATCATCAAGATGTTTTTCCAGCAGGAAGCCGCCAGGATCAATAAGAAGATCACGGTGAAAAGCAATGTTATAAGAATACTCCTCGTTTATAATTGCATCGGAAATATCGGTCAGCTGCGATCCGACATCCAGGTCGCGTGCGCCAGGGGATTTCTTTCCTTTGTGGCAAAAAATAACGAAAGGGAATCCATTACCGTAGATTTTTCATGCCTTTCCGCCCATGTCACCAAAAGCCTGCTGAATTCCAATTGGGACAGGTCGGAAATCGAGCAATACATCGTCGATGATTTTGTTTTTCTGCCGGACCGGAGGGAGACGGAGGAGTCGAAGGAAAGCCTAGATGCGTTTCCCAGCGATTTTTACAAAAATCTGGAAGAAGAGTACCAGAAGCTTTCCAAGCACGGACTGTCGGATGAAATCATCAGCAAGATCATCAGCGACGATCTGGAAGCCAAAGTGAAAAAGATCATCCGGCAGGTAGAAAAAAATAAACAGATCCTGCAGAAGAAAGATCTCAAGAACGTCGTCGATCCTGAAATCGTCGATATGGTAAACGAAATGCTGAAGATCGCCAGAAAAGAACTGGGGGAAATTGACGAGACGCTGTTTTATTGCCTGTCGACCCATCTCAACGCATCTTTGGCCCGGATTAAAAGCGGCGGCAAGAGCATCAGCAATCTGCAGCTTGAAAATATCAAGGAAAGCAGCCCTAACGAATACAGGATTGCCGCTCAAATGGCAGGCATCGCCAATTACTATCTGGGAATGGAGCTTCCTGAAGAGGAAATCGGTTTTATTGCGATGTATCTTCGCGCTCTGTCCAAAAAAATGTCGGACAATACGATCGGCATCGTTGTAGTGACTCATGGGCATGTGGCCGAGGGAATGGCCCAGGTGGCAAACCGTTTGCTTGGAGTTAATTTAGTTCATACCGTGGAAATGTCTTTGGATGAATCGCCTGAAAAAGCGTATGAGGCCACACGGGATGCCGTAATAAAGGTAAACCGCGGAAAAGGCGTATTGCTGTTGGTCGATATGGGATCGCTGGCGGGATTCGGCAGCTTCATCACGAGGGAAACGGGTATCGTAACGCGCACAGTCACACGGGTCGATACCCTGATGGTGATCGATGCGGTCAGAAAAGTGCTTCTTCCTGAAGCCGACATCGATGAAGTGGCGGAATCTCTGGCGGGCGATAAAAATGTAAAAAGCGTATTGGCCGAAAAAGAAAATCCGGTCAATAAAAACAAACCCGCAATTATTTGCCTGTGCCTGACCGGTGAGGGTACCGCTCAATATGCCAGGAATATCCTGCAGGAAGAAGTCAAACAGATTGACACCCGGATTCAAATCGTTACGCTGGGCGTCATTGACGATAAAAATATTATTGAGCAAATCGACATGATCGGAAAGAAAGTGAACGTGCTGCTAATAGTAGGAACCATTAATCCGTTCCATCCTTCCATACCGTTTTTCCCAGTATCTGAGATTATAAAAAACGGCAATACGGGAAAGTTTATCGAATTGTTGAGCATCAGATATGAAGAGCATAAGCGGATGGGATTGATTTCCTACAAGGAAGCGTTTCATTCTATTTTCTTCCCGGACGCCATTCTCGTAAAACAGAAGGTTATGAATAAGGAAGAAGCGTTGCACATAATGTGCGACTTACTGACAAGAAAGGGCTATGTATCTCCCCGGTTTATTTACGGCGTTCTGGAAAGAGAAAAGTTAGGGGCGACGTCGGTACAGAATATCCTGGCGATTCCCCACGGGCACAGTGAGGACATCATCCTGCCGGTGGTGGGGATCATGACCCTGGAGCAGCCGATTGAATGGTGCGAGGGGATAGAGATTTCATTAATCATGATGCTTGCGCTGAATGAAAACTCTCAAAGCGATTTTCAGAGAATTTACCGCATTATCAAAAACACGCAAGCGATCAATAAAATAAAAAGCGCGGACAATGCACAGGAAATTATTAAAATACTGAACAGCGTCTGAAGGAGTGTAAAAAATGGATACGGAATTGAACGAAGTCGTGCAAAGAATTGTCGAATACATGGCCCTGTCCGTAAAAACGGCGCCTAAAGCCAGGGGCATCGATTTTGTGGGAGTCAAGATCGTAAAGGGAGACGAATTGAAAAAACTGGCGGAAGCTATGATCGAATACGGGAAAAAGAACAACAAGGCGAACTATGACAGAGACGGGAAAAATGTCATGGACTCCGACGCCGTACTGCTGTTGTCATTGAGGATGGATACCCAGCCGCCGGGCCTCAATTGCGGCGCCTGCGGCAAGGAACGGTGCGCTGACCTGGATCCGAAGGAAGGACAGGAGTTCATGGGTCCCTTATGCGCATGGAGGCTTTTGGATCTGGGCGTTGCTTTGGGATCGGCGGTAAAAACGGCCAGCAACTTCAATCTCGATAACCGCATCATGTATAGGGCCGGTGCGGCTGCCAGAAAAATGGGATTTATGGAAGGCCAGATCATCGTGGGGATTCCTGTTTCCGCCAGGGGCAAGAACATTTACTTCGACAGGCAGCTGTAAAGCGATGCGGCGGACCGGCCATGAAGCCGTCCGCCGCAGTTCTTATCATTGAGGCTTTTCAATGCTGTCTATTATTTCTGGTTGCTGCAGCCGAGCACGTTCCTGATCTTGTGCTGCACCATCTTCTTGATCGCATCCCTGGCAGGTCCGAGATATTTTCTCGGGTCGAATTCCGCCGGGTTTTCAAACAAGAACTTCCTGATTTCGGCGGTCATAGCAAGACGCAGGTCCGTGTCGACGTTCACCTTGCATACCCCGTATTTGGCAGCCGTCCGGATCATATCCTCCGGAACGCCCCGGGCTCCCGGTATATCGCCGCCGTATTGGTTGCACAGAGCGACAAACTCCGGCAGTACGGTGGAAGCGCCATGCAGCACCAGCGGCGTGTTGGGGATCAGGCTGTGAATCTTCTGAAGCCTTTCAAAGTCAAGGTAAGGATCGCCTTTAAACTTGTATGCGCCATGGCTTGTCCCGACGGCAACGGCCAGGGAATCAACGCCGGTTCTTTCAACAAACTCGGCCGCCTGCTCGGGATCGGTAAAGGTGGCGGAACGGTCGTCCACACGGATATCATCCTCAATACCCGCCAATCTGCCGAGCTCGGCTTCGACCACTACGCCCTTGTCGTGCGCATATTCCACAACCTTCTTCGTTAACGCGATATTTTCTTCGAACGGATACTTGGATCCGTCGATCATGACGGATGTAAAGCCGTCGTCCACGCATTTCTTGCATATTTCAAAATCTTCGCCGTGGTCAAGATGCAATACGATATCAAGACCGCTGTCTATGACGGCTGCTTCTACAAGCTTGACAATATAGATCCCTTTGGCATATTTTCTTGCTCCCGCGGAAACTTGCAGGATCAGCGGCGCATTTTCTTCCTTCGCAGCGTCGACAATACCCTGAATGATCTCCATATTGTTTACGTTGAAAGCTCCTATCGCGTAATCGCTTTTCAACGCTTTCGCAAACATTTCCTTTGATGTTATGAATGCCATAAAAAACCCTCCTTAAAATTATTGTTGTCAGGAATAACGGAAAATATCCCTTTATCCGATATGACGCGCAAACGCAGGGAAATTTCTGCAGCCGGAATCTCCGCCGCATTGCGTTATAACAGGATTATCCAGATTCAATATATCATAATCAGGAGGGATTGCATATCTTTTTATATGATTTTATACATTTTTTAATTATTTATTGTTAACTATTTATCATCTTTGTTTGACAACATGGATAAAAGTGGTCCCATATTGCTCATTATGTTCTGCATATCACCAATTTGTTTCACGCCGGACAGCGTGTTTGTGATGGAATCGAGCTTCTTTGCTGATTTGTTCGCATATAACAGGCCTTTTATCGCCTCAAGGGATTCCTGAATGCGGTCGATGGAATTGCTGCCATTTAAGGGTACGCTCTTCAGTTGATTGAGATGATTCACCTTTTCCAGCGCATTCGTCATGTTTCGGAGATGGTCCAGCAGCATTTCCATCCGGAAGGTGTCAAAATACCCGGGGTCCTTAATCGGCGGAATGCCGAATTTGCCCAATACGGGCGGGGGCGGAAGCCGGAAGGGCGTTTTTCCTTGGTTCTGGGATAAAAGAAGCAGCACGAAGAGAATCAAAGCAGGGTTCATATGTATACTCCTCCATTTCGCCGGTATCGTAAAGAATTTTTCGCAGCCGAAAAATTTCTCTGATGCATCCATAATATGAAATTAACGAAACGATGGTGCATATATTAGAACGAGGCGGCGGGCATTCACCGCCTCTTCGCCGGCTTACGGTGAGACCAGAAAGGAGGAACATATGGATAATACCGAAAAACTGCTGGCAGACCTTGCCGCCCAGCTTGGATTTGATTCTCCCTCCATGTCCAAGTCGGCCCGCATGTCTGATCTTGCGGACAAATATAGGGGAAAGAGCGATCAGGAGCTGATCAGCGAGATCATGAAGATCAGGCGCAATCTGAAAAAAGACAGGATTCAATATGAGAACCAGATGCGCGCCATCAAAGCGCTCCGGTCCGTAATGAGCGGGGAGCAGAGGGCGAGGCTTGAGAAGCTGATCCGCTTGCTGGAAGAGGACGACTGATCCGATTCGCCGGAGAAGCGACCGGTCCAAGCTGAAGGAAGGGCCTACCGGTCCGAATTGACGGAAGTCAAACCAGTCAGATTTCCGAAAAAGCGACCGGCCCAAACTGCCGGAAGGGAGCCATCGGCCCAAATAAAAAACCCGCGTCTTAATGACGCGGGATATGGCATTGCAATATTCGACTTGCCGGGTTATGCAGCTTACCTGGTCAGGATGGAGATAATCTCCGCGGGCGTTGCGTTGGAAGGAATCACAAAGTATCCTGCCCGGAGCTTTCCCTCCGCGCCAGCCGCAATGACCGCCTGGTTGAAATCCTGCTTGTCCTTGATGAGCCCTGCTTGCAAGAGGATGTCGGCAATCCTGTCGCCGGACGAACCGGTGGGTATGGTAACGGCGATGTTTGCGGGCAGACCGGACGAACCGGACCCCGAGCCGCTCTGACTTCCGGAGCCGTCTGCTTCGTTTGCGCCCGGATTGCCCGAAGCGCCTCCGCCCATGTTGTTCTGTCCCGCGTTTCCGACATTAGTGCCGGCGTTCTGGCCGTCTGAGCTCTGACCCTCAGGACTCTGCCCGTCAGGATTTTGAGCTTCGCCGGTTTGACCGTCGGTGCCCGTTGTTCCGTCTCCCGAGCCTGCGGCCGCACCGTTGCCCGGTTCGACAATGGGCGGATTATCGGCGTATTTCGTCGGCCCGTCTTTTCCGGAAACCTCTATATTTTCTGCAACGCTGGCCGGATAGGCCATGATGGAATCTATGTTGTTAGCGATTACCAACCCGGCGACCGCGATAATGATCATGGCCACCAGAATATCGTTATAATCATAAAAGATGTCTTTCAGTTTCTTTATCATAGCGATTACCCCCTGCTGCTTTTGCCACGCATGATCGGAAAGCTCCCCTGCGCCTTTTCCATGCACGGATCTCCCGGAGCTTTTTCGATTGCTTTTTTTATTAATCTATCATAATTGACATATAATAACAAGGCGAAAATGTCGTCCGCCATGGCGGCTAATTATTAAGTTTTATTTACATGGGTATATTTAATGCGTTATATGTTGTATAATCAGATTTGGAAAAAAGACGAAATGCCGGCGGAGGCTTATGATAAGGATAACCATTGCGGAAAACGAAGAAAACCAACGGTTGGACAGGTTCCTGAAAAAGTATTTCAGGAACGCGCCGCTTAGCCATATCTATAAAATGATCCGAAAGGATGTAAAGTTGAACGGAAGGCGCGCTTCCGTCGACACTTTGCTCGCATTGGGCGACGAGCTTACCGTCTATATTTCGGAAGAGGAGGCCGAAGCCTGGCGAAGGGAGAAAACCCCCGGCCGGTCTAAAAAGCAGTTTCGGATCGCATACGAAGACGAAAACGTCATCATCGTGGAAAAGCCCTTTGGGCTTTTGGTGCACGGCGACAAGACCGAGAAGAAAAACACCCTGGTGAACCAGGTGGCCGGCTATCTGGCCGAAAAAGGGGAATACAATCCCGGCAGGGAAAAGACCTTTACTCCCTCCCCTGTAAACCGCCTGGATCGGAACACCACAGGGCTGGTCATTTTCGGCAAGAATAACAAAGCCTTGCAGAGTCTGAACCGGATGATCCGGGACAGGGACTATGTCAGAAAGTATTATCTCACCGTTGTCCACGGCGAGATGAAGACGTCCTTAAAGCTGAAGGACAGGATGGAAAAGGACGAAAAGACAAACATCGTGAGGGTGCTGGATCCGGGAACGGAGCGGGGAAAACTCATGGAAACCATAGCCCGGCCGCTGAAAACCGCAAAGGGATATACCCTCGTGGAGGTGGAGCTGGTAACAGGCAGAACCCATCAGATACGGGCCCACCTTGCCAAGGCCGGTTTTCCCGTCATCGGCGATGTAAAATATGCCGGTAAAGGGCAAAATAAAAAGATAAAACGGGATTTCGACCTTACGACACAGCTGCTCCACGCTTATAAGCTGTGCTTTGACGACGGAATAACACCGCTTGAATATATGAAGGGATTGGAGATCAAGGCAGATTTGCCTGCAAATTTTAAAGCGATATGGGAAAGCTTGTTTGGGAATGAATTAGGAGAACAAGATGGCACAAAGAGAAGATAGCAGACCCTTTCGTGAAAAGTATCGGATTTATATTTATCCGGTCATTGCAGCCTGGCTGGTCACGATGTTTTTTCGGCCGGTCACTGCCAACGGCAACGCCATGCTTCCGGGAATCCGCGACGGAGAAGTGATGATCGTCGTAAAGCATACCTACTCTGCGGTCCGGGGCACACCGGAATTTCAGCAAGTGGTTGAGTTCAAGCGCGATTTCCTCGATGAAGGAGAGAAGGGAGAAAACTCCATCCGAAGAGTCATCGGCCTGCCGGGAGATAAAATAGAAATCAGGGACGGCAAGGTATACCGCAACGACATGCTTCTTAAGGAAGACTACATAACCGGGACAACCGTAGGTGAAGTAGGGCCTATCATCATCAAGGAGGATGAGGTCTTTGTGCTTGGCGACAACCGGGAAAACAGCATAGACAGCAGGGATCCCAGAGTAGGCCCGTTGAAATTGAAATCGATCAGAGGCTATTGCGCCATCACCATATGGCCGCTTAACGAAATAGGAAAGGTGAAATAACGGGGCAAGTTACAGGATGAGTGAAAAGAATATAAAAGAGTTGAAGGAATGGATTAAGGATATCGTAATTGCAGTGGTCGTGGCACTGATCATTCTGCAGTTCATTAAACCGACCTTCGTGAGAGAGACTTCCATGCTGCCTACGCTGGGGGAATACAATTTCCTGTTTCTGAGCAGGCAGGCCTACCGCTTCGGAGAGCCGGAGCGCGGAGACATCATCGTGTTTCATACCAACCTGAAAACGGTGGATGGAAGAGAAAAGATGCTGATCAAAAGGGTCATCGGACTGCCCGGTGACGTCATTACCATTGAAGACGGCGTCGTCACCCTCAACGGAGAGGTCCAGGATGAGCCTTACACCCTGGAGGGATACACATCGGGGTATGTGAAAGACCTGGTGGTGCCCGAGGGCCGGCTGTTCGTCATGGGGGACAACCGTCAGAACAGCATCGACAGCCGCGACCCGAGCGTCGGAATGATCCAGATTGACGACGTCTATGGAAAAGCGATATTCCGCCTGTATCCGTTCGATAAGATCGGTCCGATTGATTAACCAGCCCGCAGGATGAGACAGCCTGACGAATTACAGGAATACATAATGAAAGGCCGACAGCCCGGCATTAAATTGCCGAACCCAGCCGTTGGCCGATATTAAACAGTCTGAAGCGGCCGTCGGGCAGCATTTCATAGCCGAACCGGCCGTCGGCCCGGCTCTTAATGGCTTGAACCAGCTTGCCAGGCCGACTGTAAAGGAACCTGCCGCCGGCCCGCCGACATATTGGCAGAAGGGAACGATGAGGATATCCGGATATGAAGAGGACCATATGGGAATTTGCAAAAACGATCATTACAGCTCTCGTCATAGCGCTGCTGATCACAACCTTCATAAAACCGACATTGGTAAAAGGATACTCCATGTATCCCACCATCGAACCGTACAACTACCTGATTGTCAACAAACTTCCTTATATAACCGGAGAGCCTGAACGCGGGGACATTGTCGTGTTCAAGGCGCATATCTACAGCGACAACGGCGAAGAAAAAGATCTGATCAAACGGGTTATCGGCATCGCGGGGGACGTCATCGAGATCAGGGACGGCATTGTGTACCGCAACGGGAAAGCCCTGAAAGAGGATTATATTTACGGCGGGATAACGCCGGGAGACATGGCGCCCATTACCGTCAGCGAGGGATATATCTTTGTCATGGGCGACAACCGGGCCAACAGCATGGACAGCAGAGACCCCGGCATCGGCGAGATCGCGGTGTCGGATATCCTGGGCAGGGTGGATCTCAGGCTGTACCCGTTTAACAAGATCGGTCCGATCTGATCAAAAAAGAATAACTGGGTGATCCATTATGAGGCAAAAGAAGATTATAGCGAACAATAAGAAAGCCAGGCATGATTACTTCATAGAAGAAGTCTATGAGGCCGGCATGTCATTGACCGGAACGGAGATTAAATCCATCCGTCAAGGCCGCGTTAACCTGAAGGAAAGCTACGCTAAGATCGAAGGCAACGAACTGTTCGTTTACGGTATGCACATCAGCCCCTACGAGCATGGCAACCGGTTCAACGTGGACCCGCTGCGCCCGAGAAAGCTGCTGCTGCACCGGCAGGAGATCCGCAAGCTCATCGGCTACACCAGCCAGAAGGGCCTTACACTGGTTCCCCTTTCCGTCTACATCAACGAAAGAGGATTGGCTAAAATGGAACTGGCCGTAGCCAGGGGCAAGAAGCTTTATGATAAACGCGATGATATAGCCAAGCGCGACGCGGAAATGAGGATCCGGCAGGAAATGAAGCGTTCCGCGCAGAATTGCTGAGCATCGGAAATAATCTTGGGGCAGATTGCGTGCGGGATCAAGGTCAACGGACCGGATCGCGGAAAAGCCGCAGCCGCACGGCATAAACTTCTGGATAAAATCTGGAATTTCACACTATACTTATACAAAAAACGGGTATAAAGCAAGGGAAGCGGTTGGGACAGGATCAGCCCGTTTCAAACCTGAAACATGAAAGTTAAAAGGAGAGAACATTATGTATCTGATGAAATTGAGCCCCAACGACCTTGAGTATCTCAGGAAAAAGACCGAATACAAGCAGATGAAACTTGAAAATCCCGTTATCGTAAGTCAAAATTCAAACAGTTTGTCTTCGTTATTGACAGAGGCCAATATTCGGATTATTTGACGCCGTGTGTTTCAGAGCTTGATCTCAATAAGCTTGAAGAAATTTACCTGATCATGGAATTCAAATCCACAAAGGTTCACGATGTTTTAGTGCATACCGAGAAGTACCCTGTCGCCGATTTGGATCAGGAGGTCCTCGATGCGCTGGTTGAATCCATGAAATAATCTATTTGTTCGTTATTAATATCAAAGCCAAAGCCGGAAAGGCCGAAATCCGGCGCATAACCGGCGAGACCTTTCCCGTTATTTTTCAATCGACAGCCATAAAAAATTACGATAAAAAATGCTAAAAATGTAATCAGTTTTTAACTGTTTTAATCGACGAATCTGTGGTATTATGTAGGTGAAGAAAACAGCTTTATGTTTTTGCAGCAAATCATTTAAACAAACATGGGGGTGTAAAGGTTTCGACGGGGGTGTTGAAGCAAGATAAGCGAGCCGTAGTCGCCCGGTCTACGTAAAAAAAGGGTAATTAAAAATAAACGCGAACAAAAATAGTTACGCATTAGCCGCATAAAGTCGGCTACGTCAGCTCCGGTTCACCTGCAGGCCGGAATCCTGGCGTCGACCATGCAGGAAAACTCCGCGTGAGCGCCTAGTAACGCGGGGGACCAATAGGCTAGCCGAAGGCAAAGTCTGCTAATGGACGTTGCCTGAGGCGAAACGACAAAACATTAGCTGCGCTCGGAGAAAGTCTTGTGGATATGCTTTCGGACGCGAGTTCGACTCTCGCCACCTTCACCAACTTTATCAACGGGTGGGGCCGATAAGGTCAACACGCCCCACCTTCATCAAAAAATAAATTGCCACCTTTACGGTGGCATATTTATTTTTTGCAGGACAGACAGGAAGTCGAACTCGCGTCCAGAGAGGGTATCGGGAGAGAACATCTCTCCCGATCAGAGTATATCGCCGTTAAACTATCTTCATTGGAAACAGGCGATATACGGATCACCGCTTCGGGTAAATTCGGGTAGATTCGGGTTAAAGAGATAGAACGAGACTTTGTTTTTCTTTTATAGTGTGATAATATAAACAAAAAATGGAAGCGGCTTATCAGAAGTTGTATAAGGAGGGGGAAGCCTGTGCTGCAAAGAAATCAGGCGATTTTACTCAATGAAATCATTGGGAAGATTTACACCATGCCAGATTATCGGGAAATGAGAATCGCATTGTTGGAAATGCTGGACACCTTGATCCCATTCCAGCAGGCTTCTTTTTATCTGGCGTCGAAGGAAAAAGAACATCGCTTGGCTGATCCGGTGGGCAAGGGCATTCCGCAATCCGAGTTGCAGCGATACATAGATGAATATGAAGATATTGACTATACAAGATGGGTCTTTATGAGCGGTAAAACCATGGTCTATCGGGAGACGGATTTATTCCCGGATAAGATACGGCAGGATAACGCATTCTACAGAGATATTTATGTTCCTGCGGGGATCTATTATTCCGCGCAGATGAGCATCGCTCATGGAGATACCTTCCTGGGAATCATTTCTTTGTACAGAAACATGCAACAGGGCGATTTTACCAATAAAGAGATGTTTATTCTGGACCTGCTGAAGGATCATCTGGGCAACCGAGCGAATATTGAATGGGAGAAAGGAAAGAACGAGCTTACAGATATTAAGAATAAAGTTAGTTATGACGCGTATCACTTCGTTGAGCGATACGGGTTGACGACAAGAGAGGTGGAGGTTTTGGGACTGCTGCTGGCAGGTATTCCCAACAGAACCATCTGCGAGACGCTGGTAATCAGCCCAAATACCATAAAAAAACACACGTTAAGCATATATATCAATTTCTGCTTATCATTTTGCTGGGCTTCGGCGGAATGACAAAGCTTTTTGAGAAATCAGGCTCCCTGATGGGAATCGGCAACGCTCTTTCAAGATACGCTGACAGTCCTAAAAAATCAATGGTGGTAACCTGGCTTGTGGGAATCATTATGTTTGTTGACGATTATCTTAACGTGCTTGCCACATCCTTTTCAATGAGGAATCTTACGGACAGAAACGGAGTACCGAGAGAGCATTTGGCCTACGGAGTGAATTCCATGGGTGCCTGTGTCTGCGTGCTGATCCCTTTTACCAGTTGGGCGGCTTTCGCCGTTGGAACCATTTCGGAACAGGGATTGGGTTTTAACGATTATGTCCGCAGCATCCCCTATATGTTTTTTCCCTGGATAGCAATCATCGTATGCCTTCTTGTGGCAATCGGCGTAATCCCAAAGGTAGGTCTGATCAAAAAAGCCTATGAGCGGGTAGCGGCCGGCGGCCCCGTTCTTTTAGAGGAAAAAGCAGGCGCTTCTCTGGTGAATATTGAAGTTGACGAAAACGCAAAACCGACAACTCCCTTAAACTTCATCGTTCCCATCGTCGTTCTGATCGCTGCGGTTCTTATCTTTGATAACGATGTGATTCACGGAATCATTGCGGCGCTGGTGGTACAGGCGGTAATGTATATTGCGCAGCGGATCATGACGCTGGAAGAGTATATGAGCACTTTATTTGAGGGAATTTCCTCCATGGCGCCCCTTGCCGTGGTAATAAGTTTTGCCTATGTACTGGGCTCTGCCAACGATGCAATGGGCTTTGCGCCATATGTGATCGGAATCATGACAAAAGCGATTTCTCCTCAGCTTCTGCCTGCATTCGCGTTTATCATCGTTGCATTAGTTGCATTCGCCGCGGCCAGCTTCTGGGTATTGATTATCATCACGGTTCCTATCTTTGTTCCTCTCAGTGTCAGCATGGGTGTGGACCCTGCCATAATTGTGGCCGGTATTATGTCGGGCGTGGCCTTTGGCAGCAAATTCTGCTTCTATTCCGATGCGGTATTCATGACATCGGCGGGAACCGGCATTTCCAATATGACCCAGATCAAGGCGGTGGCCCCTTACGTTCTGGGATCGGCGGTTCTGGCAATCCTGTTCTATCTGGCAGTCGGGTTTATATCAGTTTAAAAGGTGATAATGAATTGAAATATATCGAAAGACATTCGCATAAAGGAGTTTGACATGAATACGGCAGATATTGTATTAAAGAGCAACTCGATATTTACGGCGACCGGATCGGGTCTAATGTCAGGAGGCGTCGCCATAAAAGGAAACAAAATCGTCGCAGTGGAGGAAGGAGATAAAATCGAAAGCTGGATCGGGGAAACGACAAAAGTCCTTTCCTATGGCGATCAGCTCATTATGCCCGGGTTCGTCGACGCACATGTGCATTATTTTATGGGAGCGCTTTCGGCCAGTGAGCACATGTGCACTGAAATCGCCTCGTCTTCTTCCGAAGAGGAATGTGTCGCCATGATCAAACAATTTGCGGCGGACCACCCTTCGGAAAAGAGGATTCTGGGAATCGGCTGGTTCCCCGCGAACTGGGGCGATGCGCCGCTTCCGACCAAGCGCTCTTTAGACAGAGCCATTCCGGACAGACCGGTTTACCTGATCAGTGCCGACGTGCATACCTTCTGGCTAAACTCCATGGCCCTGGAAGAAGCGGGCATTACAGCCGACATGAAGATCAAGGGCGGAGAGATCGGAAAATTTGAAAACGGAGAACTCAACGGGCTGCTCTTCGAGCCGGATGCTTTTATACCCGCCATGGCTAAGGTAATGGATCTGGACAAAGAGACGATGAAGGATGTGCACCGGAAATTTCTGGCCCATATCGCAAGCTGCGGCGTGACTTCTATCAGCGAGATGTCTGCTGACGACTATACCGAAACCACATATAGAAACTATGAAGTGGTAAAGGAAATGGAAGAAGCGGGAGAATTGACAAGCAGAATCCATCTTTACACCCGGTTAAGCGGCATCACGGATTTTTCTCAGGCGCTGGAGCTGAAAGAACGGTTCTTTTCAGATAAACTGAGGCTTTCCGGGGTAAAGGGCTTTGTGGATGGCGTGACCTCAACCTATACGGGATATCTGCTTGAGCCTTACAGTGACAAACCGGAAACTTCAGGGATCGGCGTGCCCATCGATCCGAGGGAGGAACTGGAAGCATCAGTAATCGCCGCAAATGCAGCGGGACTTGCGGTCCGGCTGCACTGCATCGGCGACGGAGCGGTTAGGCTGGCATTGGATCTGTTTGAAGCATCCGAAAAGGCAAACGGAAAACATGGTTTGAAAAACACCATAGAGCATATCGAAAGCATCCATCCCGATGATATCCCAAGATTTGCCGAGCTGGATGTAATCCCCTCGATGCAGCCTTACCACCTGACATTGGATTGCAATGAAAAAATCAGAAGAATCGGAAAGGAACGATGCAGGTGGGAATGGCCGCACAAAACAATCCTGGAGAAGGGCGGAAAGCTTGCTTTCGGCACGGATTATCCCGTTGTGGATTTCAATCCGTTTCCGAGCATCTATGCCGCTGTGACCAGATGTGATGATGAGGGAAATCCGACGGGGGCCAATCCGGAGGAAGCGATCAGTCTGGCGGAGACTTTGACCGCCTATACGGCCGGCGCCGCCAACGCCTACGGGAGGCTTGCGGAGCTGGGCACCCTGGAAGCGGGTAAGCTTGCGGACGTCATTGTGGTCGACCGGAATTTATTCGCCGTTGAGCCTGAAGAAATAAAAGATGCTTCTGTTTGTCTGACTATCATGGACGGCAGGATCGTATACGGCCCAGTAACTGGTTGACATTGACTTCGCGCTCCTGATATACTGAACACATTCGAGGAATTGGATGGTTATGAAAGGCAGCGTGAAATGACGGTCGTTAGGACTGTAAACATTGCCGGTTCTGCTCTCATTTCGTCCGGTTTTGTCATGGCGAGTATGACAAAGACGCTGATTTTGTTTTACATTGCCTATGGCGGAGGGGTCGGATTCGGAGTCGGACTGGCTTATTCCCAGCTGATTTCTGTGGGGACCAGACTGATGCCGGGCAAACAGGGGCTGCTTTCCGGGATCCTTATGATGTGGACAGAGAAGGGTGACAATCTGAAGTCGGCACAGATGCTGGCGACTGGCGATTTCAAGCTGTTATACCTTTGGCTGATCACATTGTCTGCGGCGGGTCTGGCTCTTATGGGCCATATGCCCCTTGCGCCATACAGATCGGGGCTACGCCATCAACGGCAGCCTTCTATGCCGGCCTGACCTCCGTTTCCAACGGCTTCGGCAGACTAATATTTGGTACGGTTTATGAGAGCAATTTCAGCTTTATTTCAACACATTTGATTCTGGCCGCATTTTTAGGTCCATATTTTGCCGGCGCCTTATATACGGCCTCCGGGACATACGTCACAACATTCTACTGCGTAATCGGATTCTCCCTGGCTGCGGTGATCCTGCCCCGGCTCATGCTTGCATTCGCTGAAAAAGGCAATCGATAATCTATTGCGATATCTGGCAGGGCGTTATGACGGCCAACGACAAGCCGGACGCAAGGTTTGAATGCTAGCTCGTTCCCCGGCGTGCATGAAGAGGTAAGTAAACAATTGATCGAATGAGTAAAGAAATGTTTTGATAACTGGCGTACGAAATTTACGTACGGACCGATCCGAATAAAGAAAACGCCGCAGAAATGCGGCGTTTGAGTTAATAAGCTGCGGCGGATGGGATAAGGTCATGCGTCTGCTGCCGCGGCGGTTTGTTTGGCCAGTTCCTTTATGGATAACGTGCGGTATTTGCGAAGGTATGTTTTAAGCTCGTCGCCGATGGGCTCCTTCCATTCGTCGCGTATACCGTCGATTCCTGTGATGATGCCAAGGGCGGTCAGTATCTGCGCGGCGTTGCAGTCCACGTCCTGACCCTCCATGGCGATAATATGGACGGTCTCATCAAAGTCACCATTGCCAAACCACAGCGCGACAACCTCCGCGGCCGCGTTGGGGTAGGCATGGATCCAGTTGTACTGCTCGAATCGCTTCTCGCACATGCGCCAGGCAGGTTCCCAGGCATCGGACTTCAGGCAGGCGTCCAGCGCGAACTGTACGACGCTGCGGTACTCGCATTGGCTGGGTATCATTTCAACGCACTGCCGTACAATCTTCCGGATATCGTTTTCCACGAAGGAAAGGGATACCAGCACGGCGTTGAATACTTCCCCTATGATTCCATTGTTGAAATGACTGACTTGCCCGTCCAGCCAGGCTAGGCGTGCGGCTTCTTCAGGATTGCCGGGAGCCAGCATTCCGCAAATGGCGCCCCGCATCTGGGCGCCGATCCATTCGCCGAAGGGATTGCCGAAAATGCCGCTGTCCGGCGGCATGATGCCATAACGGATATTACGGAGCGCGATCTCTTCCGCAGACCAGCCTGACGGTACGTATCCAATCCAGGCTTTAGCCACATCCGCGGATGTGATAGCCTTGCCCTTTCCTTCATAGGCGTACAGGAACGCAAGCTCATAGGTAATGTCGTCGTTGTACGTACTGGGTTTGCGCAGGTAGTGTCGTACTTCGCCGAAGGTCTCGCGTATTTTATCGGTTGTATATCCTTCCACCATGGTGCCGACGGCGCCACCGATGATCTGCGCCATCCAGCCGGCGTACATCTGCTGTTCCAGCCTGTCTTTTGCGACCGGCATGCGGTCAGGGAATCTCGCGTCGGACCGGAAGCTTTCCCAGTCATGGTATTGCTTGTATTTCCAGCTTTCCGCGTTCTCATCTTTCCTGGCGTTATTGACTGCGTGCCACAACTCCGTCGTAATCATATTCAGCCGCACCATGTCGCCGTTCTTCAGCGCCTCCAAACCCTGCTCATACAGCTCAATGCCGTTATCTACAATGTACCCGAGGTTTTCTTTGGACTGAATGGCGGCAAGCATGATGCTTTCCGGCGCATAAGAGCCCGGAACGTTGCTTTGCCAAAGCAGTTTCATGTGGAAATCCTCGGCGGCCTCCACTTCAAAAAGGGCCTCCCAGGTCTGTTCCTCCTCGCTGAGCAGCTTTGGCACCGCGTTATCGGTCATTTGACGCACCAATTCCCATGCTTTCATGGTTATCTCCTTTCCTTCTCGAGATAATACTCCATAGCACTCCGAAGCAGCCGAATGAATCCCTCACGGTCAATATCCATACAGACCCTGGCATTGGGCGCCTTCCCGGTTGTCCCTTGGACATCGGCGACTGTGGCTCCGGTTGTGTATAAGCCCTGCGTTTCGATGTCGATGTGGTAATCGGCTGTGGTAAACAGCTCCGGAGCAATCAGGTACGCCACGGCGCACGCGTCGTGGAGCGGGCTGCCTGCAAAGCCCTGCGCCTTATGGAATTTCCAGAAATAGTCCAGAAGCTCGGCTGTTATCACCGGGATTCTGCCGCCCATGGAGCGAAACATTTCCACTTCCTCGGGCAGTACAAGCGCCTTGTGGGTCACATCCAGACCGCACATGACGATCGGTATGCCGGATCGGAACACGATATCGGCGGCCTCCGGATCGACCAGGATATTGAATTCCGCCGCAGGCGTCCAATTCCCGCCATAAACGGCGCCGCCCATGATGCTCAGGAGTTCGATATGGGGGTTTACATCGGGATGAGCCAAAAGCAGGGCGGCGATATCGGTCAGAGGGCATGTGGACACGACCGTCACCTTGCGCCCGTTATTGGCGGCATCCATGATTTCCCGGTACATCAGTTCCACCGCGCCGCAGGGTTCTTCAACAATATCGGATTCGGGTATGTCGGGCCCATCCAGGCCGCTGTCGCCATGAACTGACGGCGCTACCATCAACTCCCGGATCAGCGGTTTCCCAGCGCCTTTTGCCACCTTCGGCCTGGCGCCGGCCAGGGAAATTATGCGTTTCGCATTGTTCAGCGTCTTTTCTATAGTCTGGTTGCCGGCGCTGACCGTCACGGCGCGCACATCCAGCAGCTCTGACGAGAAGGCCAGAAACAACGCAATGGCGTCGTCATGACCGGGGTCACAATTCATTAATACAATACGTTTCATAACAATCCACTCCATCTCGAATTTTTCTGTTGTTTTAGCTTAACTCCCGGGTCTCCCGGACGACTCTTTTCTTTTTGCGGCGGTCCATGGACACGGAATAGATAACCAAACCTACGATTGTAACTATATAGGGGATCATCTTGACCAATTCATCCGGTATGCGGGCGGCGGCAAGCACATTGGATACGGCGTCCGCTGTGCCGAAAAGCAGCGCGGAGAACATGGCGCCCACAGGATGGAGCTGGCCCATGGCCGCGGCCGCCAGAGCGATAAATCCGCGTCCTGAAACCATATTCTGCCCGAAACCGTTCATGTAGCCCATGGACATGAAAGCACCGCCAAGGCTCGTGATGAACCCGCTTATGAGTAGGGCGATCCATTGTGTGCGTTCCACGTGAATACCGACAGACTCGGCGGCTTTGGAATTTTCTCCCACGCTCCGGATCCGCAGTCCCAGGCGCGTTTTGAACAACAGCATCCAGACGACGATTACCATAAGGAAAGCCACATAAGTCAGCACGTTGTGCCCCGACAGGATCTCGCCGACGACCGGAACATTATTCAGGCCGGGTATGACGAGGTTGGGGAAGGTTTTGGTGGCGATACTCGATGTATTCCCTTTATCGTGTATTATCGTGTACATAATGAAAACGGTGCCGCCTACGCCCAAAAGATTCAGAGCTATACCGGCCAGAATGATGTCGGCTTTCAGCCGAAGTGAGAAAAAGGCCAGCATCACTGTAATCAAAAGCCCTGAGGCAATCGCAATCAGAAAGCCCAGCCAAAGGCTGCCGGTGAGACCGGAACCCAACGCGCCTCCCAGCGCCGAGAAGAGCATAATGGCTTCAAGTGCGATATTGGGGGTGCCGGCTCGTTCCGCGACGACGGAACCCAACGTAGCAAACAAAATGGGGGTGGTTACCCGCAGGATGCTATAGACAAATCCAAGTGAGAAAATATAGCCTAACGCTTCATTCATTCCTGTCCACCACCTCTCTGACCACCATTCGCTGCCGATAGGAGTCGAGGAAGACTTGGGCCGATACGAACAGTATGATTATGCTTTGAATGATGGATATGATTTCATTGGTCACGCTGGTGGAACTGCTCATGGCATCCGAGCCGATACGCAGGTATGCAAGGAAAAATGCCGCAACAGGAATGAATATGGGATTTTTGCGGGCCAGTATCGCAACAATGATGCCGTCAAACCCGTAGCCCGGCAGAGAGGACCATTGAAACCGCTCGTACATTCCAAGAACCTGCACCGCGCCGCCGACGCCGCCGATGAGGCCGCCGATGAACTGAGACGCCAGAATGACGCCGCTGACGCTTATGCCGGAGTATTTTGCAAAGGTCATGTTTTCGCCGGTCAGCTTCAGCGCGTAACCCCATTTGGTCCGATGCATATATATACTGACCAGCACGACGGCGAGCACCATCAGGATAAGTCCGTAATGGATGCGGGTACCCGTGAACATGAGTCCCAGGGTGGCGTCTTCAGGCATTTTGTACGTGGAGATATATCCGGAATTCGGGTCTTTGAGCCCTGATCCGGTGAACATTATATATTTAAACAAATAATAGACAACATAATTGAGCATCAGAGAGGTGACCAGCTCGGACGTTCCCCATTTGACTTTCAGGGCTGCTACGAGGAGGCATATGAGACCGCCGACAAACCCGCCTGCAAGAATTGCAGTGAGCGGATGGATGAAGGGCGGAAGCGGCACGCACAATGCGATCATCGCCGCGACTGCGCCTCCAGCGTAGAAGGTTCCCTCCGTTCCGATATTGAACTGGTTTGCCTTAAACATGACGCTCACGGACAACCCTGCGAAGGTGAGGGGAATCATAAGCTCGATCACGTTTCCGAATCGCCGCTTTGACTGGAGCGCTCCTGTGAACAGCTTCGATATGGCGGCTCCGGCGTCATCGCTGATGAGGAAAATGATTACTACCGCAAACAGGACGCCGATCAAAATCGCCGCAGTCAGCCTGACAATCGTAAAATTCCTGGTAAGCCAGGGCCTCACATTATGCATGGAAAAACCCCTTACTTTATTCATGGAAACACCCCCTGATCTCTTCTTCGCTCATGGACCGGACGCCCAGCATGTACAGGCCCAGATCACTCTCCTGCAAGCCGCTCGTATCAGGGAACCAGGCGCAGATCCGACCTCCGTACAGCACGATGATGCTGTCGCTTAGGGACATCACTTCCGTGAGATCGGAGGATATCAGCAGCACCGCTGCTCCTTTGTCCCTCAGATCCAACAATTTTTTATGGATAAGGCTGGCGGCCCCTACATCGATACCTCTGGTGGGCTGGTCTGCGATGATCAGCGCAGGATCGTTCATGAACTCTCGCGCCACCACTACTTTCTGGATATTGCCGCCGGAAAGCATCTTAATTGCCGTATCTTCGGAATTTGCCTTTATCTGATAATCTGAAATCAGCTGCCTGGCGGTTTTTGCCAGCTTCTTCCACCGAAGCAGCGGCCCGACTCTGTAATCTCGTTTTTGATAGATATAGGACGCAATGTTTTCGGTAATGGAGCAGTTCTGCGCAACGCCGGTCTCCATTCGCTCCTGGGGTATATAGGCAACCGAAAGGTCCCGGATTTGACGGATTCCCTTTCCGGCAATATTTTTCCCGCAAATCTCGATCGTCCCTGAGGACGGCTCTATGGCGCCGGTAAGCATGTCCACAAGCTCTTTCTGACCGTTGCCTTCGACGCCGACCACGCCGACTATTTCTCCGGACCGGAGGGAGAAGGAGACGTCGTTCACCGCCTTCTTGTTGTTCTCTGTTATGTAGGTCAGATGACTGGCCTTCAGGCGGACTTCACCCGGCTTGGCCGGTGTGGTATTGACAGCCGTCGTTACCTCCTGACCGATCATATATTCCGATATCTTGTCGATGGAGATGTCAGCCATCCTGTAAACGCCAACGGTCTTGGCCTTCCTCATGATGGTGACCCTGTCGCACAGCTCCTGCACCTCCCGCAGCTTATGGGAGATGAATACGATGGTATGACCCTGTTCCTTTAGGATGAGGAGCTGCTTGAATAATTCTTCCGTTTCCTGCGGCGTCAGCACAGCCGTCGGTTCATCCAGGATAAGCACTTTGGCCTTGCGGAACAGGACCTTTAGGATTTCAACCTTTTGCTTATCTCCGACGGGCAAAGTGTCCACGCGCGCGTTGACATCGATATTAAAACTGTATTTTTCACATAGTTCCTTTGTAACACGGACTGCTTCGGCTTTATCCAGAAACAGGCCCTTCACCGGTTCCGCACCCAGCACGATGTTTTCGGCTACCGTCATGGAAGGAACCAGCATAAAATGCTGCTGCACCATGCCAAGACCCAGTTCCAGGGCTTCGGATACGGAATGGATTTTTACGGTCTTGCCATAGATACTGATCGTGCCGCTGGTGGGCTGCTCAATGCCGAACAGTATTTTCATCAACGTCGTTTTGCCGGCGCCGTTTTCTCCCACCAGAGCATGGATTTCCCCCGACATAACGCTGAAATCGACATAATTGTTTGCCATAACGCCGTTCGGGTAGATTTTGAGTATCTGTTTCATTTCCAATACATTTTCCAGCTGAATCACCGCCTCGCTCAGGTTACATAATTGCATGGATTCCGTTAGAATTCGTTAAAGGGCTGCCCGCCATGATTTTTCAATCATTTCGTGGCAGCCCTTTGCAAACGACGATGTCAGTTCCGCTTTATTTCACTTCGTTAACGTAATCCAGTATTTCCTGGGTCTCCATTTCAAAAGCTGATTTAACCTTTATTTCGCCGTTCTTTATTTTTTCCCTATACTCGTCGATAAGCGCCTTTGTTTCCTCGGGCACAACCTTCTGGTATATTTCATTATCCGCAAGCCCGATACAGTCTTCCGCTATACCGAGCGCTACGCGGGTACCCCACGGCAGGGTTCCTTCCTGAGCCGCCGTGATGGATTGCAGCAGCGACATGTCAACTCTCTTGAGCACCGAGCTTGGTATGAGGTTGGCCAGTTCGGGATCGGTCTCTTTATAGAGCATAGCCTGGTCGGAGTCGACGCCGATTACGAATTTACCGACTTCTTTACCGGCCTGCATCGTGCCGTCGCCTGCCGTTGAAGCGCAGCTGAAAATGATATCTGCGCCCATGTTAAACTGGGACAGAGCCAATTCCTTCGCCCGGGCGGTATTCGAGAAGTCTCCGACAAATGCGCTCTGTACCTTGATGTCGGGTTTGACGGTCTTGGCGCCCTGTATATATCCTACAAGGAAGTCGTAAATAACCGTGTTGTCCATACCGCCTACAAAGCCTATCGTACCAGTCTTTGTCATGGATGCGGCAAGCACTCCGGCCAGGAAGCTGCCGTCATTCTGCTTATATTCGATTGAATATACGTTGCTGTAATCGCCGGCCGAATAGTCCATGGATGTATCATACACGATGAATTTCTTGTCGGGATATTCAGGCGCTATACGGGAAACGATCTCCTGCATCTGCCAGGTTCCGGTGATTATGATGTCATAATCGCCGTCGCAGAGGTCCAGAAGGGCGGGTTCCCATTTGGTGTCATCGTATGTTGCTTCCACTACCTTTGTTTCCACATTCTCCAGTTGGGAATTGATCAACGCGATACCGTTGTTGGCGGAATCGAAAAACGCTTTATCGCCCAGGGTGCCGTTGAGCATCAATGCCACCTTGAGGGGCTCGGTACCGCTTGAAGAGTCGGACTCGTCGGTAGAGGGAGTTGAACCACCGCCGCAGCCTGTCATCAAGCCCGCGAAGAGTGCAACAACCAATAAAAACACAGACAGTCTACGAATTTTCATTACCTGTTCCTCCTTAATTTTAGCGCTAGGTAATTTTTAAGCTAAAAGTTTTAAAAAACTAGCTTATTGGTAAAGCGTTTTACCTTTGATGATTATATACTTTTGCGGCATGGCTTGTCAATTGCCAGATATTCTTGAAGTTTAGCGTTTAGCAAGAGCCGCATGGGGCTGCAAGACCTGTAAAACCGGTTCATTTTACTTGAAGGCGCTAGGATAATATGGTAAACTTTATCAAGTTACTTTGCTAAACCGCAGGCATCAAGGGGTATTGGCAATAATTGGGGGTGTATTAATGAGAGTAACGCTGAAAGATGTGGCGGCAAAGGCTGGGCTTTCCCCTGCAACGGTTTCTTTGGTGCTGAACAACCGGCCGGCCCGTATTCCTGAAGCGACGCGGGAGCGGGTATGGGAAGCCGTCAGGGAATTACAGTACCGTCCCAACAAGCGTGCCGCCAGTCTTGTTACAAACCGCATGGGCACCATCGGCATTATTGTGCCTGATATGTGCAATATTTTCTTTTCCAATATATGTGCCGCGTGCGAGACGGAAGCCCGGGTTCGGGATTACAGTGTCCTTTTCGGTTCCTCCGGCGACGAGGTGGAGCTGGACCTTAATTATATAGACGTTTTTTTCAGCAAGGGCGTGGACGGCATAATATTGGCCAAGGCAGGCCATATGCCCCCGGAGGATGAAGACAGGCTGATGGCAAAGATTCAGGATGTCAATATCCCGTTTGTTACTGTAGGCAGGAGGCTCAATATGCAGCGGGGCCGCTCCATAACGGTTGACCATCGCCTCGGGGCGTATATGGCCACCAGGCACCTCATTGGTCTCGGACATAAATGTATCGGCTGTATAACTGGCCCGGCCAATGATGTGATGACCCGCGAAAGGCTGGAAGGCTATTATGAAGCGCTGGATGAAGCTGGGATCATAGCCGATCCGACCCTTATCTGCACCGGCGACTACCGGTTTGACAGCGGAGCGGAGCACCTGCCATATCTGCTGGGCAAATTCGTTACCGCAATTTTCTGTTTTAATGACCTGATGGCGATGGGGGTATATAAGGGCTGCCGCAATTATAACCTGCAAATACCGAAAGACCTGTCGGTCGTCGGGTTTGACGATATTCCATTCTGCGAAGCGCTGGAGGTGCCGCTGACCACTGTATGCCAGCCTGCCGAGCGTATCGGCACGGAAGCTATGAGGCAGATATTTCATTTATTGAATCAGGAAGAAGAAGCAAGGGACTTTGTGTTTGAACCCGTTCTGAAAGTGCGTGCGAGCACGTCCGCCCCTAAATCCTTCTCGAGAGGATAAGGGGTTTTTTTCAATTACAATCGCAAATCTGCATATATGCCCGGTTCATTTATTGGATTTGCAGCCTATCCGGTCTGAAAAAATCCCCACTTACAAAATTTAAGGAATACGGCGCATCCGTCATGGTAAAGCGCCGGTCATAGTGATGCCTGCATAATGGGCAACGGAGCCTCGCGATTGGATTACCGCTATCAATATTTGCGTGTAAATGTTTTGCCGATATGGTTTATGTGAGCCCTGAATTATGATAGGATAACTATCATCAGAGGTGATTACGATGTTTTATCGCAACCTCTGCCGCAACTGACACTAACTTAAAAGGGGGCGAGCAAACCCATGCCACTTAGCATCAAGGAAGCAAAAGAACTGATTTCCGCCGTGCCCAGAAAGGAACTGGGGTTTTTTCCGACGCCGCTGCACAAGCTGGAACGCTTATCGGAGGAATTCGGCATCAACCTTTACATAAAGCGGGATGACTTTACCGGAAGGAACCTGTTTGGAGGGAATAAGACAAGGAAATTGGAGTTTCTGATTGGAAAGGCGCTGGATGAAAAATGCGAATATGTCTTCACCTATGGAGCGACGCAGTCAAATCATGCGATGCAGACGGTTTGGACGGCGACGGCAAATAACCTAAAGCCGGTCTTATATCTGACCGCCGTTGTCGCGCCCGATGAAAAGGACGTAAAGGCAAATCTCCTGCTGGATAAGATCTTTGATGCGGAAATACATATTGTGTACCCGAAAGAGGATGAATCGGTTAATGAAGCCGAGAAACGGTCCTCTGTCTTGGGCACCGAGCATATCAAACGCCTGGAAGCCGAGGGGCATCGGTGCATGAACATCCCGATGGGCGGGGCGAATGAAATCGGTTCGGTCGGATATATTTCCGGTTTTGTTGAGCTTAGCGAGCAGGCGGAACAGAAGGGGCTGGAATTCGACTACCTATACCATGCGGCGGGTTCGGGCGGAACGATGGCCGGACTGGTTGCAGGCAGGAAGCTGCTGGGAAAGGACATCGTTATCCGATCCATAGCGGTCCTCGATCCGGGCCGCACCTATGTCGACCGCAGAACGGTGCTTGCAAACAAGGCGCTGGAATACATCTCGGCTACGCCCGAAGTTGTGAAGGAGGATTTCAGTCTGGACACGGGTTTTTACGCTCCCGGCTATGAATGCCCCAATGAGGGGGCTACGGAGGCCATTAAGCTATTGGCCAAAACGGAAGGGATCTTAATTGACCCTGTCTATACCGGCAAGGCCTTTGCCGGGCTGATCCATGATGTTCGCACGGGAAAGATCAAGCCGGGCAGCAATGTTGTTTTCCTGCATACCGGCGGAGCCACAACGCTGTTCGCAGAAAAAGAAATTCTAGGAAACCTGTACTGATGTGTCCGGCTTAAATCCGAACAGGCTGAGTGATATGGAGAGGGCGCGTCCCCTGCATACCCGCATACGAAATGAGGATATGGGAATGAATTATGGAAAAGAGATAGCCCGAAAATTAGAAACACTTGCCGCCAGGACGATGAAGAACGGTGAGATCTGGCGGGCCGTATATACCGATGAAGACAGGGAAGCGAAGAGGATTATTAAAGAGTGGATGGAAAATGCCGGCCTGTCGGTATATGAGGATCCGATGGGGAACCTCTTTGGAAGACTACAGGGCGAAACGGATAAAGTCATCCTGATCGGTTCTCATATTGATACCGTTAAAAACGGCGGAAAATACGACGGTGCGGCGGGTATCGCAACTGCGGTTGCAGCGTTGGAGATATTGGTCAGAAACGCCGGGCGGCCTGACAAAACCATTGAAGTTGTGGCATTGGCGGAGGAAGAAGGCAGCAGATACGATCGTTCCTATTTAGGCAGCAAAGGGATTACGGGAAAGCTGGCTCGAGAGGATCTTTTCGATGTGGATAGCGAAGGCATAACGATATTTGACGCCATGTCCGGCGCGGGTTATTCTCCCTCGGAGTTGGAAAAAGTGGTGCGGGAGGACATCGAAGCCTTTGTGGAGCTGCACGTTGAACAGGGACCGGTCCTTCATGCCGAGGGAATAAAAATCGGTGTGGTGAACAGCATTGTCGGCATTTTCTCATACGAGATCAAAATCCGCGGCTTTCAAAATCACGCGGGCACAACGCCGATGCGCATGCGAAAGGACCCTGTCGTGGCCCTGGCGCGCATCATAAATGAAGTGACTGCCGAGGCGCAAAAAATATCGGATACCGCGACCATCACATTTGGCAGAATTGAAACCGTGCCGGGCATGTCAAATGTAATCGCGCAGGAAGTGATCTTTACGGTTGATTTAAGGGACGGAGTAAACGGCAAAATCGAAGAAATTGATGAGATGCTCAAGGCAAAGCTTAAAAACGCGGAAGCGGACGGGTATGAAGTATCGATAAAAACGGGTTGCCGGGAGATGCCGGTTTCACTCGACAAACGCATTGTCGACACAATCCGGGAAGCCGCGTTAAGCCGAGGGATAGAGTTCATCGAGATCAACAGCGGGGCAGGGCATGACGCGCAGATATTCGCAGATGCAATCCCCACCGGAATGATTTTTATTCCAAGCGTCGACGGGATCAGCCATTCACCGTTGGAATACACAACGGAAGAAGATCTTGAGGCGGGAATGCTTGTATTGCTTTCGACAGTTCAGAAGCTTGCATATTCAAAAGCCTGCGATTGATAATAAATCGTATATGAATGTTATATTTAATCGGGAGAAAGATTTGGGGGAAGAAGATGAGGAACGCGAATATATCGGAAAAATATCTTGATGTCAAGCCGGAGGTTAAAGCCGCATTGGAAGACGGAAGGGCGGTGGTCGCACTGGAGTCGACCATCATTTCTCACGGCATGCCCTATCCGAAAAGCGTAGAAACCGCCCTTGCGGTGGAAAAAATCGTCCGGGACAACGATGCGATTCCTGCGACGATAGCGATAATCGACGGCAGGATGAAGGTGGGCCTGACTCCGGAAGAGATTGAATTTTTGGGGAAAAGTCCTGATGTGGTGAAAACAAGCCGCAGAGATGTGCCGTTTATCCTTGCGAAAGGATTCAACGGAGCGACCACGGTGGCTTCCACAATGATGATCGCGCAGATGGCAGACATTAAAGTATTCGCCACAGGCGGCATCGGCGGGGTTCACAGAGGCGCGCAGGAGACCTTTGATATTTCGGCGGACCTGCAGGAACTCGCCAAGACAGATGTGGCCGTGGTATGCGCCGGCGCAAAGTCCATACTCGACATCGGGTTAACCCTGGAATATCTTGAAACGCACGGAGTTCCGGTAGTGGGCTTCGGCACGGATGAATTCCCGGCCTTTTATACTTCCAAAAGCGGATACGGTGTGGATTACAGGGTCGACAGCCCGAAGGAGCTGGCGGAAGCGTTGAAGCTGAAATGGGAATTAGGAATCCGGGGCGGGGTCGTGATCGGAAATCCGATACCAAAGGAATACGAGATGGACCCCGCTGTAATCAACATGGCGATCAATTCGGCTCTCAAAGAAGCGAAGGACAAAGGCGTCAAGGGAAAAGAAAGCACCCCGTTCCTGCTGGCCAGGGTAAAGGAATTGACGCAAGGCTCCAGTCTGGATTCGAATATTCGGCTCGTTTATAACAATGCCAGGGTCGCGGCGCAAATTGCGGTCGAGCTGAGCAGGCTATAGCGATCGGCGATTGATGCACAGGCGAAAGGCAATTTTCGTTTTATCTGTAAAAATAAGAGGTGCAGATGGGGAGAAAAGGGAATGGGAGAAGATTATATTAATCTGACATCAGATAATCTCGGTATCGAGCATTTGTGCTGCGCCATATCGGACAAAAAACACCAATCCGGAGTTGATGTGAAAAAAGCGTGGCTAAGGGAAAGAATCACGGAAGGCCATGTATTCAGAAAGCTCAATGAAAAAGGAAAGGTTTTCATTGAGTATGCGCCGCTGGAAACGGCATGGACGCCGGTCGTCGGCGATAACTACATGTACATATATTGCCTTTGGGTATCAGGCAGCTTTAAAGGCAAGGGGCACGGCAAGGCGTTGTTGTCCTATTGCATTGAGGATGCAAAAAAGCAGGGCAAGTCCGGCGTTTGCATAATCAGTTCAAAGAAGAAAAAGCCGTTTCTGTCTGAGAAGTCGTTTATGTTAAAGCACGGGTTTAAGGTTGTTGACTCCATTGATGATTATGAGCTTTTAGCCCTCAGCTTTGACGGAACACTGCCCCGCTTTACAGATAATGCGAGGCGGCAGACAATCGAAAGCGAGGAACTGACGATTTTTTACTCGGCACAATGTCCGTATATTCCTAACTGCATAGAGCAGATCGAGAGCTATTGCGCGAAAAATCAAATCCCGCTTAATCTCATAGCGGTAGATTCGTTGGAAAAAGCCAAATCCGTCCCCGGTGTTTTTAACAATTGGGCTGTTTTTTATAGCAGCCAATTCAAGACCCTGCACCTTCTGAATGAAGGACAGCTTGGCAAAATCCTGACGGATACGGATTTGCGCCCCGGGGGTGGCGGCTTATTTTGAAAGAACTTGGAGAAATAAAGATATTGACTTGACATGGAATAAGTGATATTCTATTTTCGCAAAACTTACATACTAGTATTATTAGTGCGGCAGCGAAAGCTCCGCTTGAAGTCACTATAACAAATGGGAGAAACGGGTAAAGATGAAGATTATTATGCGATGGTTTCCCTTTGGGGACGACAGTGTAACACTATGGCAGATCAAACAGGTGCCCGGCGTTTCCGGTGTGGCGACTTGCCTCCCGAATATTCCGGTGGGAGAAGTCTGGCCTTTGGATATCTTGCAATCTCTGAAAAAAGAGATCAATGACGCCGGACTTGAGATGGAAGTAATTGAAAGCGTAAATGTGCATGAAGACATCAAGAAGGGACTGCCTTCAAGGGACAAGTACATTGACGCGTATATCAAAACGATCCACAACCTTGCAAAGGTGGGCGTGAAATGCCTGTGCTACAATTTCATGCCCGTGATGGACTGGCTCCGCAGCGATGTGGCCAGAAAAGCGGAGGACGGCAGCTATGTGATGTCCTACCGCCACGAGGATATTCTGAAAATGAACCCCTTGACCATTGCAAGCGAAATGGCCGGCAAATCAAACAACTTCAGCATGCCTGGCTGGGAGCCGGAGCGGCTGGGCTCCATGGCGGAGGATATTCTGTTCTATCAGGGAATATCTCCCGAGCAATACAGGGAAAATATGAAATACTTCCTGGATGCGGTGATACCCCATGCCGAGGAGTGCGATATCAAAATGGGCATCCATCCGGACGACCCTCCGTGGCAGCTGTTCGGACTGCCCAAACTCATGGTGGATGCTGAAGGGATAAGGAAATTCCTGTCACTGAACGACAGCGAATACAACGGCCTGACCCTGTGCAGCGGCAGCCTCGGGGCCAACATGGAAAATGATATACCGGCATTGGTGAGAGAATTTGTAGCCATGGGACGCGTTCCTTTTGTGCACCTGCGGAATGTGAAGCACCTGTCGCCCAGGGATTTTGACGAAAGCGCCCATTTGACGCAGTGCGGAGATCTGGATATGTTTGAGATCGTAAAGGCGCTGCACGACTGCGGGTTTGACGGCTATCTCAGGTCCGACCACGGGCGGATGATATGGGGTGAAAAGGGTCGCCCGGGATACGGCCTTTATGACAGGGCGTTGGGGACAACCTACATCCTGGGTCTTTGGGAAGCGGTTGATAAAATGAAAAGAATAATGGAAGACTAGGAGTAAAAATAATATGGACATTATACTGAAACGCATTGAATGCTACGGTATCGTTCCGGTTATCAGCATCGATCATGCCGACCGCGCCGTGCCTCTGGCCAGGGCGCTTAAAGAAGGCGGCCTGCCCGTTGCAGAAATCACCTTCCGTACCAGTGAAGGCGAGGCGGCCATTTCCCGCATCGCAAAAGAAATGCCGGATATCCTGGTGGGAGCCGGGACCGTGCTGACTACGGAACAGGTTGACCGGGCTGCGGCTGCCGGAGCAAAATTCATTGTGAGTCCGGGGCTCAATCCCGAAGTTGTGCGGCATTGTCTGAAAATCGGCCTGCCCGTGATTCCCGGTGTCTGCACCCCCGGCGAAATGGAACAGGCCATCGCGCTTGGCCTTAATGTGGTCAAGTTTTTTCCCGCGGAGCAAAGCGGCGGCATTTCCTTTATCAAGGCGGTCAGCGCGCCTTACCCGATGCTGCGGTTTATTCCCACGGGAGGAATATCCGCTGCGAACCTCAACGACTACCTTGGCTTTAAGAAAGTCCTGGCCTGCGGCGGAAGCTGGATGGTAAAGCCGGAATTGATTGCCCGGGAAAATTATGCGGAGATCACCCGGCTGGCCGCGGAAGCGGTACAGACCATGCTGGGCTTTGAGCTTGGCCATATCGGCATCAATTGCAGCGACAGCGAAGAGGCTCGAAAGACCGCCGATATGATCTGCGCCATGTTTGGTTTTCCAGTCCGGGAGGGCAATTCATCAGTATTCGCAGGCACGGCCTTCGAGTGCACGAAGGGGCCGGTTTCCGGAACACACGGTCACATTGCCATCAAAACCAATCATATAATGCGTGCCATTGATTACTTTGAACGCCGCGGTTTTGCTTTCAACCAAGACAGCCGCAAGACAGACGCCGACGGCTCTGTAAAAGCGATCTATTTCCGCGATGAGATCTGCGGCTTTGCCTTCCATTTAGCACAAAAGTGAAGGAGGATTTTCAAATGACGAAAAAGGTTGTTACGTTCGGAGAAATCATGCTGCGTCTGGCTCCGGCCGGCTATTACCGCTTTGTTCAGGCGGAAAGCTTCGGCGCCACCTTCGGCGGCGGAGAGGCCAACGTGGCTGTTTCCCTTGCAAACTACGGACTGGATGCGGTCTTCGTGACCAAGCTTCCCGAACATGAAATCGGGCAGGCAGCGGTCAATTCCCTGCGCCGTTACGGTGTGGACACCGGCTTTATCGCTCGCGGCGGAAGCCGTTTGGGTATATATTATCTTGAAAAGGGCGCGTCACAGCGCCCATCCAAAGTCATTTACGACAGGGCTGGCTCCTCCATTGCCACGGCGGCCAGAGAGGATTTCAACTGGAACGCCATCCTTGAAGGCGCGTCGTGGTTTCATTTTACGGGCATCACGCCCGCGCTGGGCGATACCCTGGCCGATATCTGTGAAGAAGCCTGTGCCACAGCCAAACAAAAAGGCGTTACCGTCTCCTGCGATCTCAACTATCGGAAAAAGCTGTGGAGCCGGGAGAAGGCGGGACAGGTCATGAGCAGGCTCTGCAAATATGTGGACGTTTGCATTGCCAACGAAGAAGACGCGAAAGACGTATTCGGAATTGAAGCGGAGGATTCGGATATTACCGGGGGCAGGCTCAACTTCGACGGCTACAAGGATGTGGCGAAAAAGCTGTCCGACCGGTTTGGGTTTGACAAGGTTGCCATCACCCTGCGCACGTCTATCTCTGCAAGCGAAAACAACTGGATGGGCCTGCTGTATGATGGCGGAAGCTTTTACCTGTCCAAGGAATACAATATGAAAATTGTGGACCGTGTAGGCGGGGGCGACAGCTTTGGAGCGGGGCTGATCTACGGCCTGCTCAGCGGCAAATCTCCGCAGGAGGCCCTCGAGTTCGCCGTTGCCGCCAGCTGTCTCAAACACTCCATCGAAGGTGATTTCAACCACGTTTCTGTCGATGAAGTCGAGAACCTGGCGAGGGGTGACGCTTCCGGGCGCGTCCAGAGATAGAAGAAAATAAATTATTACTTTGTTCCCGCTTTATGTTTAAATATAAAAAGGAGGATAACTTAAAATGAAAAAGAAACTCTCCATTCTTCTCACTTTCCTAATGATTGCCGCGGCAATAACGGCCTGCGGCGGAGGCAATTCTCCAAGCGACAGCGGCGATACCGGAGAGAAGACGTTCAATCTTAAAGTCGGCGATCTCTGGAGCGCAAGCCACCCGGTAGCTGCAGCCATCGACAACGTGTTCAAGAAGCAAGTCGAAGAAATGTCCGGTGGGACAATTACAGTTGACGTGTATCACGACGGCTTGCTTGGAGACGAAGCGGCGCTCTGGCAGAGCGTGCGGGACGGTTCCGTCGACCTTGTGGTTGTGGGGAGCTATATGAATCAGGAATTCCCCATGATGCTCATTTCCGACTGGCCCTTCCTGTATCGCGATCTTGAACATGCGAAGAAGGTTTGGACGGGTCCCATCGCGGATGAAGTAAGCGCCAAATTCAATGAGAGATTCCCGGAAGTGGAACTGCTCGGCTGGGCTCCCAATTCCGCGCGTACCTTTACTTCGAACAAGCCTTTGACCAAAGTTGAGGATTTTGTCGGACAAAAATTCCGCATGCCCAACAATCCAATCCATGTAGGCATCGCCGAGAACCTTGGCGCTTCGGCAACGGTCATTCCGCTTGGCGAACTGTTCACCGCGCTTGAAACCGGAGTCGTAGACGGTCAGGACAACGGCATGGTAACCGTGATCGCGCAGAACTTCCAAGAAGTGCAGAAATATCTCTACGAAACCAATCACATTATCGCAACCCTTGAAATTATCGGCAATTCCGATAAATTAAACGAAATGTCGGAAAATCAGCGGCAGATAATTCGTGAGGCTGCCAAGGCCGCAGCTTTGCAATCATGGAACGATTACATCGCTTCAGTGGATAGGGACCGTAAGACGCTGCAGGATGCGGGCATGATCATAACTCAATGCACGCCCGAAGACCAGGCGAAGATTATTAAGAAAATCCAACCCACCATTGACAAGCTGCTTGCAGAAAATGACTGGGCTGCCGAACTGACGGAAAAAATTAAAGCGGTTCAATAGTTTTCCAACGTTCGAAGTATTTTAAAATGTAATTTGACCATGCCCTTGCAACGCTGTTGCATGGGGCATGGTCGAATATTCATCCTTGCTGTTGTTAAGGCATGGTTCAACATCAATTATTCATTTAAAGGCTTAGTTTACATTTATCATGAAAAGAAAGGAGGCTTAAAATGCCTTCTCAAAGAGAAAATACAGCGGGAAACGCAGTCGATAAACTGTTCAGAATGATTGAAATCGTAATCGCGGTTTTTCTCGGCGTTATGATTGTTTTCACTTTCCTGAACGTCATATTGCGGCAGTTTGGCCGGGGATTCGCCTGGAGTGAGGAACTGACGCGGATCTGTTTCATATATCTCGTTTACCTGGGTTCCATCATAGCCGCACGGGAAAATCGCCATTTGATGATCGACACGCTGATCAATAAAGTGCCGCCGACCGTACAGAAGGTGCTGTATGTGACGATTCAGGGCCTTATAATATGGCTCATGGGCGTAGTCGCAACCGGCTCATTTCAAAACGCCTGGAACAACCGGCATGATTTCTGGGTGGTAACCCACTTTCCGGTTTTCCTCGTCTATTTTGCCGGGGTGCTGCTGGGCGTTTCGGTTATCATAATCTCACTTGTCAATCTGTTCAGAATGTTTATTCTGCGTGTACCCGTACTGGAATTACTTAGCGACCGCGGGCAGGATGACGAGGCAAGCTCCATCTTAAATGCGGGGGAAGGAGGCGAACGGTAATGCTGATCACTGTTTTCATTGTGTCGATGCTCGCCGGTATAATAATAGGACTTCCTATTGCCATCGCGCTGCTGCTTTGTGGAGTAAGCACGGCGCTGTATATGGGCGGGGGCGACGCGAATCCCACGATTATCGCTCGCACAATCATGCAGGGCATAGACTCGGTAACCATGATGGCGCTGCCGTTTTTCATCCTTGCCGGCGAAATCATGAACCGCGGCGGGCTCACAAAACGCATTATTGCGTTCTGTAACATCTTTGTAGGCCGGGTGCGCGGCGGACTTGGCTATGTGACGATCCTTGCATGCCTGATGTTCGCATCCCTGGTCGGATCCGCCGTGGCTGCCTGCGCTGCGCTGGGGGCGATCCTGATTCCGTTGATGGCCGATTCCGGCTACGATCGCGTGAAAGCCGCCGCACTGACCGCAAGCGCCAACCTCGTTGCGCCCATTATGCCGCCTTCCGTTCCGATGATCATCTATGGCATTGCGGCTGGGGTGTCGATTAGATCCCTTTTCCTGGGCGGGATTGCGCCGGCGGTTTACCTGACCGTTGTTGCAAGCGTCGTCTGGTATTTCGTTTCACGTAAAAAAGGCGTTGTGCCGGATGTGTCAGACATGCCGCGTCCCACGCTGAAGGAGACGGTTACAATCTGCCTGGGAGGCATGTGGGCGCTGTTTCTGCCGATTTTCATCCTCGTAGGACTGCGCTCCGGATTTTTCACTGCGACAGAAGCCGGGGTAATCGCCTGCGTCTATGGGCTCATCGTCGGCATGGTGGTCTATCGTGAATTGAAGCTCAGGGATTTGTTCAAGGCGTTTATCCATTCGGCAAAGATGTCTGCCGTTGTGATGTTCCTTGCGGCTACGGCGAATTGTGCGGCGTACTTTATGACGGTTTCCCGCATTCCTCAGATGATGACCTCCGGACTTGAAGGACTTGTGGAAAATCCGACGCTCCTGATGGTTGTGCTTATGTTTATCGTTGCAGTTGTCGGACTTGCCATGGACGTCGTGCCGAGCATTCTGATTCTGACGCCGATCATGCTGCCGCTTGTAAAAGCTGCCGGCATAGACCCGGTATATTTCGGTATTGTATTTGTGCTGATGAACGTGCTGGGGCTGACTTCGCCGCCCGTAGGGCCCGTGCTGAACGTAGCCTGCGCCACGGGCAAGGTCAAGATGGACGAGATTATTCTGCCTACAATGCCCTATTTTATTGCTCAGGTGATCCTGTGCTTCCTGCTGGCGATATTCCCTGCGCTGATTGAAGTTCCGTTGAGGTGGCTGCTGTGAAAGTAGGTTTAATAGAAAAGCCCGGAGTTTTAAGGCTTGCGGAGCGTGAAGAACCCCGGATCGTTAATCCGGATGATGTAAAAATAAAGGTTAAGCGCGCCGGCATCTGCGGAAGCGATCTGCACATATTCCACGGCACAAACGCATTCGCTTCCTATCCGCTTGTTTGGGGGCACGAAATTGCCGGAGAAGTCGTCGAAACGGGCAACGGAGTTGCAAATCTCAAGCCCGGGGACCATATTGTCACGGAACCGATCCGGTACTGCGGAGAGTGTTATGCCTGCCGGTCGGGCAGGCGCAACGCCTGCCACTCGCTCAGAGTAATGGGCGCGCATTTTGACGGCGGCGCGCAGGAATACTACGTGCTGCCCGAACGCTACGCCTTTGCCGTGCCCCTCGATCTGCCCTGGAGTCATGTCGTGCTTGTGGAGCCGTTTACAATCGGCGCGCAGGCGTGTTATCGGGGACAGGTGCAGGAGGGAGATGTCGTGTTTATCATGGGGGCGGGTACAATCGGACTCACCGCCATGGTAAATGCGAAAATTCTCGGCGCGACGGTGATCATTTCCGATATTTTCGAAGAAAAGCTCGAGTATGCCAGGCTTCTTGGCGCGGATTTCACGCTGAACGCGAAGAAAGCCGACGTCGTCGAAAGGGTGAAGGACCTGACGGGCGGTTACGGAGCCAATGTCGTCATTGACGCGGTATGCACCGTTTCAAGCTTCGAGCAGGCCCTCGACTGCGCGGGTGCGGCGGGGCACATTGTTGAGATGAGTTTCAACACGAATCCCAGCGCGATACCCGCAATCAAGCTTACGGCAAAGGAACTTACGGTCCTTGGCTCAAGGCATCAGACGAATCGTTTCCCGATCGTTATCGATTATCTGAAAGAAGGGAAGCTGCCGGTCGAGGGGTTTGTCACCGCGGAGTATCCGCTTCATCAAATGGCGGAGGCCTTTGAGTTCGCGGATAAGAATGCGTCCTCTGTAAGAAAAGTGCTCATAAATTTCGATTTGTAAAATCGCGGACGGATATTTCGCACTGAAGGAGATAAAAAGATGAAGCTGACAAGGGAATCCATCAAAGACAGAGAATCGTGGGAAGCGGCGGACGTGAGCCTGCCGGACTTTGATATAGAGACAATGGTAGAGCGCACCCGCGAAGCTCCATGCTGGGTTCATTTCGGCCCGGGCAACCTGTTTCGCGGATTTATAGCCGGACTGCAGCAGAAGCTGCTGAACAAGGGTCTGGCTGACCGCGGCATCATTGCGGCAGGCGGCGATGTTATCGATAAAATATACAGGCCTCATGACAACCTGTCGCTGCTGGTGACGCTGAATACGGACGGAACCAGCACCCGGGAGGTTATAGCAAGCATTGCGGACAGCCTGAAGGCGGATTACCGCGACCCGGATTTTCAAAAGCTGAAATGGATTTTCCGTCAGCCCTCCTTGCAGATGGTAAGCTTCACCATCACGGAAAAAGGCTACGAACTGCGCGACATGCAGGGCAATCTGCTGCCTGCTGTGGAAAATGACATGCGGCAGGGCCCCGGAGCGCCGGGCCAGACCATGAGTATCCTGACGGCCCTGATGCTGGAGCGATGGCAAAACGGGGCGGCGCCGGTGGCGCTGGTCAGCATGGACAACTACAGCAAAAACGGCGACAAGCTTCGGTCCTCCGTTTTAGAAATAGCAAAGGCATGGGAGGAAAAGGGCTTTGTGCCGCCGGAATTCATCGGTTGGCTTGCGGATGAAAAAAGCTTATCGTTTCCATGGACTATGGTCGACAAGATCACCCCGCGGCCCTCTGAAGCCATCGAGGCGCAGCTGCGGGAAGCCGGCATTGAGGATATGGCGGTGGTGGTCACCGGAAGAAATTCCCATATCGCTCCCTTTGTAAATGCAGAGGCTCCCCAGTACCTTGTCGTAGAGGATGCGTTTCCCAACGGGAGACCTGCCCTTGAGGAGGCGGGCGTATTTTTTACGGACAGAAAGACGGTGAACGACACGGAGCGCATGAAGGTAGCAACCTGTCTGAATCCGCTGCATACCGCGCTGGCGGTATTCGGATGCCTGCTCGGCTACACGCGCATCTCGGATGAGATGAGGGACAACGACTTGAAAAAGCTTGTGGAGCTTATCGGATACGGGGAAGGCATGCCGGTGGTGACCGATCCCAAAATCATCGATCCCGCGGCGTTTATTAAAGAAGTTATCGAAAAAAGGCTTCCCAATCCGTTTATTCCGGACGCGCCCCAGCGCATTGCGACGGATACAAGCCAAAAAATTCCCATCCGTTTCGGGGAGACCATCAAGGCGTATATTGCACGGGACGATCTGGATGTTAAAAGCCTTGTGGGCATACCCCTTGTCATTGCGGCATGGCTGCGCTATCTACTCGGCATCGATGATGAAGGAAAGCCCTTTGAGGTGAGCGGCGATCCGCTGCTGCCTGAACTGCGGCGGCTGCTTGACGGCGTCGTCTTCGGGGATCCTCGGAGCTACCGGGGACAGCTGGTGCCGATACTGGGCAATCCGGTGCTGTTTGCCGCGGACCTTAATGCCTGCGGCCTTTCCGAAAAGATCGAGACCATGTTCGTTCGCATGCTGGAGGGGCCGGGATCCGTGAGAGCCGCGCTGAGGGAGTATCTTAGCTCATAGGGCGCAGAGCTGCTGCGGCCTCGGGGTAAACCGATATCTTAGCCGGAAACGGGCTTGCTATTGTGAATAGAATCAAAATAGGTTGCATTATCGGCATAATTGGTTGTATATTAGTATGTTGACGATGCCCGGTCATTATAGTAAACTGGTGAAAAGGCGGGGAGTATATTCCCTGTTTTTTATAACTAATTTTCTTGCTGGAATACAAAATGCCATATGCCTTACTGAATAAGGAATGCCATATATCTTACCGGATAAAAGCCAATACCTTACTGAATAAAAGCTAATACATTACTGGATAAGACACCATATTTCTTACGGAATCAGGAATACTTTAAATTTACTGAATAGGGAGGAATACCATGATCATCACCGAGAGGCGGCCGAAGGAATCCGCGAGGGATTATGCTTTAAGAATCTTAAAGGACAATATTATTTCCCTGGAACTGGCGCCGGGCGCCGTGGTAAGCGAAAACGAACTGTCCTCCCAGCTAGAATTATCCCGCACACCTGTGAGAGAGGCGCTCATCGAGCTTTCGAAGTCGGGCATCGTTGAGATCTTGCCGCAAAAGGGGAGCCGCATCGCGCTCATCGATTATGACTTCATTAATGAGTTCAATTTTCTGCGTAAGGTGCTCGAAACGGCCGTGGTGGAATTGGACTGCGAGGTTGCGACGCCGGAAGACATTTTGATTTTAGAGCAAAATCTGAACCAGCAGGAATTTTATTTGAAAAACCCGTCTCCCGCACGGCTCCTGGAAACGGACGATAATTTCCATCGGGAGCTTTTCCGCATATGCAACAAGATGCAGATTTATAATGTGATGAAAAACATGAGCACCCATTTTGACAGGGTGCGCGGGCTGAGTTTGTCGGCACTGAAGGATATTAAAATTGTGCAGGATCACAGAACCATCCTAGATGCGATCAAGGCTAAGGATAAGGAGCTGGCGAAAGCCACCATAGAAAAGCATCTTTCCCGTTATAAGCTGGACGAAGAGGTGATCCGCCAGAAATACCCACATTATTTTAAATAGAAATTCATGATTTCAATGTAAGGATTTACTATCGGTCAACGCCCGGCTAAGGACTCCCGGCATTGGTTTTCGAGATATTTTAATACACCGCGCACAAAGTAGTCGCCCGTAACTTCGGCCTGATTCAGAAGCGTGCTGAAGATATCAATATTTCTGGCGTAATCGCCCATCAGAAATGTAGTGAATTCATTGATGGTACAGTTGACATTATTGAATGCCTGCTTTTCCCATACGGTTTGATCCCAGAACGGATTGAGCGAGCCAATGAAAGCTGATCTATCCTCTGCATTCTGATATAAAAGCTGCGTGATCCGGTTGATTTCATCCACATTGCCCTCTTTTTGGGCGGAGAGAAAAGCGTCGATCAGTTCAAATTGCATATGAAGCAGCTGAATATAGTCTTCGGTTACGGCCTCGCCGAAAATTTGTCTCAACGAGTTTCCGTAATCAATGGCCACTTGATGCAATAAGTTATGAAATAATTCTTCCGCCTGCGGGCCTAACTCCAAATACTTGCTGATCATAAAATTTCTTATCATTGACACAAGCTCATACCAAAACATCTTGATTCAATAGATCGTATTCAATTGATCCATTGTGATGCATTCACACTCGTGCACAGTACCGGCAGAGCTTTCCGCCCCGGATGTGATATACGCGTATAGCCCTTGCGCGATGAAATCGCCCAGCTCTTCTGTCAAGACAATAAGGGGACCGTATGGATCGGCTCCCAGCTCATAAATTCCGGTTATCAGATCGTTGATTTCTTCAATGGTGTTTTGTACAAATCTGTTTAGCAATTCGGTCAGTTCATCCTTGTTCCAATAAGGATTGATTTCGGCGGCAAAAGCGGCCCTGTCCGCAGCATTCTGATATAACTCGGCAAGGTGCCGGTCGATCTCTTCCGCATTTCCTTCCATCTGGGCCGAAATCAGGTCCCGCATTATGATCGTAAACTGGGCGGCTAATCGTTCGTCCCGATTCGCCAATTCGCGGCCGAAGAAGAAATCGAGCATATTCCCGAGATATTGAGCCTCGAGATAGAAGCGTCCGAATTGCTCTTCCGCAGTACCTATCCCGAGGTATCTGCTGAGTAGGTAAGCCCGGGTCCAGGTGGCCAATCTTCGAAAGTACATTCTTGAATTAAAGATTAAATTCATCTGGCTGTATGTAATGCATTGAGGATTAAAATCGCTTTTCATAACCCTTCCCATTCTCTTTCCGATGATATTTAATATATTTCTACGATGATATAAATGTTACAAGCATGGTATAATAAAAACAGGTTTTGCTGTGTAATTCCACGGACAGCTTTGCGGTAGCCAGGGTGACTTCGAAGGAAGATAGAAATGACGATTAAGCTGGAAGAATACAACCAAAAGAGAAATTTTACGATCACCGCGGAACCGGAGGGACTGGCGACAAAGTCGGAAGAACGCCTGAGTTTTGTCGTTCAGCACCATGCGGCACGCAGCGATCATTACGACCTGCGCCTGGAATGGGGCGGCGTTCTTTTAAGCTGGGCGGTTCCAAAGGGCCCTTCCTATGACCCCCGTGAGAAAAGGCTCGCCGTGCAGGTGGAGGATCATCCCCTGGAATATCGGAATTTCGAGGGGACGATTCCCAAAGGAGAGTACGGCGGCGGAACCGTGATGCTATGGGATGAAGGTTGGTGGGAGCCTCAGGCGGGTGTGGATGTGGAGCAGGGGCTCCGCGAAGGTATGCTGAAGTTTATCCTGAAAGGAAGAAAGCTGAAGGGGAAATGGGCCCTGATCCGTTTGAAACAGAAAGCGGGAGAGAGCCGGAACAACTGGCTTTTGATCAAGGAAAGGGACGAATTTGCGAAATCTTCCGATGCCGCCGATACCGCAGCTTTCGGCAGGGATTCCGCCGGCTTCCCGGATGGTACTGCCGCTGCCGGGCTTCCCGGGGCGGACACCAGCGTCAGAACCGGCCGCACCATGGCGGAAATTGAAGCGGGAAAGGATGAAAAGATCACCAGAAATCCCTTTTCCCATACCGACGTGCAATTAGCCAAGCTTGTCAAGGAGATCCCGGAAGGGGATGACTGGCTGTATGAGCTGAAATACGACGGCTACAGGATTCTTGCTTATCTTGAGGGAAGCAGCGTCCGGCTCGTGACAAGAAACGGCAGCGACTACACGAAGCGCTTTGCCGATGTGGCGTATTCCCTTGTCAATTGGGCCGCCGGAAGGGCGATGGTTCTGGACGGGGAAATGGTGGTCGCCGATGCGGAGGGCAGGACGGATTTTCAGGCGTTGCAAAGCTATATGAGGAATCCGAAGGGCAAAAAACTTACCTATATCGTCTTCGATCTCCTGGCGCTGGACGGAGAGGATTTGCGGGGACAGCCCCTGATCAGCAGAAAGGAGAGGCTTGAAGCGCTGATGAGGAATGCTCCGGGCAATCTCCACTACAGCAAGCATGTCAGGGGAAACGGAAAAGCGAGCTTGCTTGCGGCCTGCCAAGGCAATATGGAAGGGATCGTAGGCAAAAAAGCCGGCTCCGTCTATAGCGGAACGCGGAACGGAGACTGGATCAAGCTGAAATGCGACAGGAGGCAGGAATTCGTAATCGGAGGGTATACGCTTTCGGACAAAAGGACGTGGGGAGTGAGCTCCCTTCTCCTCGGGGTTTACGAAGACGGGGACCTGGTCTACGTCGGACGCGCCGGAACCGGCCTGTCCGAACGCACGATGAAGGAACTCGAAGCGGAATTCCAAAAGCTAAGGAGGCCGACGCCTCCCTTCAGGCAAGCACCCCAGCCGAAAAACAACGAAGTAATCACCTGGCTTGAGCCCGAACTGGTGGCGGAGATCAAGTTCGCGGAATGGACCGAAGAGAATCTGTTGAGGCAGGCGAGTTTTAAAGGCTTGCGGACGGACAAGGACCCGAGGGAAATCAGAAGGGAACGCGCGGATGATGAGGCGCGTTTCGAAGATGAAGAAGCACAGTACGATGGATTTACTGAAGCTCGACAAGATGCCGGTGAGGAAGAAGGCATGCGGGAAGAAAGCATACAAAGCCTACAGGGAAAAAGCATACGGGAAGCATTCGTGCAGGAGTCAACAACGGGAGCGGGAAGCGGCATGACGATGGCCGGAATTAGAATCAGCCATCCGGACAAGGTGATATTCGAGGATCCGGAGATCACCAAGGCGGATGTGGTCCGGTATTACGCCGCGGTTGCTGAGCGCATGATTCCGTATGTGTCCGGCAGAATTCTCAGCATCGTGCGCTGCCCCAGAGGAATCTCACAAGCTTGCTTCTTTAAGAAGCATCCGGGCCCGCCCAATAAGGCCGTCGTCACGATGCCGGTCACAAACAGCAAAGGGGAAACAGAGGAATATTTCTATATCGTCGATCCGGCCGGCCTGATCTATGAAGCCCAGATGGGCACGTTGGAGTTCCATACCTGGGGAAGCCGCGTCGACGATCTGGAAAGACCGGACATGATGGTATTCGACCTGGACCCCGACGAGGGAATGGACCTGGCCACAGTGCGCCAGGGCGTCAGGGACATCCGAAGCATCCTCGAACAGCTTTCGCTTAAATCATTTCTCAAGACCAGCGGTGGCAAAGGCTACCATGTCGTCGTTCCGTTCAAGCCGGCCGCTGGCTGGGATTCGTTTTACGGTTTTGCCAGGCGGGTTGCCGAAGTGATGGAACAGAACTGGCCCGACCGCTATACGAGCAACGTAAGAAAGGCCAGCCGGAAAAACAAGATCTTCATCGACTGGATTCGCAACGGCCGGGGGGCTACCAGCATCGCGCCCTATTCCCTGCGGGCGAGGAAAGGAGCCCGGGTCTCCATGCCCATTGCCTGGGAAGAGCTAGACACGGTTGCTCCCGACGGCATCGATATGGCCAACGCGCTGTCCAGAATCAGCGGCGCCGATCCATGGAAGGATTTTTTCCAGACCGGCCAGCTGTTGAGGTAACGATCTGATGCGCCGTTCAAAATAAGAACGGCTTTTTTATTGAACGTCTGTCCCGAAAGCCTATTATAAATATGAAAAGGATAAAGATAAAAATTTGACAACGGATAAGGGATAAAATCAAATGGATCAGGCTTTGTTTATTGAAAAATCCCAGCGCAATCTAAATAATTTACAAAAACATATAATTTGTTATAAAAATATGCTAATATCTTAACAAAACATCCATAAAACAAAAAATATTACCGTGAAAACTGAAAGGAGTAATATTATATTTCTTATAGGCTATTTATAATTTATAATAGAGACAGGTAATCTAATCGGAATCGTATTTTCTTCAATCGTTCTTTCATCGTTCTTTCATCGTTTTACGAAATTAATACATAAAGCAGGAGGAAAACCATGAGCTTCAAAAGTGATATTGAAATTGCGCAGGAGGCTTCGCCAAAGCTCATCCAGGAGATTGCGGCCAAGCTTTCCGTCGACGAAGACTATCTTGAGTGTTACGGGAAATACAAGGGAAAAATCGACTATAACATCCTGAGTAAACTGGAGGACAAGAAACCCGGGAAGTTGATCCTCGTCACCGCCATCAACCCGACTCCTGCGGGAGAGGGAAAAACCACCACCAACCACGGTGGGGTTGGGCGACGCGCTGAGCAGGCTTGGGAAAAAGACGATGATCGCCCTGAGAGAGCCATCCCTGGGTCCGGTCTTCGGCGTGAAAGGCGGGGCTGCAGGCGGCGGATACGCGCAGGTCATCCCCATGGAAGATATCAACCTGCACTTTACCGGGGATATCCACGCCGTGACCACGGCCAACAACCTCATAGCGGCGCTGCTTGACAATCACATCCATCAGGGAAATTCCCTGGGGATCGACGTGAGAAGGGTAATCTGGAAAAGGTGCCTGGATATGAATGACCGCCAGCTGCGGTTTATGGTGAACGGCCTCGGAGGAAAGGCCAACGGGACGCCCAGGGAGGACGGCTTTGACATCTCCGTAGCCTCCGAGATCATGGCGGTGCTGTGCCTTTCCAACGACCTGGAAGATTTGAAGGAAAGAGTGGCGAGGATCATCCTTGCCTACACCTATGAAGGAAAACCGGTTACGGTGGGCGACCTGAAAGGGCAGGGAGCCGTGGCGGCGCTTTTGAAGGACGCCCTGAAGCCGAACCTGGTACAGACGCTTGAGCATACGCCGGCCTTTGTCCACGGCGGCCCCTTTGCGAACATCGCCCATGGCTGCAACAGCGTTATGGCGACGAAGATCGCCCTGAAGCTTGCGGACTATGTGGTGACGGAAGCGGGATTCGGCGCGGACCTGGGCGCGGAAAAGTTCCTCGACATCAAGTGCAGGCTCAGCGGACTGAAGCCCGACGCGGTGGTCATCGTCGCCACGGCCAGGGCCCTGAAGCTGCATGGAGGCGTGCCGAAGGCGGAAATTGCCAAAGAAAACATTCCCGCTCTGGAAAAGGGAATCGAAAACCTGCTCAAGCATGTTGAAAACATCACCGGCGTTTTCGGACTGCCTGCCGTCGTGGCCATCAACCGGTTCCCGACGGATACGGAGGCGGAGCTGAAATATATCGAAGACCGGTGCAGGGAACTGAACGTGAAAGCCATCCTGTCCGAAGTCTGGGCCAAAGGAGGGGAAGGCGGCATCGCGCTGGCGGAAGAAGTGCTCCGGGTCATTGAGAGGCAGGAGAGCAATTTCAGATTCTGCTACGACCTCAATCTGTCCATCAAGGAGAAGATCGAAGCCATTGCCACCAGGATTTACGGCGCCGACGGCGTGGACTACATCGGAAATACGCAAAAGCAGATCGAAGAGATCGAAGCCCTGGGATACGGCAATCTGCCGATCTGCGTCGCAAAGACCCAATACTCGTTATCCGACGACATGACCAAGCTCGGAAGACCGAAGGGCTTCCGGATCACCGTGAGAAACATCAAGCCTTCCATAGGAGCCGGCTTCATCGTCGCGATCACAGGGGATATCATGACGATGCCGGGTCTGCCGAAGACGCCCGCGGCGGAGATGATCGACGTCGACAAGACGGGCAGGATTTCGGGCCTGTTTTAACCCGTTTAACCGGA
>Ga0134099_1000106_pt1 | contig 105541 bp, 96 predicted proteins | sample 10_taG_2_FD_105482 | JGI IMG/M metagenome (GOLD analysis project Ga0134099, IMG submission 105482) | Switchgrass degrading microbial communities from high solid loading bioreactors in New Hampshire, USA - 10_41_5_180_A2 metaG | ecosystem: Engineered > Bioreactor > Semi-continuous > Anaerobic >...
ATCAATGTCAAAGATTACATCGATAAATGAATTTACATTGACACCAGTAGCTTTATTACATAAATGAGGTGAAAAAATGATAAAGTAGAAATCATTTTACACCACTTGACAAGACACTATCGTTTTTTTACAAGGTTGGATATTAAAAATAGATGCTGTAAAAACAAGAGAATATTATAACAGCATAACAGTTGAGGAAGGCTGTAATTGTGATTACTGCAAAAATTACATAAAGAATTGTGAAAACTTTTCTCGGGAAGTTTTAAATTTTTATAATATGCTTGAAATTGACATTCAAAAAGAAGGGGAATTTATGGAGTGCTATAAAACGGATACTAAAGAACATTTATATATGGGTTTCTATCACCTGGTAGGGGAAATAGTCAAAAAACCAGGAGATGGAACAGGAAAATGGAATTACTCTAATATTCTGAAGGATGATCTCTATGACCGAAGATGTTACATTAAGAAATGCTTTAATTGAAGATCTGCAGGTTATTGTTGATATATACAATTCAACCATACCAGGCAGAATGGTAACTGCCGACACCGAACCTGTATCGGTTAATGACAAATTGCGGTGGTTCAATGAACATAATCCTGAAAAAAGACCGTTGTGGATCGTAGAGTATGAAGGCAAAACATGCGGATGGGTAAGCCTTCAGTCTTTTTATGGAAGGCCGGCCTATAATGCCACTGCTGAAATAAGCATTTACCTTCATGAAAATTACAGGGGCAAAGGGCTGGGTAAAAGGATTTTAAAAAAAGTCTTTGAAGAATGCCCAAGGCTTGGGATTGAAACCCTGCTTGCCTTTATTTTCGCGCACAATGAACCCAGTATCCGGTTGTTTTCAGGCCTTGGCTTTGAGAAGTGGGGGCTTTTGCCTGAAGTTGCTGTTTTGGATGGTGTTAAACATGATTTGGTGATTTTGGGGAAAAGAATAGTTTAATTATATTTCCGGAAAAGAAATATTCTGTATGGCTTATTCAAATGATTCAAATATGTGTTTTCAGATATATTGCAGAATGCAGGCCGGGTCTTGATTATCACAGTTGGGCAATCAACAGCCATCAGGTATGATAGAAACATATAAAAGAGAGGGTGATTTTATGGAAAACACAAGGAAAATCGTGTTAATCATGGCAGATACCCAGCGCTGTGACATGCTGGGCTGTTACGGAAACACGGATATGAAAACTCCGAACATAGACAGGCTTGCATCCCGGGGAATGCTCTTCAGAAGGGCATATACAACGCAGCCTGTATGCGGCCCGGCAAGATCTGCAATATTTACGGGTACATATCCACACTCTAACGGAAGCTGGGGAAACAGCATGCCTTTGGGAGCAAACGTGAAAACAATATGTTTTTATAGGTTATATGGTGTAAAATAAAGGTATATGGTGTAAATTTGATGAAATATTACGTACTTGTAAAATATTAAAAGGAACTGACGATAGCTGGTGTTTTACAACGAGGGAGAGGTTTATATGGGTAAAAAATATACTGAAATCAATTCTGAAGTTATTGATAAATGGGTAGAAGAAGGCTGGGAGTGGGGACAACCTGTAAGTCATGAGGTTTTTGAAAAAGCACGTAATAATAATGATTGGTATGTGCTGTTAACTCCTACAAAACCCGTACCCAAAGACTGGTTTTGTGAAATGAAGGATGCCGAGGTATTGGGTTTGGCATCCGGCGGAGGTCAGCAAATGCCTATTTTTGCAGCATTAGGTGCAAAGTGTACGGTACTGGATTATTCAGAAAAACAACTGCTTAAAGAAAAAGAGGTTGCGGAAAGAGAAAATTATGAGATTAAACTGGTGAAAGCAGATATGACAAACCCTTTTCCTTTTGAAGATGAATCATTCGACTTGATTTTTCATCCGGTTTCCAATTGCTATATCGAGGACGTTTTCCACGTTTGGAAAGAATGTTACAGGGTGCTGAAAAAAGGTGGAATTCTATTGGCCGGATTTGATAATGGTATCAATTATGCTTTTGATGATGAAGAGAAAATGGTAATCCGCAAACTGCCGTTTAATCCATTGAAAGATAAACAATTGTACGAAGAATCACTAAAAAATGATTGGGGAATCCAGTTTTCACATACCATCGAAGAACAAATTGGGGGACAGTTACGAGCAGGCTTTGTCCTTACAGATATATATCAGGATACAAATGGTGCAGGTAGACTTCACGAATACAACATCCCAACTTTTTATGCAACAAGAGCAATTAAAAAGTAACTTGTAAAGAGTAATCGGAAGCGATTTCCCAAGGCATAGCATGGGTATGGTTAAAGAGTGAAAGAAGAAGGATTTTTAGTCTTCCTTCAATTTTTTATCCAACGTAAATATACAGCAGTTGTTTTTGTAGGCTATAACTGTTAAATTAATAATGTATGGTACGATATTACATGTTAATTCATAATATATACCAATATGCAAAAAACGGTAATAAAGAGAGGAGGTACAGGAGCATGAGGCACAAAATCAGTACGAAAGGCAAATACACCATTATTGCAGTTATACTTGCAGTAACCGGCATATTCATTTATATTTGGTCATCCACAGTTTTTATAAATGAAATGAATTACAGGAAACTGGCCTATGCTTCTGTAAACTATGATCCGGGCATAATTGGCTGGGAAGAAGCAAGAGTTGCCATGGTCAGGCTAAAAGAAGAGCCTTGCATGACCCCTCCTGTCTTTGGTGCAAAAATCAACCGTTGTTTGCTGTTTTTGAACGGCGGTTATGCCGTAAAGGTAGAAATGCATACAGAACTGGACGGTTTGCTGGGACCTGTAGTATTGTATTTTAACCCTTTTACAAAGCAATATGTCGGCGGAGCCCCACGGTTTTAGGTTTATTGAGTCTGTCAGATTAAACGTAAAAAAAGAAACCGAATTGAACCTGCATAGTTGTTACTTGTTGTCCATATAAGATCAGTTGTTAAAAACTTTAAAATGAATGTGCAACACTTCTTATCAACCGTACTTTTCTGTTTTTATGGTTATAATTGAATTATTGCCTTTTAAGCGTATTCCCCATGGATATTACATCCGGCATTATGGTTTTTGAATGTGCAAGATGAATTATAGCAGTTTTTATTGGAACCATAAGGAAATTGTTTCGTCTGAACAGGTGAATATACGTTTTGTTAAAGCGTGGAGGCCCAGAATGAATAAAAAAACCATTATAATTGCTGTTATTGTTTTAATTCTTGGGATTCTGACGGTTATAACATTCAGCACATTTGGAAAAAAACCTTTTGCAAAACTGTCTGCTGATGAAATAGTATCTGCGGAATTGTTTATTATACCACCTGAAAAAACCATATATCTGACTGGTAAGGAAAAAATTGCTGAATTAACTGATATTTTAAACCAGTTAGTTATATATCGGGAAGATAATTCGGGAAGGGAATATGCGGGCCAATTAGTACAGGTAACGATAAAATTAAAAAACGGTGAAACGCATACTATTGGTGCATATAATCCATTTCTTTTTATGAATGGGAAATGTTATCGTACAAAGTATGAACCGTGCCATAAACTTAATGCTTTTGGAAACCGTATTCTGAATGAGCGGTAATTTCCCGGAACCACTGGGTGCAGGCTCTCCTGCGAAATCATTATATTTTATTTGGTTTAAAAATGATTTAAAGAGTTATAAAGGAATCCTATCCCAGGCCCCGTAAAATTATCATTATTTCCAAATGGATATTTCACACCATGTTGGAACCCGGGCAGCACGTCATGTGTTTCAGATAACATTTGGTAAAATTCGGCTTTTTTCATAATTTATATAAATAAACAAAGTTTAAAACAAAAATAATAAAAAACATAGCATATTTTTATATTGCATTTACGGAGAATCTATGTAATAATCACATTTAATTTATATTTTTTATTACCAGGTAATAAATCGGACTGCCTCCGGGTTGGACAAAAATAACAGTAAAATGAGGAAAGGATTGATTTGCTTTCATAGTTTACATTTATGACTCATAACAGGAGGTAAGGAATTGGACCAAAGAAATGCCCCCATATATGAAGCCTTGGAAAAGCTGAGATCTGAAAGGATTGTACATTTTGACGTGCCGGGTCATAAGGGCGGCCGGGGTAATAAGGAACTTACGGATTTCCTCGGAGAAAAATGCCTCAAGGCCGATGTCAACTCGATGAAGCCTTTGGATAACCTGAACCATCCGGTATCGGTAATAAGGGATGCACAGCTATTGGCAGCGGAAGCTTTCGGTGCCCATAGCTGCTTTTTTATTGTCAACGGCACCACTGCGGCGGTTCAGGCAATGGTCATGTCAGCCTGCAAGGCGGGCGAGAAAATACTCATGCCCCGGAATGTCCATATAAGCGCGATAAACGCCCTGATACTGAGCGGAGCCACGCCGGTTTATATTGATCCCGGCATAAATAACAGGCTTGGCATAGCCCTGGGAATGTCAATAAACGGAATTAAAAAGAAAATTGAAGAGCATCCGGATGCCAAAGCCATACTCGTAAACAACCCCACTTATTACGGAATCTGTTCCAACCTGAAAGAAATCGTTGAACTGGCTCACAGGCACAACATGCTCGTCCTTGTGGACGAAGCCCATGGTACGCATTTCTATTTCGGAGGGAATATGCCTGTTTCTGCAATGAAGGCAGGTGCGGACATGGCGTCTGTCAGCATGCACAAGACGGGAGGCTCGCTGACCCAGAGTTCGCTATTGCTGTGCGGGAAAAATGTAAACTGTGATTATGTAAGGCAGATTATCGGTCTTACCCAGACAACCAGTGCATCATATCTTTTGCTTACGTCACTTGACCTTGCGAGGAAAAACCTGAGTCTGAACGGAAAAGAAATTTTCGAAAGGACCGTTGAACTTGCGGAATATGCCAGGAGGGAGATAAACAGCCTGGGAGGATATTACGCCTTTTCAAATGAACTGGTCAATAATGACACCATATATGATTTCGACGTGACGAAACTTTCTGTCAATACAAGGGAGATAGGTCTTGCCGGGGTTGAAGTCTACGACATACTGCGGGATGATTACGGAATCCAGGTGGAGTTCGGAGACCTGGGCAATATTCTGGCGATAATATCTGCCGGAGACCGGGCTATGGAAATTGAAAGGCTTATTTCTGCCCTGTACGAGATTAAAAGGCTTTACGCAAGAGAGCCGAAGGACATGCTTGACAACAACTATATCAATCCCGAGGTGGTATACACCCCGCAGAAAGCATTTTACAGCAACAAGAAGGTAATGCCTCTGAAGGAAAGCAGGGGAATGGTAAGCGGAGAGTTCGTAATGGCCTATCCGCCGGGTATACCCGTTCTGGCTCCCGGCGAAAGAATAACCGGGGAAATAATTGATTATATAGCTTATGCAAAAGAAAAGGGAAGCCTGCTGATGGGTACCCAGGATATGAACCTGGAGAACATTCTGGTCGTAGAGGAGGGATAATATGGATTTGTGGTTTACTGAATACTATACGAAAAATGCCCGTTTTTCCGTTAAGGTCAACAGGCAGATTGCGAGTGTCGAAAGTGAATTCCAGCGCATAGACGTGTTTGAGTCCTATGCATTCGGCAGGGTCCTCGTTCTTGACGGATGCATTATGCTTACTGAAAAGGACGAATTTATATACCATGAGATGATGACTCATATACCCATGGCTGTAAACCCTGAAATCCATGATATCCTCGTTATCGGAGCAGGCGACGGCGGAGTTGTGAGGGAGCTTGCCAGGTACGACTCAATCGAACGTATTGACATGGTGGAAATAGATAAGCTTGTCGTGGATATCTGCAGGGAATATTTGCCGCAGACAGCATGCAGGCTTGATGATCCACGGGTTAACATATATTACGAGGACGGCCTGAAGTTTGTAAGAAGAAAACATAAAGAATATGATTTGATAATCGTGGATTCGACCGATCCTTTCGGACCGGGCGAAGACCTGTTTACGAAGGAATTTTACGGAAACTGCTTCAAGGCACTGAAGGATGCGGGCATTATGGTGAACCAGCATGAAAGCCCGTATTATCCGAATGACGCGAAAGCCATGCAGAAAGCCCACAGGCAGATAAAATCGGTTTTTCCGGTCGCCATGGTTTACCAGGCCCATATACCCACCTATCCGTCGGGACACTGGCTTTTCGGATTTGCTTCAAAGGGCCTGCATCCTGTTAATGATCTGAATGACGACTGGAATAAACTTGGTTTAAGGACCAGGTATTACAATACCGATTTGCACAGGGGATGTTTTGCATTGCCAAATTATGTAAAGGAGCTTCTGGAAAATGCTTGAGAGGAATTTCAGTAATATTCTGGGATGTGACAAAAACTATGATGAAAGCAAAATAGTGGTGTTCGGAGCACCTTTCGACGGAACGGTTTCATACCGTCCGGGAGCAAGGTTCGCAAGCAGCGCCATCCGCAATGAAAGTTACTCGATAGAAACCTACAGTCCGTATCAGGATAAGGACCTGGAAGATATCCGTGTTTTTGATGCCGGTGACCTGGAGCTGCCTTTCGGGAATACGGCTAAGGTTATTGACAAAATCGAGGAATTTGCATCCAAAATCATAAACGACGGAAAAATCCCGTTCATGATAGGCGGTGAGCACCTGGTAAGTCTTGGACCGGTGCGTGCTGCGACAAAAAAATACAGGGATCTCCATATAATCCATTTTGATGCTCATTCCGATTTGAGGGATGAATACCTGGGTGAGACGTTGTCACACGCAACTGTTATCAGGCGTTGCTGGGACCTGGTTGGCGACGGAAGAATATTCCAGTTCGGCATCCGAAGCGGTTCCAGGGAGGAAATTTACTGGGGACGGGAGCATGTTTTCACATGTTTCTTCAATTTCAGCAGGTTGGATGTAGTCTTGGACAAGTTAAGGGATAAGCCCGTTTATCTGACTGTTGACTTGGATGTTCTCGATACCTCGGTATTCCCCGGTACGGGAACCCCTGAAGCCGGAGGAGTTACATTTTTAGAGCTTCTGGATGCGGTAAACAAGGTATCGCGGCTTAATATAGTCGGACTTGACATTACGGAACTTTCACCTCCGCTTGATCCCACGGGAGCGTCAACATCCCTGGCCTGTAAGCTGCTCAGGGAGATTCTCCTTTATGTGCATAAATGATTTGATTTCCATTATTGAAAAATTTTAGTTTTTGATATATTTAGGCAAAAAATATTTGTAATGGAGGTTTTGAGAATGGGAAAAGCATTAATTATCGGAGCAGGAGGAGTGGGCAGGGTTGTAGCCCACAAATGCGCAAAAAATCCTGATGTATTTGAAGAAATCATGATAGCAAGCAGGACAAAATCAAAATGCGATCAGCTGAAAAAAGAACTGGACGGCGGAAAGACCATTGTTCATACCGCCCAGGTTGATGCTGACAACAAGGAAGAACTCATCAACCTGATAAACAGCTTTAAGCCTGATATTGTTATCAATGTAGCTTTGCCCTACCAGGACTTGACCATTATGGAAGCCTGTCTTGCAACAGGAACGGATTATCTTGATACCGCAAACTATGAGCCGCCCGAGATTCCGAAATTTGAATACAAGTGGCAGTGGGCATACAAGGACAAGTTTGAAAAGGCGGGTATTACGGCTGTTTTAGGCTGTGGTTTCGACCCGGGTGTCACCGGTGTTTTTACCGCATATGCACAGAAACATTATTTTGACGAAATCCACTATATAGACATTCTGGATGCCAATGCGGGTGATCACGGGTATCCGTTCGCAACAAACTTCAATCCGGAAATCAATATCCGCGAAATAACCGCGCCCGGACTTTACTGGGAAAACGGAGAATGGATTGAAACCAAGCCTCTGGAAATCAAAAGGAAATATAACTTCCCCGAAATAGGCGAAATGGATATATACCTTATTCACCACGAGGAACTCGAGTCCCTTGTCAAAAACGTAAAGGGTCTGAAGAGAATAAGATTCTGGATGACTTTCTCCCAGAAGTACCTTACCCACCTGCAGGTCCTTCAGAATGTCGGAATGACTTCGATAGAGCCCATAGAATTTGAAGGAAAGATGATACAGCCCCTTCAGTTCCTGAAGGCAGTTCTGCCCGATCCTGCCACGCTGGGCCCCAGGACAAAGGGTAAAACGAATATCGGATGCATCTTCCAGGGAATTAAGGACGGTAAACCCAGGACATATTATGTATACAATGTCTGTGACCATCAGGAATGCTACAGGGAAGTCGGTTCGCAGGCCATTTCCTATACCGCCGGGGTACCTGCTGTAATAGGTGCAATGATGGTTCTGACAGGTAAATGGAAGAAGCCGGGTGTATTCAACGTGGAAGAATTTGATCCAGATCCGTTCATGGATGAACTGAACAGGAACGGGTTACCATGGAAGGAAAGTTTTTTACCAGAACTTGTGGATTAAGGTGAGTATATGGATAAAAATATTCAGAATTTCAGGAAAATTGACTTAAACATTGATATATCAAAACTTCCGACTCCGGTATACATTGTTGACGAGAGGCTGATTGAGAAGAACCTGAAAATACTTAAAAGTGTAATGGACAGGACAGGCTGCAGGATTCTTCTCGCCCAGAAAGCCTTTTCAATGTTCTCGCTGTATCCTCTTATCGGCCGCTATCTCAGCGGTACGACTGCCAGCTCGCTTTTCGAGGCAAGACTGGGCTTCGAGGAGATGAAGGGCAGAGAGGTCCATATATATGCCCCGGCATACAGGGAAGATGAATTTGATGAAATAATGAAAATCTGCGACCATATAGTGTTTAATTCCTTTTCCCAGTGGAACAAGTACAGGGACAGGATAAAAGCCTCGGGCAGGAAAATAGAATGCGGCCTCAGAATAAACCCGGAGTATTCGGAAATTAAAACCGAGATATACAATCCCTGTGCAAAGGGTTCAAGGCTCGGCATTACTCTGGACAATTTCAGGGAAGAAGACCTGGAAGGCATAGACGGTCTGCATTTTCACACCATGTGCGAGCAAAACTCCGATGTGCTGAAGCGTACGATTGAAGTGGTTGACACGAAATTCGGAAAATATATAAAGAGAATGAAATGGGTTAATTTCGGCGGCGGGCACCATATTACAAGACCCGATTATGACATTGAAACGCTGGTTGAATGTATTTTGTTTATCAAAAACAAGTACGGAGTGGAAGTATACCTGGAACCCGGGGAGGCCATAGCCCTGAATGCGGGATACCTGGCGGCAAGGGTACTGGATTTTGTAAGGAATAAAATGAATATAGCAATTCTGGATACTTCCGCGGCATGCCACATGCCCGATGTCATTGAAATGCCTTACAGACCCAGGATAGTGGGAGCTGGTGATCCCGGTCAGTATAAGTATACTTACAGGCTTGGCGGACTCACCTGTCTTGCGGGCGACATCATAGGGGATTATTCATTTGATGAACCTCTGCAGGAAGGAGATATCCTGATATTTACCGACATGGCCATTTATACAATGGTCAAAAACAATACCTTCAACGGGGTAAATCTCCCCTCCATATCAATATACAATGAAAAAGAAGGCCTGAAAATCATAAAACGGTTTGGATACGAGGATTTCAAATCCCGCCTTTCATAAGATTATCCCCGATATGTTTCCGGTAACATGTCGGGGATTTTTTTCTAGCGTATGCGTTCAAGCCATTCATCAAATTCCAGTTTGTCCAGCATTGCGCTTCAGTTGATTACCTTTTCACCGCGATTGAAGAATTCCTGCCTGAATTCTTCAGCCTTTTTCTGTGTTCAGCCGCAGGTTTTACCAGTTCCAGCCTCATTTTTACCTCCCTGTTTCATCATGTTCTGATATTTTGATTAGTATACCTATTCCTTCTCAAATTACCCTGACAGGAATATAAAGAACATGGTGGAATTTACATATTCAGTTGCTCCAAGAGTCTATTCTTTATTAAAAAATTTCTCCTTGACTCTGACATAATGTCATACATTAAACTGTAGTTGAGCTCAAAAATTACACACGCGTGTGAGAGGTTTGAAATATGCTGAAAATCGGTATTTTTTCAAAACTGTCAAGAATCAGTATACGCATGCTTCGTCATTATGACGAAATCGGGCTGCTTGTACCTGAATACATTGATGATTTTACAGGGTACAGGTACTACAGTGAAGAACAGCTTCTTACGGCAAACCGGATAAATGCATTGAAAGAAATGGGATTCAGCCTGTCCGTAATTTCAGAAATTTTAAAAACCTATAATGATCCACAGGCACTAAAGGAATATCTTTTGCTGAAGCAGGCTGAACTGAAAGAACAGATGGAAAAGACGGGCATGCAGCTGCGGATTCTTGAAACAACAATCAACCGATTGGGAAAGGATGTGACTGTAATGGAGTACAGTGTGGTGTTGAAAGAAATACCCCAAAGATACGTGGCAAGTATCAGGAAGATAATACCCTCATATAAGGACGAAGGCATGCTTTGGGAGCAAATGATGAAAGAACTGGTCTTACAGAATGTGAAATTTGCAAATCCCTGCTATTCCCTTGCAATTTTCCATGATCAAGAATACAGGGAAAATGATCCTGATGTGGAAATTCAGATTGCGGTTGAGGGAAACTATAACAATACTGAGAATGTGGTGTTCCGGACGGTTCCATCCGTGTTCGTCGCATCTGTAACGTTCAAGGGAGACTATAGTCAGCATACTGCGGTGGATCAGGCGGTAGCAAACTGGATTCGTGATAACGGATATGAGTTCGACGGAGCAATGTTCAGTATATACCATGTAGGTCCCGCACAGACGCAAAATCCCGATGAATTTGTAACTGAAGTCTGTTATCCGGTTAAAAAGAAATAAGAGGTTATATGTAATAAGGGGCTGTCTCAGAATGAAAGTTTTGAGACAGCCCCTTTGTTATTGGCATAATAACGCAAAAAGCAAGTACAAAAGGCTCATTATCAGGTCTTTGCCTGTATAATAACCCTGGATGTTCCGGTCTTGGCCACGGTTGTTGAGGAAGATTTCGGAAGAATTACGTTGATATTGAGTACAGGCATAAAGACGGGTGTATTGCCGTTTTCATCTGACAATACGATAATTCCGTATTCATTTTTATAAACCATTCCTTCGCCGGATATTATCGTTCCCGCATAGAATGAAACTTCGGTTGATACAGGAAGGTATTCGTGGTAAGCAGCCAGTAGGTTTGTATCAAAGCCGGGGATAAGTTTCGTCGGAGTAAGGTACGTAATGGACGGATTATAAACCGCGTCATTACCCAGGTAAATTGCCGTAATGGTATTTAACGGAATAATTTCCTTCTGGCCGGCATCATCCAGTATAAGCAGTGCTCCGTAGGTTCCGGATGACGGCTTAAACAGTTCATAAGGAGTTCCCGTAACGGATGAAGCTCCAGCACCGCGTGTGAAGACTGTGAATACATTTGTGGGATACAGGGTAATTAACTGTTCAATTACATGAGCCAGCTGTTCATATGCGAAATCAGTTCCGGTAGTGCCTTCGGGGGTTTCGGAGTAGGTAAGGATCAGCCTGGGGAAATAAGGTTCGTAAACAATATTATTGCTGGCAAACTGAACTATTGTAGTGTCATCCTTGTTGGTAAGGGCTATTCCGTAATTAGGGCTCGTTCCGCTCAGCCATTCGTTAACAAGAGAAGTTATATCAATTTCAACAGTCTTATACAAATCATCAGTTGTAACAAGAATTTGAGAGGACGCAGGCGTAAAGGTCGGCATTGTATTGTAAGTTACTGTCGTGGCACTGAACGGGCTTGTTACCTTGTTTACAACAACAGGGCTGGGAACATCGCCGCTCTTGACTATAACCGACAGCTGAAGAACGGCACTGTCCACTGCAGTTACCGGCAATACTGGAAGCCCAATTTCCATAAGACTGATGCAATGCTGAAAAATCGGGTCTGTACCGGTATAAAGCAGGGGATAAAATGAATTATTGCTGTCCGGCATTGCCGAGGATACAAAAGTAGTTAACGGCAGGTTAACTGTAACAGACGGCATATAACACCCCTTCTTTCATGGAAAATATTAGTATACACCAACAATCATATGTTTTCCCCTGTGATTGTGTTACTGCGTATAATAGGGGAAAATTAACTTCATGCAATAAAAAGTAATAACAGAAATGCCTTGACATTTTATCTACTATTGAATATAATTCAATAGTAGATAAACAATTGTAATGATTATTATCGAAGGAGGAAACATGTGAATATACAATACAAAAAGGGCGTGCTGGAACTGTGCGTGCTGTCGCTGCTGAAAAAACGGGATTGCTATGGGTATGAGATATCCGAATACTTGTCAAAGCACATAGACATAGCAGACGGTACTGTATATCCCATTTTGAGAAAGCTGAAAAGCGAAGGCCTTTTAACCACTTACCTGCAGGAGGAAAGCGGAGGTCCACCGCGTAAGTATTACAGGCTTACACAACTTGGGAGGGAAACATATGAGAAAGAACGGGAAGAATATCTTAACTTTGCCAAACGTGTAGAAAGCTTACTGGAGGATGATATTAATGACTAAAAATGAATTTCTGTCTAAACTTGCTGATGAACTTAAAAAGAATAATGTTGCCGATGCGGATGATATTATATGTGAATACGAACAGCATTTTGCTTTTAAAATGGCGGATGGTTACTCCGAAGAGGAGATCGCAGCCAAACTGGGCGATCCTGCTGAACTGGCTTCACAGTTTGAGGGTCCTGCACAGGAAAAAAGCTATGCAGGGAAAAAACTCATCACGGTTACAGGACTTTTCTTTGTTGATATATTTATAGGCGCGCTCTTTATTTTGCTGATATCGTGGGAAATAATTATGGCGGCACTTTCCATCGTCAATGCGGTTATTGCGGTATGTTTGTTCAGCAATACAATACCACGATCGATAATTCCGCATATACCCTACTTGTCTGGCGTAGTGTTCGGGGTGGCTATGTCTGCACTTTCGGTGCTGTCAGCAACAGGCTGCATTTATTTCTACTCGTTTATCCGCCAGTTTATGCGTTCTTATGGACGCTTCCACAAAAATACCATAGCGGCGGCTTCAGGTAACGCAGTACTTCCGCCGCTCGCCGTACATCCGAAATTGCCGGCTAAAATCAACAGGCGCATTCGTTCTGTTACGCTGTTTTCACTGGTAATATTCACTGCATGCGTTGTTCTGGGTATGGTTATATCGATGATTTTATCCGGAAGTATTGAATTCTGGCACGCATGGGGCTGGTTTGGATACGGGATCAACAGATAATTCGCGGAGGAGGTTAAAAATGAAAACAGCAGTAATTACCGGAGCTTCATCAGGCATAGGATTTGAGACCTCCCGTCTTTTGTCCGCACTGGGGTACAATGTTCTCGGGATTGGCAGAAGTGAAGCTAAATGCAGAAAGGCTGAAGAGATGATTCTCTCTGAAAATCCGAATGCAAAGATAACCTATCTTGTGGCTGATTTAATGCAGCAGCGTGAAGTTGTCAGGGTTGCAGAAGAAATTAACCGGTACCTGAACGAAAACTGTAACGGGGAGTTGTATGCCCTGATAAATAACGCAGGTTGCGTACGAAGCTGGTATATGACTACGGAAGAGGGATATGAACAGCAATTTGCCCTGAACCACCTGGCAGGTTTTCTGCTTACGTATAAGCTTCTGCCTGCCCTGAAAAAGGCGCATGGCCGTGTAATAATGACAGGCAGCAATTCCCATTTCGGTGCGAGAATACATTGGAACGATGTGATGCTGCGCAGGAGGTATAATCCGCTCACCGCGTATAAACAGTCGAAACTTTGCAACCTCTTGTTTGCAAAAGGTCTGAACGACCGCTTTGCAGCCGCTGGAATCCGTGCATATGTTGTTGATCCCGGCCTTGTCAATACGGATATTGGCAATAAGGAAACGGGCGGCCTTGTCAGTTTCATATGGACACTGCGAAAAAGGCATGGTGTACATCCTTCGGTTCCTGCAGAAACATATGCATTTTTGTGTGAACAGAATCCCAAACCCGAAGGACTGTATTATTACCTTTGCAGGGAGAAAAAGTACAGCAGACAGGTGACAGTTGATAATGCAGAACGCCTGTTTGAACTGAGCGAACGCCTTTGCGGCATTCATTATGAAAGGGGGAAACCGGCATGAATGTAATGATTACCGGCGCAGCCGGAGGTTTGGGGCGTGCATTTGCGAATGAATGCGCCGGCCGCGGGTATAATTTGTTTTTGACGGATATTAACGAAGAAGGATTAACCCGCTTAAAGGACGGACTGGAAAGGCAATTTGGTGTCACGGTTGCAGTGAAAGCCTGTGATCTTACGAAAGCTGAAAGCGTGGATGAAATGCTTGATGTTATAGATAAGCACGGAATTCTCTTTGATATGCTTCTGAACGTGGCAGGTATGGATTTTGAAGGTGATTTTGCAGGCCTTGACAGGGAAAATCTTGTAAAGATCGTATTGCTTAACAATGCAGCAACGCTGCGAATTACCCATGCCATTCTTAAACGGCGCAGACCCGGAAGGCCGTTTACTATTGTATTTGTGTCAAGCCTTGCCTCAATGTTTCCAATGCCGCTTAAGGCAACGTATGCCGCATCAAAACGTTTCCTGCTGGATTTTGCAGTTTCACTGCGCCAGGAACTGAAAAAAGAAAATGTAAATGTGCTGACTTTATGCCCCGGTGGTATGGTAACGACACAACAGGCAATGGCAAGCATAATGGCACAGGGTTTCTGGGGGAACGCAACAACCAATCCGTTGGAAAAGGTTGCGCGAAATACCGTCAAACGTGCACTTGCGGGAAAAGTTATTTATGTTCCCGGCATACTCAACCAGGTGCTTGCCCTGCTCGGGAAGGTAATGCCTCGTCCGCTGGTCGCGGCGATAGTCTACAGGAGATGGAATGAAGCACGGAGAAAAGCGGGTAATGAAGTATTTGCAGATTAAATTGCAAAGTTCACTATAACCTCACATACCATTCTTTTGGCAGTGTCATTATTTCAGAGTAAATGATATCGTGGAAATCAATTGCGGACTTTTCATTTGCGTCAATTGTCCCTGACGGTTTTATTGCTTTGCAGGTGTCAATGAATGAATCCATTTCTTTTGCAGTAAGGCTTTTAACTGTTTTCGCCGATACAATGCGGCCGCAGGATATATAAAAGAGCCTGGTTCCTTCAGTGACCGGGATTTTCAGCAGGTAGTCCCGGGACAGGAAGTTTTTATAATCATTAATCCTGTAACTTATATGATTGAGACCTTTGATTATATCCCTGTACCTGGAGGCAGTTTCAAATCTGTATGATAACGCTGATTCGTTCATTTTTTTCTCCAGAACTTCAATAAAGGAGTTCATATACCTGATATCCGAAAATAACTCTATAAGGACCATTCTGGTATTGTTAAAGTCTGTCTTATCCATAGCTGAAGGAATGGGATTGTAGTCAAACACGTAACGGTCTTCCCTTTTGGTGACAGGAAACAGGCTTGCCAGGGAATCTGTAATTTCAAAAAGCAAATGCTTTTGCCTGAATGGTCCGTAAGAATGTTCGCTTCGTTGTGTTTCTACTGTCAAAGCCCGGTAGGGATTGTATTTTTCCGCCACTTTCAGATATACATATTTTCCGTCATTTTTCATCTGAGAGTTGAAAAGCGGCCTGATTTCTTTTATGAGCCTGCATTCAAGTAATCTGGCCTCCAGGTGAGTATCAGTAACGATATATTCTATATTGTCTATCAGTGAAATTAATTTTTCTGTTTTGCTGTCACGGTGATTGCCGGTAAAATATGTCCTGACCCTTTTTTTCAGACACTTGCTTTTTCCTATGTAAATGATATTTCCCCGTGAATCCAGCATTTTGTATATTCCGGGAAGTTCAGGTATACTGCTGACTTTTTGCTTTAATTCTGCGGGTATTTTCAAAGGGTTCACCTTCCGGTACTGGGCGTTGATTAACAGGAATATTTTATTATGAAGATGAAAAATGGACAAGTGGCAAAGAAAAAAAATCATGAAAAAACGGGCCTTATTAATCAACTGGCCCGTTTTCTTATAATCATATACATGACGGAAAAGTCTCAATGTATATTTATCACGATGATTTACATTTCAATATAGTCGTCTCTTCCGGGACCTACGGAAACATATTTTATGGGGCAGCCCACGGCCTCTTCGATGAAACGAATGTACCGCAGGGCTGCTTTTGGTAAATCATTGGAGGTCCTGCAATTCGATATGTCAGTTTTAAAACCTTCAAGGTACTCAATAACCGGTTTTGCTCTCAAAAGCCTGTCGCCCGTAGGGAAGCTTTCGCAGCGTTCTCCGTCAATTTCATAGGCAACACACACAGGTATTCTGTCCATATATGAGAGCACGTCAAGTTTCGTCAGGGCAAGTTCATCTGCTCCCTGCATTTTGACACCGTATCTGCTTGCGGGTACGTCAAATGCACCGACCCTTCGGGGCCTTCCCGTGGCAGCGCCGTATTCCGCACCTGCTTCACGCAGCTTTTCTGCTTCTTCACCGAACATTTCTGTGGTAAACGGACCTTCGCCGACACAACTGGAATAAGCTTTCATGATGCCTATTACCCTGTCGAGCTTTACACCGGGGATGCCGGCACCAATTGGGGCATATGCCGCCAGTGTCTGCGAAGACGTGGTATACGGATAAATGCCGAAATCTATATCCCGCAATGCACCGAGCTGGGCCTCAAACATTATATTTTTATTGCTGTTTACAGCGCCCATCAGGTATTCGGTCGTATCGGTGATGAACGGGATAAGGAGTTTTCCGAATTCAGTTATCCATTGCATTATATTTTCAAGCGAAATTTTTTCTCCGTATCCCTTGAGGGTCAGGTTTTTCCATTCGACAATATCGGCAATCTTGCTTTCAAGAGTGCCGGGATAAAGCAGGTCACCCATCCTGATACCCTTTTTCATATATTTGTCACCGTAAACGGGGGCAATACCTCTCCGGGTGGAACCGTATTTCTTCTCTGCCAGGCGTTCTTCCTCAAGGATATCCTGCTGCTTGTGATAGGGCAGGCAAATAAAGGCTTTGTCGCTGATTTTCAGATTATCAGGGGTTATCCTGATCCCCTTTTCCCTGAGTCTTTCAATTTCACCGCACAGATGTTCCAGGTCAATGACCATGCCGTTCCCCATTACGTTAACGGTATTCTCCCTCAGAATTCCTGAAGGCAGAAGGTTCAGTATGAACTTTCCCTTTTCGTTTACGACGGTATGTCCTGCGTTGTTACCGCCCTGATAACGGCAGATTATATCATAATCCCTGGACAGCAAATCCACCATCCGGCCTTTTCCTTCGTCTCCCCAGTTAATTCCGACAACTGCTGTCAGCATAAATTATCCTCCTGAAATCTTATGTATATTTAGCCGGTTTTTTTAGCTCTGGCAAATATCCATGCATGTTCAAGCATTTTCAGTATCCAGGCAACAAAACCGGAAAAATCAAAACGCATTTATACTTTACCCACTTTCTTTTTTCTTAATCATGATCATGCACAAAGGCCTTAGGCCTTTGTGCATTCGGAATTATTCATATATACTGTTTAAGATCTCGGCATAGGTTGGAATTTTCCAGTGTTTGCTGCTTACAATCGTTTCAAGCTCATCCACTATCATTCTTAACTCGCTCATAGCGGAACATACCCTTTCACGGTATGCCCTTGCCAGTTCCAGATTATCTTTGATTTCCCTTACTGCAACTGTTTCCCCGGTAAGATGTTCCAGCCTTTTTTCCAGGCACTCGGAAAGCCTGGATAACCTGGTCAGGAGTTTTTCTTCAGGTAATGTTGAAATTTCAGCGCTTATGCTCCTTTTCCTGATAATCAGTTCCGCCAGTTCATTCTGGTAGTCGAAAACTGCAGGTATAACCATCTTGTTAACCATGTCAATCATTGTCAGTGCTTCAATGTTGATGGTTTTCGAGTAGTTCTCAAGCAAAATTTCATAACGTGAATGAATTTCATGTTCGGTAAATACACGGTGCCGGGTGAACAGTTCAATGCTCTTCGGGCTGATGAAAGCCGGCAGTGCATCGGGAGTGGTTTTCAGGTTTGATAATCCTCTTTCTTCAGCCTCCCTGATCCATGAACAGTCGTATCCGTTGCCGTTGAATATAATACGCTTGTGTTCCTTTATAGTCCGCTTGATAAGCTTGCTCAGGTCGGCTTTGAAGTCACTGCTGTTTTCAAGCTCGTCAGCAAACTGACGCAGCGATTCTGCCACAATGGTATTAAGTACAATGAGCGGGCCGGCTACTGAAAAAGCTGAGCCAAGCATGCGGAATTCAAACTTGTTGCCAGTGAATGCAAACGGAGAAGTACGGTTTCTGTCGGTCGTGTCTTTCGGAAAATGGGGCAGTACAGCCGCACCGATTTCCATCAGGGTTTTCCCCTTGCCGACATAAAACGTGTCGTTTTCTATCGCATTCAGGATTTCGGTAAGTTCATCTCCCAGGAATATTGAAACAATTGCCGGAGGAGCTTCGTTTGCACCCAGCCTGTGATCGTTTCCGGCACTTGCCACCGAGACCCGCAGAAGATCCTGGTATTCATCGACAGCTTTTATCACAGCCACAAGGAATAAGAGGAACATTGCGTTTTCAAACGGGGTATCGCCCGGATCCAACAGGTTTATTCCGGTATCTGTTGACAACGACCAGTTAACGTGTTTTCCGCTTCCGTTTATTCCGGCAAAGGGTTTTTCATGCAAAAGACAAGCCAAATCGTGTTTTGCTGCAATGGTTTTCATAAGTTCCATTGTAAGCTGGTTGTGATCCGTTGCCACATTGGCTTCACCGTAAATTGGCGCCAGTTCATGCTGTGATGGAGCAACTTCGTTATGTTCGGTCTTGGCGTAAACACCCAGTTTCCATAATTCCTCGTCCAGTTCTCGCATGAACTTTGAGACACGGCGCTTTATTGGCCTGAAATAATGATCTTCCAGATCCTGGCCTTTTGGCGGCCGGGCACCGAAAAGGGTACGGCCGCAGTACATAAGATCAGGTCTCTTTAAATACATATTCTTGTCGATGAGAAAGTATTCCTGTTCAGGGCCCGCCATAGCCAAAACGCGCTTTACGTCGTTTAGACCGAACAGGCGAAGTATTCTCAGGGACTGATTGTTCAGTGCCTGCATTGAACGCAGCAGCGGTGTCTTTTTGTCAAGGGCTTCCCCGCTGTATGAACAAAAGGCAGTGGGAATACACAGTGTATTGTCTTTAATGAATGCATACGAAGTGGGATCCCACGCCGTATATCCCCGGGCTTCAAAAGTGCTGCGCAAGCCTCCTGAAGGGAAGCTGGACGCATCGGGTTCACCCTTTACAAGAGATTTTCCCGAAAATTCCGTGATAGCCCTGCCTGTCCCATCGGGTACCAGGAAACTGTCGTGCTTTTCCGCGGTTATGCCTGTCATTGGCTGGAACCAGTGGGTGAAATGAGTGGCACCCTTTTCTATGGCCCAGTCTTTCATGACGCTTGCAACCACATTGGCCACGTCAAGTTCCAGGTGAGTTCCGTTGGCAATGGTCTTTTTAAGTGCTTTATAAATTTCTTTCGGCAGCCGTTCCCTCATGACTGCATCGCTGAACACCATGCTGCCGAAAATTTCGGTTATATTCTTATTTTTCATTGAGTTCACTCCTTACAGCAGTTCAATTCCGGCTTCCTTACAGCCCAAAATGGTTTCGTCATCCCAAATGGAAACCTGGACTTCACCAATATGGGCTTTCTGCAGCAGCAGCATACATACCCGTGACTGTCCGATGCCGCCTCCCATGGTAAGAGGTAACCTGCCGTCCAGCAGCATCTTATGGAAAAGCAAGTTGCGGCGATCGTCACAGCCTGCCTTTGTAAGCTGTTCATCCAGTGACTGTTCGTCAACACGTATGCCCATTGAAGAAATTTCAAAAGAGCATCCCAGGACGTCGTTCCAGAACAGGATGTCGCCGTTAAGTTTCCAGTCATCGTAGTCGGGTGCCCTTCCGTCATGCCTGATTCCGGATTTCAGTACGTCTCCTATCTGCATGATGAAAGCTGTCTTATGTTCCCTCAGGTATTCGTTTTCACGTTCTTTGGGCGTAAGGGATGGATACATGTCTTCAAGCTCCTGGGTTGTTATGAATGATACTTCCCTTGAAAGAGTTACGGTTATCCGGGGATACAGCTTTTTAATTTCATCCAGCGTGTCACATACAACACCGACTATTTTCCTTACCGTATCCTTTAGTGTTTCCACGTTTCTTGAGGAACGATCAATAACCTTTTCCCAGTCCCACTGATCAACATATATTGAATGCAGGTTATCCATATCTTCATCACGGCGTATGGCATTCATATCGGTATATAATCCCTGGCCGACCGGGGAACCGTATTTAAGCAGGGCTAAACGTTTCCATTTTGCCAGTGACTGAACCACTTGTCCGTGAGTATTTGTTCCCTTAATATCAAATTCCACAGGTCTCTCAACACCGTTCAGGTCATCGTTTATTCCGGTATTGGCAGGAACGAACAACGGGGCAGAAACTCTTATGAGATTAAGGGTATGGGCCAGCTTGTCCTCAAATATCCTTTTGATTTTTCCGATGGCGTTTTGTGTTTCATAAATACTAAGAACCGATTTGTAACCCTCAGGAATTATCAGTTTACCCATAGATAACGGAAATAACACTCCTTTCAGCCAAAACAACCGGAGAAATTGCTTAGCGGAAATCCGGCGGTGTTAAAATACTGCATTTTCTAAGCCATTTCTTCGGTTGTTCAAGGTTCCGGAAAAATAAAAAAGCGCTGCGAAACCTCGTTCCACAGCGCCTTTGCTGTTATGTATAAAGTTTAGCACGGTAATTTTTATTTGTCAATCATTTATTAATGATAAAATCCGATAAAATGAAGTATATAAGCATATGACTTGCAGGTATGGCCGGGTTTGCCCGATATAATTTATAGTTATATAAGCAATTATGCAATATTATAGGATGAAAATTTCATATGTCTGGCGTTATTTTCCTTTGATGCTTAAACGCGGTTATCACGGTGTATTCTGGTACTGTTCAGGGCATAAAAAAAGAAGATAATAACAGAGTGGGCGTCATGAACAACGAGCCCATCTCTTTTACAAGTTCTTTCAGTATTACTGAAGCATTTCTTCGGCCATCTGTATCATCCGCTTAACCATTTGTCCGCCTATCGGGCCGCCCTGTTTGCCATTCACATAGGAAGGCAGATCACCTTTATAATGGTCATTATTTTCTTTGACATACTGTTCGTAACCGATTTCTTTTGCGCATTCGAGTTTAAACCTGTTCAGTGCTTCCCGTTTGGAAGGAACAAGCGGAGTTCTGCGACTTGCCATCTTCATCACCTCTTTGTTTGTTTGGTCTTATTTTGCCCGCCGCGTAAGCATAAATACGATGTATATTTTAAATGAAATTCATAAATTTTCATACACAGTCGGATTAAGCCGTTTTTGAAGGTTTTTGCTTTATTTTTTCTTATAATTGTGAGTTTATAAACGTTTTATAATATAATACAGAAGGACAGAAGGCGGAAAAAACCGGCCCCGTGCTTTCTGCCGGCAAAAATGAATTATCAAAACCGCAAGCCTGCAAATATGGGCAACAAATCAGCTATAAGCGGGAATTATAGAAGATATCATGCAATACTAATAAACAAAAACTTCATTTTTTGTTGACACTAATTCTTTTTCCATAGTATAATGTATTAAAAATATTGATATATGTTTGATGAACAAAGGCGTTCATCAGATAGTGCCCGTTTTATCGAAAGTGAGGATTTCTTTCCTCTGTGTGGGTACTATGTGATGAACGCCTTTTTTATCCGCAGAGATTCTGCCGGATAAGGCCGGTAATACCGAATGATATAAGTGCTGTTTATAGCAGGACCTGGGATACAGGAAGATAAAGCACTTGATCTCAGTTTAAATTTGAACGGAGGGGAACTTGTGAGGGAAGGATTATTCAGAAATATATCAGGATGTGCGATTTCGGGAATTTTTTCGAAATCGGGCAGGCGTTTTTCGGGTAAGCTCATAATTGATTCCATTACCGTTATGAGGGAGCGTTCCAACGGCCTAGGGGGCGGATTTGCCGGATACGGGATTTATCCTGAGTATAAGGATTATTATGCATTCCATATATTCTACGATAACAATTTCGCGAAAAAGGAATGCGAGGAGTTTATTGAAAGGCATTTTGACATTATAAACCTTTCGAAGATTCCGACCAGGAAAGTCCCCGGGATTAAGGATGAACCCCTCATATGGAGATATTTCGTGGCTCCGCTTCCGACCAAACTGGCTGACAGCCAGCTCGATGACAGAGAATACGTCGCAAGATGCGTGTTCAGGATTAACACGGGAATTGACGGCGCATATGTATTCTCCAGCGGGAAGAACATGGGTGTTTTCAAAGCCGTGGGCTTTCCCGAGGATGTAGGACGATTTTACCGACTCGAGGAGTATGAAGGGTACTGTTTTACAGCGCACGGACGGTACCCTACCAATACTCCCGGCTGGTGGGGCGGAGCACATCCGTTTGCGCTTCTTGATTATTCGGTGGTCCATAACGGAGAGATTTCTTCATATGACGCCAACCGCAGGGCGATCGAGATGTACGGTTACAAATGCACACTGAAAACAGACACCGAAGTAATAGCCTATATTATAGATTACCTTCACAGGAAGGTCGGGCTTACTCTGAAAGAAATATGCTCGGTTATAGCCGCGCCGTTCTGGTCCACTATTGAAAAAATGCCCCCTGAGGAGAGGGAAGAGCTTGAATACCTGAGGTGTGCTTTTGATTCATACCTGATAACAGGGCCGTTTTCAATAATTGTCGGTTTCGAAGGTGGTATGATGGCTCTGAACGACAGGCTGAAACTGAGAAGCATGGTTGTCGGCGAAAAGGATGACATGGTATATGTTGCCAGCGAGGAGGCGGCCATAAGGGTGATACAGAACGATCTTGACAGGATATGGTCTCCACGCGGCGGTGAGGGAGTAATTGTTACTTTGGAGGGAGGTAAAGCCTGATGGCTATTGAATATATATATCCGGATTATGAAATAGTCAGGGACTATGACCGGTGCATAGTATGCCGTGTTTGCGAACGCCAGTGCGCCAACGGGGCGCACGAATACTTAAGTGACCTTAACAAAATGACGGCTGACAACGCAAAATGCGTTAACTGCCATCGGTGTGTCTCGCTTTGTCCCACAAGGGCACTGAAAATCGTAAAAAGTGATCATACTTTCAAGGAAAATGCAAACTGGTCGAGCAAAAGCATAAAAGAGATATATAAGCAGGCAGGCAGCGGAGGAGTTCTGCTGTCCAGCATGGGTAACCCTGAAAACTTTCCGGTTTACTTTGACAGGATTCTCCTTAATGCATCCCAGGTGACGAATCCATCGATAGATCCCCTCAGAGAGCCCATGGAAACAAGGGTTTATCTCGGAGCGAAACCCGACAGGATCGAAAGGGATGAGAACGGAAAGCTTAAAAATAATCTGAAGCCTCATATAAAACTCTCGATGCCAATTATGTTTTCAGCAATGAGCTACGGATCCATCAGCTATAATGCCCATGAAAGCCTGGCAAGAGCCGCTTCCGAGTTAGGGATACTTTACAATACCGGTGAAGGCGGGCTTCACGAGGATCTTTACAAATATGGGAAAAATACGATTGTCCAGGTGGCTTCAGGCCGGTTCGGGGTGCATAAGGCTTATCTGAACAGCAGTGCGGCAATCGAAATCAAGATGGGACAGGGGGCAAAGCCGGGTATCGGTGGCCATCTGCCCGGAGCGAAAATAGTCGGGGATATTTCAAAGACACGCATGATACCGGAAGGAACAGATGCCATTTCTCCCGCTCCGCATCATGACATTTACTCGATTGAAGACCTGCGGCAGCTGGTATATTCACTGAAAGAAGCGACCGGGTATACTAAGCCTGTTATAGTAAAAATCGCGGCGGTACACAATGTGGCGGCCATCGCGAGCGGTATTGCCCGAAGCGGCGCCGATATAATAGCCATTGACGGTTTCCGCGGCGGAACGGGAGCTGCACCGACGAGAATAAGGGATCATGTGGGCATTCCCATTGAACTTGCCCTGGCAAGCGTTGACAAGCGGCTCCGTGATGAAGGAATCCGCAATAACGTGTCCATTGTAGTCGGAGGAAGTATCCGTTCCAGTGCCGATGTGGTAAAGGCCGTCGCCCTCGGCGCAGATGCCGTTTATATAGGAACGGCAGCACTTATTGCACTGGGATGTCATTTGTGCAGAAGCTGTCATACGGGGTTATGCAACTGGGGTATTGCGACACAGAGGGAAGACCTGGTAAAACGCCTTAATCCGAATATCGGATATAAAAGGCTTGTTAACCTGCTGACCGCATGGCAGCATGAAATAAAAGAGATGATGGGCGGTATGGGAATAAACTCCATCGAAGCCCTGAAAGGAAACAGGCTGATGCTGAGAGGCGTAGGTCTGAACGAAAAAGAACTTGAAATACTGGGCATCAAGCATGCCGGCGAGTAGAAAACAAACATTGATGCGGTGGTGAAGGAATTTGAAACGTGTATATGTGAACGAACAATGGTGCCTGGGCTGTCACCTGTGCGAGTATTACTGTGCTTTTGCAGCAACGAATGAAAAGGATATGGCAAGGGCGCTGAAAGGTGTTAAAATCAAACCGCGAATCAGGGTGGAAGAAAAGGACGGGATAAGTTTTGCAGTTTCATGCAGGCACTGTGATGAGCCGCTTTGTGTCAAGGGTTGCATCACAGGTGCCTTATCCAGAAAAGACGGTGTCATAATGATAGACAGGAATAAATGTATCGGCTGTTATACATGCATATTATGCTGCCCCTATGGTGCTGTGTCGCCGTCTGAGGACGGAGCCGTACAGAAATGTGAACTTTGTATAAGAACCGCTGCAGATACACCGAGATGTGTTGCGGGCTGTCCCAATGGAGCCATCGTATTCGAGGAAAGAGGTGAATAGCTTGAAGTATGTGATCATCGGAAATTCAGCAGCCGCTGTCGGCGCAGTCGAAGCCATACGCAAAAACGACAGGGAAGGCAGAATCGTTATTATCAGCTGTGAAAAACATCATACATATTCCAGGCCGCTGATATCTTATCTGCTGTTGGGCAAGACCGACGAAAACAGGATGAAATACAGGGGCGACAGCTTTTACAGTGACAATAAATGCGAGTTTCTGCCGGGTACAACCGTACAAAAGATAGATCCTGAGAACAGGAGGGTTCTTCTGGACGACGGACGGTATGAAAGCTATGACAAACTGCTGGTCGCAACGGGTTCGTCGCCATTTATACCTCCTGTGAAAGGCCTGGAAAAAGTTAAAAACAAGTTCACCTTTACAACCCTCGACGATGCCCTGAAGCTGGATAGCGTACTTGAGGAAGGCACAAGGGTTCTGATCCTCGGGGCCGGGCTTATCGGCCTGAAATGCGCCGAGGGAATCAGCAGGAAAAAAGTAAAAACGACATGCGTGGACCTGTCCCACAGGGTACTTTCAAGTATTCTTGACGATGGCGGTTCGGAATTGGTGAAAAAACATCTTGAAAAAAACAATATCAGTTTTCGTCTTGGCAGGCAGGTTGCCGAATTCAATGATGGCTTTGCCATACTGGATGACGGCACCGAGGTACCCTTTGATGTTCTCGTGACAGCCGTGGGTGTCAGGCCGAACATATCCCTTATCAGGGATATCGGTGGTAAAACCAACCGGGGCATAATTATTGACGAGAGATGCAGGACATCAATTCCCGATATTTACGCGGCAGGTGACTGCTGTGAATGCGTGGATGCCGCATCAGGAGAAATGAAAGTCATGGCCCTGCTGCCAAACGCTTACATGCAGGGGGAATGCGCCGGAATGAACATGTCGGGGGCGGATTTTGTGTTCGACAAGGCAATCCCGATGAATGCCATCGGTTTATTCGGGAAACACATCATAACGGCTGGGGTATATACCGGCGAAGTGTATCACGAAGCCGATGATGAGAATTATAAAAAGCTGTTTTACTCGAATAACAGGCTGAACGGGTTTATCCTTATCGGAAACATTGAAAAAGCAGGCATTTATACTTCTCTTGTAAGAGAACGAACACCCCTTGACTCTATAGATTTTGAACTGATCTGCAGGATGCCGGGCCTTATTGCTTTCAGCAGGGAAGTACGGGCCGGTAAACTGAATGGTATGGCTTAGAACAGAAAGTTTACCTGACAAAGCGTATGGAGGTTATTATGGAATTAAGGGCACATGAACTCGGATTTCAGCAACTGAATGAAATAATCCGGAACACCGGTGAGGATGTAGTCATAAATCAATGTTACGGGGAACGTTTTATCGGGGCCGGTGCTTCGAAAAAAACAATAACGATAAACGGAACCCCGGGCAATGCGCTGGGCGCATATCTTGACGGAGCAACCATTATAGTTAACGGAAATGCCCAGGATGCCGTGGGAGATACTATGAATGACGGGAAAATCATTGTATACGGCAATGCAGGAGACGTTCTCGGGTATGCAATGCGGGGCGGAAAAATCCTGATCAGAGGTGATGCAGGATACCGCACGGGCATTCATATGAAAGAATATAAGGACAAAAAACCTGTAATAATAGTAGGCGGAACCACGGGAAGTTTTCTGGGAGAATACCTTGCAGGCGGAACGATTATTGTCCTCGGGCTGAATACCGATGATTTTCCGACGGGCGATTTCATAGGAGTCGGCATACACGGCGGTGAAATATTCATAAGAAGCAGCAAGCCGCCTGAAAATCTGCCTCCCCAGGTAAGCTGTGATATTGCTGATAATGAGGATTTGAGCAGAATAAAAAACGATCTTGTGGAGTTTGCTGAAACATTCGGTATCCCCGTTGATGAAATTCTGAGCAGAACATTTTACCACCTGGTTCCGAACGGCAAGAACCCGTTCAAGAAACTGTATACGGAAAATTAATGAATGCAGCTTTGACAGCGAAAAACCGCATTAAGATGATAATTTTTATGACGCGGGCGGTCCGGGCAGCTTTGGTGGCGAACAGTTTTATAACCTATAAATGTTTTAATTGCTAATTTATAGCTCATGTTGATATAATAGATGCAAAAGGATGGCTGGAGGGGTAGGAAAATGAACAGCACCGTTGACGAGGTTCTGGAATTTATAAAAGACAATGATGTAAAATTCATACGTCTTTCATTCTGCGATTTGCTGGGAAGACAGAAGAATATTTCCATCATGCCCGATGAACTGCCTCGTGCCTTCGAGCATGGAATTCCGTTTGATGCCCATGCGATAAACGGTTTTACCGACATTTCTAAATCTGATTTGCTTCTGTTCCCCGATCCCGGTACACTGTCTGTTTTGCCATGGCGCCCGCAGCAGGGCAGGGTTGTTCGTTTTTACTGCAGCATAAAGAACCCTGATGGCAGTGTATTCTGGGGAGATACAAGGGAAATTCTCAAATCTGTTGTCAGTAAAGTCACGCAAAAAGGGTATTCGTGCATGATAGGCGCAGAATGCGAATTTTATCTTTTCAAAACAGATGAAAACGGTGAACCGACTACGCAACCTTATGACAACGGTGGCTATCTGGATGTTTCACCCCTTGACAAGGGCGAAAATGTAAGACGTGAGATTTGCCTCTGCCTTGAGGAAATGGGTATAAAGCCCGAGACATCACATCATGAGCAGGGTCCGGGCCAGAATGAGATAGACTTCAAGTTTTCCGACGCTGTAAACAGCGCAGACAATCTCATTACCTTCAAGCAGGTAGTCAGAAGTATTGCAGCAAGAAACGGACTGTTTGCATCATTTGCACCGAAACCGCTGCAGGACAAAAGCGGGAGCGGGCTTCATATAAATCTGTCGCTGATGCGGAACGGGTTTAATGTATTCAGGCTGGGTGAAAATGAACGCTCAAAAGTTGCCGAGTCTTTTGTTGCAGGCATTCTTCATAAGATAACCGAGATCACCGCTTTCTTAAACCCAATACCGAACTCTTATGAGCGTTTTGGGCATTTTGAGGCACCAAAATATGTTTCATGGTCACATGGCAACCGTTCACAGCTTATACGGATTCCCGCCGCCCAGGATGACAGGATGCGCATGGAACTAAGGTCTCCCGATCCTTCAACAAATCCCTACCTTGCCTTTGCACTTGTAATAGGTGCCGGGATTTACGGTATTGAAAATAACCTGGTACTTCCTGAAAGCATAAACGTGGATCTTTATACAGCTGATGAGAGCATTACCGGTTCATTGCCGCGCCTGCCCGAAACTCTGGGAGAGGCTTTGAAACTTGCCGAAAAATCAGACTTTGTAAAAAGCATACTGAACGAACAGGTGCTTGAAAGGTTTGTCGGGCTGAAGACAAAAGAACTGGAGGCATACGTACAGGCTGACGACAAGTATGAGCATTTCCTTCGGAATTATTTCAGGGTAATTTGACAGGTTGGCAGGTTGATCTTCATGTTAGGCAAGGTGAGACGCTATGGAAAGTGCGCTTATTGTATCCAGTTCAGAAAAAATTGCTGCGGCTTTGACAGAGATGCTGGCACAGGCGTCAGTGACAAATGTTACCATTGTATCCAACGGTGGTGAAGCAAGAAGAATTCTGATAGATAAGGAATTTGATTTATATATTGTAAATACACCCCTGCCTGACGAGTTTGGGGAAAGCCTGGCACTGAACATTGCATCGAGGGAAATTAGCGTAGTAGTACTGATAGTCAGGGCAGAACTGATGGACGAAGTATCGGACAGGGTTGAGGATTACGGTGTAATTACGATATCGAAACCAATCAGCAGGGCCTTATTCTGGAATGCTTTGAAGCTTGCTGCTGCCACTCATAAAAAACTTAAGGCAATACATAATGAGAATAAGAAACTTATTCAGAAAATTGAGGATATAAGGATAATAGACAGGGCAAAATGTATCCTGATTTCGCATTTTTCCATGTCGGAACCTGAAGCGCACAGGTACATTGAGAAGCAGGCCATGGATATGAGGATAACACGCAGAAAGGTTGCGGAGCAGATACTGAGAATATATGAAAATTAATACACGGTTGCAGATTACAGTTTCGGTGAAAGGGCGTTCAGGCCCTTCATCTGTGTAAGGCTTAATTACGGTTAATTTGCAACGGTTTTATCAGGGAGGATAAAATGACTAAGTTTATTTTTGTAACAGGCGGAGTTGTGTCAGGGCTTGGTAAAGGTATTACGGCTGCAAGCCTGGGAAGACTTTTGAAGCAGAGGGGTTTGAAGGTTGCGGCACAGAAGCTGGATCCGTATATAAACGTGGATCCAGGAACAATGAGCCCTTTTCAGCATGGTGAAGTGTTCGTGACCGACGACGGTGCAGAAACCGATTTGGATTTGGGCCATTACGAGCGTTTTATTGACGAGGATCTTACGAAATTCTCAAACCTTACTGCCGGAAAGGTTTACTGGAATGTACTGAACCGTGAGCGCACCGGAGGATACCTGGGGCAAACCGTTCAGGTTATTCCTCATATTACCGGGGAAATCATGGATTTCATTTACAGCGGTGCAGAAAAAAGCGGTGCCGATGTATTGATTACAGAAATCGGCGGCACGACAGGAGACATTGAAAGCCAGCCTTTCCTTGAAGCAGCGCGGCAGATTTACCTGGAAAAAGGGCATGAAAACTGTTTGTTTATCCATGTTACGCTGGTTCCATATTTGAAAGGTTCAAACGAGCATAAGTCGAAACCTACCCAGCATTCGGTCAAGGAACTTAGGTCAATGGGTATTTCTCCGAATATCATAGTTGCACGTACCGATGAACCCTTCGATGAGAGTATTAAAGCAAAGATTTCTTTATTCTGCAATGTTAAACCCGACTGTGTTATTCAGAACCTTACTCTTTCGTGCATTTACGAAGCGCCGCTGGTGCTGCATGAAAACGGCCTGGATGAGGTGGTATGCAGGGAACTCGGTCTTAATACCGGTAAACCCGATTTAACCGAGTGGAGGGCGCTTGTAAACAGGATAAAAAACAGGGAAAAAGAGGTTACGATTGCCATTGTGGGCAAGTATGTAAAATTCCATGACGCCTACCTGTCAATTATTGAAAGCCTTAATCATGCAGGTTTTGACAAGGGGACGCAGGTTAAAATAAAGTGGATTGAAAGTGAAACGGTGACAGAGCAGAATGTAGCCGAAAAACTTAAGGACGCAAGCGGTATTATAGTTCCCGGAGGATTCGGCGACAGGGGTATAGAAGGCAAGATAACCGCATGCAGGTACGCAAGGGAAAACAATATACCGTATCTGGGTATATGCCTTGGAATGCAGATTGCTGTCATTGAGTTTGCCCGCAATGTCTGCGGGCTTAAAGGCGCTCATTCCACCGAGTTTGATATAAGCAGTCCGCACCCGGTTATTGCTCTTATGGAAGAACAGATAGGAATTACGCAGAAAGGCGGTACCATGAGGCTGGGGGCATATCCGTGCAGGACAAGGGAAGGTTCAAAAATCCGTCATTTATACGGCAGCGAGTTGATAAGCGAACGGCACAGGCACAGGTATGAGTTCAACAATGCCTACAGGAAAGTGATTACCGATCACGGGCTGAGAATCTGCGGGACATCACCCGATGACAGCCTTGTTGAGGCTGTTGAACTCCCATCGAACGATTTTTTCATTGGTGTGCAATACCATCCTGAATTCAAAAGCCGTCCGAACAAACCGCATCCGCTGTTTACCGGGCTTGTTGAAGCGGCTTTGGCTTTTCAGCAGAGGAAGAAAACAGAATGAACGGGTTTCAGATGTAAACCTTTTTTGGTTTTCCGCATATACTTAATGTATGAACAAAGGCGTTCATCCGATAATGCGTAAGGCATCATCGGTGAACGCCTTTTAATTTTTGGGTGAATGGGGTAAGAGTATGTGCGGAATTGCCGGTTTTTGCAATTTTTATTCCGACTATACTGAAAACAGGAAATACTGGAATAAGGTCCTTACAGACATGAGAAGAGCCGTTGCGCACAGGGGAAGTGACAATACCGGCGAATACCTGAGAAAAAATGTCGGTCTCAGCCATACCCGTCTTGCAATAAGGGACCTGTGTAACGGCGCCCAGCCGATTATAAAAAACATCAGCGGCAGGGAATTTGCAATTGTGTATAACGGTGAAATTTACAATACGGACGAGTTAATGCCGGAATTGTCACGGGCAGGGTATAGGTTTGAAACAACCACCGATACCGAGGTTATTCTATATGCCTATATTCATTATGGAATTGATTTTGTAAACAGGCTGAACGGCATTTTTGCATTTGCTATCTGGGATGAAGAGCTGGAAAGGGTGGTACTGTACAGGGACCGGGTCGGGGTAAAACCGCTGTTCTATACAGTAATGGACGATACCTTGGTTTTCGGCTCGGAAATTAAAGTTCTTTTCCGTTTTCCGGGTATAAAACCCGAACTGGATATTAACGGTTTCAGGGAGATTTTTGGAATAGGCCCGGCAAGAACACCAGGTAACGGAGTTTTCAAAGGCATTAATGAAATAAAACCAGGTCATTATGCCGTGTTTTCGAAATCAGGATTTCATGCCGTAAGGTATTGGGATCTTGAAAGCCGTCCGCATACAGACAGTTATGAAGAGACCGTGGAAAAAGTGTCCTTTCTTGTCCGTGATACGGTAAGAAGGCAGATGGTCTCTGACGTACCGGTCTGTAGTTTTCTCTCCGGCGGAATCGACTCAAGCATTGTAACCGCCATTGCTTCCGATTATTTGTCAGAGCTTGGTTTGCAGCTGAATACATTTTCCTTTGATTTCAGGGATAACAGTATCTACTTTAAGTCCAATTCGTTTCAGCCCGAGCGCGACAGACCCTATGTGGAAGTAATGCTGGAAAGGTATAATCTGAACCATACCTGGCTTGAATGTGATGAGAGCCTGCTGGCAGACATGCTGTACACTGTTGTGGATGCAAAAGACCTGCCGGGTATGGCTGACATAGATGCCTCACTGTTATATTTCTGCAGGCTGGTAAAAGCTCATAATAAGGTTGCTTTAACGGGCGAATGCGCGGATGAAATCTTCGGAGGCTATCCGTGGTTTTACAGGGACGAGCTTTTATGGGCAAACGGTTTTCCGTGGTCAAGGGATGTTTCAGCAAGAACGGTACTTTTGTCCGATGATTTTGCAAAAGAGCTTAACCTGGAAGAATATGTATCTGAAAAATATACAGATTCACTGAAATCAGTTCCTTTGCTTGAAGGCGAAAGCCCGGCGGAGAAAAGGCGCAGGGAAATTACTTATATGAATATTAAATGGTTCATGCAGACCCTCCTTGACAGAATGGACAGGGCGAGCATGTATTCCGGACTTGAAGCCAGGGTGCCCTTTGCCGATCACAGAATAATTGAATATGTTTTCAATGTTCCGTGGGACATGAAACTCAGGAACGGGGTGGAGAAATCCCTTTTGCGCGACGCGTGCGGTGATCTTTTGCCAGGGAGGATTCTTTACCGTAAAAAAAGCCCATATCCCAAGACATATAATCCAAACTATGAAAAACTGCTTATGCAGATTTTTATGGAAATTATTAATAATCCAAATTCACCGGTATTATCACTGATTGACCGAAAAAAGACCTTAGCATTTATGAAGGCGCCTGCCGAATACGGAAAACCGTGGTTCGGCCAGCTTATGGCAGCCCCTCAGCTTTTGGCGTATATGATACAGGTTAATTACTGGCTTGAAAAGTATTCAGTTTTATAATTTTTTTTGCTAATGATGTAAAACATACTTGACATTTTGTTAATTCAAAATATAATAATAAATGTAAAGCAAACTTTACATTTGAAATGAGGGATAAAAATGAGGAACCGGCTGGAAGAAATACGAAAGCAAAAGGGATTGACCCAGGAAGAACTGGCTGAAGCCCTGGGTGTATCCAGGCAGACGATAAACTCGCTGGAAAACGGGCGCTACAATCCGTCCATTGTACTCGCCTTCAGAATAGCCAGGTTTTTTGGCATGAGTATTGAGGAAATATTTGTTTTTGAGGAGGAGTAAACCATGAAAAGTGAAGGAACAGCAAAATATGTTGCATTTTCGGTATTGGGATTTTTAGTTATGGCTGCCGGGTTTCTGCTTGCAATATTTCTTCCCGGTACTGACGGCTTTTTACGAATTTTGCCATATATCTGCATAGGGGCCGGCGCAGGGGCGTTTGGCAGAAATTTTGGTAACGCTGTCAGGGAACATATTATTAAAAAGAACCCGGGTATAGCAAGAAAAATTGAAATTGAAACCAATGATGAGCGTAATATGGCAATAACCGGCAGAGCAAAGGCAAAAGCGTATGAAATCATGCAGGTTTTGCTTTGGGTATTAACCATTGTTTTCGCCTTGCTGCAGGCCGATCTTTATGTGATATTGTCGCTCGTCGCAGTGAACTTGATTGTTATATTTTCCATGTTATATTATATAGATAAATACAACAAGGAGATGTAGGAGATTACCCATGTTTGATTTTATACTGGGTTTGATTGCCGACCTTGTCGATGTTATTGCTGATATATGGATTAATAAAGTTGTAGAGAAATTTAAAAAGAAGAAGTGAATCTGTTATGGAACCTGTAGCTTCCGGATTTTTGCATCACCGTATTGATTCCTCTATGAGAGCAACCATTGATTCATTTCAGTCTTTGGGACTTAGAGCAGTGACGGTTATTACCGGATTAGGTTTTGGTTTCTTCTCATCAGGGTACGATATTTACGGCGGTTATGGTTTTATTGCAGCATTATGCGTTGTATTTCTTATGTATTTCTTAATTTCTTCAAGAAGAGCCATACATGATTAAGTAACAAGCTGCGGGGCAGATGTTTCTGCCCCTTTTATGAACTGCCCGGTACTTGTATCTTTGTCACCCGACGACGGTTATAAATGAAGAAGCATTTGCTTTTTTGATTCACATCATGAACTTGCAGCAGATAGCACAAAATATCGGGAATAACTTCCATGAAATATTTATAATTAAGTCACAGCCAAAAGGAGTCAGTGCTATGGGAAACTGGTGGGTAGCGGGTATTCAGAACGCATGTTTCCGCAGATTAAAAGGTGGATAACATGAGAATAAGCGAAAACATTGCTGCAAATAACATAATAAGGTACAGAATGTTGTAAACATGCCCGATTTCGTTAAAGGGAATATGTTTACCACTTTACATCTCCTGAGGGCATGGATGAGGCACATGACATGCTTTGCGGGTTTCAGGAAGACAAAACGCCCTAAGCTGCAACCTCTTAAAAATAATCAGGACCGGAAGGTAAGGTGTGGTATATGAGAGTTTACAGAGCACCTGAAAATCCTATAATTACACCAGCGGATGTGAAACCGTCCCGTCCGGATTTTAAAGTGGTGTGTGTTTTTAATGCAGGGGTAATTCGTTATCAGGGCGAAGTGCTGCTTTTGATGCGTGTTGCAGAGGTCCCGTCAAATGACGAGCCAAATATGGTTGCCGTACCGTATTTTGACCCTGATAAGGGAGAGATTGTAATAAAATACTTTAACAACAATGAAAGTTCCATTGATTTTTCGGATTCGAGGTTTGTAAGAACCCCCGAGGAACATTATCTGACTTCCATTTCGCATTTAAGGATTGCCAGAAGCAAGGACGGTATTAATTTCAAAATTGATGAAAAGCCGGCTATGGTTCCTGAAAACGTTTTTGAGAAATTCGGCATAGAAGATCCAAGAATAACGCAAATAGGAGACCGGTATTATATCAGTTACAGTGCAGTATCGAATGTTACCGGTGTAACCACGTGCCTTGCTTCAACCACGGATTTTATAACATTTGAACGCCATGGCTGCATATTTACTCCGGACAACAAGGACATTGCCATTTTCCCTGAAAAAATAAACGGCAGGTATTACGCGCTTAACAGGCCTGCGTCGGCAGAGTTCAAAACCAGGGATATATGGATTTCGGAATCTCCCGATTTGATTTGCTGGGGCAACCACAGGCTGTTGATGAGAGTAAGGGAAAATTACTGGGATAACAGACGTATTGGCGGCAGTGCTGTACCGTTTAGAATAGAAGAAGGGTGGCTTGAAATATATCACGGGGCATCAAATGAAGACCGTTATTGCCTCGGGGCGGTACTGCTGGATAAGGATGAACCGTGGAAAGTACTCGCCAGGGGAGAAAAGCCGATAATTGAACCTGAAACTGATTACGAACTGAACGGCTTTTTCGGAAATGTTATTTTCAGCTGCGGTGTTCTTTATGAGGACAACAAGGTAAAAATATACTACGGAGCTGCGGATACATGCATTGCGTATGCCGAAATTGAACTGAATGAAATACTTAATATTCTGAAATAAAATTATAGAAACAAAACAGGAAGGTTTTAATCTGCCTTCCTGTTTTCCGTTATATATAAATTCCGGCTGTTACTGATCTTCATACCCTTCATCCTGCAAAGCGTCGTATCCTTCTTCTCCTGTTCTTATTTTTATTACATTTTCAACATCATAGACAAATATTTTCCCGTCACCCACATTTCCTGTATAAAGCGCCTTCTTTACAGTGTTTATAACCGTTTCAACTGGTATTTTGCATACTACGATATCAATTTTAACCTTCGGAAGCAGTCTTGTTTTTACAGGCAGACCGCGGTAATATTCAGTGTAGCCTTTCTGCATACCGTAACCGAGAACGTTTGTGACCGTAAGTCCGGTAATGCCGATTTTGTCAAGGTCATGCTGCAGTTTTGTAAACTTATCCTGGTTGGTTATTATGGTAACCCTGGTCATCTTTGCGCCGGGGCGTGACTGCTGCTTAACCACAGGGATTGCAACGTCGGGAGATACAGGACCCGTAGCCTTTTCTACCTTTTCATATACTGCTCCGTTTGCCGTTGCGAGAACAGGTGCTACCAAAGCAAAATCAGGATAAGCAGAGTTGCCGTGTTCACCGATGTCAAGACCCTGAATTTCTTCTTCAAGGCTTACACGGATACCGATGGTTTCCCTGAGAAGAATCCATACAAGCGATGTTGAAGCGAAAACAAATATCCCAACCGCAATTACACCGAGAAGCTCAACCAGGAACAGTGACAGGCCGCCGCCGAAGAACAGGCCGTTAACGGTTGAAAGGCTTGTTACACCTTCCTGGGCAAACAGTCCGATGCTCAGTGTTCCGAAAACACCGCAGACCAGGTGGACTGATGTGGCACCGACGGGATCGTCGACTTTATTCCTGTCAAAGAAGAGTACCGAGAAAACTACGATTACCCCGGCAATTGCGCCAATAATTATTGAACTTCCGACACTTACATAGGCACAGCCGCCTGTAATGGCTACAAGTCCTGCAAGACATCCGTTGATGGTCATGCCCAGATCGGGTTTGCCTATGTATATCCAGGACGTGGCCGTACAGGTAAGTATAGCGGTTACTGCGGCAGTATTGGTGGTTAAGAATATATGGGCAACATCTTCAGGATTCTGAAAACTCATCGTTGATCCCGGGTTAAAACCAAACCATCCAAGCCACAGAATGAAAAGGCCGATAACTGCCAGAGACAAGCTGTGTCCGGGTATTGCCTTGGGCTTTCCGTTTTTGTCATATTTGTCATAACGGGGGCCGAGTATTATTGCTCCTGCCAATGCAGCCCATCCGCCGACAGAGTGTACAACCGTGTCACCTGCAAAATCAAGGAAACCAAGGCTTGACAGCCATCCGCCGCCCCATATCCAGTGACCGACTATCGGGTAGATGACAAGGGTGAGTATGAAGGAAAATACGATAAATGCTATATACTTTACGCGCTCTGCCACGGCCCCGGATACAATTGTAGCTGCAGTACCGCAGAATACCAGCTGGAAAAAGAATTTTGCCCAGAATGGTACGTTTGACGTCAAAGTATCCTTGTAAAAACCAATATTTGCATTGTTCAGGATGAACAGGTTCCGGGTACCGACAATTGGATTGTCACCGCCGAACATCAGTCCCCAGCCAAGAAGCATAAAGCCAAGCGAGGATACCGCAAAAACTATGAAGTTCTTTGAAAGAATATTAACCGTGTTTTTGGATCTTGCAAAACCCGATTCAACCGCTGCGAATCCAAGGTTCATAAAGAACACCAGTATTCCAGCAAGCAAAACCCATAAGGTATCAACTATCATTGTATAATCCATAATCATTCCTCCTTATAAAAATTAAAGGCGTGTATTTTATCACGGCATCCTGAGATGCTCATAATAAAACCACGCCTTTGTGTTGAACCTGAAATAACTGAAAATGTCAATGATCTGATAATAAGCCCGGCTTATTCCGGCATACATGAAAAAAGTTTTCAAAACCAACCGGCCGATAAACGGAGCTCCGTCAACATTTAAACTTTCCGGAAAGATCGGATGTTTTAACAATAATCCTGCAGGTTTTTGATTAAAAACTTTAAGGCGCTACGGGTAATTAACCCATAGCGCCTTTGCTTAAACTTATTATAGCGGCACCCATTTTGTTTGTCAATAGAAAATTACCAAAAAGATCAGACACAGATCCCTATTCATCGACACCGACTGCAGAATGTTTAAGACAATTAATATTAGTATTCTGAAATTCTCCGTTGTACTCAGTTGTTTGCATATTCCGCGCTCAAAAGGCAGTTTATCAGCCCTTATAGGGATAACATATTGATTGTTTTTAAATTTTGATGAAATATTCAGAAATAACAGAAAAATTTATACAAGTTATTAAACCAGGTTATCTGGCTTTCGCTTTAGGTGAGAAAAAAAGAATAATAAAATTTTTTGTTATTGACAACACTTATATTTCGCGTAATATAATGGATTATAATAAGAGGAAATATTTGTCTGGAAAAACTTTGGACGTAAATCAACAGGCAGTTTTTTTATACATAAAGTGACTGATGACTGGAGGAAAGATTATGGAGATTGTCAGAGCAACGTTAGACAAAGCAGACGATATGGGATATGTGCATGCAATGTCATGGCAAAAGGCATACGACGGAATCGTTCCGAAAGAAATACTGGATAATTTTACTCCTGAAAAACGTGCGGAATCATTCCGGAATAAGATGCTTCAGTCGGCCGGTGAGGAGTATTACATAGCCTATTCGGACGGCAATCCTGCCGGAATAATGGTTTTAGGCAAATGCCGGGACAATGATGCAGACAAGGAAACAGGGGAGCTCTATGCCATTTACTTGCTGGCTGAATACTGGGGCAGGAATATAGGCAGGCAATTATTTGACTTTGGAATGAGCAGGCTGAAGGAACTGGGTTTCCAAATGGTTAAAATATGGGTTCTGGAAGATAACCGCAGGGCCAGAAGATTTTATGAGAAATGCGGTTTTGTTCCCGACGGTGCCAAAAAAGAGGTAGAAGTCGGGAAACCAATGACTGTTGTCAGGTATTCCCGTTCTATCGGATAAATTTGATTTATGCAGGAAGGGTTAAGCGTATGCACGTCATCGGTTGAACAGTGAATTTTCCCGTTATGTGCAGAAACAATGGTTCATCATGGGCCGGATATGGCGTTAAAATCCTTTTTATGCCAGAACGAAGTTTATTCTGTGAATCATGACGCCGGAGCTTTTCCATGAATTTTTCGGTGGAAATCAGGCTCTGCGAATGAAATATAAGCACTTTTGTAATATGGATTTTAATGTTTGCCGGACTGAAACTGTACTTGGGAGAATATGTTGACACTCACGGGGTGTTTTTATATACTATATATAAGAATATTATAAAATACTTATATAAATTCAGAACCAAAATTACTGCAGAGGTAAAGGTGATTAATTTGAAAAAGGCAGTTGTAAACCAAAAAGAATGTGTTGCATGCGGAGTTTGTGCAAAAACCTGTCCGCGGCAAGCCATAACAGTAGTTCATGGAATTTATGCAGTTGTTGACGAAAAACTGTGTATCGGATGCAGGAAATGTGAAAAAGCTTGTCCCGCTTCGGTGATTACAGTAATGGAAAAGGAGGCTGCGTCATGAAAAGGTGGTATGAATATTTATGGGTTTTTTCCGCAGTGTACTTGCTCCTGGGTTTCATTAATATACTGTTTGCCTGGATAGGCATGATTTGTTTTATTACGCCGCTGTTGCTGTCCATATCAGGTAAGGGTAAAATATATTGTAACAGGTATTGTGGAAGGGGTCAGCTTTTTGAATTGCTGGGAGGCAGGCTTAAACTTTCGATGAACCGGACTATACCCGGATTTTTGAGAAGCAGGTGGTTCCGTTACGGATTTCTTGCATTCTTTTTGACAATGTTTATAATAATGCTGTTTAACACGTACCTGGTTTTTGCAGGTGTAAGGAATCTTAAGGAGGTTGTGACGCTCCTGTGGACCGTTAAGCTTCCCTGGAACTGGACAAACACAAGCGCTGCGGCTCCATGGATTGCCCAGTTTGCATTCGGATTTTACAGCATTATGCTTACTTCCACAATATTAGGCCTATTAACAATGATTTTTTTCAAACCCCGTTCATGGTGCGTCTATTGCCCGATGGGAACCATGACCCAGGGGATAAGTATGCTGAAGTACGGAAAGAAGGTAAAACGGTATGGAACAGCAGGCAAAGGAGATTGCTGAACTTCTCAAAGTGCTGGCAAATCAGCACAGGTTGATGATTTTGTGTTACCTGATTGAAAGGCCGATGAATGTAAGCGAAATTCACGAAAAAATACCTTCGATTTCCCAGTCGGCCCTTTCTCAAAATTTAGCACTGCTAAAAGCTCATGGCATATTGGATTCCAACAAGTACGGCCTGCAGAATATTTATCATATAAAAGACGGCAGAATCCAAAAAGTTATTCAGACATTAAAAGAGACATATTGCAGGGAATTTTAATAAATTTTTAAATAATACCCAATTCCTGTAACAAAATTCTTTTTTATTTGTTTTATTATATGAAAGGAAGATTGGGCTGATATAAATCCTTTTCATGCACCATTAAAGAGAAATTAGTTAACGAACACTTCCGGGATGACAGCTTTGCATGTAAGAAGCGGCCGATGTATGAAACGGCAAAGGCGACTCAGTACGGACTGCATCAACCTGGATCCAATCAGCTTGGTATTATACCGGGGAATGGTGAGTGTACTTATGTTGATACTTTATATTTTTTAAGTCAGGTCATTATTTCATTGCAATGACAATGCCTTTGACACCGCCGCTGATGTTTCCGCTGACGTTCTAATTCCATTGCAAAAGTGAATATTGCCGAAGCCGCAAACGAATCAGGTATTTAACTGCGACAGTCCTGGTTCAGTAAAGAAGGAGTTTTCCCCAAAAGCGAAAACTGCTGGAAAACCGCCATTATATCCGTTGTTTTCAAACCTGTGTACAGGCTGTTATTAACAGCGTCTGCACTGAAAGAGCCTCCGATATCAGGAAATTGATGGACCAAAGATTCCAATTAAAGCATTTTCAGGGGGGATGATTATTATGTCATGGATCAAACTGGCAGTTGATTACGGCGTTTTCTTAAGCAGTTTTAACGTTAAGCCCAACGGTACTATGAGCTTTTTGCTGGGATCAGGTGTATCTGTACAGTCGGGCATACCCACAGGCCAGCAATTGGTGTGGGAATTCAAAAGAGAAATTTACTGCCGGGAAACGCGCACTCACAAGGACGTATTCAGCGATTTATCATTGCAGGAAAACCAGATAAAACTTCAGTCCTATTTTGACAGCAGGAAAGGATATCCCAAACTGCATGCCCCCGAAGAGTATTCGTTTTATTTCAAGAAATGCTATCCGCTGGCGAGTGACAGGGAATTGTTCATCCGGAACCTGGTGAAGGACAAAAAACCCACATTGGGGCATTTATGTCTGGGAGTCCTGGCAAAACAGAAAAAAATATACGACATTTGGACTACCAACTTTGATGATTTGATTGAAGCAGGTATGCAGATTGTAGGAACCAGTCATGTGTTGATTTCAGACGCAACAAAAATGACATTGTTAAAAACCCGCATGGATATGCCGTATATCTATAAAATCCATGGTGATTTCCGTTATGATTCCATAAAAAGTACAATTGAGGAAGTACAAATGCTGGAGGAATTTTTACTTAATCATTTTATTAACAAAAGCAAAGACACAGGACTGGTTGTTTTAGGATATTCAGGCTGTGATGATTCTGTCATGAGTTCGCTTGAAGCAGCGGTTGAAAGTGAAGATTCTTATCCATATGGCCTCTACTGGGCAATAAAGGAAGGAAATAAGCCAAACGAAAGAGTAACTGCACTGATTAAAAAGCACAGGGAGCGGAATGTGGCCTCCGGATTTATTATAATCAACTCGGCTGATTCTTTACTGTATGATTTGTATACCTTATGCGGAGGAAGGAATGAAATAGTGGAAATCTTTGTTAAAAGGGGACGGCTAAGCCGTCCCCTGACATCAGGTTCAAGAAGGCATAACCTGCCGTTGGAAAGTGCAGAATATGCAGGCACTGAAATATAATTATGCAGTTTCTTCCATCCGTGGAGGAGTACACACAATTTCAAACAGGCGAAATTCCTTCATGGTGAAAAGCACAGAAAAATCAGATTTCATTGCAAAAATAATAAAAATATAGTATAGTAAAATAAAGAACATTAAAAAAAGACTTTTATGAAAGTTGGGGTTAATTTGACTACAAAGAAGGCAAATAGCATGGAGATTAAAAAGATCAACAGGAATGCCATATACAGATTGTTATACAACAGGCACGAACCTCTTTCCATGCAGGAAATCGCAATCACCCTGGATATGAGTCTGCCGACGGTTATACAGAATATTAAGGAATTACAGGAAAGGGACCTGGTAAAGGAAGTGGGACTGTTTGAATCCACGGGTGGAAGAAAGGCGAAAGCCTTTGCCTGCAATCACGCAGCCAGGTATGCAGTAGGGCTTGACATAACCAGAAATCATGTGGGAATAGTTGTAATTGATCTTAACGGTAAAGTCATCAAAAATGAAAGGAAGCAGTTTCCGTTCGTTAATTCAAGGGAATATTTTGCCGGAGTAGGCGATATGGTAAAAAAATTTGTAGAAGAATGTGAAATTGATAACAATAAAATTTTGGGGGTCGGAATCGCCTTACCCGTTATATTGTCCATTGACAACACAACTGTTAGCTATGCTACGGTTATTGATTTTAAGGACGGAAGCGTAAAGGACTTTGCGGAATTTATACCTTATCCGTGCCTTCTAAGCAACGATGCAAATGCCGGTGGCCTTGCGGAAATGTGGGTGGACGGCAATGTCGAAAATGTGGTATACCTTTCACTTAATAACAGTGTCGGTGGATCCATAATAATAAACAATAAAATCTATGTAGGCGTAAATAATCGCAGCGGAGAGTTCGGCCATATGACCATAATCCCGGAGGGCAAAACTTGTTATTGCGGACAGAAAGGATGTGTCGATGCCTATTGCTCGGCCAAAATACTTTCGGACAGCACAAACGGCAATATAGCGGAATTCTTCAGGCTTCTCAAGGGAGGCTGCGAGCCGCAGAAAACCATTTGGGAAGAATATCTGTATTACCTCGTGATAGCCATAAATAACCTGAGAATGCTGTATGACTGCAATGTGATACTCGGAGGTTATGTGGGTGCTTATCTGGATGATCATATTGATTATATAAGAGAGCTGGCTGCAAAAAGGAACACCTTTGAAACGGACGGCTCATACGTGCATGCGTGCAAGTACAAGCTGGAAGCCACAGCCGTCGGTGCAGCCCTGCAGCATGTACAGAACTTTATCAACGGTGTCTGATAATATACAATTGTTTTGGCGATTAACAATACCATATGATTAATAATACCATTAGCTTTCAGGGAGCTGTTTTAAACAGAATGCATGTTTAAAACAGCTCTTTTTGCTGTCATTAAATTTTGCTAAATACGTGTTTTATTTATTTTCCATACATTGGTATGATGCAGAAGGTATAGTTTGTTAAAAAATGCACAAATACTATTAAGAAAAAAGTATTGACTTTATGCAAAATAGCAGTATAATATTATTAAAATTGTTTTAAAAAAGTATTATATAAAACACATAACACAAAGTAATCAAACAAAGTAATTATAGAAAGTAATAATACAAAGTAATTATATAAAGCGATACCAAAAAGTAATTAAATAAATAGAATCAAAACCAAATCTTCTGGGGGAAGGATATGAATACAAATATTAAACTCAGGGTATCTCAAATTGAAAAGTCCTTTCCGGGAGTAAAAGCTCTTGACAAGATTGATTTTGCCGTTAAAAGGGGAACCGTTCACGTGCTTTGCGGTGAAAACGGAGCAGGCAAGTCAACCTTGATGAAAATCATCAATGGGATTTACCAGCCCGACAGCGGTCAGATATTCATTGATGAAAAGCCTGTAAAAATCAATAATCCGATGCAGGCGCGAAGCTTGGGAATTTCCATGATATTTCAGGAGCTCAATTATGTTCCGGAGATGACGGTGGAAGAGAATATTTTTCTCGGAAATCTTCCGGTAAACAGGTTTGGAAAAGTTAACTGGAAGGAAGTAAGGGAACGCACAAAGGCACTTCTCGAGGCAGAGAACCTGCCATACTCCCCCACAACTCTGCTTAAGGATTTGACCGTTTCAGACATTCAGATGCTGGAGATTATCAAGGCGATTTCCTATAAATCCGAGATAATTATCATGGATGAGCCGACTTCATCCATTACGCTCAGGGAAGTTGAGAAACTGTTTGAAAAAATACAGCAGCTCAAGGCAAGAGGCGTAAGCATTATTTACATTTCTCACAAACTGGAAGAAATTTTCCGGATAGCAGACGAAATAACGATTCTGAGGGATGGTACGGTTGTAGACAGCCGTCCGAAGGAAGAACTGGATATTGAAACGGTTATCTCACTGATGGTCGGACGCAAGCTCACGAACACATATCCAAAGGAAGAGGCCGAAATCGGTGAGACAATACTGGAAGTAGAAAACCTGAATTCTGAGAATGTCTTTCATGATGTCAGTTTCCATGTAAAGAAAGGTGAAATCGTAGGATTTGCAGGTTTGGTCGGAGCAGGACGCACGGAAGTCATGCGCGCACTGTTCGGCCTTGATCCCATAACGTCCGGTACCGTAAAGATAAAGGGCAAAAAGGTAAACATAAGGAAGGTAAAGGACAGTATAGAAAACGGAATGGTAATGCTTTCCGAGGACAGGCGAAGATACGGTATTATCCCGATGCGTTCTGTCAAGGAAAATACAACTATTACAGATCTCAGAAAAGTTTTCTACCGTTTCAGGAATCACAGTAAGGTTGAAAGAAAAATTGTTTCCGACATTTTCAAGGCATTAAGGGTTAAAACGCCGACACTGGATACAGTAATCGCGTCCCTGTCCGGCGGAAACCAGCAGAAAATTGTTTTTGCCAAATGGCTTCTGAGAGATCCGGACATATTAATACTGGATGAGCCTACCCGCGGTATTGATGTGGGAGCAAAATATGAGATATACAAGCTAATGACCAGCCTTGTAAAGCAGGGCAAGGCGGTGATAATGGTTTCTTCGGAGCTTCCCGAACTGATTGGTATGTGCGACAGAATCTACGTAATGGCCAAGGGTACCATCACCGGAGAGCTTAAACGGGAAGAATTTTCACAGGAACTGATAATGAAATATGCTACGGGAACTTTAGCATCAAATGAGGTGAAATAAAATGGATTTGAGGAAAAATTTCTGGGGGACATTCAAGAAGAAATACAGTATTTACATGATTCTGATGGTTTTGTTCGTCATTTGTTCCTTTGCAAATGAAAACTTCCTTACAGTAAACAACCTGACGAACATTTCCAGGCAGTTGGCAGTTACAACCATTCTGGCTTTTGGCGAGACCATGCTGATCATCGCCGGAATGCTTGATCTGTCTGCAGGTTCGGTACTTGCTCTTTCAGGTGTACTTTCAGTATATGTCTATAAGATGGGAGCTCCATTGATTGTAGCTGTTCTGGTAGGTATACTGATAGGTGTTCTCTGCAACCTGATCAATGTCCTGATGATAAGTACATTTAAGGCCCCTCCTTTCATTGCTACCCTGGCAATGATGACTATGGCCCGGGGTGTGGCCCTCCTGTTTACAAAAGGGCAGAATATTCTTCAGCTCGGTAACTATGTAGTACTGGGACAGGGCTCGGTCGGAATTATACCAATACCGGTCATATTCCTTGCAGTTATTTCAGTGATTACGTGGTATATACTGAACCACACGCGATTCGGGCGCTCCCTTTACGCAGTCGGCGGCAATGAAGAAGCTGCGGTTGCATCAGGTATAAACGTATCAAAGGTGAAATATACCGCGTTTATCATCAACGGTATTTTTGTAGGTCTTGCAGGTGTACTGTTCATGTCGCGTGTCAATGCAGGTCTTCCTAACGGTGCAGTAGGCTATGAATTTACGGCTCTTACAGCTGCAATCATAGGCGGAACCAGCTTTTCGGGCGGTATAGGGACTGCCGGGGGTACACTGGCCGGAGCGTTCATTGTAGGTTTCCTGGATAATATCATGAACCTGACGAATGTGGATTCCTATGTTCAGCAGATCATCAGAGGTGCAATAATAGCCCTCGCCGTTATATATGATATCCGTACCAAAAACAGAATGACAAGAAGCATGCTGGGAAGAATAGAAGACAGGCAGGCTGAGGCAGGAAATAAAGCGGAAAACAAATGACAGTGTAGCTGTCCGGCAATAATAACCTTTCATTGATTATTGCGGCATCAGTTATTTAATTAGTAACAAAACTGCAAAATAAATAATGAAGGATCGTAATGAAAAGGCATTTTAAACATGCATTGGTCAGCCATGCTTATAAAGCTAAGCTGATTAATAAATAAATTTAAAATAAAGGATGGGTGAAAGATGATGAAAAGATTATTTAGTATGATTTCAGTGCTGTTGGTACTTGTCATGCTGGCAGGTTGCGGTACAGGCGGTTCAAAGACACCGTCCGGAACAACACCCACACCTGGCCAGGGAGGAACGGGCAATGGGCAAAAAACATACAGGATAGCTTATATAGCCCGTGCTCAGTCTGACTCTTTTGCTGCATGGCTTGCAAATGCAGTAAAGGAAGAAGCAAAAAAATATCCCGACATTAAGCTGGATGTTTTCGACGGTCAGGCAAATGATGACAAGGAAAACTCCATGATTGAGAATGCAATTACCAACAAGTACGATCTGATTATCGTACAACCCAACAACGGAGAAGCACAAAGACCTTATGTTGAGAAAGTTGTACAGGCAGGTATCTTTGCTATAACAACAAACGCAAGAATTGACGGTATCGAGGGTGCATCCTCCGTAGATGCCAATCCATATGAACAGGCTGCTGTAAATGCTCGCCTGGCTCTTGAACAGGTGCCCCAGAACGCAAAAGTTGTTGTTCTGAACGGACCTTCAGGAAACTTCCACGCTGACGAAAGACGCAGAAGCTGGCAGGTCGAGTTCTTTGACAAGCGTCCAGATGTCCAGATCGTCGGCGAGCAGATTGCAAACTGGAACAAGGACGAAGCCATGAAGTACATGGAAGACTGGGTACAGGCCAATGACAGAATAGACGCCGTTATTTCCATGAATGACAACATGGCAGCAGGAGCCATAGAGGTTGTAAAAGACAATCCCAAGTTCAAGGATCTCCTTGTTTACGGTGTGGACGGTACAGCAGAGGCATTGCTGCTCATTAAGGAAGGCAAGATGACAGCCACATGCCTGCAGAATGCCTTCGAACTTGCTGAAAAACTGCTGGATACAAGCTATAAGCTCTTAACAGGACAGGAAAAGAAGATTGATATAGATATCGGTAATCCTCTTATCACAAAGGACAATGTTGACGAGTATATTGAACTTCTGGAGAAGGCAGGAGCATTCAAGTAAGAAACGGGCAAAAACAGTATATTGAAATATTAGTATAAAAGAAAATATGCGTGAACACGGATGTGTTCATGCATATTTTCTAAACCGGCTTTCAGGACAGTTTAGATTATACAGGCTGCTTTCAACAAAATGAATCATAATCCGGTCCGGTTAGTAAACCAGGTATTTTGCTTTCAACTCATTGATTCAGCGGATAAGCAAAATAACTTTCCGGTTTGTCACCAAAGTATAGGAAATGAACATTTTTGAATAAAATGTAATATATAAAAAGTTTTTTTGTTAATTAATTATCAAATTACACTGCAACATATACCAAAAGTGTGGGGGGTGAACCTTCAGCACTGTTTAAGGAGGATATATTTATGAAAAACAGAGCAGTTTACATGACAGGGTTAAATAAAATGGAAATAAGGGAAATTGATGTTCCTGTACCAAAAGAAAAACAGGTACTTGTAAAGCTTGAATATGTCGGAATATGCGGTTCGGATGTTCATTACCTGGAACACGGAAAAATAGGCGATTTTGTAGTTGACGGAGATTTTATCCTGGGCCATGAATGCGCAGGAACGGTAGCAGCCGTCGGGCCCGGCGTAACAAGCCTGAAACCGGGCGACAAGGTTGCCCTTGAACCCGGCGTTACCTGCGGTCAGTGCGAATTCTGCAAGTCAGGAAAATATAACCTGTGCCCGGACGTGGAGTTTTTGGCTACTCCGCCGTATCATGGCTGTTTGATGAACTATATAGTTTTTCCCGAAAACATGGCTTTCAAACTGCCTGACAATATGACGACAAAAGAAGGAGCCCTGGTAGAACCTCTGGCTGTCGGCATACATGCTGCAAGGCAGGGAAATGTTTCCCTCGGCGATTCAGTTGTGATCCTGGGTTCAGGCTGTATCGGACTTGTAACTCTTCTTGCCTGCAAGGCTTTCGGAGCAGGTGAAATCACTGTTGTCGATATTATTCCGAAGAGGCTTGAATACGCCGCGAAACTGGGAGCGACAAATGTAATCAATGCTGCTGAGACAGACGTTCTTGCCGAGATAGACAGGCTTACCGGTGGCAGGGGGGCGGATATCGTTATAGAAACTGCCGGTTCTGTCAGAACAGTTGAGCAGACTCCCTATATTGTAAAAAGGGGAGGGTGCATCGTTCTGGTGGGCATGGCACCCAAGGATATCATTGAGTTTAATTTTGCGAAACTGATGGCCAAGGAAGCAGAAATCAAAACGGTTTTCCGTTACAGGAATATCTTCCCCCAGGCAATAAAGGCTATCGCCAACGGTACCATTGATGTATCGGGAATTGTAACCCACGAGTTTTCTTTCGAAGATACGGCAAAAGCTTTCGAATACGTCATCAAGAATAAAGCTGATGTCGTTAAAGCCGTGATAAGAATAGACTGACTTCAGGCAGTTCTGGTCTGCATTACAGTATATTTTGATTCATGGTTTCAGGAAAACACCGGTTTCCTGAAACCATGAATTTTTTATATATATCATATACAGGATTCTACACACCAAAAAACATTCCCCAACTGATTATTTTAGTTCCCGTAAAGCAGGTAAAGATTATTAATACAAAATTGTGGTATAATGGATATGTTTGGATAAACGTAATATAATAGCTTTAATCTGGATTATACAAAGGGGAAATCGGAATGGTCATTGTTTACGAATCAAAAACGGGTTTTACCAGAAAATATGCCGAAATGCTTGAGGCAAAGACTGGTTTTAAGGTTTTTCATGTCAGTGAAGTTTCAAAGGTTAACCCTGGTGAAGAGATTATTTTTCTTGGCTGGATTAAAGTCGGGAGAATACAGGGGCTTGATAAGGTCAGGAAGTATAATGTAGTGGCCGTATGCGGATCGGGTACTGCCAGAAGCCCTGAACCTGATATAGAAACCGTCCTCAGCAGAAACAACATTCAGGGCATGCCTTTTTTCTATTTGCGCGGCGGATGTAAACCGCTGAAAGAAATAAAGGGTATTGACAGAATACTCCTGGCGATGTTCGTAAAAATCCTGAAGATGAGAAAGGATAAAGATGAAAAGACCGAAGAAGCAATTGCAATTATTGAAAACGGGTTTGACGGTGTAAAGGAGGAGAACCTTGAGCCTTTGCTCGAATGGATCAATAAACGGGTTCATGCCCGGACGCGATGAGGCGATTCAGAAACTTACAGTGGGTGAACCCGAACCGCACAATGGCACGGGAAGATGGATTGGGTACGGATAAAATGTTATATAAGCATTTTAAATTTTTATAAAGAGATAATCCCGGAACGCCGGAAAGCCGGCGTTCTTTTATTCTTGAAATTAAATAGTCGAGGTCTTAATTGATAAATCAAAAAATTCGGAACTTTGCATTATAATAAAAACGATATGTCAGAAACCATGGTCTTCGTTTTTGTGCATTAGAAAGTAATACCGGTATATTTTTCATCCTGGAATTCAGTATATAAAAAGCAAGGCAAAAGTATTATAATAGACCTCAGTGTTCATTTGCATTCATAAAAGATAAAAATGGATAAGGAGCAGCGGAAAAAATCATGAAAGAAAAGCTTTGTTTTTACTCGAATTTACTGGTAGGTTCATTACTGTTCGGACTGTTTTTCGGGGCGGGAAACCTGATATTTCCCGTTCACATGGGACAACTGGCCGGAGAAAATACCCTGCAGGCAACAATAGGTTTTTTGATTACCGGGGTTGGCCTGCCCCTGCTGGGAGTTGTTGCAGCAGCCGTTTCTCAGAGCGAGAATCTGTTTGATATAGCAAGGCCTGTCGGCAGGACGTATTCAGTTTTGTTTACATGCATGCTGTATCTGACCATCGGCCCGCTGTTTGCCATCCCGCGTACTGCCACTGTAGCGTTTGAGGTGGGGCTGAACCCTTTTATTGAAGAGAAATATCTTCGAACCGGTTTATTTGTTTTTTCATTGGTTTTCTTTGCCGTTACACTTTATTTTTCACTTCGGCCCGGCAGAATCCTGGACTGGGTCGGCAAGTATCTTACACCTGTATTTCTGGTGCTTTTGTCAGTATTATTGATTGCGGTATATGCAAGACCAATGGGAAAGGCAAGCGAGTTTGCCGCCCGGGGGAATTATTCAGACAAGCCGTTATTTACGGGTATGATAGACGGGTATAATACAATGGATGCACTGGCATCACTGGCTTTTGCAATTGTTATTATTTCAAATGTGGAAAGACTCGGTGTAAGAAGCCCGGGAAGAAAAGCGGCAGAAATATTAAAATCGGGTCTGGTCTGTGTTACCGGTATGAGTATTATTTATGCATCACTGGCATATATGGGTGCGACAAGCCTGGGCAGTATAAACAGGGCAGACAATGGCGGAAAAATTTTGTCCATGGTCAGTGATCATTATTTCGGGTTTACCGGCAAGGTACTGCTTGCTGCCATTGTTACGGTTGCATGCCTGAAAACCGCAATCGGGCTGATCACCTCATGCTCGCAGATGTTCAGTGAACTGTTTCCTGAATCAATGTCGTATAATAAATATGCTGTTGTATTCACCGTTTTTTCTTTTATTATTGCCAATATCGGACTTAACAACATTATCATGCTGTCGCTGCCCGTACTCATGTTTCTTTATCCGCCGGCTATAATACTTATTTTACTGTCCCTGTTGGCACCGGTTGTTAAAAAACGGAAGGAAATATACAGGTGGACCATTATACTTACAATGGCTGCAGCCTTTTTTGATTTTTGCAACGCACTGCCGAAACCCCTCAGGGAATCTGCGGTGATAAACGGGTTGGTTGAAACGGCAGGAAAAATACTGCCGGGGTTTGATTACGGTTTTGGCTGGATTGTTCCGGCCCTTACAGGCTTTATAATATCGGCGGTTATGTGCAGATTCAGAAAAAGCGCGGTAAAAGCCGGCTGAAAATCGCAATAAATACCCTGACTGTAATTTTTATTGACAATATTCTGCAATTGATATAATTAATATAATAATGCCTGACTATACAGGCAGTTTTTGACTGTTCATCACGAAATTTACCGGCAGAAGCGGAACTGTTTGCAAATTTGGGGAGGATACTATGTCTTTAGAAAAAGTCAGGGCTTATTTGAAAAAATGGAACATGGAGGACAGAATACAGGAATTTGATGTTTCAAGCGCAACAGTTGAACTTGCGGCAAAGGCTTTGAACTGTGAACCCGAACGGATTGCCAAGTCAATTGCGCTCAAGGCAGGGGATGAAGGCGCGATCCTGGTTGTTGCCGCAGGGGATGCCAAAATAGATAATTCAAAGTTTAAGGCCAGGTTTGGAATAAAAGCGAAAATGCTTTCACCCGACGAGGCAGTAACTTTGGTCGGGCATGCTGTCGGCGGGGTCTGTCCGTTTGCTGTCAATGAAGGTGTAAAAACATACCTGGACATATCCCTGAAGCGTTTCAGAACGGTATTTCCGGCCTGCGGAAGCAGCAACAGCGCTATTGAAATGACAATTGATGAACTTGAAACCTGTTCGGGTTACATAGAATGGGTTGATGTCTGCAAAGGCTGGGAATGATAAGGAAAGGCAAAGGGACTGCCGGGCGGGGTGTTTATTCACACACCTTGACCCGGCAGTCCCGTCAGGAAAGTATCAGCAGCTTTTATGTTCTGTCTACTGTGCAAGGTTCCCGGAAAGTAATTATCGTTATTCATTGGGATCATAGCCTGTTACTGTCCAGATACCGGTGCTGTTCTGCCGAACAAGTCTTTCAAGATAAACCCTCCTGACAGGGGTTTCACCGGTTGCTTCAATTACAGCTTTAACACCGTCGTTGTATATAACTTTCAGTGCTTCATAATCAACAGGGTAATCTCCCGTTATTCCTTCCGGTGATATTTTCAGGCTTACGAAAACCTGTGCCACATATACAGGATCGAGCCTCCAGGGTGAATGCCCGGCATCGACGCTTTTTTGCTCGTTTTGTTCTGTTTCTATATCCACAGGCACCTTAATCTCAGGTTCAAACCCGGTGGTTTCGTTTTCTTCCGGAAGGTTTACTGCCTTTCCTGCAAGTTTGGCGGTGAATGAAACAAGTTCATCCAGTGCCGTATTTCCTGCAACCGCATATTCATACCCGTTTTCCTGCCACCTTATTGATTTTATATCAGTCATGCCTGAATACAGTCCTGCGGACAGTACTCCGAAACTTTCAGAAACGGGGGAGAGGATTTCGGCTTTGTTTTCACCGACCATTCCCAAAATTGCGGTATTGGCCGGTATAAATTCGTCTTGTGCCTTGCCCTGAAGGAAAATGATTCTGTAATGGTCATCAGTTGAGACATAATGCAGTTTAATCACTTTGCTCCCGGTGGCAACCGTTATTTTTTCCAGCTCATAGCCTTCGGGAACAGCGGGGATACAGGGGGCAAATCCCGCTATTGTTTCAGCTTCTTCAATGGTATTGACCGTCTGCTCAGGGTTGATTTCAGCCGCAGAATAACCGTCGGGGACCTTGTATTCCATGATGTTGTCAGGTATGGAATCAATGAACTTGATGTCCGTGTACGTTATTCTGTACTGCAGCGCATTATGCATTGCGGTTTGCTTCTGCAGAGGAAGTTTTGTTTCATGGTCCACCCAAATCATGTAGCTTTGTCCGCCTGCAGGCGAAATTTCAAGTACTGTTGCCGGTCTTCCGGCAATCATTTCTTCACCGATAACACTGACTTCCGCAGCGTTCTTAACATAATCCAGCTCATACCCGAGCTCCAGTGTGAACCGGTATGGATCAGGGAAGGACGGAAACACGTATACCATTTCTTCGTCCGGAACGGTCTGCCACTTAATACTGCCGTTGTTAGCCGTTACAGAACCCTCATTGACACCCTGAAGTACCTTTACAAGGTATCGTCCTTTTTTGTCAGCCCATACTTCGCGTTTTGACTGAACGAATTCTTCACCGTTTTCGTTAAGAACGGCTACCTCAAGAATTCCATGATATGCCTTTACCTGTTCGAAAGCCTTTTCCATGGCATATACTATATCAGTGTTTGTCAGCAGGGGAACAAATAAGCTGAGTGCAACTGCCAGAGCAAGCACTGCAGCAATTGCTGCAATCCAGAGTTTTTTTGCTTTTTTTGGTTCTCGCCTGCTTGCGTGCATAATTACATTTGATGCGAGGCGTCCGGGAAAATCCGCATTGGGTAATTCGGGATTTTTCATTGTACGGACAAGCCTTACCGTGCCGGATAGTTTCATAAATTCGGCTGAATCCGGCGGATTCTCATGCTCTGAAGGTTTTTGTTCTGCATTGAGTTTGTCTATATAATCCGAAATCTTTTGTTCAATCATAATAATACCTCCCTGTTCAGTAATGTTTTTCAAGGTATTGTGCAAGATTATGCAAGGCTCGGTACTGGATTACGCGGACAGCCCCATCAGTTTTACCCAGTACAGCCGCAGTGTCGTGAACCGAGTAACCCTGGATAATTCTAAGCTCTATAACGGTGCGCTGTTCGTGAGTCAAACTATCCAGTCCTTTTTTTATCAGTTCTCTGAGGGCAAGAATCTCCGAATCATCTGAAACGGATGATTCTTCGGGATTCAGTAAATCCAGGCAGATGCGCGGACCATGTCTTTTTTTCATCCTCCATCTGTCCTTTATAATGTTCAGTGCGACTTTTTTAAGAAAGGTAACGAACCTGTCAGGGTTAATACAGTTTTTATTCAGATATGAAAGGGTTTTCACAAAAGTCTCCTGGGTGATGTCCTCGGCTTCCTGGCGGTTCTGTACCCTGAAATAGATAAATCTGTATATTTGTTCCCATGTAAGCAGACAGATTTCTTCAACCGCTTTCTGATTTCCTTCCTGTGCCATACGTAATATCTCTTTGTTCAGCATGTTTCAATTAGCTCCTTGCTTTGTTGTGTATGCATACATTTATACAGACGAAAAAAGCCTCCATATGTTACAGTACAGTTATAGAAATCAGCCTGAAGATTTTTGACCGGACGAGAAATGGAATGGGATCATGCTGTCATTTTGCCCGGTCAAAGCAATAACCCGGACTTTGTCGAAAATCAAAAAAACATTGAAAATATAGGGAAAGAAATTAGCAAACCTGGCCAGGATGTTATAAAATCATATGTAGGTTGATCATAATTGATTGAAAATGGGGGTGTATTTGTGATGAATTCGGGTTTTGAAGGCAAAGTGGCAGTTGTCACGGGCGGAGCTTTGGGCATTGGAAGATGCCTTACACAGGAGTTCGCGAAAAAGGGTTCCAAAGTCGCCTTTATCGACAGGAACAGGGAAGCAGGGGAGGAAAACCTCAGAATTATAAGCGAAATGGGCGGTGAGGCTTTTTTCTTCTGCGGGGACATAGCAGAAGAAAAAGTACTGAAAGATTTTGCCGATGAAGTTGTCAGAAGATTTGGAAAAGTTGATTTTCTCATTAACAATGCATGCATAAGCAGAAAAGGGATTCTTGAACCCTGCAGTTATGAAGATTTCAATTATGTTCTCAGGGTCGGTGTTACTGCACCGTATTATCTTACATTGCTGTTCCTTCCTTATTTTACCGACTGTGCTTCGGTTGTCAATATTGCATCCACCAGGGCGTTCATGTCCCAGCGCAATACCGAAAGCTACAGTGCCGCCAAAGGAGGAATCATTGCACTGACCCATGCAATGGCAGTCAGCCTTTCCCACCGTGTACGGGTAAATTCCATATCTCCCGGATGGATAGACACGGGCAAATATCATGACAGTAACTATACTCCGAATCATTCGAAAGCAGACCTGCTGCAGCATCCTTCAGGAAGAATAGGTACACCGATGGATATAGCCCGGGCTGTTTTCTATCTGTGTGATCCTGAAAACAGTTTTGTTAACGGTGAGAATATTACCGTTGACGGCGGAATGACAAAACTGATGATTTATACAGGTGATGAAGGCTGGTCTTTAAACGCTGAGTGAATAGCCTTTTTTGCCGGACGGGTGCCGAAATATTCCTGAAAAACTGTGTTATAATTAACCCGAGGTGAGGATATGACAAAAGACCCGTTGGTGTCACCCGTTCTGAAATGGGCGGGCGGGAAGAGGCAGTTGCTGAAGGCTATCAGGGAACATATCCCCGACCGCTTTAATACATACTATGAGCCTTTTTTGGGCGGCGGCGCGGTTTTATTTGATCTTCAGCCCGAATACGCGGTTGTTAATGATATCAGTGAAGAATTAATAAATGTTTATACAGTTATCCGGGATAACGTTGAAGAGCTGATCCAGGACCTTAAAAACCACAGGAACAGCGAAGACTATTATTATGAAATAAGGGATCTGGACAGGGACAGGGAGAAATACAGCCGGTTAAGCAATATAAAAAAAGCATCAAGGATTATTTACCTTAACAAAACATGCTATAACGGCCTGTTCAGGGTAAACCAGAGGGGAGAGTTCAATACTCCGTTCGGAAGATACAATAACCCGAACATAGTTAATGAACAGGTTCTAAGAGCGGTAAGCAGGTATCTGAACAGGTCGAAAATCATTTTCCGGTGCGGGGATTTTGAAAGCGCGGTTGATGGTATAAGCGAGGGCTGCTTCGTATATTTTGATCCTCCCTATGACCCTGTTTCGGACAGTGCGAATTTTACAGGGTATGATAAAGGCGGCTTCGGGAAAGAGGAACAGGTACGCCTTAAAGAACTGTGTGACTGGTTAAACCGCAGGAATATAAGGTTTTTGCTGTCGAATTCGGCTACCGATTTTATCCTGGACCTGTACAGGGACTATAACATCACGATTGTAAAGGCCAAACGACCTGTAAATTCCAGGGGTGATAAAAGAGGGGAAGTTGATGAAGTATTGATAAAAAATTATTAGCCGGCCAGGAAGCAGGAAAGGTTCTTCTGCTTCCTTTGTTTTTGAACTGATTGGCTGTTGGCTGGATACCATTGACAATTAGTATTCAAACTGGTAATCTGTATATATAATTAACAGTAAACGGAAACCGTTGAACTCCTGGACAGGCAGCTATAAATTATCGGCTCAGAAAAAGCAATTTTTGAACGGTATTACAGGGTGTTCCGCGAAGGAGGTAGGGCGATGAAAAAAGCATTTTCATTGAAGTGTGCAACTGCTTCCTTTATCCTGTCAGTAGTTTTCTTTACCCACGTACATATTGCTTTGGCAAATGATGCAGTCCTGGGTTTTACTCCAGACGGAGTGTATCCCGTTACACAGTCGGATATTTCCATGATGGAGGAAGAAATTAATATTCAGCTGGTTTCTCACGCGAAAGCAAAAGTTACCTGCCGTTTTGTTTTCAGGAACTTTGGCAGTGCCCGGACTGTTTTAATGGGCTTTCCTGCTCAGCTGGATGAAGAAACAAGTGATCTCAGCCCTGAAGAAGTGTTAAGGGTGCGTAATTTCACTGCGCGGGATGAGGACGGCGACCTGGAAGTTACACTTGAAGATACCATTCCTGACCCGCCTGTGAAGAAACGAAACGGTGCGGAAAAGTACAGGAAATGGTACTGTTTCCGTGTAAACTTCGGCAAAGACGAGGAGAAAACGTTATATCATACGTATGAAATATCTTTTCCGTATGATTCACTGGGATTTGTGGATTTGGGATATATCCTGGAAACCGGGGCTTTATGGAAAGGTTCCCTGGGCCATTCGAAGGTGATTTTCGATTTAGGGGATATACCTGGTTATGCAATTGAATCGGTATACCCGAATAACTTTTACAGGCTGGAAGGAAACAGGCTTATATGGGAGAGGTGGGATTTCAAGCCGGCCTATAACCTTTGGGTTACAATGAATGCTTACCATTATACAGAGAATTGGATAAAAGATTGTGAAGCGGCCGGTTTAACCGATGAGATAAAGAGGATCAGGGATAAAATGGAGTTATTCAGTATACCGGCGGAAACAATCAGGGAAAACAGCGAGGTTTATTATGAGAAATACAAGGCTTTGGTGAAATCAGATCCAGTCTGTGCACTGTATATAAAAAGCGCACTGGGGTTTCCGAACGGCAATGAAAAACCTGAAATTACCGAATGTCTAGCTGAACGGGAAGGAGATTCGTGGCATTTTATTATCAGCGGAACGGATCCCGATGCGGATATTGTGTCATGCACTGCGGTAATTGATGGAATTGACTCTTATAAATATAACAACTATGAACGGGATCAGGGGACGGGTTGTTACCCGGAAGACGGACAATTTACCTTCAGAAGATATCTTGAGACCGAAGAAAAAAAGCCTTTCAGTGTTACTTTTATACTGTCGGACGCGTACGGGAACTTTGATACGAAAACCCTGGTACTTCAGGCGGAACCTGCAGAAGAAGCCGCAGATGAAAAAACGCCGCAGGCAACTGCTGCCGAAACACCGGTAAATGAGAGAAATGAGACTGACAAAGATGAAAAAATACTTCCTGTCAATCAGTCGGTTCAGGACGAAAACGGCAATACCATGATTCCAGGTTTGTATGATAATGAAGAAAGTATATTCCGGACAGTGGTTCCATGGCTGGTACTTGCTGTGTTTCTGTGCATTGCAGTAATAGTGTACGTTATGATGGTAAAGAAAAAGCACGGGGAATAAGAAAAGCGCGGAAACAATTCATTCGGTTTTGCCGACAGGGAACCGTGAGAATTGTTTCCGCGCTTCCGGGCACCCCTGCACGGGTTCCCGCTTTATTCCTTATGGCAGACTGAGGAGATGGAACATTCGCTGCAACCGCAGCCACAGCCGCTTCCGGTTCTTTTTCTCTTTTTTATAAGACTGACGCAAATCGCCGCAACTATAGCGGCAAGAACTGCGCCAACCAGTATTGTCCCAAGGTTTTCTGCGATAAAATTCATTGAATGACGCCCCCTTCAGAGTATATTCACACTCCAACTGTTTTAAGAACCTTGATTTTGCTTCTTTTTTCACTGCCGGGGCGCAACAGCATGTACAGGAATACAACCAGTACCAGAACTGCTGCCGCGGAGCCCAATGTAAATGTGCCATGGTTAATGAGGTTTCCGAACTGGTAGATGCATAATGAAATCGCATAGGCAAAAAATGTCTGATATCCTATCGCAAACAATGTCCATTTCGGGTTGTTCATTTCACGCCTGATGGCACCAATGGCCGCGAAACATGGGGCACAAAGCAGGTTGAATATCAGGAATGAGTATGCCGACAGTGTTGTAAAACTGGTGGACAATGTTCCCCATATCTCGGCGCCGTCTTCCGATACTTCGGCGAATCCGTAAAGTATTCCGAGAGTACCGACAACATTTTCCTTTGCGATCAGGCCGGTAAGGGATGCAACCGCAGCCTGCCAGTTACCCCAGCCGAGAGGGGTAAAAATTGGTGCCAGGATTCCACCTATGATTGACAGGAAACCGTCACTCAGATCTTCAACCATTCCGAAACGGCCGTCGACTATTCCGAAGTTGGAACCAAACCATACAATAATGGTGGAAAGCAGAATGACCGTTCCTGCTTTTTTAATAAAAGACCAGCCGCGTTCCCACATGCTGCGCAGGACATTGGTGACGGTGGGGAGATGGTAGGGGGGAAGTTCCATAACGAACGGGGCAGGATCGCCTGAAAAAGGTTTTGTCTTTTTCAGTATAATTCCGGAACAGATAATAGCCGCAATGCCTGCGAAATAAGCACTCGGGGCTACCCACCATTCGCCGCCGAACATTGCCCCGGCAATTAGCGCAATTATCGGAAGTTTTGCTCCGCAGGGGATGAAAGTGGTTGTTATTATCGTCATTTTGCGATCGCGGTCATTTTCAATCGTACGGGACGCCATAATGCCCGGAACACCGCAGCCGCTTCCTATAAGTATCGGAATAAAGGATTTACCTGACAGGCCGAATTTTCTGAATATCCTGTCCATGATAAACGCAATGCGGGCCATATAACCGCAGGCTTCAAGAAAAGCAAGGAATGCGAACAATACAAACATCTGCGGGACGAATCCGAGTACTGCGCCTACACCGGCGACGATACCATCCAGGATCAGGCTTTGCAGCAATTCTGCCGTTCCGATTGAAACCAGGAAGTTTTCAACCGCCTGCGGTATGATTTCACCGAACAGAACATCATTCGTCCAGTCGGTAATCCATGTACCTACAGTAGTTACCGATACATAGTAGACAACAAACATTACGAGTGCAAAAATGGGGAGTGCCAGCCACCTGTTTGTTACTACCATGTCTATCTTGTCGGACGTGGTGAGTTTTCTCTCTGTATTTTTCAGGAAACAGTGTTTAATGATGGAAGAAATATAGACATAGCGCTCGTTTACTATTATGCTTTCGGAATCATCATCGAATACATCTTCACACCGCAGTATTTCGTCTTCAATTCTCTGCTTTGTATTATCATTCAGGTTCAGCTGTTCCATTACTTTCGAGTCGCGTTCGAAAACCTTGACGGCGAACCAGCGAAGCTGGTTTTCAGGAACCTGCCCTTCAATTAGTTCCTGGATTGAACCTATGGCATGTTCGACATTGTCTGAAAACCTGTGTTTCGGCACCATTGTGGTATTTTTCCCCGCAAGGCTGACCGCCTTTTCCGCGGCTTCGAATATACCCTTTCCTTTAAGTGCTGAAACCTGGACGACTGGACAACCCAGTTCTTCTGAAAGCTTGTCTGGATAAATCCTGTCACCGTTTTTCTCCACAATATCCATCATGTTAACGGCAACAACCATCGGAATACCCAGTTCAGCGAGCTGTGTGGTCAGATACAGGTTGCGTTCCAGGTTTGAGCCGTCAACGATATTCAGAATTACGTCGGGCCGTTCATTTATCAGAAAGTTTCTTGCAATTACTTCCTCAAGTGTATATGGAGAAAGGGAGTAGATCCCCGGCAGATCGACAATGGTTACATCCCTGTTGTTTCTCAGTTTTCCTTCCTTCTTTTCAACGGTAACGCCAGGCCAGTTTCCGACAAACTGGTTTGAGCCGGTCATGGCGTTGAAAATGGTGGTCTTACCGCTGTTCGGATTGCCGGCAAGGGCAATTTTGATCGGCATAGTATTATCCTCCTTATTACTATGTATGAATAACCCGTCGTTATTGCTTAAATGCTATTCGACAAGGATTATTTCAGCATCTGCTTTCCTTATGGACAGTTCATATCCACGCACCGTAACCTCCACGGGATCACCGAGAGGGGCCACTTTTCGTATGTAAATCTGCGTTCCTTTTGTGATACCCATGTCCATTATTCTTCGTTTTGTTGCGCCTTCACCGGTTATTTTGACAACGGTGACCGTTTGCCCGCATTTGGCTTCTCTGAGTGTTTGCATAAAGATAATGCTCCTTTCAGATTTAACAGTCAGGACTATACAATTATTTTGCTTGCCATCTCGCGGCTTATGGCAATTCTTGAATCCTTGACGTTAACAATTAAATTACCGCTTAATTCGCTTATAACGGTAACATCACCGCCGACAACAAATCCCAGGTGTTCGAGGAATTTTCTTACCTCATCCCTGCCGCCTATTTTTTTTATGTGATTTATTTCTCCTGTTTTTGCCATTGTTAAAGGCATCATAACTGTATCCCCCGTTTTTAGCCTGTATTTTGTAAATTGGTCATAACTGATAGCCTGCTGTCATGAAAAAGTTAGAACATTCTAACAATTATAAAGTTAGCATTATCTAACTTTGTTGTCAATATGAATTTCAAAAATTTATTATTTATATTGACAATAAATAAACAATGTGATATCACTTCTGTTAGAGGTGTCTAACTTAGAAATATCTAACTTAGAAGCATCTAACTTTTTCCTGATATGAACAGTTCTGCGTGGGCGGGGGGATTAAGGTGAAAGAAGGAAAAAAGGAGATTTCTCCTGATACGGAAAACAGCATTTATTATGCAAGGGACAACTCCCAGTATGTCATAACCAGTGCGCCTGACATGGGAGTTTTAAAGGGTCTTGGAATTATTAAGGACGCAAGAGTTCATAAGGTTTTTACCTTTAAAATGGGCGGCCCTGTACTGCTCAGGGTTGGTTCACGGGAAATTGCCATTGGTAAAGATATAGCCGAAAAAATTATGGTGGGGGGCAAATAGTTGTGGCAGGCTGTCATGAAACAGACGAGGAAGCAAAAAACTTTGAAAAGCAGGATATTATTCTGCTGATGGGCAATCCGAACGTAGGCAAAAGCGTATTTTTTTCAGATATGACCGGTATTCATGTTGTAAGTTCGAATTATGCCGGAACAACCGTTTCCTACACTGAGGGAACAATCAAACTGGGCGATAAGAACTATACTTTGATAGACGTTCCCGGAACTTATTCCCTTGAAGCCACATCTGATGCAGAGGCGGTTGCGATAAATTTTCTGAAATGTAACCCTGTTGCGGTCATATGTGTACTTGATTCCACGAATCTTGAAAGAAACGTTAAGTTTGCGCTTGAGCTGAAAAAATACAATATTCCAATCGTATATGCATTAAACATGATTGATGTCGCAAAACGGCACGGTTATGAGATTAATACCGGACTTCTTGCAGAAGAGCTTGGAGCTCCCGTAATTTCCACCGTAGCCGTAAAAGGCGAAGGCCTTGATGAACTGAAGGAAGCATTGAGAAGGGTAATCAGCAGGTCAGAAAGAATATCCGAAGGCAATGCTTCATATTCAGCATCCTGTGAAAACGAAAAGGCTGTCTGGAACAAAGCCAGGGAGATTGCTGCCAGGGTCTGTAAACAGGTAAACAGCGAACTTGGTTTTCTGGATAAGCTAGGAAGCAGTATGCTGAAACCGTGGCCGGGTATTCCTATCGCTTTGCTGGTTATTCTTATGTCAATATTTGTTATTGTAGGCGGCGGTAAAATATTGCAGGACGGCATATTGCTGCCGCTGGTGAATGAAACGGTGGTTCCGTTTTTCAGAAATTTATTGTCCATGGTAATACCCGAAGGGATTTTTCTGAACGTTCTTACCGGAGAGTATGGCATATTCGTCATCGGATTTGAATGGATTTTTACGCTTATTTTGCCGTATGTATTCCTTTTTTATGTTGTATTTTCTTTCCTTGAGGATTCAGGTATCCTTCCCAGGTTAAGCGTCCTTTTTGACAGTATAATGCGCAGGCTGGGCGTCCAGGGCGGCAGTATGATTACCATTCTGATGGGATATGGCTGTGCCGTACCCGCTATTATTGGTTCGAGAACAGCCACTACAAGGAAGGAAAGGCTGATTATATCCGCCGTTATTTGTTTTGCAGTGCCCTGCATTTCACAGACAGGAGCACTTATAAGTCTGTTTGCGAACTTTTCGCCGCTGCTTCTGGTATTGATGTTTCTTTTGTCATTTGCAATTATGATGACGGTATCGGGTATACTGGGACGCATAATAAAAGGAAAAGTTGATCCGCTTGTTATCGAGATTCCCAATCTGCTGATTCCCAATGGCAAAGCATATGTGAAAAAACTGATGCTTCGCATGAGGCATTTCCTGATGGACGCCGAAGTACCGATGCTTCTGTCAATCCTGATTGCAGCAGTATTAAAGGAAACCGGACTTCTGAATTATATTGCGGTTTATCTTGAACCTGTAGTCAGCGGATGGCTTGGATTGCCGAAGGAAGCTGTTATTGCGCTGATACTTGGGATTATCAGAAGGGAAATGGCAGTGGCTCCGCTTCTGGAAATTGAAGGATTGACGGCATTGCAGGCATTCGTCGGGGGAACTGTGGCTCTTTTGTATTTGCCGTGCCTGTCGGTATTCGGGATTCTGACAAGGGAATTTAACGCAAAAGTGGCACTTGCCATAGCTGGTTCTACGGTTATAAATGCCTTACTTGTGGCAGGGCTGATTAACCAGGTTGCCCGTTTGTTTATGTAACCGGAATCATGGGGATCAGGTTTGGATTAATAAAGAATACACACAATAATGACAGGAGCCGGGGCATTTCAGTTTATCAGGTCTGCTCCGGCTCTTTATTATATTCTTCCATGAATTTTTTCATCGCATTTATCGAATCGTTGCTTATTACATGTTCTATATGGCACGCATCCCTGTCGGCAATTTCCTTATCCACTTTCAGAACGTCAATAAAAAACTTCTGAATTATCCGGTGCTTCTGGGAAGTCAGCCTGGCTTTTTCAAGCCCGGCAGGGGTTAAAAATACTTCCTTGTATTTTTCGTTTATAACCAGCCCCTTTTCAGCAAGCGTTGCCATTGCGCTGTTTACGCTTGCCTTTGAAACGCCAAGCCGCTCTGAGATGTCCGAAATTCTGACACCTGAGTTTTCGCTGGAAAGCTCATATATTGCTTCCAGGTAATTTTCCATAGTAAAGGTAAGTTTTGACGACATAGAACACCCCTGACATAAAAAACAAAAGCTAATTCATTATTTTTGCAGCTGCTATACTTTATATTATACACAATATGTAAAAAAAATAAAGCGAGAGGGAAAAAAATTACATTTATTCATTGCTGTCCCGGAGTATATTTAATTTTCAAACTGTACAAAAGACTTGATAAAAAATGTATTTTTTAGTATAATATTAATTGTTAAAACATTAACAATAATTAACATAAAATTGCCCTGTCTGAATAACGGGAATAATTGCAGCACAGAGGTTGCGTTGAGGTAAATTGCAGAGACATTCCTAAATATAAAAAATGCGCTAATTGTTCAATATTACAGCACTTGCAGTAAAGCCAAATTGGATTTACCGGTTTGGCTTACAGTATATCCCCCCCAGTACCCTGCCTGTTGATTACAGGCAGGGATTATTAAGGTTCAGCAGAAACTGCTGGTGAACAGATCAGCGTAGAAACCGCCATTTCTGAGCAGTTCTTCATGTGTTCCGGTTTCAACTATTCTGCCGTTTTTCATTACGAGTATTTTGTCGGCGTCCAGGATGGTTGAAAGACGATGGGCGACGATAAAGCTTGTTCTTCCCTGCATAAGTCTGTCAAAGGCTTTATTTATACGCATTTCGGTATTTACGTCAATTGATGATGTTGCCTCATCAAGGATAAGCATCGGCGGCAGTGCGAGCATTACCCGCGTGATGCACAGAAGCTGTTTCTGACCCTCGGAAAGGGAACCGCCGTCTTCGCCTATAACTGTATCGAGACCGTCCGGCAGCCGCTTTATAAACGAATACGAATGGGCCTGTTTTGCCGCGGCAATTATTTCTTCATCGGTGGCATCAGGCCTGCCGAATGCAATATTTTCCCGTACCGTACCGGGTTTAAGCCATGTATCCTGCAGTACCATTCCGAAAGAGGAACGGAGTGAGTGTTTTGTAATATCTCTTATATCCGTACCGTCGACAGAAATACTACCGCTGTCTACATCATAAAAACGCATAAGAAGATTTATAAGAGTTGTCTTGCCGCAGCCGGTGGGACCGACAATCGCAATTTTCTGCCCCTTTTTTACGCTTACATTCAAATCCTTTATAAACTCCCTGGTTTTGTCATAGGAAAAACTTACAGAGTCAATTTCTATATTGCCTTCGGGATTTTCAAGGATTTTTGCATTGGGGGAATCGGGTATTTCAGACGGCTGTCCGAGGATGTCAAATATCCTTGCCGCACAGGCAAGGGCGTTCTGAAACTCGGCAATTACCCCCGAAATCTCGTTAAAGGGTTTCGTATACTGGTTCGCATAGCTCAGCACGCTTGTGAGCATACCGACGGTCAGCACCGTATCGGGGGAAATGACGTCCATAGCGCCGACGAAGGCTACTGCGGCATAAACTATTGCATTCACAAACCGGGTGGCGGGATTTGTAAGCGAGGAATAAAATATTGCCTTAAGTGAAACTCTTTCAAGTTTTCTGTTTATCTCACCGAACCTGTTAAGTTCCGCCTTTTCCCTGTTAAAAGCCTTTACGGTTTTGAGATTCCCTGTGACCTCGTTGATTATCCCTGTCAGTTCAGCCCGTATTTGCGACTGCTCGCTGAAAAATTTATACGTATGCCCTGCGATAAACCTTGCGGCAAACATTGAAAGAGGAGTCAGAAATACAACTACAAGGGCAATCTTCCAGTTAATCCTGAGCATAAAAACAAGGGTACCGATTATTGTCAGTACACCTGAAAAAAGCTGTGTAAATCCCATCAGAAGACCGTCCGAAAACTGTTCAACATCCGAAACCATACGGCTTACAGTTTCGCCTGCGGGATGGCTGTCCAGGTATTCGAGGGGAAGCACGCTGATTCTCCTGTAAATGTTATTCCTGATATCTTTCGCAGTATTGAACGCAATTCGGTTGTTTATCATATTCGAGACAAGCAGGGCACCGGCGCAGATTAAAGACAGGACGGCTGCCCTGGCAAGGCCGTGCCTGATACCCGGGAAATCCACCAGACCCCTGCCGGCAATAAGGTCAATAATGTTGCCGAAAAGCAGGGGAATATAAAGTGTCAGCATAACATTTACCAACGTCAGCAATAAAGACAGCAAAATCAATAATTTATATTCGGATACATAGCCAACAACCTTTTTGACGGTACCTTTCGGCGCTTTTTCAGCCGACATTGCCGATCCTCCCCCTTGTCTGCGTATTATATATTTCCCTGTACGTATCGCATGCAGCAAGCAGTTCATCACTTGTGCCAATCCCGGCAACCCTGCCGTCGTCCAGTACAACTATCCTGTCGCAGTCAATAACCGACGAAATTCGCTGGGACACAATAAATACTGTCGGGTGATACGGCAGTTTTGAAAGGGCTTTCCTTAAATTTCTGTCTGTAACCATGTCCAGAGCGGAAGAAGAATCATCAAGAATCAGCACCGGAGCTTTCTTCACCAGCGCCCTTGCTATTGTAAGCCTTTGTTTCTGCCCTCCCGAAAGGTTTTTTCCGCCCTCGGAAACAACTTCATCAAGGCCGTCCTTTTTTGAAGCAACTATATCAAGCCCCTGGGCAATTTCAAGGGCTTCATACAGTTCCTCGTCAGAGGCGTCACTGTTTCCCCAAAGCAGGTTATCCCTTATGGTTCCGTTGAAAATAACTGCTTTCTGCGGCACAACCGCGATTAACCTGTTGAGCATTTCAGCAGAATAATCTTTTACATTTTTTCCGAAAAGAATCACTTCACCCGAGTCAGAATCATAAAAACGCGGAATGAGATTGACGAGCGCGGTTTTACCCGAGCCTGTCGCACCGATAATTCCTATACGTTCGCCTTTTTTGACACTGAAATTGATATTCGATACTGCCGGGGCAGCCGATGACGGATAGGTGAAGGTTACATTATTGAAACAGACCGCTGTTTCTGCCTCGAAATCGGGTTCTGCTCCTTTTTCAGGATACGTTACCGAGGGTTTTGTGCTGAAAACCGCCTCGATTCGTTTTGCTGATGCCACGGCCCTGGATATACTTATTATAAGATTGGCGAGTTTTACCAGTTCGACCAGTATCTGCGACATGTAGTTATACAATGCAACAACCGAGCCTTTTGTAATAATGCCGCTGTCAACACGTAACGCGCCGATATGAATCAGAACAATAATCGCAATATTAACCATGACATATGTCAGCGGATTCAGTAATGCTGATATGCGGCCGGCTTTACGGGAGGCGATATTGAGTTCCGAGTTTGTTTTTTCGAATTCCCCGATCATTTCCCGTTCCCTGCCAAAAGCCCGTATTACCCTCACACCGCTAAGTGCACTGCGTGCGGACATAAGTACTTTGTCAAGGCGCTTCTGTGCAAGTTTGTACAGCGGCATCGAAGCCAGCAGAATAGCAAAAACCGCAAGCGAAAGTGCGGGTATCGTGACAGCGAATGTTACCGCTGATACACTGTCAACGGTAAAGGCCATGATCATAGCTCCGAAAACAACAAACGGGGAACGCAGCAAAAGCCTTAACGTAAGGTTAATGCCGTTCTGGACCTGGTTTACATCGCTTGTCAAACGGGTAATAAGCCCGGAAGTACCGAGCCTGTCGATGTCAGGGTATGACAGTGATCCAATATGCTCAAAAAGGGTATGCCTGAGACGGGTAGAGGCGCCTACGGCAGCTTTTGCGGAAAAATACTGTGCCGTTATCGAGAACATAAACCCTACCAGGGCCAATAAAAAAAGTATCACACACATTTTCAGGATATACGATGTATCCGATGCGGCAATACCCGTGTCTATTATTTTTTTGACAATTACAGGCACAAAAAGTTCAAGCAGTGCTTCGAGCATTTTGAAAAGAGGAGCCAGGACTGCCTCTTTTCTGTATCCGTTAATAAAGGTTAATAACTTTTTCACGGTCCCTCCGTAATGCAATTGCTGACTAATATAATATCATATGTACAAACGGGTAGCAAACCGGAAAGGTTAAAGATTTCCGTGATTTTGGCATATTTATTGCAAGATTATGGCAATAAGCATGAATTTGTAATTGGACGGTGTTATAATAAATATAACAGGATGTGGTATAATCTGCAAAGTGTTTCAGGGAGATGATTGATATGAAAAAGATTAAAATTCTGGCTATTGCAGGTTCACTGCGAAAAGGATCGCTAAACCGCCAGCTGGCCCTGGCTGCAAAGGAAATCATAGGGGACAGGGCCGATTTTGAAATCCTCGAATACGGAGATGTACCTTTATTGAATGAGGACATTGAATTTCCCGCACCCGATGCTGTAAGGCGTGTTCGTGAAGCAGTGAAGTCTGCGGACGGAATATGGTTTTTCACTCCCGAGTATAACCACTTTTTTTCAGGAGTACTGAAAAACCTGATAGACTGGCTGTCCCGTCCTGCCGACGACACGGGAGAAAATGTACTCAACGGCAAACCTGCCGCGGTAAGCGGCGCATCCCTCGGCATGTCGGGTACCGGCATAGCACAGGACCATCTTGTAACGCTTATAAGTTTTCTTAACATGGACGTTATGAATGTACCCAGAACGGCAATCCCTTATGCCATGCAGTACATGGACAGTGACGGGAAACTGAGGCTGTCGGACGAAAGTTATTCTTTTCTGAAAAGCCAGGCTGATGCATTTATTGATTTTGTAAAGAGTCATATAAATGTCAGCTGAGTTCAGCCGTTACAGATAAGCTGTGATTTTACGAATATAAACCTGCCGGGCAGACCCCTTTTGCAGAAACAAGGGGTGCTGCCCTTTTTTGCATTGAAAAGACTGTTTGCAATATGAGTTAAATATATATTATAATCTACATCTATGGGCTGAAATACTACAAAAATACTGAAAACCGAAAGGAACTGAAGAAAATTACAGGTATGAAGGATCTGATAAAGAAAAACCGTTTATTACATACTCTCCTGGAACTTAAGGGCAATCCGCGCGCCTGCATATATACCGAACCCATGTGGGGGCTGTCCCTGAATCTTTGTATTCCTTATGCAAGTGTTTACATGCTTGCTATGGGTTTGAATGACATTCAGGTAGGCATGGTCACCTCGATTTATATGTTCTCCCAGATGGTATTTGCATTTTTGTCAGGCGCCATTATTGACAAATTGGGGCGCAGGAAAAGTACTGCCGTTTTTGATTTCCTGGCATGGAGCATACCATGCCTTATATGGGCGTCCAGCAAAGGGTTCTGGTTTTTTGCCATAGCCGCGCTGTTTAACGGCATGATGAAAATACCCACGGTATCCTGGGACTGCCTGCTGGTGGAGGATGCGCCCAAGGACAAAATAACGCATATTTATTCCTGGGTTTTAATTTGCGGCAACCTTTCTGCGCTGTTTGCTCCGATATCCTCGGCCCTTGTAGCAAGACTTACTCTTGTCCCTGCGATAAGAATCCTTTATATAAACGCTTTTGTTATAATGACTGCAAAGATCCTGATTTTATATAAATTTTCATCTGAAACCGGTGTCGGAAGAATCAGGAGGCAGGAAACAAAAAATATATCCTGGTACAGGGTGCTGGGCGGTTATAAAAAAGCAGTACACAGGATACATAACTCCCGGGGTACGAAATTTGCCATAGTTATAAGCATTCTTGTTGAAATTACAGCGATGATAGGAACTACTTTCTGGCAGATTATTGCGTCCAGGAGGATTGGAGTTCCCGATACGCTGCTGCCCGTTTTTCCGATGGCAAAAAGTATAATGTCTATTGTTCTGTTTTTCACGGTAATATCCAGAATTGATCAGAAAAAGCTGAAATGGCCGCTGTACGGCGGATTTGCCAGCGCAATTGCCGGATGCCTGCTGCTTATTTCGGTTAAAAACACCGGTGCCTGGGGATATTTTATCTTATCCGTATCATTGTTTTTTGAAGCTCTTGGAATGGCAGTACTGAGCACATTAAGGGAATCTCTTGCGGCCATATATGCGGATCCTGAGGAACGTTCGGTTGTTCTTGCAATTCTGCAGACAATTGTAATGCTGGTCAGCATACCTTTCGGGTATATAGGAGGATTACTAAGTGATATTTCAAAAATGTTGCCTTTTGTGCTGTGTATTGTATTACTGCTGCTGGGCATTCTGGCAACGGCCGTATTTTTCAGAAGCAGGCAGGAAGAGCCATTCCCGGGTAACATCTCAGTTACCGAGGATGTTACGGCGTAATACACTCGCTCCAGATAACCTGAACATCCGCTTCTGAATAGGGTTCCTTCAGCGGACCTGCTTCGGGCTTTGCCGGAAAGCTGTTATGCAATGCCGGAAGCAGGCCGTTTTGTCTGTACGAAATCACCCGGTATAAAGAAATTCCGGTATAGCACAATATTCCCTGTATGTATATTGCCTTTTCCAGTTGCCATATGAAGAAAATTACCATATAATGTATATATAGAGTTTTATTTAGCAAGGAATCATAAATCAGTTAAGTTTTGTCATAAAACATGTCTTGACTGCGTAATTCATCCTCGGCAGCTTATCGTTCGCGTTCACAGGAGTAAATTTTGTACTCCCTTGTAAACTCCGGAGAAAAAAGACAGGGAAATACGGGTGCATCATTATAATATCTATGGAGGGATTCAATTTATAGAAAATAAAAGAAAGGAGGGTTCAGGTTATGTTAAACAGTGCTTTCACTGTTTCCCTTCCCAGGAACCCGTCAATTAATCTTAAGGTAGTACCGGGCCATTTCACTACGAATCACTTTCATACCAATAATTATCTTGATTTGGACAATCTGAAAACCAATGTCACAATGGCCAAAAGCGTTGCAGCTGAACTGGCTGCCGCATACCTGTACGATACCCCGGTGGATACCGTTGTATGCATGGAAGGAACCGAAGTAATCGGGGCATATCTGGCAGAAGAACTTATGAAAAAAGGAATGTCTTTTATTAACAGCGGCAGGGATATATATGTGGTAACCCCAATCAGCAATGTTCACAGAAAGCTGATATTTCAGAGCAACACACAGGAACTGATTGTAAATTGCAATGTTATTTTGCTGGTATCTTCGGTGTCAAGCGGAATCACCCTGTCCGGCGCACTTGACTGTCTTGCATATTATGGGGCAAAAATAGCAGGCATATCTGCGTTGTTCAATAACGTCAATGCCAGTCACGAAAGGCTTGATCATGAAATAAACGCTTTATTCACCAACGAGAACATTCCTGATTATCAGATTTTCAGTCCCGCTGACTGTCCAATGTGTAAAGCGGGTTATAAACTGGATGCCATTATTGTTCATGACGGTTATATAAAAATCTGACAGTCCGTTAGGCAGCAGGCGTATGCTGTCCGGCTCGATTTTGTACTTCCCCTGTATGGCAAGGCATACGGGGGATTTTTTATCAGAAAAACAGTATATAAAATACAAAAGCAATTTTTATCAACTGTCAGACAAAGATTTCTGGTATTCTGATATCAGGTGGTTTTGAGATGGAATATAAGGAGCATATTCAAAAAGCAATTGATTTTATTGAGGAAAACCTGAAATATGATATTAGTCTGTCTGATTGTGCCAGGGCGGCAGGTTATTCCCTCTATCATTTCGTACGTATTTTCAGGGAAGCGACCGGGCTGACGCCTGCGGATTATATCAGAAAACGCAGGCTGACTGAAATAATAAAAAATTTGGCAGACTCGAAAAATATATCGGATATTGCTTTTGAATACGGTTTTAATTCAAAAGAGAATTTTATCAGGGCATTCAAGGCTGAGCATCATATTCTTCCCGGTGAATACAGGGCAGTAAAAAGCAGCCTGAAACTGTATGAAAAACTGACACTGGATGTTAAACCGTTTCATGTATGCCCTGAGATTGTTGAGCTGGATTCTTTTTCCCTGACAGTTTACAGGAGTGATGAAAATTATCCCCTTCATTTCTGGAACAAGTATAACTGCAGGAAACTGTCCAGAAAACTTACAGGAGGAAATGTATGCGAAGATTACGGCGTATCGGTGTTCGACGGGAAATTGACCTACTATATAGGAGTCCGCACTGAAGAAGCAAAAGGTGATCTCAGCGGTACAGTAAATCTTGTTATTCCCGGGGGAACATATGCCGTGTTTACAACTCCGAAATCCAATACATATGATTTTATCAATACAATTCACAGAACCTGGCAGTTCATTCTGAATGAGTGGCTTCCCGGAAGCGCTTATAAACACAGGGGTACTCCTGATTTTGAAGTCTACAACGAAGAGAGCAGGAGTTTCCAGGAAAAAATATATATTCCCGTAATTAAGGAGGAGTGATTGTTATGAAAAAACTGAACATCGACTGGGGCGGCATAGAGGACAAAACCGGTTTTCTGTTCTCGTTTGCAAAATCATTGTCGGCTGCCGTAAAAAACAGCCCGTATTCAGATTTGTGCGAAGATATTATAGCCACGAGCGGGTTTGCTTTCAGGATGTGGGTTGATCCCGACGTATTATGCCCCAGTGCCACAAGCATATGGGATTTTGAGTCCCAGAAAAAATGGGTTGAAAACGGCGGGCTGATATGCGATTATGTGGGAAGGTACTGGGAACAGGACGACATTGAAGAGGAACGCAGAAGAAAAGCAACGGAAATAATAAAGGAGTCAATAGACAGGGGAATACCTGCTGTTTCCTGGGATATAGGTGTTCCGGAATGGGGGCTTATAATCGGTTATAATGATGAAGAAAGCTCTTTTGAAGCCCTTTCAATTATGGGCGAGTACCTGAAAATGCCGTATGAGATCCTGGGAAAAAGGGAAATACCGATTTTATCCGTATTAACAGTGACAGGCAGACAGGACAAATCCCGGGAGGACATATACCATGATACATTGAAAACTGCAATTTCCCATCTCAGGGGAAAAGAATGGTGCGATAACAACAAGTCAGGGCTTGAAGCCTACCCTGCATTGATGGCTTTCTTTGACGGCAAATATTCCCAGGATTTGTCATGGAACATGGAATATTACCTGGGTACATACGGAGCACTGAAATACTATGCTTACAGGTATTTTGAAAAGGTTGGTTCAAACGATTTGGCCGCCTTGTACAAAAAGGTTTATAGCAACTGGATTGAAGCTTTTGGCATAAAAAGGAATGAAGACATAAACGACATGAAGGTTAGGGAACGGATTAACGCCCTGCTGAAAGATTCGTATGAATGCGAAATCGGGGCGGCTGAATTAATGGAAAGGGAAACAGGTGCGTAGTCACCTGCCCGGATAAAAGCAGGAAACTGAAGTATTGACACTTTTTGTTTTGTTATATAATATATTCTAAAATAAAAGCAAATATCGGCAAAATGGCGATGACAAGGAGTAGTATATACTTTCCCGAAGCATAGAGAGAAGATGGTTGGTGCAAATCTTCGTGACGGAAGTATAGAAGTAGCCTTTGAGCCGTGAACCGAAAGGGTATATTCCAAAAGGAGACATTCCCCAAGTAGGCTTCAACGGAAACTCCCACCGTTATAAGGGAGACAATATCGGATAATTCATTGAGTTATCCCGTATTGGCAGAGTGCAGACAGTCAGTATCTGTCTGAATTTAGGTGGTACCGCGGATTAATCAGTTCGCCCTAAGCAAAAGCTTACGGCGAACTTTTTGTTTATCAAAGATTTTGAAGGAGGTATCAGGATGCAGAAAAAATATGATTTCAGGCAGGTTGAAAAAGAAATGCAGAAATTCTGGCACGAAAACGGTATTTATAAGTTTGATCCCGAAAGCAGGGATGAAATCTACTCTATAGACACACCCCCGCCGACGGTCAGCGGCAGCCTTCACATCGGACACATATTTTCATATACCCAGGCTGAAATGATTGCACGGTTCAGACGCATGCAGGGATACAATGTTTTCTATCCCTTTGGCTTTGACGATAACGGCCTGCCGACCGAAAGACTTGTTGAAAAGGAAGAGGGAATTACTGCAAGGAATATTAGCAGGAGCGAATTTGTTCAGAAATGCCTTGAGACTGTAAAAAAATATGAAAATGGATTCAGGGAATTATGGCAGTCCCTGGGCTTTTCCTGTGACTGGTCGCTTCAGTATGAAACCATAAGTCCCAGGGTTCAGCGCATATCCCAAAAATCCTTTGTAAGGCTCTGTAAGGACGGAAAGGCATATATGAAGGAGTCACCTGTACTGTGGTGTACTGAATGCCGGACATCCATTGCCCAGGCTGAACTGGATACTGCAGAGAAGGAAACTTTATTTAATTACGTAAAGTTTAAAACCGACAATGAAAGTTTAATCGTGGCCACGACAAGACCCGAACTGCTTTATGGCTGTGTATGTCTTTTTGTTAACCCGGAGGATGCAAGATACAGGCACTTAATCGGCAAAAAGGCAACTGTTCCACTGTATGATTATGAAATCCCGATACTGGCAGATGAAAAAGCTGCCATGGACAAGGGAACAGGGATTGTTATGTGCGCAACTTTCGGGGACAGCACCGATGCGGAATGGTATTTGTATCACAGGCTGCCATACAGGAAAGTAATTCTGCCCGACGGTACAATAGAGAAAAACATCCCGTATATAGGCGGTATGGATGTTTTAGCGGCAAGGAGACGGATTATTGAACTTCTGGCTGAAAACGGTTTTCTGGACAAATCAGTGAAAATAACCCATACAGTTGCCGTTCATGAACGCTGCGGAAAAGAAATCGAGATTATTCTTTCAAAACAGTGGTACATCGATATTCTTTCAAACAGGAAATTATTCTTTAACGCAGCAGACAGGATAAACTGGTATCCGGCACATATGAAAAACAGGTTAATTGCATGGATTGAAAATCTTAGATGGGACTGGTGCATATCAAGGCAGCGCTATTTTGGGGTTCCTATCCCGGTCTGGTATTGCAAGGATTGCGGGAATATAATGGTCGCAGACGAGAATATGCTGCCGGTAAATCCTGTCGAGACCGATCCCGGGAAACCATGTTCATGCGGATGCAATGAGTTCCTGCCTGAAAGTGCTGTATTTGATACATGGGCAACATCGGCACTGACTCCTGAAATCAATGCTGGATGGGGTGAAAGCAATGATTTTTCGGAAAAACTGCTGCCGATGAGCATGCGGACTCAGGCACACGAAATTATAAGAACATGGGCGTTTTATACGATAGTAAAAAGCCTATACCATACCGGTGAAATCCCGTGGAAGGATATTATGATCTGCGGATTTGTTCTTGCGAAAAAGGGTGAAAAAATCAGCAAGTCGAAATCCAATTCGCAGCAATCGCCGAAAGAACTCATTGAAAACTACTCTGCCGATGTCATAAGATACTGGGCGGCCAATACCAAACTGGGGACGGATACATTTTTCTCTGTTGACGATCTGGATACGGGTACGCGATTTATAACAAAACTTTGGAATGCATCCAGGTTTGCACTGTCCCATTTGCAGGATATTGACATGAATGAGGACATTAAGTTGATGCCCGCTGACAGGTGGATAATCGAACGCTGCAGGCAAACTGTCGCCGATGCCGCAGAATGTCTTGAAAAATATGAAACAGGTGCAGCACGGCATATAATTGATGAATTTTTCTGGAAAGATTTCTGCGACTATTACCTGGAAATTGTAAAAGAACGCCTGTATCAGCCTGAAAAACACGGATACAGTGAGCGTCGATCCGCCCAGCATGCACTGTATTATTGCATGCTTAATCTGCTGAAACTGTATGCCATATATGTTCCGCACATAACCGAATACATTTATCAGAGTTTTTTCAGGCAGTACGAGAAAAGCATTTCTCTTCATAAACTGCGCTGGGAAAGGGTAAAAACAGTTGACAATGATATTGTGCTTTTCGGGGAAAAACTAAAGGAAGCAATTTATAACGCAAGAAGGTACAAGACAGAAAATGCCCTGTCTATGAAGGCGGAGATGGAGAAGATTGTTATAGATACCGAGGAGAGGTTTGCTGATCTGTTCAGACTTACAGTCAATGATATAAAAGCATGCTGCCATGCAAAAACAGTGGAAATAAATCTAATTTGACAAAGGAGACTGAAAACGGATGAAAACAGAGCAGGGGAGAATAAGCCGCGGTTGTACAAACTTAACCTGGTAATTTATCGCTTTATTTTAAGGCGGCTTATATTTCCTCCCCTTGAGCCGATATACAATGAATCGTCAAGCAGCACAATGCTGCAGAAACTGTTCATGTCACCGCCCAGTATATAGTCATCTATGGAATAATCCCCCACATGGAACATTCTTTTCCCTGTATCAGGGTCAAGTATATGGATTACGCCGTCTTCGGCCGTTACTAACATGTCTTCCAGCATAAGCGGTTGCACCAGAAAACTGTCCATATAAGGATTTTTATCAATATTTGTCAGTAACGGCGTACTCCATTTCACGTTCCCTGTTAAAAGGTCTACGCTCTTTATTTCAGAAGCATTAACATAATAAAGGGTATTATTATATATCAATACTCTGTAAATATCTTCATTTTTCGTCCAGACCACTTTACTCCCGGTAACCGAATAGAGAGAGAATTTTATTGGCGTAATAAAGGATTTGTCTTCACTGTTATATTCAAGCAAAACAATATATTCATAGTTTAACGGCATCAGCCGCATAACCCTGCCTTCTTTTGAAACGGAATGGAGCACCTGGCCTGATTTCAAATCCACAAGTTTAAACTCATCCTCAAATGCAAACCATTTCTTTGTCCGCATGTTAATGCCGTGAAAATCTTCCGGCGTTTTCATAACTCCGTAATCCGGGTAAAAGCCCATCGATTGCTTTCTGTCCTGAACAGACCATAATGTATTTCCGTAAATCCAGTCGAAAGCCTCGAGACGATCGGGCTGTCTGACTATAATTCCTGTAATATTCCCGGAACAGTCAACCAGGTATGTTCCCTTTTCGAAATTCTTCATCCACAGCAGTACGCCGGAATCTTTTTCAAAGACTAACAAATATGAATCGTCCCTTCCTGAAAGCAAAACCGCTGCGGCTTTTCCTAAAGAGAGATATACAGGTGTGTATGTTTTATATTCCGTTAATTCATAGTCGAACTGAATTTCCCCGGTATTGATATCCCTGCGTGTAAACTTTGGTATAGATTCATCGTGTGTTTTTACAACTGTGAATATATGCCCGGATTCACTCCACGCGTAAACAATGCCCAGGTATCCGCCGTAAACCTCCCAGATTTTCTCTCCCGTATCTGAATCAATGCCATACAGGTATTCATGTTCATGGTACCCGCTGATACCCCCGTCGTGGCCGTAAACCAGAATGATATTGCCTGCTTTTCCGACAATGTAGTTATGCCTCATTTCACTGTGAAAAGTCCACTGCAGTTCATACAGATCGTTCCAGTTTACCGAATCAGCGTCGTGTTTTTCCGGCGGTAAATCCGGGTTGTTGACAGGTGCATCGGTAGGAACGGCAGCGGGCCAGGAAACCGTACTTTCATCCTTTTCCTTACTGACAATGCTTCCTGTACAGGCAGCAAGAACCAGCACGGCGGTTGAACAGATAAGAACTGCACATGAAAGTCGTTTCAGTTTCATTGTATCCCTCCTTGTTTTTTATCTTTGGTTTAAAGATAGCATAAATGTAAAAATAGGTAAACTGTCAGCAGAACTACAACCTGTTTGAAATGAATTTTACCAGAATATCGTTGAATTCATCCTTCTGGTCATAAAAGACTCCATGCCCCGAAAATTCAAACGGTACAAGGAGCGAATTCCTGATCATCCTGTGCTGCACTTCTGCAAGTTCAAAAGGAACTATTTTGTCATGAATGCCGTGGGCTATAAGTGTCGGTACATGTATCGCTTCCATATCGGCGAATAAAACCTCATTAATCCACGTTTTTGCTATGGCCGCGGTTGCCCAGCCTGCTGCCTGGAGACCAAGCCCGAAGAACCAGTCAGAAAAAGGCCGGGATATATGTTTGTAGAAGAAATTTTCCCCGAAATTGCGAAGCATCAGGGGGCGGTCGTTGTATGTGTCATCAATCATCTGCAATACCCTTTCCTTGTCGAGACCGTAAGGAAAATTGGGGCGTTTGATTAGGCTCGGAGCGGCTGCTGCTATGAGAACCAGCCCGGATACTCCATACCCGTGATGTCGGCCCATGTATTTTACAGCTATTGCGCCGCCGGTAGAATGGCCGGCCAGGGTGAAGTCACGCAGACCCAAAGCTTCCACCACGCATCTTACATCATCCGACAGCGTATTATAGTCATAACCGTTCCAGGGTTTGCTTGAGTTCCCGAATCCCCTTGTGTCTATCCCTATGCACCTGAAACCTGCCTGGGGAAGCTTGTCGAACTGGTATTCAAATAAATTCAGGTTTGCGGGCCAGCCGTGCAGAAAAAGAATGGCTTTCCGGCTTTCCGGGTTTAAATCCTCAACATAGATATGTACATCTTTGCTTACATTCACATAATAACCCATAATAATATCCTTTCCGGGAATAATTTCAGAATATAATATTCGCCGGAAAAGGATAATATGTTACGGTATAAATTTGCTGATGTATGTCTGAACAATGTAGAGGAGAATAACGAAGAAGAAGTTTATAATTGTAAATTTAAACAGGTATGATTTTACTCTTTCAGGGTTGTGTTTCCTGTATTCGGTGAATGTAATAAGGCTTGCCAGCGATGCAATGAGCGTTCCACAGCCTCCTATATTGACTGCAGGAAGAAGTGATTGATAGTCGTTTGTAAAATGGGATAACAGTACAGCACTTGGTACATTGCTCATGAACTGGCAGGAAAGAATACCGAAAAGCAGTGTGTTGACAGGAAGCACACCTGAGAAAAAGCTGTTTACTGCAGGTATTCTTGCCATGTTGCCGCTGAAAACAAAAAACGCACAGAATGTACCAAGCAAAGGCCAGTTGACTCCGCTTATCGCCTTTCTGTCGAGTATAAGTAACGTAACGGTAACCAGTATTGTTCCGATAATATGGGGAACAATGCGGAAAACCTGCAAAATGCTGATTATGAACAATACTGAATAAATCCCGGTAAGTTTTTTGTCCAGTATGTACCCTTCGTCCCTTTTTAAAGTTAAAGGTAACGGTTTAACAAACATACACATAATAAAAATTACCGTGATGGATGTTAAAAACGTGGGAAGCATTATTCTCGTAAATTCTGCCGTATCTATGTTGTAATAGGCATACAAAAAAAGATTCTGCGGATTTCCGAAGGGCGTAACCATTCCTCCCAGGTTGGCGGCAACGTTTTGCATTATGAAAGTAAAGGCCATGGCCTTTTTATTGTCTGTGCTGCTTAACACGAAGTAGCCCAGGGGCAGGAAGGTCAGCAGTGCCATATCGTTTGCAAGGAACATTGAACCCACAAAGGTGATAAATACAATCGCAATAATAACGTTCCGCAGATTATGAAGCCTTAATACAATGTTTTTGCTTATAATCTCAAACAGGTGAATATGGGAGAAGGCCTCAACTACCGCCAGTGTGCAGTATAAAGTCGCAAGTGTGGGCCAGTTGAAATATTCCAGGTAGGCTGAGTCCACCGGAACAAAAATACAGGTAATCAGCATGCATATAACTGATATGGCAAGAAGGGGTTGGTTTTTTATCAAACGGACGAATTTCTGAACAACCGCTGTTAATCTTTCTTTCCTATTTTCAGCCAAAACCGGGGCTGTCGCCTTATAGCTGCCGGCAAACAGGTAGTTTTTCATAAGTACCTCTTTTCTCTGGTTAAGGTATGCACACAGATAGAAATTCTATCACATCGTATATAAAAGACAATTATTATTTTGACGGGAAATACACATGCATTGACCTTGTTATTTGGCTGTTTTGACAAATTTGTCCCGAAACATATTCCGAAGATGAAGGACATTTCATGTCCGGTTTTTTTCATGACACTAAATACCTTGTTATGATCCCTGATAATGTGATATATAATATATGAGTGCACTTCGTTATTCAGCCGAAAAACATGACTGTTCGGAAGCTTATGCAGCTGCTCCGGGTCGAGGCTTATTAAACTGGACAGGGAGAATTACCAATGACTGAGACAGGCAGAAAAATACTTGTTCTATATAATGTTGCGTTCACACCGGATAAAGATTTTTTTGAGAATATATGCAGAAAATACGGTTTCTCATGTATAATCAAGCAAACCAGGGAATCTGTACAGGAGGATTATCTGGATGCGGAAATCATAATCGGACAGCCCGTTCGTGAATACCTGAAAAAAGCCGAAAAGCTGAAATGGGTTCAGCTCTCAAGTGCAGGAGCAGATCACATCGCAGATCCGGATCTTTTCGCAAATAAAGACGTTATTCTTACAAATTCCAGCGGAGTTTACGGCAAACCCATTGCCGAGCATGTTTTTGCAATGATTCTTGCGTTCAACAGAAACCTGATGCAGTATGAAAGAAACAGGCAAAACTGCAAATGGGCTCCGGTGCTGCCGATGCGGGATTTTTACGGTTCAACCCTGTGTGTTGTAGGACTGGGTGATATCGGAAAAGAAGTTGCTTTTCGCGGAAAGGCTTTCGGGGCAAGAGTAATTGCCGTGAAACGGACGTCAGGCGAGTGCCCGCCTTATGTGGATGAGCTGTACCGTTCCGATGAAATTGACAGGGTATTGCCACAGGCAGATTACCTGGTACTGGCACTCCCAAATACCCCTGAAACCAGTGGAATTCTGTCCGAAGAAAGAATTGCGCTGTTAAAACCCGGCGTTTTTATAGTGAATGTGGGCAGGGGAACGGCCGTCTGCCACGAAGCGCTTGTACGTGCCCTGCAGGAAGGAAGAGTGGCAGGGGCAGGGCTGGATGTTACCCATCCTGAACCGTTGCCGGCTGACAGTCCGCTGTGGAAAATGCCGAATGTCATTATTACGTCGCACACATCCGGTTTTTCACCGGGTAACTGGAACAGGCATGCTGAACTGATCAGGGAAAACCTTGCCAGATATGTTGAAGGTAAGCCGCTCATTAACCGGGTTGATTTCAATACAAAGTATTAACAGACAATTTGTCAGCTGTACTGCGCGCACATGAAAATATTTTGGCTCATATATCAGGACAGCCGTTCATATTAATGTCATATGTGGTGCCAGGCTGTCATAAAACAGGGTTTTATATGCCGCAGCAATCTGATTCTATTTGATTGTTTACTGTTATAAGGGTAACCGTAAGGCTTATAAATACTCTGTATTATAAATAAAAGGGGAGTTGTGAGGTTTTCATGGGTATGCGCATCGTATTTGTTGTGGATATTTTTGACGACCTGAGTAACGGAACGACAGCCACAGCCCGGAGATATGCAGAGGAATTGCGGAAACGGGGACACGAAGTGACCATTCTCTCAGCAGGTACTGTAACAGGCGGAAAAACCCGTGTTTCCAGGATGAAAATACCATTGTTCCAGACGCTGATTGAAAAACAGGGATTCTATTTTGCGCGGCCCAGCGATGAGGCATATTACCACGCATTCAAGGATGCCGATATAATTCATTTTTTCCTTCCCACATGGTTTTGCAGAAGAGGAGAATTCATTGCACGGCAAATGAAAATTCCGACGGTTTCAGCGTTCCATCTTCAGCCTGAAAACGTAACCTACAGTATCGGACTCGGAAGAAGCAAAAGAGCGAATGAGGTAATTTACAGGTATTTCTACAGGAGTTTCTATAATCGTTTCCGCTATATACACTGTCCCAGCAACATGATTGCCGAACAGCTGAAGCAGCATGGTTATAATGCCAGATGCCGCGTTATATCAAACGGGGTCAACGATTTTTTCAGACCGGTAAAGGTTAAGCGTCCCGACTGGCTTGAGGGTAAAATTGTCCTGCTGACTGTCGGAAGGCTTTCCGGTGAAAAACGCCAGGATCTTCTGATAGAAGCCGTTCAGTACAGCAAGTACCGCGATCGAATCCAGGTTATTTTCGCAGGACAGGGTCCGAAAGAGAAAAAATACCGTAAACTGAGCAGGAATCTTGAAAATCAGCCGATATTCAGGTTCTTTTCCCAGGACGAGCTGCTTCGGATGTATAATATGTGCGATCTGTATATCCATGCTTCAGATGCGGAGATTGAAGGAATTTCGTGTATTGAGGCAATGGCATGCGGGGCTGTGCCTGTTATTTCGGATTCAGAACTTTCAGCGACAAAGTCTTTTGCTCTGCATCCCAATTGCCTTTTCCGTGCTGGTGATGCAAAGTCACTCGCCGAAAAAATAGACTACTGGATAGAGCATCCCGAAGAACGCAGCAGAATGAGCAGGATTTATGCCGAAAAGGCGGAAAACATGCGGGTAAGCAAATGTGTAACCGAAATGGAAAATTTCTATAAGGAAGTTATTGAAGACTTTAACAGGAACGGTTACAAGCAGCCTGAGAAAACACGCTTATGCAGACTTATGCACCCCGATACCGATGCCGTAAATGCTGCCTATTCTGCACGAACCCCGGTAAAAAAGGCATTGTTTTATGTTTTCACGAATTTGCTTGCTCTTATTATATATATCATTGATACGTTATGCTTCGGCCTTGTTATAAAAGGGAAAGACAAGCTAAGAAATGTCAAAGGCGGGGCTGTCACTGTTATGAACCATATACACCCGATGGACTGTACGATGGTAAAACTGGCTGTATTCCCCCGGCCGATATATTTTACCAGCCTTATTAACAATCTTGAACTTCCGTTTGTGGGATGGCTTATCAGGTTCTGCGGCGCTTTGCCCGTTCCCATTGGAACAGGTAAACTGATGAACTTTTACAAACAGCTTAACCGCGGAATTCAGAACGGGGATTTGATACACTTTTATCCGGAAGGCATGCTGATTCGCAATTACGAAGGTCTGAGGGATTTTCATACCGGTGCTTTCTATACCGCGGTACGCAGCGGCTGCCCTGTTATTCCGATGGTGCTTGTCAATATACATCCCCGGGGAATATGGCGTATAGCCGGCGGAAAGAGGCGTATGCAGCTGTCCATAGGTGAACCGCAGTATCCGAACAGCGAGCTTTCCCCGAGAGAATCTGCAATAGAACTTAAAACCCGGACATGGAAAATTATGAACGAGATGATGAACGAACCGGCAGAGGCGGAAAAATTAAGCCTGTCACTGGCTGTCAGGATAGCCTGTATTTTGTACCTGGCCACACAGGTAGTCAGGTATATAGGTATACGCCTGTGATGTTATAAAGTTATTGTGATTTAAATGGCCCCGGTTGACAAACAGTTTTCGTCGGGAAATGAAAAATTTATCACAGAAACATCGGGCCGGGTGGTGCGGCCCGTTATTTTATGCATTTCCGGTAATGAGTCAGGAGCTTTGACTGTCACATCAACCTGCCTCCATTTTCTGCTGATTGAAAAAAGACTCATAATATACCGTGTGGCAATGGAAATTAATACACAGACAATGGTTAAAAATTTTTATTATTGAACCAAACGTTTTTGCTTTCCCAATCGTATTCAGGGTGAAAGGGGGAAGTCAATTGAAAGGTTCTTTATTTCGTACGGGTGAAGAGCTTATTCAGATTTATAACAGGCATGTGGACACTGTTTACCGTATTTGCTTTATGTTTATGAAGAACAGGCATGATGCGGAGGATATGGTTCAGAACACGTTTCTGAAACTTATGAAGGACAAAACGGTTTTTCAGAGCGAAGAGCATGAAAAAGCGTGGCTTATAAGAACGGCAGCGAATCTGTGCCGGGACCATTTCAGGCACTGGTGGTCCAAAACCACAGGTTTGAAAGAGGTTACGGAAACCGATGCTGTTCAGAGCCGGGCAACGGATGATATCCTGGAAAAGGTTATGGCACTTCCCCCTAAATATAAAACGGCGATATATTTATACTACTATGAAGGTTATTCAACTGTTGAAATAGCTGAAATTCTGAAGAAAGATCCGTCCACGGTAAGGGGATATCTGCATAATGGAAGGAAAATTCTTAAATTGGAGCTGGAAGGTGATGATTTATGAAAAAAGAAGAATTAAGGGATTCTTTTGATCGGATAAGACCGGATGAAGCTGCAAAAAGAAGAATGCTTGACAATATTCTGAATCAATATGAAAGAAAGAAGAGGATTTATATGCCGTTTGGACTGCAAAGGGCTGTACCTGCCCTGGCTGTGGTTGTTATTATTGCCGGAGGACTGTTAACCTTTAACCTGGCCGGAAGATACAATAACAATCTGTCCAACGGGAATAAACCCGGTGTGGCTGATTATTCACGGGATGTACAGGAAGATGCGGTTGCTCCGCTTCTTAACCAGTTTCAGTTCGGTAACAGGTATTATATCCTGCTTACTGATGACCTGAGAAAGGATTTCGGCCTGCCTTCCTCAATTGATGAAAGCGATATAGGCGAGAAGATAGGCGATATCACAGCAAGTGTCGATTCCTCGCTTATTGGCGGCGAAATATACAGTTATATCCCGGCAGGCTGCGAAGCCGTTGTTGCAGTAAAAAAAGACAATGAATACCGGCTTTTCAGGTTCTTCAGCTTTGAAAGCTATAACAGGAACCAGGATGAGGATGCGGCTGAATACCTGAAACTGTTTGGAATAAAAACATCGGATGATATTGCAAAAATCCAGTTTATCGGCTACTCAGAACAGGGCAAGATTCAGGGGTATACCGATATTATTGCAGAACTGACCGGCAGGGATGAGATAGCTGATTTCTATAAATTTTATTCAGTACTGAAAAACTCCAGCGATAAGTATTTCGAAACCCTTTTCAATTTCAGGAGTCAATATACCGGAGATGTTGAAGTTGATTATGCAGTGCCGGATAATATGGATCCCGAACTGACTGCGCCGGACAGGACAGGCGGGGCGGCCGATGTTATGCACGATATAATTACTGAAAGGGAAAGGATGGCAGAGGACCTGCCTCTTGCTACCGACGGAAACAGCAGCAGTGTCCGGTCAGCTGATACACCGGTAACAGACAGGCCTTCTTCACCGGGTTATCCCAACATGGTTGATACGGGTAATACCGGTTCGGGAGAGGTGCAGCCAAGCCAGGGCTCAGCCGGATATGCACTGGAGAATTGGGTGACAATAAGAATTTACAACCGTAAGGGTATATTCTATGATTCACCTTATTACAGAAACATAGGATTCATTTCAAGGTACGAAGTGAATGAAGAGTTCAGGGAAATTCTTGAAGGATATATAAAATAAAAAACCAGGTGTTCAGACTGTTTTAAATTAATACCGTTAACGGTATTTATAAAATAAAGGGAATTAATAACAATAATCAAAAAACCTTAAACCTATTTAAATCAGAGATAAAATATGGTAAAATAAAAACAATAAAAGTCATAAACGGTTTTATTATTGATTTTCGAAGGGGTTTAGGGTTTTGAAAAGAAAAATTGCGACAGGATTATTGTTTTTAATTCCTGTTTTGATTTTTGTTCTTGTGTACCGGAACGGTACGCAGAATAAACCTGTTGACGGCCGAAGCCTTGAATACGAGTGGAAAACATCGGAGGAAATTGCCTCGTTTACTGTCTCGCTGGTGCCTGCCCGGATTGATTTCCCGTCGATTTCGGAATTGCTGGGGGAACTGGAAACCGGTATCAGGAATGCGGAAGATGAAATACTTCAAATGTTGGCCGGAGAAGAAAGTGCGCTGGGTTATTATTCAAATATGATTCTTGCAAATCGTTCTGAAAAGGACGGAAAAGATGCCTCCGGGTATTACCGGGCGGCCCTCGAACTGTATTATACTGATGAAATTCATTTCAAACTGGCTGATCATCTACTGAAAAACGGAAAAGTAAAAGAAGCGGAAAAAGAATATCTGATGCTTCTTCCCGATGAAAGAGCACTTCAGGTTTTAACGGCAATAGACACGGATATTGAAAAAATCTGCGAAGCATATATAAACAAAAAAGAGTGGAAGGCTTTGGAGGAAATTCTGGCACCGGTTTTTGCAAACGGTGATGAACATGATAATGCTGAATTGATGAAATACTATGCCCAGGCTTTTTATGAGCAGGGTGACTATAAAAATGCGCTGCCTTTTTACAAAAAGCTGTATGAACAGGACAATTCGGATTTGAATACAGCGTGGCTTTATGCCCGCTGCCTGGAAGCAAACGGCCAGACCTCAGCAGCCTTAAAAATATATTCTTCCATTGGTGAAAAAGGCGCATACAGACTGGGGCTTATTCTTCAGAAACAGGGAAAGACGCTGGAAGCTGCCGAGGCTTTTGCAGGAAGCAGCGAGGCCGTTTCACTGTGGCAGGCGGCGCGTATATGGGATACCGGGGGTATGCAGGATAAGGCAGTTGAAACATATGCACGAATTGCGTCAATTGCCAGCCTGTACCAGGACGATGCTGCTTACAGAGCCTATGTTTTATCACAGAGAGCCGGAAGAAATGATACAGACAAGCTCATGGATGTGCTTAAGTACCATCCGGCATGGATGGTCAGATTGGGTAAAGAGCCCGTTTTTCCTGAGTTGTCCGATATTACATACCAGAAACCCGAATACCTGAAACAGGCAGCCATATATGAAGCCGACGGATACCTGGATGCTGCAGCCATTGAAGTGGCAATAGGTTCGAGAAGCACAAATCTTGAAGAAAAACTGGCACTTGGCGACTGGTACCTGGAGAGGGGACAGTATTATAACGCCATTTTATGGGGTATCAGGTCAATAAGTGAACAGCCGACAAGAAGAGGTTATGAGCTTGCATATCCGCTGCTTTATGAAGAATATGTCATGGAAACGGCTGAAAAATACGGCGTGGAACCTGAGTTAATCTGGGCTGTAATAAGGGAGGAAAGCCATTTCAGGCATGATGCGGTATCAAAGGCAGGAGCAATAGGGTTGATGCAGATAATGCCTGCGACGGGCAGGGATATTGCATCGAGAATGGGAATCAAAATAACCGATGATGACTTGATAAATCCTGAAATAAACATAAAACTTGGTTCTTATTACATAAACTCAATGTTGGACATGTTCGGCAGGGACATTGACAAGGCACTGGCAGCATATAACGGCGGGCCGGGCAACGTTACAAAATGGCTTAAAAGCAGTTTTGTCAAATCGGACGAGGATTTTCCGACAGCCATAGCTTTCACTGAAACCCAGGAATATATAACAAAAGTACGGAATGCCTATTACATTTACAAATGGCTTTACCGGTAAAGAATTCTGCTGCAGTATATAAAAGGGGGTGACCGGGATTTGAAAACGGCAAACTTCTACGGGAAAGAGCCCAGGCTTGCCAGCAGTCACAACGGAACCGGGCTGGTAAAGGATACGGTGCTGTTCAGTGAAAATGATTTCAAGACAAACCTGAGGTTTATCCGGTATATGGTACTGCCTCCCCGTACTTCAATCGGGTTTCATAAACATGGTGATAATGAAGAAGTTTATATAATTTTAAAAGGAAACGGAATTATGAAAGTCAATGAGGCCGAACTGGAAGTAAAGCCAGGTGATGTTATTTTAAACGAGCCGTTTGACAGCCACGGCCTTTTGAATAATTCGGACAGTGATATGGAAATACTGGTATTTGAAGTAACCAGGTAACGGTGAAGGAAAGGGAGAAAGTCTTTTTAAATTTTATACCTTTGACAGTTAAGTTTTTAAAACCTGTTTTTATATTGTTTCCGTCGGTGTTTGAAGCATAGGAATGAACTGAAAAAGGCAAATGCTTTCTTCCAGTATATTGGAAAGGGAGTATTTTTTTATTTATTGTTATGGTGTATAATTGGATATAATGTTCCGAACCCGGAAACATTAGCTCTATATTATACATAAGAGCTGCTTTCTGCAGGTTTTCTTCATTAAGCGCAAATTTCCGTATAAATTCGGGGTTGATAATGCCCGTATGGCGGCAGGAACCGGAAGGAGCCGGAATTATGCTGAGGAGACTGGGATTAATTATTGTTGTTATACTGATTATGGTTGCCATCTGGCAACTGGGGGTACATCCATATACAGCGGCAATAATTACTGCGGCTTTGGTAATTGGCATTAATACAGCGGTATCCATCATATTGAATAATAAACGAACAGGCCTGCTGAATACCGAATGTGATCCCGAAGCATATCTCGGTAAAATGGAAAAACTGAGAGAAAAATCAGTTGGTAAAAACCCAAAAGCAACCGCTTGCCTGGACATAAACATATCCGCTGCACTGATTTCTTCAGGTGAGTTTGAGGAGGCAAAGGAAGTTTTACTTTCAATTGACAAAAATCTGCTGTCTGATAAAAACGGTTCACTGTTTGCCTACACTGTTAACTTGATTTGGTGTTACTACGAGCTGGGAGAAACCGAGCTCGCCGAAAAATTATTTGAAACGCAGATGCCGGTACTCGCGCCGATAAATAAAAAGATGACGGTTACCGTACAGATGCTTGTTGCCGACAGGTATTTCTTTTTGAAAAGGTACGCTGAAAGCCGTGAATGCCTGACTAAACTCTGGAAGGAAAAGATGAACAGGCGTAACAGGCTGGAGATCCTGTACCGCCTTGCGCAGATAGATGAACTGGAAGGGAATACCGAAGCGGCATTAAAAAAATACAGCCAGGTTGCCATGAACGGAAACAAACTTTGGATTGCAGCCAAAGCAAGGGAAAAGTGTGAACAGATGAAAGGCGGATAATTTTGTGAAAAAAAGTCGTACTGTTATTTTTATTGCAGTTCTTCTTTTGTTAATACCGTTACCCGTTTTTTCGGATGCTGGTCCGAAACCGTCGGTTGTAATTGAATTTAGCGGACTTACAGGGGAAAAATTCTACGTGACGTTATTGTCCGAAAATGATTCCACGGGGCCTCACAGTGCATTGGGTAAATACCGGAATAATCAGAGATACTTTGAAGGTGACAAAGATTACGAAATCTGGCTGAAGTTTTTATCCTATGAGGATGAAGACGGCTTTTATTTTCTGCAGTATTTTCAGAACTGTACTGAAACACAGAGGTTCGAATGGACTTATTATCCCCCGGCAAGGTTTAAGATTCTTTTATATTTTCCCGAATATGACAGTTTTGCTGTAAGTGATGAAATATATGAACGATATGCCTTTGACAGTTATTTCAGGATTGATGCCGGCGACCCGGATATAAAACCGGGATCAACAGCAAAAGTAATAAGGGCGGAGAAAAGCTACAATTATAAATGGGAACTTGTCTCCCTGTTTGCAAGAATAATCATAACCATAGCAGTTGAACTCGTTATTGCATTTTTATTCGGCTTCAGAACCCGAAAACAGGTTTTGGTTATAGCGTCAGTCAATATTGTAACCCAGTCTGTACTGAATATCCTGCTGAATATCATTACCTACAGATATGGCAGCTTTTTATTTGCAGTCAATTATGCGATGTTTGAAATAGTCGTGTTTATTATAGAAGCAGCTGCTTTTTCAATACTTCTGAACAGGTATTCGGATAACGGAAAAGCAAGACCATGGGCTGCTGTGTCATATGCCCTGGCAGCAAATGCAGTGTCCCTTGTTTTTGGATTACTTGTTGCTTACCTGGTACCGGGGGTATTTTAGGACAATTTGCCTGCTTTTCAGCCGGATTTCGGTGTACGGGAATACCGATAACGGTTTATTTGATTATAATCATGGTGTATAATTAACATAATTCATCAGTAAACGGTTGACCGAAACACTGCGGGTTAAATTTCGGCTGCTGATGAAAATATATAAGACTCAGGAGGAGATAATAATGGCAAAATATCGTTGTTCTGTCTGCGGTTACATACATGAGGGGGAAATGCCTGAGGGCTTTAAATGCCCCAGATGCAAAAGGCCGGCTTCATTTTTTGTAAAGCTGGAAGAACGGAAGGAAAACAATAACCCGTATGCAGGAACCAAAACAGAGAAAAATCTTATGGAAGCCTTTGCAGGCGAAAGCCAGGCAAGAAACAAGTATACATACTTTGCACAGATAGCTCAAAGGGAAGGCTATGAGCAGCTGGCGGAGATTTTTCTGAAAACCGCACGGAATGAGCAGGAGCATGCGCGTCTCTGGTTTGAAGAGCTTGGAAAATTGGGGAATACTGCCGAAAATCTTTTGCACGCCGCAGAAGGTGAACATTACGAATGGACGGACATGTATGAGCGTTTTGCAAAAGAAGCAGAAGAAGAGGGTTTTAAAGAACTGGCTGAAAAATTTCGTAAGGTTGCAGCCATAGAAAAAGCGCATGAAGAACGTTATCGTAAGCTGCTGGATAATGTTCAGAAGCAGAAGGTATTTGAAAAAGATGAAGAAACGGTCTGGGAATGCCGCGTATGCGGGCATATTACGACCGGCGGAACAGCTCCGGAAGTTTGCCCTGTTTGTTCGCATTCCAGGAGTTATTTTGAAGTGAGAAAGGAAAACTATTGATTGTAAGCCATAACGGTAATTATGTGAAAAAGCACCCGGTGCAGCCAGAGCACCGGGTTTTTTGGAGGCAGGACGTTCGGAATGTTTATTACGGGCGTTATATTCATAACCGGGCTTACTTCTGCCGTGACAACAGGATATAATATAGTTGAATATTTTAACTTCATTGAATAAGTGACGGAGGCACAGGCTGTGAGACCATTATACTATGAAAACGGGGTTTTAAGGCTGCTTGACCAGACAAAACTTCCGGCTGAAACGATATGGCATGAGTTGACGACCCATGAACAGGTGGCAAAAGCGATAAAAGATATGATTGTACGCGGAGCTCCTGCGATAGGGGCTACTGCCGCTTACGGTATGGTTATCGGTGTAAACGGCATTGAAACTGCGAACAGGGATGAATTCTTTGAAAAGCTTGAAAGTATTGCCGATGAGATGAAAAATACCAGGCCGACTGCGGTGAACCTTTTCTGGGCCGTCGACAGAATGGTGAAAAAGGCTAATGAGAACAAAGACAAAAGCATTAATGAAATAAAAAGAATAATGCTTGAAGAAGCAAGGAAAATGGATCGGGAAGACGTTGAAAGCAACCGGAAGATTGGAGAATACGGGAATCAGCTGATAAAATCCGGGGATACGATTCTGACCCATTGCAATGCGGGAAGCCTGGCGACATGCGACTATGGTACCGCTTTGGGTGTGATTCGTGCCGCCCATGAGGCAGGTAAGAAAATTCATGTATTTGCGGATGAAACCCGCCCATACCTGCAGGGGGCAAGGCTTACCGCATATGAACTTATGCAGGACGGGATTCCGGTTACGCTGATCTGCGACAACATGGCCGGGTATTTTATGCGGAAAGGTGAAATAAGCTGCTGCATCGTCGGCGCCGACAGAATTGCGGCAAACGGGGATACGGCCAACAAAATCGGGACTTATACAGTTGCGGTGCTGGCAAAGGAAAACAATATCCCGTTTTATGTTGCGGCACCCGTTTCAACAATTGATTTCAGCATTGCAACAGGGGATGAAATAATCATCGAGGAAAGGGATCACAGGGAAGTTACCCATATCGGGAATATCCGTCTTGCCCCCGAAGGAGTCGCCGTGAAAAACCCTGCTTTTGATGTAACGCCAAACTGCTATATCACTGCAATAATAACCGAAAAGGGAATCCTGTATCCGCCTTTCAGCGACAGTATCAGGAAACTGAAAGAAGGGTTATAGGTGCTGATTAGGTTAATACTCTTGAAATTCAGCGAAAGGAGAGAATATTCAATATGGACAAGCTGTATAAATCAGCTGTCAGCGTGATAATTGCCGCTATACTGATGTTCGTTCCGTCTTTTGCCGATGACAGCACTGCAGCCCGGTTTGAAGACGTACCTGAAGGCCACTGGGCTGATAAAGCCGTGCATGATCTTCGCCGTTTCGGGATCACCGACGGGATTGGAGAAAATAAATTCGGCATGGGCCTTGAGGTAAAAAGAAGTGAATTTGTGGCATTCCTTGCAAAACTCCTGAAGTGGGAACTGGTTACCCCCGATAAGGGCAGTTTCGCAGACAACACGGATACATCCAGATGGTATTATCCTTATATCGAAACAGCATACAGAAAAGGTGCGATACCTGAATGGCTTACCGAATTCCGCCCGGATGATCCAATCACCCGTGAGGAAATGGCAGTAATGCTTGTCAATACGCTGGGATACGGTGCACTGGCTCGGAAACTGAATGATCTCGGCAGTGATTTTGATGATGTTGCGAATAACACGGGGTACATAACAATTGCTAAAGATTTTGGAATTATCAGGGGAACGGGAGACAATAAATTCAGGCCGAATGACACCGCAAAACGGGAAGAGGCCGCTGTTATGATGATGAGGATGTATGAAAGGATAAACAGCCCGATAACGGAACTTCATGCTTTTTATGCAATCCGTTCATATCCTCAGTTGAATTACATTCAGTCTCTTGATTCTGTAAGTTTTGGCTGGAGCAGACTGGAATACGATAATGCCGGTGATCGGGTTATTCTTAATACCACTTCCGCAGGAGGAAATGACTTTTACATACCGGCAGGATTTTCTGAACCTGTCGACCTGGCAGTGAAAAACGGTGTTTCGATGCAGCTGATGGTTTATGCAGATAACAACACATTTGTCGGACCGGACGACCGTAAAATCCCGCTGCTGGAATACATACTTACACGTCCGGATTTAACGAAACAGGCAGTTCTGTCAATTACAGAACAGGTGAACAATACGTTAAAGGACGGTATTTCGTTATCCTTTGACGGGGTTGTAATAGATTTTGAGGGCATGAAGGGTGAAAAACTGAGAAATGCTTTCAATGTTTTTCTCAATGAGCTGAAACGGGAACTGGATGTTACGGGAAAGAAGCTTTACGTTGCCGTTCACCCTGCCGGAAAGCCCGGACGTGAATATTATGACGGATATGATTATAAAACCATCGGACAGATTGCGGACAGAATAATATTAATGGCACATGATTACTATGCAAAAACGCTTACCGACGAAGAGATGAAGGCAGGATATGCAGTAACTCCCCTGGCACCTGCTGATGATGTATATTTTGCCCTGAAGATAATAACAGACAGTGAAAAAGGCATTGAAGACAGGGAAAAAATATGGCTCCAGATTTCCTTTGACTCGGTGCAATGGAATATACAGAACGGTGGAATTGTGAACCGGGAACCTTACAGACCGGGCTATGACCTGATATACCAGAGGCTTCTTTCAGGCGCTGAAGTACGCTATTTTCCTGAGAACGGCAATCCCTACGCGGAATATACTGATGTAACCCGTCAAATCCGCAGTGTCATATGGTATGAGGATTCAAGAAGCGTTACCGACAGAATAAAACTGGCCAAAATGTTCGGTATCGGAGGTATATCCCTGTGGAGACTGGGGACAATACCCGATTATGAGAACACAGTAAATGAAAACCTGTATCTGGATGTCTGGCAAAGGATTCTGAACGAAAGGGAAAACCGGTGAAGAAGGGTTGGCGCAGAAAATTCGGCATAAGTGCACAAATATGAAACAAAGCTTGATATTTGCACAAAAACCTGATATAAATGAATGTATGGTCTCCGGGAATAGAATGTTTCCGGAGAATTTTTGACCGAAAATTTTTAACGGAAACAGGGTTTTTATAATGAATGCAGCAAAACTGAGGACAAAATATGAGCACACAATATACGCATGCTACCTGGGCTACGTTACACAGGCTATTATTAACAATTTCGCACCGTTATTGTTTTTGACATTTCAAAGGTCCTATGATCTGACCATCGACAGGATTACCCTGATAACAACGGTTAATTTTCTGGTACAGTTGCTGGTTGATTTTATTTCAGCAAAAATGGTGGACAGAATTGGATACCGCGTATCTGCGGTATGTGCCCACCTTTTCGCAGGTCTGGGTTTAATCGGAATGGCATTTTTGCCTGATATGCTCGGAAATGCGTATACCGGTCTGATTGTTTCGGTGATTTTCTATGCCATAGGCGGAGGTCTGATTGAAGTTATTATCAGCCCGATTGTAGAGGCGTGTCCAACGGAGAAGAAAGAGGCTGCAATGAGTTTGCTGCATTCTTTTTACTGCTGGGGGCATGTCGGGGTAGTTCTGATCTCCACGGCTTTTTTTGCCCTGGCGGGTATCAATAACTGGAAAATCCTTTCATGCCTCTGGGCGATCATACCACTGGCCAATCTGGTATATTTTACCCAGGTTCCGATATATCCGATAGTTGAAGGTAATAACGGGCTGTCCATCAGGGAACTTTTCAGCCGTAGAATCTTCTGGCTGTTCCTTGTATTAATGGTATGCGCAGGTGCTTCGGAACAGGCTATGAGCCAATGGTCCTCAGCTTTTGCCGAATCCGGGCTTAAGGTTTCCAAAACCATAGGTGATCTGGCAGGTCCGCTGACATTTGCAGCCTTAATGGGAGTTGCGAGGGCTTTGTACGGAAAATACAGCGATTATATTCCTCTTAAGAAGATGATGATTTTAAGCTCAATGTTATGTATTTTCAGCTATTTGCTGGCCACGGTGCCGGAAAATGCCGTTCTTGGTTTTATAGGATGTGCCATGTGCGGTTTTTCCGTGGGAATTTTCTGGCCGGGAACATTCAGTATTGCGGCAAATCGTCTGCCGACAGGCGGTACGGCCATGTATGCCTTTATGGCGCTGGCCGGTGATTTGGGATGTTCGGCCGGGCCGACTCTTGTGGGATTTGTTGCGGATTCAAACAACGGTGCATTAAGTGCAGGGCTTATGGCTGCGTTGTTATTTCCGGTTATGATGCTGATCGGGCTGATGGCGCTGAGAAGAGCAAAAAATATGGAGAATATTTAGCGAGGAGGAATTATTATGAATAAATTTACTGTTTACACCGATCGGGTAACAGGTTATGAGATACGCCAATATACCCATGGACCAGAAAGGTACACTAAACTTTATTTCACAACCGAAAATTTTACCGCAGACGATCGTTACTTTTTCTGCAACAGGCAGATTCCGGAAGGGAAAGACGAGGTTTACCGGGGAAAGGGCGAACTCCTTAAAGTTGAAGTAGAAACCGGTGAGATGAAGGTGATTGCAGGCAGCGAATACCGCGGGTTTGCTATGGACTGGTATGAAAATTACGGTGTCATGGTGAAAGGCAATATTGTATGCCGCTATGACTGTGATACCGATAAAATAACCGAACTGGGCACCCTTCCTGAAGGAGGCAGTATAACCGGTCATCTTACAATCAGCAAAAATGGTATGATTGTATGCGGCTATAAGCAATGGAACTGCATCTACGCTCTCGTTGTATTTGATCCCCAAACCGGTAAAAGCGAAGTGGTTTATCAAAGCGATTACAATCTAGGGCATGTCCAGGTCTGCCCGAATGATCACAATACAATCCTTTTCATACACGAAACAGGCGGAGATGCTTTGCAGAGAATGTGGCTCTTTGATTTGAAAACCTTCAGGGCACGACCATACTACGTTGAAGTTGAGGGTGACTGGATTACCCATGAAGTTTGGACTTCTGACGGTGAGAATATAGTTTTTATGAAGCTGCCCAGGTATCTTATGATGGGTACGAAGGACGGCCATAATTTCCGTGTTGTAACCGAAATAGAACAGATTCTTCATCCCGGTGTTTCCCGTGATGCGAAATGGTTTTGTGCAGATCGTATCGGTTACCTTGGTGTTGAAAGCCCAAACCTGATTTATCTTATTAACGGTGAAACGGGTAAGGCTATTACAGTAGCCAGCACGGATACACCGAAAACAGGTGCAGACCATATGCACCCATCCTTTAACCGCAGGGGTGATATGATCCTTTTCAACCGTCCGTTTGAAAACGGAACGACACAGGTCTGCCTGATTGATCTTAAACAGCTGGAACGCCCGTAAAAAGCTTCTGTCGCTTTCTTACCGCGTATATTCATTCCCTGGTTTTAACATGATATAATATTGGCAATAAACCAGTTTGCTAGGAAGAGGGGATAATAAATGGTCAAAAGGATGCAGGAGATGAAAACAGAGACAAGAGAACAGATGAGAGGCGGAAAAGGAAGCGTTGAACTTGTTCATATCCTGGACAGGGAGGAAATGAAAGGAAAAGTCCGGCTTTTTGCGAAAATAATATTAAATCCCGGATGTTCCATAGGATTGCATGAACACGTGGACGAGGAAGAGGCTTATTATATTCTCAGGGGAAAAGGGACGGTCACAGACAACGGCAAAACCACGGAGGTACAGGAAGGAGACGTAATTCTCACAGGCAACGGAGGTTCCCATTCCATTGAAAATACCGGGGATGAGCCGCTGGAGTTCATGGCAGTGGTAATGCTCTACAAATAAAAAACTTAAGAAAAGAAAACGCCGGCCGAAGTTGTATAAATTCCGCCCGGCGTTTTCCTTAAACATTATTTAAAGTCCCAGCATTTCATAGGTTAAGTCTCTTACCCTGGGATGGATCACTTCATAAACGTAGCCGCAGTTCAGTACATGCTGTATGTAGAAAATTGCAAGGTTATTCGTTACATCAATCAGTGCATAGGCGCCGGCGGCACCATCCCATCCAAACTCACCGAGGGGACTCCTTACACCAGATTTCTCCCTTTCAACAAGGGTGCGTACGCCAAGACCGTAACTGTAACCTTTTCTTCCCCAGGAATCAAATTCCTCTTTCGAGGTTTCTTTCAGCTGATCCTGTCTCATAAGGTCAATGGATTCCATGGAGAGAAGTCTGTATCCGTCTTTGCTTATACCGCCGTGGCACATTGCATCCAGAAACAGCAGATAGTCATCAACCGTTGAAATCAAACCGGCACCGCCGCTTTCATAGTTTTTAGTAAGGACATAGCGGTTCCTGTTTGATACCGGCCTTGAAGTCATGGTATCCGTGTCAAATGTAAACAGATCACTCATATTGGATTTGCGTTCGGGTGTTAATTCAAATCCCGTATTTTTCATTCCCAGCGGTCTGAAAATATGCTCATCAAAATATTCTCCCAGCCTTTGTCCCGAAACAACCTCAATTACAGCCCCGAGTACATCATGGCTCAGACTGTACTGAAAATGTGTTCCGGGTTCAAAATCCAGGGGTTCCCCGGCAAGGGCTTCTATGACCTGACGGGTGGTGGCATTATTGTCTGTTTCCTTTTTGATTCTGAGAATGGACGGTGCATCAAGGTTGTAATTCATACCGCTTTGCATTGACATAAGGTGCCTTATCGTCATCTTGTTCTTTGCCGGTACTGTGCCGTTATCTGTTTTCACTTTCAAATTTCCGTATTCGGGCAAATAGTCCGAGACAGGAGAATCCAGACCGACAAGCCCTTTTTCAATAAGCTGCATTACCGCGGTACATGTAATGAGCTTTGTTGCCGAATAAAGCCAGTATGTATTTTTATCTGTCAAGGGCTTTTTTCTTTCGGCATCAGCATATCCGACGGTATGCCTGAAAACCTGTTCATGCTTGTAAATCACGGCGCAGTCGCAGCCTGGGATTCCGCATTGTTCAAGCGAGTTTAAATAATCCTCAAGTATTTTTCTGTTCATCTGACATCCCCTCCTGAAACCGGAATGGCGGGTTTAACCGGCCTGATATTTGTTATAACTGATTTTATACCAAAATAACCGATAATGCAATGCGCTGACGCGCCGGGGCCGCGTGTGGACGGTTGCTGCGGAACCACAAAAATCTGCAGGACCGTTCCCATGCACAGGCGCAATAAAACTGTAACATAAATGTTAGAAAACATGGTAGAAATGGAAAAGTTAATAAGGTAAAATATTACTGTTTGTCACGAGATTTCATTTCTTTCAGAGGATTTGCAGGATGATAGAATTGGTCAATATCAGCAAAACCTTTAAAGTTTCAAGGCGCAATGCCGGTTTCGGGGAAGCTTTGGTTTCGCTTTTCAGAAGAAATTACACATACATCCAGGCTCTTCGCGACATTAGCTTTAAAATCGATGACGGCGAAATGGTGGGGTATATCGGCCCGAACGGAGCAGGAAAAAGCACCACAATAAAAATTATGAGCGGAATTCTTTATCCTGACAGCGGCAGATGCATTATAAACGGTTTGGTTCCATACAAAAACCGCCGCGAACACGTCAGGAACATAGGTGTTGTATTCGGCCAGCGCTCGCAGCTTTGGTGGGATGTACCGGTTATTGATTCCTTTGAACTTTTAAGGGATATTTACGAAGTGGATTACCGGGTATACAGGAACAACCTTGAAGAGCTGGTTGAGCTCCTTGATCTTAAGGACATTATAAAAACACCGGTGCGCCAGCTTAGTCTCGGACAAAGAATGCGCTGCGAAATAGCCGCGTCTTTTCTTCATAACCCTAAAATATTATTTCTGGATGAGCCTACGATAGGACTTGATGCTGTCTCAAAAATAGCTGTTCGTGAATTTATCAGGAAAATGAACAGGGAGAAAAGGACTACAGTAATTCTTACAACCCATGACATGCAGGATATTGAGGCCTTAACCGAAAGAATTCTGCTTATTGGCAGGGGACAGATTCTGTTTGACGGTTCCCTTGCAGAAATGAAAACAAGAAATTCAAAGAAGAAAAAAATAACCCTTCAGTATGAAAAGGGTTATTTCAGCCCGGCTTACGGTATTACCCTGATAAACCAGGTTAACGGCCATGCAGTGTTTGAAGTTGATACTTCTGTTGTTTCGGTGCGGGAAGCCATTGAGCTGCTTTCAAAGAATGCTGATATAAAGGATCTTTCGGTAACGGGCGACAGCATAGATGAAATAGTGGTATCCCTTTATGAGGAATTGAAGCTATGAAAAAATATATAAGCTTTTTCAGGATACGCTTCATTAACAGTCTTCAGTACAGAGCAGCCGCGTATGCGGGGGTTGCAACGCAATTTGCATGGGGATTTATGAATATATTGGCTTTCAGGGCATTTTACAGGGAGAACCCGCACAGCTTTCCAATGGAATTTTCACAGCTGGCATCATATGTATGGCTGCAGCAGGCGTTTCTTGCCCTGTTTATGTTATGGTATTACGACAATGAAATATTTGCTTCAATTACAGGCGGGAATGTGGCTTATGAGCTTGCCAGGCCGATGGATCTTTATTGCATGTGGTTTACGAAAAACCTTGCAGTACGCCTTTCAAGAGCTTTTCTGCGATGTATGCCAATCCTGCTGGTTGCGGTATTGCTGCCCGAACCCTATGGAATTTCCCCGCCGGTAAGTATGTTTGGCTTTTTCATGTTTATAATATCCATAATTCTTGCTTTTTTCTGCCTGGTGGCACTGAGCATGCTTGTGTATATCTCTGCGTTCTACACTTTGTCGCCATGGGGTGTCCGTATCATGGCTTCAGTTCTGACTGAATTTCTGACAGGGGCAATCATTCCGCTGCCCTTTTTCCCTGAAAAAATTATGAGAATCATATCACTGACACCGTTCGCATCGATGCAGAATCTGCCGTTCAGAATATACAGCGGAAACATTGCCGGGAAAGAGATGTTATACGGGATATTGCTGCAGGTTTTCTGGACTGCCGTATTGGTGCTGGCAGGCAGGCTTTGGATTTCGAAAGCCCTTAACAGGGCAGTTGTGCAGGGTGGTTAATATAAAACTGTATTTTAAGTATTTTATGATACACGTAAAAATCCAGATGCAGTATAAAGTCTCTTTTTTCATGACCATGGCAGGGCAGTTCCTGACTTCATTTTCTGCTTTCTTAAGCATACTTTTTTTGATGTCACGCTTCCCGCAGGTGGAAGATTTTACATACAATGAGGTTCTTCTGTGTTTTGCCGCCGTTCTTATGGCGTTTTCCATCGCCGAATGTTTTGCCCGCGGGTTTGATACCTTCTCTTCCATGATTGGAAACGGGGAATTCGACAGAATTATGGTAAGGCCGAGGAATGAGAGTTTTCAGGTTCTGGCATCCAGGATTGAACTCACAAGAGTCGGCAGGTTTATCCAGGCCGCCGTTGTTTTTGCGTATGCAATTCCGGCCAGCGGTATTAAATGGAGCTTTGGTAAAATTTTGACCCTGTTCCTAATGATTGCAGGCGGGACAGTTGTATTTTCCGGACTTTTTCTTGTTTATGCGGCTTTATGCTTTTTTACTACAGAAGGACTTGAATTTATGAACATATTTACAGACGGCGGCAGGGAATTTGGCCGTTTTCCGCTGTCCATATACGGAGAAGAAATTCTCAAGTTTTTCACATATGTTGTTCCGATTGCGCTGTTTCAGTATTATCCCATGCTTTATCTGACGGGAAGGAGCGAAAACCTGTTATACATGTTTTTGCCCGTCATAGGCTGTCTGTTTATAATACCCTGCTATATACTCTGGAGAATTGGCATAAGGCATTACAAGTCTACCGGATCATAAATGTGCGCCGGGGTACGGTTCTACCGGCGCATATTCCGAAGTGTCCCAGCTCTGTCCCCCGGCGCGGCCGGTTTTTATATAATATTCGTTTGTAATAACCTTAAGTAATGGTTGGCTTCACGAAGAACATGGTCGGCAAGCAGGGGAGGAATAACCGATTTTATCCTGCAGCCGAGTATCCCTTCAGTTCCTGCCTGCTTGAAATCTCTGAACTGTTCGGTCAGCTGCACGCTTTCACGTTTTATACGGTTTTCCGCAGTTCTTATGCATTCTCTTACCAGTCTTTCAAAACCTTCAGCAAAGGTTACTGCAGTTGCCTTAAGGTTTCTTTCCGCAGGATCCAGCATTCCGTCAATAAACAGTGCATGGTCTTCCATCAGATGGTTCCAGAAATTAAGCTCTTCGCACAGGGTTTTCCGCGGAAGTTCTTTTTTCTGAAGGGCTTTAAGGAGTTCAAGATAGTATTGGGCTTCATGGACAAGATGGTCCAGCAGCTCGTTATAAAGGGTAATGAATATTTTGCACTCATTGTCAAGGGTCAGTATTCTTTTTTTGAAACCGATAACCCTTTCAGCGAGATTAACAGATCTCTGATTCAGATCGCTGATAACATCCACAGATGATTCCCTGTAATAATCGGCAGGTATCGACGGAAGCCCGGTCAGTTCATATTCGGCTTTTGTTATTCCCGTGTCAATTTCTGCTCCGGTCAGCATTGAAGTTAATTTTTCGGCTGCCAAAGTATACGGGGTTACAAATTCGTTTGATTCAACAGCATTTGTTGTAATGGCCCTGTTGGCATAATGCACCGTTTCGGACAAAAGATGTTCAAAACCTTCCTTTAAATTTGCTGCTTCGGTTTTTAATGTCTTTTCAACTGGTGATAATGAGGTTTCAATAAAAAACAGGTGTTCTTTCATTATTCTTTGAAAGAACAGGTTTACTTCGAGGGATATCCTTATAAACTCATGATTGGGAAGCAAGACGGACTCTCCTTTATTAATACTGCATAATATATAATATTTTGGGTGCCGCAAAACGTGTTTGTCTGCTTACAGGAACACGCACCGGGGGCGGTTCCTGAGAACATTCCCGGGTGAGTGCGCAGAAACATGGATGCGCCGGGAGACGATCCGGAACGCAGCAATTTGCCGCACAACCGTCCCTCGGCGCATACCGGTTTTAAAGAGCACCACACGGTGAGATTCAGAACATTCCCCGTTGCACTACTCTGACTGTCAGTCCATAATATATTTAGGTACGCCCATTTCGAGCTCAGGTTTGATTTTCTCCATAAAACTTTCCAGCGTCATAAAGCCAAGGTTTCCTTCTTTTCTTGATCGCACTGAAAACCCGCCTGCTTCAACTTCGCGATCCCCTATGATTAATATGAACGGTATTTTTTCCAGCTCCATTTTCCTAATCTTTGCATTCATCTTGTCGTCACCCTGATCGTAACTTACCCTTAATCCCAGTCTTTTGAATTTGACAGACAAATCCCTGCAGTAATCGTTGTGCCTGATGCTTACGGGTACAATTCCTGCCTGAACTGGTGCAAACCAGAGCGGAAAATCACCGTTGTAATGCTCAATAAGCAGTGCAATAAATCTTTCCAGACTTCCGAACAATGCCCTGTGTACCATCAATGGCGTATGTTTCTGCCCGTCGGATCCGATATATTTCATGTTAAATCTTTCAGGAAGGTTTAAGTCGTACTGTATAGTGCTGCATTGCCACTCTCTTCCAAGGGCATCGCGCAGCTTCAGATCTATTTTCGGGCCGTAAAACGCTCCGCCGCCTTCATCGATTTCATACTCAAGACCCGCTCTTATTACGGCGTTCTTCAGCGTATCTGTCGCCTTGTCCCAATCGTCCGGACTGCCTATGGATTTGTTTTCAGGCCTTGTTGACACATATGCCTTGAAATCATTCAACCCGAAGGATTTGAGAATATACAGCGAAAACTTCAGTGTATTGAAAATCTCGTCACTGGCCTGTTCCGGCGTGCAAATAATGTGGGCGTCATCCTGGGTAAGCCCTCTGACCCTTGTAAGCCCGTGAAGTGTTCCTGAAAGCTCATATCTGTAAACAGTGCCGAATTCAGCATAACGAATGGGCAGATCCCTGTAGGAACGTACCGAACTGTTATATATCGTTATATGGAAAGGACAGCTCATTGGTTTAAGGTAGTATTCCTCATTGTCTATTTCAATCGCACTGTACATTGAATCCTTATAGTACTGAAGATGACCGGAGGTTTTCCATAACTCTGAACGCCCTATATGCGGTGTATACACCCATTCATAACCGTTAAGGATATGCGCTGACTGGCTGAACCTTTCAAGCAGGTATCTCAGCATTGCGCCTTTCGGATGCCACAGAACAAGCCCCTGACCGACATCCCGGGACAGGCTGAAAAGATCAAGCTGCCGGCCAAGAATCCTGTGATCCCGTTTGCCTGCTTCTTCAAGTTTATCAAGGTATGTTTTCAGTTCTTCTTCATTCTCCCAGGCAGTTCCACTGATTCTCTGGAGCATAGGGTTGGCGGCATCGCCTTTCCAGTATGCGCCTGAAATGCTTAAAATTTTGAAAGCCTGCAAGTTTAATTCTTTCAGTGAAGACAAAAGAGGACCGCTGCACAGGTCGTAAAACTGTCCGATTCTGCAAATGGTTACTTCAGGATTTTCCTGTATCCCTGAAATATCGTAAAGATATTCAAGTTTGTAGGGCTGGTTGCCAAACAGCTTACGTGCGGTGTCAAGGCTTACACGTTCTGTTGTTACGTCGTACCCTTTATTAACGATTTCGCGGATCCTGCTTTCTATTTTTTTCAGGTCTTCCAAACCCAGGGAGCCCGGCAGGTCAAAGTCATAGAAGAATTCATTGCCTGAAACCGAGCATGTGGCCGGTTTTACCCCGCTGAAAAGCTCACAGACAGCACAGGCCAGAACGACAGCCAGTGTATTCCTGATTCCTGACAGTTTTTCATTATTACTGATTTCCATATTAACAACTCCTTTATCGTTTTTTTGCAATAAGAATAAGGTACTGTTAAGCAACGATAAAGAAGCGGCGGGTTATGCTGCCTGAACTGTCGGAGAAGCTGATTATGCTGCCGTCATATGAAAGACACAGTGTTATATATAGGATTCTCCTCACAGTCACTGCACCACCTTTCGGGTTTAATAAAAAAACTCCCATCCCGCAATGGGATGAGAGCAGTTCTCACGGTTCCACCCAAATTACAGCCGTATAAAACAGCTGTCACTCATTGTGATTATAACGGAATCACCGGTCAGCACTTACTTAAATTTCAGTGCACTGCTCGGAGGGGGTTTTCAATTTTCCATGTATGGAAGTGCTCTCAGCCGCTGACACTTCCTTTCTGTATACTGGGCAAAATTTACTCGTCCTCGTCATCGCATTTGACTTTATGTTTTTGAATATTATAGCAGAGTTGCCTTCAAAAAGTAAAGAACGATTTATTTTGTTGATTTAAGCTATAAGCTGTGCAATAATATATAGGGTAAAAACGGGCAAATTTTTGAAAACAGCGGCCTGATGCGCTATAATGTATGTGACCCGACTTTCCGATAATTTCAATGCATGTTTTGTAAAGGCAGGCTCTGATAAGTTTCAGAGTTTTGTGTATTTTATGAACAATAATAATGGCATGGATAATTTTCTGTATCAGCAAAATATTAAAAGAGGAGATGATTAACTTGGGGCAGAAAGGGATAATGGTGGTTTTAAAATGACTGTTGATTCTGACAGACCTAAGTTTCCCAAAAGAGCGGTTGTTACCGCGGGAATGCCGTATGGAAACAAGGAACTGCACCTTGGCCATATCGGCGGAGTTTTTGTCCATGCGGATATGTTTGCACGGTTTTTGCGTGACCGCATAGGAAAAGAAAATGTTATATTTGTTTCGGGAACAGACTGCTATGGTTCACCGATTCTGGAAAATTATCGTCAGCTGGTTGAAAGTGGTTCCTTTGATGGAACGATTAACGATTTTGTTCAGCGTAATCATAATCTCCAGAAAGAAGTACTTGATCAATATTTTATTGACATAAATCTTTTTGCGGCTTCAAGTTTCGGTCCTGCTGCCGAAAATCACAGGAGATTTTCCGAAGAATTCATCAGAAGGCTGTACGAGAACGGGCATCTGGTTAAACTTACTACATCCCAGTTCTATGATCCCGAACTTGGTGTTTTTCTCAACGGCCGCCAGGTAGTCGGGAAATGCCCCATTGAAGGGTGTAAATCCGAAAGAGGGTATGCCGACGAGTGTTCACTGGGACACCAGTATATGCCGCAGGATCTTATCGATCCGAAAAGTACCCTGACGGGCAAAAAACCCGAAATGAGAGATGTTACAAACTGGTATTTCAAGCTTGACAGTTTTCGCGATCTCCTGGTTCAGTGGGTCGAAAGGCTTGAGAATGACGAAAGTACCAGGAAATTCGTTGTAAAAACCATTAAAGAATTCCTCGAGCCGCCGGTCATTTACGTAAAAAGAGAGTTCATGGAAACGGTGGAAACACTGAAGGACAAACTTCCCGAATACAAATTGGTTGACGAGGGGAAATCCTCCGTAATCATGTCATTTGACAGGCTGGAAGAAAGGGAAAAGGCATCATTGGTCCTGGCAGAGAACGGTGTACGGTTCCGCACCGGTAAAACCCTGGTGCCTTTCAGGCTGACCGGAAATATAGAATGGGGAGTCCCCGCGCCGTGCATTGAAGGACTTGATGGCCTGACTGTATGGGTTTGGCCCGAATCCCTGTGGGCACCCATATCGTTCACGATGACTTACCTTGAACTGAATAACAGGGACAGGAACGGATGGAAGGAATGGTGGTGTTCGAAGGACTCACAGGTTTACCAGTTCCTTGGCGAAGATAATGTTTATTTTTACGGCCCTGCCGAAATGGCTATGTTTATGGCCCAGCAGGGAGAAAATCCTGTCGTTGATCCACCCGAAGGAGAATTGCAGCTGCCTAAACTGATTGTAAACAATCATATCCTTTTCCTGAACCAGAAGGCAAGCAGCAGCGGAAGCATTAAACCTCCTTCAGCCAGGGATTTGCTTGAACATTATACGCCCGAACAGCTGAGGGCACATTTCCTCGGTCTGGGCCTGGGTATCAGGAGCGTGGGTTTCCAGCCGAAACCGTTTAATCCCAAGGCCAGGGAGAATGACAGCGATCCCGTGCTGAAAGAAGGAAACCTTCTTACGAATGTATTCAACAGGGCTGTAAGATCCTGTTTCTACACCGCACAGAAGTACACCGACGGAAAAATTCCCGTCAGGAATATAAGCGAAGAAGTAATCCGGGAGTCCAACGAAACCATTCTTGAATATGAAAGGCTTATGGCCCGGTTTGAATTCCACCAGGTCATGAACCTGATGGATACCTATATACGCAATATGAACAAGTACTGGTCGAGAATGATTCGTGAAGCCGAGACAACGGGCAATGACGACCTGAGGCTCCAGGTTCTGGCCGATACATTCCATATGGTTCGTACAGCCGCAGTGCTTATGCATCCCATAGCTCCGAAAGGGACCGAAATGATCAGGGAATATCTCAGGGTAGGCGAAGAACTGTGGAGCTGGGACAGGATATTTGATCCCATATATGATTTCATGGAAAATCCCCGGGAACACAAGCTGAAATTCCTTGAACCGAGAGTGGATTTCTTCAAAAAGCATCCAAGCCAAATAAGCCAGGGTGAAGAATAGAAAAGGGCAAAGGATAAGCAATAAGAAAGGCCGGAATTCTTGTTTTTCCGGCCTTTGTTTACCAGTTTTTTTGTGTTATCAGATTTTAAATACGCTGATTGATTCCTTCATCCTGGAAGCTACTTCGCCAAGCTCTTTTGCCAGCGAT
>Ga0134099_1000108_pt1 | contig 104790 bp, 91 predicted proteins | sample 10_taG_2_FD_105482 | JGI IMG/M metagenome (GOLD analysis project Ga0134099, IMG submission 105482) | Switchgrass degrading microbial communities from high solid loading bioreactors in New Hampshire, USA - 10_41_5_180_A2 metaG | ecosystem: Engineered > Bioreactor > Semi-continuous > Anaerobic >...
ATAGGGTGGCCGCTGGAAATGTTTTGCGATTGGCAGTATATTCAGGGCGCGAGTAGCGCATGCCAGTAATATGCCCTTATAGGGCTTAATCAAGCCACCAGCTAAGCTGGTGGTAATTGACTAATCTAATGACATAAAATTGCTATGCTGTTACTTTGGTATATTTCACTTGTTTTGAATCATAGTAAAGAGTAAAGTCAATATTTTCAGGAAGTGACAAAAATACATATATACCTTTTTTACTTCCAATGTCAAATACTTTTAGAGTTGTTCCTTCAATTTGAAAAGAGTAATCTTTCGGCAATAATAAACCTACTGCCTATGATTTCCTTCAATAACGTAAAATCCTTTACCATTATAATTTTGAATAGCCTTTTAGATGTTGGAGGGTACTTCAGATATTAGACAACGTTTAATATCTGTAAGCTCACCTGCTTTACTAACCTTATGCTTTTTTCTGTGAATTAGTACCTCCTGTTTAGATGAATTATATTTACATATGTTAACATATGTTACCGAAATTTACCTGTCAAAAATCATGGATTTAAATACAGCCAGATATTCCCTGAGAAACACATTGGGATATATCCACCAGGGAGTGCCGGAACTTATGCCATATGCGTCCAGGCCTACTCTTTTGGCCAGCAGCTTGGATCTGAACATGTGAAAATCATTGGTTATAATCATCACTTTCTCGGGTGCCATACCGAACTTTTCAAAGTAAAGCTTTTTTGAAAAAACCATGTTTTCAAATGTACTGGTTGATTTCTCTTCCTTGATTATCAGCTCTTCAGATACCCCACGTTCTACAAGATATCTTTTCATGGCCTCTGCCTCGGTTATTGTCTCACCATATCCCTGCCCGCCGGACACAATAATCTTTGTTCCGGGATTTTCAGAAATATAGTCCAGAGTATAATCTAAACGCTCTTTCAACACCAGAGTTGGCGTCTCACCTTTCAAGCCGGCTCCCAGAACAATAACACAGTCAACTTTTTCATCCTTCTCTGAAATAGCTGAAGATACCAACATCACTGATACTATAATGAATGAGACAAACCATACTGTAAAAGCTATCAGAATTAATTTACCTACTTTATCATAAAACTTTTTATTTCTTGCATAAATCTTACTGTTAACAAATATCAAACCCAGAATTATGGTTATGCCGGCCAGACCAGGAAGCAAAATTCCAAAGTCCATACCTCCGCTTCTGCTTCTGATAAAAATTGTATCTAATATAGCAATAATGGCAAAAATAAACAAACCCACTTTTATCAGCTTTTTTTTCCTCACATCTTCACCTGACCCAAATGAAAAATATCAAATAGAAACCAAAAAATATATCTGATTAAGTCCACAATATAGCAGTATTTTTGAAACAGAAAATCAGAAATCAATTGATTGGCCTTTTTGACCTGATGACGTTAATTCATATTTATTACCTTCAGCAGATTTTGTAAAGGTTCCGTTAAAACTAAAATGGTCACCTTCAACATTTGGTACTCCATCTACAGTAATCTGCAATTTGTTTATATTCGGAAGGTCCAATACTGTCATTACCAGAATATTTGTATTTGTAATGCCACTGGCACTGCCCATATTAAACTTTTTTGCAACCTCTTCAGGTAAATCTACTGTAATAAGGTCACCGTTTACTTCTGCTTTATTTATACGCAGATCAGTTCTCTCAAGTACCTTATTAATAGCTGACCCAATGTCCTCTTCATATAAATTTTTATCAACAATAATATTAACTATTTCCTTTGGATTGTTATAGTCATCAGCATCATAAAGGTATAGTTTCAATTGGATTGTTTCTTCTGCTTTTGCAGTGCTGCTTTCACTTGTATGTACAGCAGAAGGTGAGGCTTCTGCAGCTGTGTCGACTGCTGGTGTAGTTGTATCGGAAGCCTGTTCCTTATCTTGCTGGTAAATTGTTGTAGCATAAATAAGCATTGCTACAAGTACAACTATTAACGCAAATAGTATTACAGCTAAAGCCTTCAATTTCTGATTATTTGTCATAAAAAGCCTCCTTTTTCATCTTTCGCCATTGCTATTTTAATGTAATACAGGCTTTAAAGTATGTTTTATCTCCGGTTTCATTTACACCTTCCACATATACAATACCTGATTCCAGCTCTGAAATATCCTTATTAAATACTATTGTATCTCCTGCAAGAGCTTCACTTATATAGCTTACCTGAATCTTATCCACTGTATATTGACCATGTTTCTCTATTGAAAAACAATCTGCTATGTTATCTATATATTTCGAGTTATTAAGATGTCCGTTTAAATCAATATCACTGTAGCCTATAACTTTTTTATATACCTGTTGGAGCTGTCCTTTTGACTTAATTCTACCCATTCTTTCATTAATTGCTCTGTCTGATTTAAATGTTTGAAGGGTTCCAGGGAAATGCTCCGTTTTTTGTATTTCCTTTGTTTGTACATCCATTATCACCCAACTCGAAATGGCCCTGCAAATTACCTCTCCATTAATATCTTTTATGAAAAAGTCTCTCTCAAACTCAAGTTTCTTGGGTTTAAGGGGCCAGGTTTCCAGAAATATTTGTTCATTTAGAACAGGAATTCTCTCAATCTTTACCAACATTTTTATAAGAACCCAGGTAACTCCTTTTTGCTGAAGGTCAACTATTCCCAATCCGATATCTTCAGCATGGAGGCTGGCTATATCCTGAAAATAATTAAACAATGAACTTATTTTGACCTTTTTAAAATAATCTACATCTCCACAATCAACATGGTGTGTCTTTTGGTATATTGATTTTGCTTCTGTATTCATTTTGACTCCTAAAATCCCAATTTCATTAAATATTTTCCTATTATATGGTCCACGGGAATACAACCTATTATTCTGCTGTCAGTACTGTTATTTCTGTTGTCTCCCATGACAAATACACTGTTTTCCGGTACAACAATTTTTTCATCTGATTGGTATTCCATAGGCTCCTTTATGTAGGATTCCTCTAAGGTAACACCGTTTCTTACAACCTTTCCGTCCTTAAACTCGATTATATCACCAGGTCTTCCTATTACTCTTTTTACCCAGAATACCTGTTCCTGATTTCCGGTTATTTTAGATACAATAAGATTATATTTAAGAGTATCCTTTACATTATCAATAAAGCTTCGAGGTCTGTCCACACGGCTGTCAATAATAATTATATCCTCATAATCCGGAATCCCGTGAAATATATTTTGAGTCTTGTTAATAATTATCTTATCTCCGTCATGTAAGCTGTTTTCCATTGAAGGGCCTATTACGCTGGTAGGCTGAAAAATAAAAATTATTATAATAAGAGTTACTATTATTGAAACAATTATAGTTCCAATCCAGCTTAGAATTTCCTTGATTATCTTCATTTCTTCTCCATTCCGGTACAAATTTTTAAAATACCGATATTTTATTTCTAATCATAAGCGCTTTACCCATAATTTCGACTGAGGTAAAATTTTGCTTCAGTTAATATACGTTTCATAATCAAAATTGCATTACAAAAATGATATCCAAATTATTCTAATTATAATATATTTGTCTGTTTAAATATATATCAAAAGTATTAATTTTTTCTTAACTTTTCATGTCAAAAAATAGGCTTTTTGCACTTTTTTTATATTTTGTAGCTACTATATTACAGTGGATTAATTTTACTGAAGGTTTAGTATCCTTCTTTAGCAAACAGCTAATTTTAAAGTACTTAAAATTAATTCCTATATGTCGAAAAAAGCACCTGCAAAGATGCTTTTTTTACTTAATTTAATGCTTCAGCTATTAGTTTTAAAGTAGCATTGTACAATTTAATTATACTATTTTTAATTATACTATTTTATTTTATATTTTACTTTCTATTTTACTTTAATTCCGAATATTTTCTTTGCATAACTACCTACAACAATTGTGTCATTGTAAATAGCAGGTGATGATTCCACATTTCCCTCAAGGGAAACAGAATGAAGGGTTTTCCCATTCATAGGGTCCACCAGATGCATATATCCGGAGAAATCAGTATAGACCATATAAGTCTTTCCATCTGAACTTCTAAAATCCAATGGCGAACACCAGCTGTATGAGTTTAGCTTTTTCTTCCATATTTCTTCTCCGGTTTTTTTATCAAGAGCAACCATTGTTCCATCTGTGTTTGAACCGGTAAAGCAAATATTAAATATAACCATGTTGCTGATATCATCCTTACCAATGACAGGTGTCCCCAGTGCTCCACCGTTTATATAATACTGATACTGGCACTTGTAATCCTTCTGCCATATCAATTCACCGGTTAAAGCATCAAGTTTTCTTATATTGCAGTCAGCAGTAGCTGCTTTTCCATCTGCTCCCCGTTTGTCAACCTGATTGGCTGTATACAGAAATACTCCCTCATTTGTTTCTTCAATAACTATGGTAGCATCTGTATCATCCTTGGTATCATATATCCAAACAGGTTTTAAAGTATTTAAATCCAGGCACTGCAGCGTACCTCCGTTATCACAGAAATACATATAATTTTTATATATTGCTGGTGAATTCTCAATACCCTGTTCATCATTATAAGGACTTCTGTAACGGTATTTGGTCAGCTGAGGAGCTATTGACAAGTTACCTGTGGCTTTATCAAATTTAGTATTGAGCTTTACTCTATATACCAAACCATTTTCACTGCAGTTAAGTAAAGTATCGGTTTTGCTGTCAAGTAATGCCGAAGAATCATTGGCTCCCCAACCTCTGAATGCCACCTCATCCCTACCAAATATGGAATAAAGCTCTTTCTGGTTTATAAGGTTTATAATGCGGTATTTATACTCGGTATACTTCCCATTGTTCTCGTTAATTCCCATTCCTGTATACAGGATAGGATATCCTCTGGGGTCAACCATACCTGTACCTTTTATAGGATATCCTATCTGGATCTTATTCCTGGTTGGTTTCCCTGTTTCAAGGTCTAAAAAGTATATATTTCCATCAAGAGCCGGGTAAATTACTTCAACAAGGTCCTTTGCCTTCATATCTTCATTAATGTTCATCAGCTTTCTAATATCTTCCGGCCAGTGTATCAGCAGTGGCTGCCCTGTCCAGCCTGTTCCGGGCCAATAGCTGTTATGTGCTGATATAGCTCCAAGACCTTCTTTTTTCCAAACAATTTCAAGTTTTTTCTGTGTGACTGTTCTGGTTCCATAGGAGGCATTATCCCTGTAATTGTTTCCCCTGAAGGCTGTTACTCCTTCTAATTGTGAATACTCAGAACCCGGTCCGAATTCAATCTTATTTTTCTTCTTAACGGTAAACTCTTTCAAGGGTGTATTGTTTCTGAATATCCAGGATTTCATATTTAAGCCATTGGGCAGTGCATTATCGATGGCATATTCGGTAAATGCCTTAGCTCCACCAAAATCAGACTCTTCTGTCCATGAGCTTTTAAGCTTCTCAGGATCAGTCAATTCAGCAGGCATGGGATCGGCTACCGGCTCTTCCTCAGGTTCTTCATCTTCTTCCTCATTATCTTCATCTATATTCCCGGTATTTTCTGCACTTCCCAAAGTATCAGAGCTATTCACCGAAGTTTTTACCGCCGAATTTCCATTGGAATCAAACAGCTTGCTAAGCCCAATCCATATTCCGGTTACCATCAAAGCCATGATAAGTATTGTAATTATTCCCTTCAGCCTGCTTCTCTTTCTTCTTCTGTATCTTCTCATAACCTTTTCTTAAAACTCCTCGCTTTTTTATTGCTATATTAACATATGCTATTTTTTTACAGTCCGGTTTTTTCAAATGTTGTTAAACTATTTGATTTTTACCCCGTAAATCTTCTTTGCATAGGTTCCTACTACAGCCATATTGTTATATACAGCCGGTGAGGCCTCAACATTACCACCAACCGATACTTTATCAAGGTCTTTTCCGGTTTTTGGATCAATCAGATGCATAAATCCCTTGAAATCACATAACAGCATATAGGTTTTTCCCTCCTCAGACATAAAGTCCACCGGAGAACTCCAGCTGTATGCATCAAGATGTCTCTTCCAGACTTCATTACCAGTCTTTTTATCCAATGCAACCAAAATGCCGTCACTGGTTGATCCCGTTAATGCTATATTAAAAATAACAATATCACTAATATCATTTTTGCCAACTACAGGCGTTGCTAACGCACCACCGTTTATATATGACTGATAAACACAGGAATAATTTTTCTGCCATACAAGCTCTCCGGTAAGAGCATTGAGCTTTCTGATGTTACAGTCTGCTCTGGAACCAGCCTTACCACGTTTGTCTATTTCATTTGCGGTGTACAGGAAAACTCCGTCTTCAGTTTCCTCCAATGTTATTGTACTATCGGTGTCATCTCCGGACTTATATATCCACACAGGCTCCATTGAGTTAATATCAAGGCATTGAATAGTTCCACCGTTATCAGCAAAATACATTAAATTTCTATAGAAGGCAGGCGAATTCTCTATTCCCTGTTCTGAGCTGTAACTGCTTTTATAACGGTACTTTGTAACAGCGGGCTGCATTGACAAAGCACCGGTCATGCTGTCAAACTTTGTGTTCAGTTTGACTTTATAAATCAAACCGTTTTCTCCACAGTTTATCAGAGTATCAGTGTATCTATTCAAAATAGCCGAGGAATCATTTGCCCCCCAGCTTCGAAATGCAACAGGATCATTTCCTGGTAATGAATAAATCTCTTTCTGGTTTACAAGGTTAAAAATTCTATATTTAAAGGAACCCTTTTTACCATTCATATCATTTAATCCCTGTCCTGTATAAAATAAGGGATAACCTCTGGGGTCCACCATTCCGGTTCCCTTAACGGTAAAACCTATATTCATCTTAGGTCTCGAAGGTTTTCCTGTCTCCAGGTCAAGGAAGTATACATTACCGTCAAAAACAGGATAAATTACTTCCACCAGATCCTTTGATTTTAAGTCTGCATTAATATTCATAACTTTTCTTACATCTTCAGACCAATGCACCAGCAGCGGCTGTCCTGTCCATCCTGCTCCGGGCCAGTAACTGCCCGCACCGCTGACAGCACCGATGTCATGTGTCCATACAATTTCCAGTTTCTTTTCCTTTACATCAGCCTTTCCCCAGGATGGAGATGTTCTGAAGTTGTTACCCCTAAAGGTTGTGACACCTTCAAGCTCAGAATACATTTCAGGTGACCCGAAGGCTATATTATAAGGTGGGGTATAGTTTTTCACGGTTTTATTGTTAACCAGAGTCCAATATGTTATTTTCCCGCCATCTTTGAAGGTCTTTTGCCATGAGCCGTCATTCAATGCCTTTTTAGATACAAAGCTGGAGGGATTTTTCCACTTCAGCAGTAAGTCATCAGGATTTGTACTTTCTGCAGGCTCCTGGACTGTTTCTGTTGCTGGCTCCTGAACTGTTTCCGGGGCAGGATTCTGAATATGTTCTTCATTTTGTAAAGGTTCGGAGGCTTTAGCTGTCTCATTTGCCCCCGGGGCTGATGTTGATGATCTAACAGCTGTGCTTCCTATTGCTGAATTCAGCCAGGGCAAATCTCCGTTAAACACCAGATAAGCAGATATCAATGCTATGAGTAAAAGTGTGAAGAATATTGTTACTGCTGGCAGAAGTCTATTGACTTTTTTACTTTTATTATCCATTTTTACCTCCATAATTAATTAGACCCTAAACTTAATTAGAGACAACCCATTTGATATTATATCAAAATAGGTATTAAAATTCATATTTATTTTACTATTTTTTCGTAAGAATCAGTTTTGAACCATAATATAATAATGTTTATGGAGTATTTATGATGTTGTGGGAATATTTAAAAATTTATTCTCCTTTATCTTGTAATTGAACGATATTTTATCTATAATTATTTTTACTTGCTGAAATTAAATATACCTGCTATCCATTCCGAATACATTTCCTATAAATAACGCAGATTAAAAGTTATCGTATATGTTTATATTTGTCATACAATGCTTGTAAACATAGAAAAATTGAATATATCAAATATAGGGGGAGTCGCATGAAAAACTATTACAACTACTCGGCTCAGGAAGTTCTCAAAGAGCTGAATACAAATCTGAACGGTATCTCTGATAAAGATATTGACAAACTCAGAGAGAAATATGGTTACAACGAGCTCAAGGCCGGTAAAAAGGCAGGAGTAATTAAAGTCTTTCTGAGCCAGTTTAAGGATTTTTTAGTTATAATCCTTTTACTGGCAGCTGTTGTGTCACTTTTTTTAAAGGATTATGAAAGTGCAATTGTAATTTTTGCAGTTACAATTTTAAACTCAATACTGGGAACAGCTCAGCATTTTAAAGCTGAAAAGTCCCTTGAAAGCCTTAAATCCTTATCATCACCTGTTGCCAGGGTAATTAGAAATAAAATGAGAATTGAAATTCCGTCCCGGGAAGTTTTAGTGGGGGATATACTATTACTGGAAGCCGGAGACTTTGTAAGCGCCGATGGAAGAATTATAGAAAATCACAGTCTTCAGGTAAACGAAAGTTCACTTACAGGAGAGTCAGAAAGCGTTGTTAAGACTGCAGATGTGATCCCCGGAGATAATGTATCAATTGGTGACAGAAAAAACATGGTCTTTACCGGAAGTCATGTTACCTATGGAAGAGCAGTAGTGGCTGTTACCAGTACAGGTATGTCAACTGAACTGGGCAAGATTGCAGCACTGATGGAGGCCGCGGAGAATAAGCAAACCCCATTACAGGTCAGCCTGGACAATTTTGGAAAAAAACTCGCCATAGCTATTCTTGGACTATGTGCTGTCATTTTAGCGGCTAACATATTCAGAGGTTACTCTGTTATTGATTCCTTCATGTTTGCAATTGCTCTTGCTGTTGCTGCTATACCCGAAGCTTTGAGTTCCATAGTAACAATTGTACTTGCCATAGGAACACAAAAGATGGCAAAAGAGAATGCCATAGTTAAAAAACTGCATGCTGTTGAAAGTCTGGGCAGTGTATCGGTCATCTGTTCGGATAAAACAGGTACTCTCACCCAGAACAAAATGGTTGCAAAAAAAGTCTTTGTTGGGTGGAAAGTATTTGACTCTGAAAAGCTTGATATGAACGATACTCTTCAAAGGTCAATAGTAAAAATAAGCATTCTGTCAAGTGATGCAACCATAACTGACGGAACTGCTGTTGGTGATCCCACAGAAGTAGCCTTTGTCAAGCTTTCCAACGACTATGGCTATGAAGAAGAGGATGTCCGTGAGGAGTACGCCAGATTGTCGGAAGTACCATTTGACTCAGACAGAAAGCTTATGAGTACCCTTCACAATGTTGACGGTCAGTATATGATGTTTACCAAAGGTGCTCCCGATGTTGTTTTAAGCAGATCCACAAAAGTTCTGACAGAGCACGTCGAAAAACCTTTGACGCCAGATAACATAGAATTCATCGAAAAAGTTAACAGGGAATTCTCTCAGGAAGGGTTGCGTGTTCTTGCCTTTGCACGAAAAATTTTTGATTCCCGGGTGAAACTTACAGTAGATGACGAGCATGATCTTACCTTTGTTGGTCTTGTTGCCATGATTGACCCTCCCAGAGAGGAATCAAAACAGGCAGTGGCCGATTGTATACGTGCAGGTATCAAGCCTGTTATGATTACTGGTGACCATAAAATTACAGCCTCAGCTATTGCTAAGCAAATCGGCATTATGACAGAAAACAGCCTTGCCATTGAAGGTGTGGAAATCGAAAAAATGTCTGATGAAGAGTTAAGAAATCGAGTACAGGATATCTCCGTTTACGCCCGTGTATCTCCCGAACATAAAATACGTATTGTTAAAGCCTGGCAGGACAAGGGAAATGTCGTGGCCATGACAGGAGACGGTGTAAATGATGCACCAGCATTAAAGCAGGCTGATATTGGAGTAGCCATGGGCAAGGTTGGTACTGAAGTGGCAAAAGATGCAGCCTCCATGATTTTGGTGGATGACAATTTTGCTACCATTGTCAAGGCAGTCTCCAACGGAAGAAGTATTTATTCCAATATCAAAAATTCCATTAAGTTCCTTCTTTCAGGCAATACTGCCGGAATACTTGCAGTACTGTATACATCCATTTTAGCTCTTCCTCTACCCTTTACAGCCATTCATTTGCTGTTTATAAATCTGCTGACCGACTCAATGCCTGCAATTGCTCTTGGTTTGGAGCCGTATAGGAAGGACGTTTTAAATTCAAAGCCCAGAGATATTAATGAACCTTTGCTAAATAAAGGATTTCTGCTCCATGTTATTTTTGAAGGTGCTGTAATAGCAGCCAGTGCACTGACAGCCTTTTATTATGGTTTAAGTGTTGGTGGCTCCGCCCTGGCAAGTACTATGGCATTTGCAGTATTAGCACTGGCTCGACTTATCCATGGATTTAACTGTCGTTCCAATGACCCCTTGTTCAAAATAGGGTTCTTTACAAATAAATATCAATGGGGGGCAGTTCTTGCAGGAATACTGCTGCTGACATTAGTTCTTACTGTTCCGCCTCTCCAGAATTTATTTGAAATTGACCCGGGAGTAACCAACCATATTGGAATAATTGGTTTACTTGGATTGGTACCTTTTGTGATAATTCAAATTTATAAAACAATAAGAACTGCAATTAATAGTAAAAATACAGCATCGAAAGCATAATAAATAATTTAAAATAATTAATGTAATTAAAATAATCAATATAACAATATTAATAATAACGTAATACTGTTATAGAGAATATGTGCAGTAGTAATGAAGCCTGAAATATTGCAACCATATTTATATATTAATACTATCACTTATTTATACTAATACTATCAGAAAATAGCTTTATTATAAATCCTACAGGCTAAAGGAGGGATCAGATCCATGCCATTTTCATATTTAATGAAAGAATATAGATTATGGGCATGGGCGAACTATGGGAAAAAATAAAAGTACTAAATCAGATGGTGCACAGAATTTCGCCGACACTCAGGATTTAAGTAAAAAGACCCGCTATCCAACGGGTGCTGAACCAAATGTAAGAACTTCATCACCAAAATAGTATTTACAGAAATTCCCCGGCATCAGCATAATTTACTGATCCGGGGAATTATTATTTATCAGTGCTTTATTTACATACCCCAAGGAAAGTTTTATAATCTACCCTCCAGAATAGTAGTCGGACCACTCCTCCACAAATCCTCTCAACTCATGGTTTTCACATCAACTTAAGCAAATATAAAATCATTTTTGTCCCTCTATAAAACCAATTGATTTTATTTCTAATTACCGAATTTAAACCAGAATATTACTCCAGTATCGCAATTCTCAGCGCCATATGAAAAACCGTGCATTTCCGGTATTGTACTCACAATTGAAAGCCCAAGACCTGTACCTCTGGTATTGCTTCGTGACTCATCGGCTTTGTCCATCCTATACCTCCAGCCTGTAGCTCCTCTTAATTACTGTCTTTATTTGACCAGATGCCCCACCTAAAGCTTTTCGAAGTTTTTTCACATGATTATCCTCTGCTCTGTCATTTCCATCAAAATCATAGCCCCACACTTTTGTCAAAAGGCTCTCCCGGCTCACCAATTTACCCTTATTTTCAATTAACAGCTTTAATATTTCATATTCCTTTGGTGCCAGTACCACCTCACCATCATTAACATAAACGGTACAGCGTTACAGATCCATTTTTATATTGCCCGATGTTAAAAGTTGGTTTCTGACAGTCCCATTAGCACGATTTATAAGTGCTGTTACCTTCGCATAAAGAACAGCCAGCTAAAAGGGTTTTGAAATAAGCTCTCTGCAAATAGTAAATTCATCTACCTCAGAAAGCATAACATCCAGGAGTACTAAATCATATTCTCCTTCCATGTATTTTTCCTGAGCTTCAATTCCTGTTTCTGCATATTCTACTATGAAGCTGCCTCCGCTTTTCTCAACAAAGTAATCAGTAATTATCTCTCTAAGTTCTGCATCGTCTTCAACCAGTAACAGCCTATATGTCATTTTTTCACCCAGAAATAGGTTAACATACAAATATATTCTTATCCTTTTGCCAAATACTTTAATAATCAGATAAACAATCAACTTTGACATGGTGATAAAAAAAGAGACTGCTGTATAACCGATTATTAACGGTTTAACAACAATCTCTTTGATTGACATCAGTAATTATCTTGCTACATAATGTGTGTGCAGCAATTTATGAGCTTTATGGCCTCCTGCTTCGCCGAGATATTCAGCATAAAGCTTCTGAATTTCAGGATTTTCGTGAGATTTTCTGGTAGTGCATGCCTTGTCTATATCATAAAGCCCTTGAATTCTTGCTGCTTTAACTTCATCGGTTTTTGACTTGTCTTTTATAATGGGCTGTCCCCCACCGTTAATACATCCGCCTTCACAAGCCATAACCTCAATGAAGTGGTACTGAGCCTCTCCCGCTCTTACCTTGTCAAGGAGCTTAGCAGCGTTTCCTGTACCGTTTGCCACAGCAACCTTAATTTCCATACCTGCTATATTTACAGTTGCTTCCTTGATTCCATCCAAACCTCTTACAGCAGTGTATTCAATTTTGTCGAGAGATTTACCTGTAAGCTTGTCAGCAACAGTACGAAGAGCTGCTTCCATAACTCCACCGGTATTTCCGAAGATGGTACCTGCACCTGAATAAGCACCCAAAATGCTGTCTCTCTCACCGTCTTCAAGCTCAGCGAACTGTATTCCCGCCTGACGAATCATTTTTGCAAGTTCTCTTGTGGTTATGACTGCATCTACATCTCTGTGGCCGTCAACCTGCATTTCTTCTCTGTCGGCTTCAAACTTCTTCGCAGTACAGGGCATTACTGATACAACAAATATATTTTTTGGATCGATGTCAGCTTTAGCCGCATAGTAGGACTTTGCAACAGCACCGAACATCTGCTGAGGCGATTTGCAGGTTGACAGGTTTTCTAATAAATCGTGGTAATTGTGTTCACAGAACTTTATCCATCCAGGTGAGCAGGAAGTAATCATTGGAAGCTTTCCACCGTTCTGTATTCGGTTTATAAGTTCATTTCCTTCTTCAATTATTGTTAAGTCAGCGCTGAAGTTGGTGTCAAATACTTTAGCAAAACCAAGTCTTCTTAAAGCGGTAACCATTTTTCCTTCTACATTGGTTCCTGGTGCATATCCAAACTCTTCACCAAGAGCCACTCTAACAGCCGGTGCAGTCTGAACAACCACATGCAGGTCTTTATTTTCAAGAGCCTTCCAGACCTTTTCAGTATCATCTCTTTCAGCAAGAGCACCCACAGGACAGGCTTTGATACACTGGCCGCAATTGATGCATTCATGGCTTGCCAGCCCTTCTTCATATGCAGTTGTAACTGTCATATGGGCACCACGGTAAGCATAATCAATAACTCCAACATCCTGTATCTTTGAGCAGACACTTACACATCTGCCGCAGAGAACGCATTTATTTGGATCTCTTACGATAGGCCCTGATGTATCCAGGGAACCCTTATCAATTTTTTTGTCATAAGGAAGTCTGTCTATTCCATTTTCATTGCAGAGTGTTTGCAGTTCACATTTTAGATTTCTGGGGCATGAGAGACATTCTCTGTTGTGGTTTGACATTATAAGCTCAAGAATGTTCTTTCGTACTTCTCTTACAGTGCTGGTAGCAGTTTTCACCACCAGTCCGTCAGATACCTTTGTAACACAGGCAGGATGTAAGCCTCTCCAGCCTTCCACCTCAACCACACATACTCTGCATGAACCAGGTTCGTTAACCCCTTTCATATAGCAAAGGGTGGGTATGTTTATATTCAGCTTTCTAGCTGCTTCAAGTATTGTAGTGTCCTTTGGGACCTCTACTGAAATACCATCTATAGTAACATTGATCATTTCCATATTATTTACCCCCATTCACGTGCATTGCACGTACATCATAGAAATAGAAAAACCATTTTATGATTTTTCCAATTTAACCCATTAATGAGTTCAATTTAGGAACTCAAATGAGTTAAATTTGTGAATTAATTTATGAGTTCAATTTGGACATAGGACATACACCAGTTCTGCATTTACCGTTTACATGTTCCAGGAACTCTTCCTCAAAATACTTTACTAGTGTTAACAGAGGTACAGGAGCACTCTGACCAAGGCCGCAGAAGCTTGCTGACTTCATGGTCTGTGCCAGACTCTTCATTTTGTTGAAATCCTCCATGGTTGCAGTACCTTCTGTAAGCTTATTAACAATTTCAACCAATCTATAGGTACCTTCTCTGCAAGGAGTACATTTACCGCAGGATTCTTCTTCAAAAAACTCCATGGAATTCTTCAGATAATCAACAACACAATGGCTGTCATCAACCACAACAACAGCACCGGAACCCAATGAAATTCCTGCTTTTTTAAGATCATAATAGCAAATTTTAGTGTCCAGTAAACTTTCAGGGAAACAGCTTCCCGATTGACCTCCAAGATGTACAAACTTTAGCTTGCGTCCGTTGGTAACTCCACCACCCAGGTCATAAATAAGCTCTCTGAGAGTCATACCAAAAGGAATTTCATAAACTCCTCTGTTCTGAACATTACCTGAAAGACACATTAATTTTGTACCACCGCTGAATTCGGTCCCCCTTTTACTGAAAGTTTCTCCGCCATCCTTTATTATCCATGGAATACATGAATAAGTTTCTACATTGTTTAAAATGGTTGGCATTTGATACAAACCGCAGTTCTTTATATATGGGGGTTTCTGCCTTGGTCTGCCGGTCTTTCCTTCTATTGATTCAACAAGCGCAGTATTTTCACCGCACACATATGCTCCAGCTCCTGAAACCACCTTAAGAGTAAAATCAAAACCTTCTCTGCCAAGAATGTTTTTTCCGAGGTAACCAGCCTTTTCAGCATTTGCTATTGCGCTTCTCACTATTCTCTGAATAGCTGTATATTCACCTCTGATATATATAAACCCCTCTTTAGCGCCCATAATATATGCGCCGATTGTCATACCCTCAATTAGCTGCAACGGGTCTTCGGCTAATATATGTCTGTCTTTAAATGTACCAGGCTCACCTTCATCACCGTTACAGACCATGTATTTAGGACCTCTTTTTATTGCATAAGCCTGCTCCCACTTGATACCTGTGGGGTAAGCAGCACCGCCTCTTCCAAAAAGATTTGCCTTCTTTATTTCTTCAATGGCATCTAAATGCTCCATTGACATTGCTTTCTTTAGCCCTTCATAACCACCTGCATTTATATAATCCTCAACACTGTCAGGTCTGATTTTTCCAAATCTCGCACTCAATACCTTATCCATTATTACGACCCTCCCTGTAAGAGTTTAATATCTCACTGAGCTTTTCTGATGTGAGATTTCCATATACCTTTTCACCTATCTTTATTGCAGGTGATATGTCACATGCTCCAAAACAGGCTGACTGAATCAATGTGAAAACTCCATCCTCAGTTGTTTCACCAGGCTTAATCTTTAACTCATTTTCCAACATTGCCAATAAGTTATTTGCACCTGTAACATGGCATGGAGCACTCTTACAGACTTCAATCACATATTTGCCCCTTGGCTCTATACCGAACATTGCATAGAAAGTAATAACGCTGTATACCTTGCTTAAAGGCATATCCAGCTCAGCTGCAACAAATTCAACCCATTCATGAGGAAGCGAATTTGTTCCTGAAATGTTCTGTAACTCCAACATGATTTGAATAAGATTGTCTTTTGAATTGCCATAGCGATTCAATACTTCCCTTATCTTCTCCATTTTAGCCTCCTGTAAGCCGCTTCTCCGGCCCGAAAATAAATAAAATAACAACCCTTATACGTGTAGTTCAATAAGAACTTTTACGTTCAAAAAATTTTAATCGCTGTGCGAGTACACGAAATATGGTGTCCTTCTGACACCGACATGTTCCCCGCTTTAATCAAAAAATGTGACAGTTGCCAGTAAAATGGGGGGACAATTTTAGCCTCGCAATAAATAAAATCTATTCTTTATAAAAGGCTAAAGCCTCTCTATAAAGCAAAATTAAGTCAATAAGCTTTTGCATATAGTACTTTGTATACAATCTCAGCTCCTAAAAAAACGAGCTTGTTTCATACCTTATCTTTAATATGAGAATTTTTTAACATTCTCATTTATATTGTAAGTTCTTAGTATAACATTGTCAATTAGAGATTGATATTTTTTTCACAGAATTTGAAGACTTTATATCATACCATAATTGTTCATTTTTTACATATTGAATATCGTTAAAATAATCTTGTATTAGATTGTTATTTATTTGTCATAAAAAATACCCGAAACCCAGTTGTAATCTCATGTATACATGTGTAAAAGCTTTACTGTTGCTAAAAATTGTATTAAAATAAATACATAAAAACCGATTGGAGTGATGGTCATGTGTAAGAGTTTATCCGAAATAAAGCATCAAAATTCCCGTCATGCAGAATGTTGTACCTGTATGAATGGATACCCGAAGAAATGTGACTGCGGAGGCCTCGTACATGTAGAAGAAACCAACAGTGAAAATTTTGGAACCTTACTTGTTTTCAGATGTGATAAATGCAATTTTGTATTTGATATCCAGGAGGAAGAATATTAATTTTCATATATAGTTAATCTGGGACTGCCAAGAATTTTGCAGTCCCAGATTTCATAACTTATATTCAGATTTTGAGTTTACACAACTTTAAACATTCTTTACTTGAACAGTCTCCAAAGTTTTAACTTATAATCCATCTCATTCCAAGAATAGTATTACATGAAGCTCAGCACTGCAGAAAGATTTAGTATTTGCACAATTCGCTTTCCTTCGTTCAGTTTGGCAATGGCATCAATATACCTGTCGTTATCATTATCATTGCTATTGTTATTTTCAATGCCATTATTTTTGTCATTTTCTTTTCTGTTAAGCATGTCTGAAGCTGCCTCAATATAGCTTTTTGGTATTCTTAGAACTTCTGAAACGGAATCAATCAATATTCCTATCTTTTTATTTTCATATTCAACTACCAAAAACTTTGAATAGTCAGTCATTGTTATACTGCCGTTAAACATTGTCTTTATGTTCAGGACAGGAATCACCTCTCCACGAAGATTCACCATTCCTTCTATATAAGCCGGAGCTCCTGGAAAATAAACAATATCACTTACTCTGTTAATTTCCTTTATACTATGTATGTTTATTGCATATTCTTCCTTATCCAGCTTAAAAATGACCACATGTTCAATATTGTACTCAGCTTCGCCTTTATCCGCTGTTATATAATTATTACTTTTACTGCTCTGGGTCAAGATTTTGTCCATATCTTCAAATACAACCAGTTTTAAGGGATCCAGTAACATGGCAAGCCTTTTTCCTCTGTTCAGTTCCAGGAAGCCCCTGGCATACTCCATATCAGATATTGCTGCTGTCAGTCGGCGGCCTTTAAAATCATTTCTCTGAACTCTCATTACCTGAGATACCCTGTCAACGATAACTCCAAATGGCGATAATCCGTTGTCTATAATAATAATTCGGCTTTGTTCACTGATATTATTTTGACTTTTTCCTAAAAGGGTTCCTAAATTAATAACAGCCATCAACTGATTTCTGATTGAAATAACACCTTCAATATAGTCAGCTGTATTAGGAACTTTCATTATATCAGTAATCCTGATTATTTCCTTTACAGTGTTAATGTCAAAAGCATATTCTTCAGCTCCAATATTGAAGAGTATTACCTGCTCCTCCTGTAATTTAGTATTATTCAGCTCTTGATGGTTACTGTCATGGATAGTCTGCATCTTGTGACATTCACCAATGCTTCCCGCCTTAACAATTTTTACAGCGTCCAGTACCATAATTACCCTCTTACCATTGTTCAGCAGAAGAATACCTTTAACAATCCCTCCATCCATACCGCTGACACTGGCTGGAGGCTCCTTTATTACAGATTCTTCTATACTAATTACTTCAGATACTTTATCAGCAATTAATCCAACTTTACTTCCGCTAATATCGGTGACAACAATCCTGCTTCCTTCATCAAACTCCACATCAGCCATTCCAAAAAGCTTCCGACTGTCAATCACCGGCAGAAGCTCCCCTCTGATACTACACATACCTGCAATATAAAATGGACTGTTTGGTACATTGTTCATGGGAGGAATCCGAATAATTTCTTTAACATTGGATGTTTCTATGGCATATTCTTCTTCACCAATTCTAAATATTGCCATCTGTATTTTGCTTATCTCATCAGCAACCTCATCACTTCTATCCAGCTGTTGTTCTGTAATAATTTCTTCATCACTGCTATGCTCTCGGTTCTGCTCACTGTCCTGACTACCTTCATGTATACTATTCAGTACATTTCCTTCCTTACTGTCCCTGGCACTGTTATACCCAATACCCTGTGCTGTGTTATGTTGGCTGTTCTCTGTATCAGCCGGATGCATCTCTGACTCAGATTGATTACTATTATTCAAAGTATTGTCAATACTTTTAGTTTTTTTAGCCCTCTGCTTCTTTGCTGTCATTTCCCTTTTTATTTTTTCAAGATTGTTATTCTCTTTTTTACTCCTTCCTGCCATTAATGCTCACCAGCCTTTCAATTACATTATCAAACATTTTAGCCGACTCCAAATCTGTTTCAAAAACTGTTTTTCCAAATTTGCCTGTCTCTGTAATCTTAATTCGCCTGTGAATGGGTTCTGTTAAAACATCTGTATCGGCAAAAAATCCTCTGATTAATTCATAATTTTCTCTGCCGTCACTTGTTCTCTGATCATACATATTAGGCACTACAAGTGTAATCTTTTCACAGTTCAAACCCAGGTCTGAAAGGTATTCATAAATATTACCTACAGCTCGTACAGCAGCAGACTCAACTTGTACCGGTACTATTAAACCGTCAACATAATATAGAGCAGCATCATTAACTAAACTTCTTTGAGGTCCGCAATCAATAATGATATAATCATACTCTGCATTTTCCAACTCTTTTAGCTTAACATTCAGGTATGATTTTATGTCAGGTTCTTTAAAAAGTATATTATTGACCTTCTCTATACCTTTTGAAGGCAGCAGGTCCAGGTTTTCTCTGGCATGTAGTATGCACTTGGACAGATTGGGCTTTTTCTCTCCGGCAATAATATCATAAAGACTCATTTTATAATCTTCCGAGGTAAATCCCAGAAATAGGCTTGCATCATTCTGACCGTCCATATCTATTAACAGCACCCTTTCACCCCTAATAGCAAGACCATGGGCAACATGCACAGCGATAGTACTTTTACCAACTCCGCCTTTATTATTAAGTACAGCATATTTTTTAAGTCTGCGTTCCATACCATTTAACCTCATCATTAATACAAAAATCATCCCTCAAGGCCGAGATTTAGCTCAATACTGCCCATTGAGGAATCTATATCAACAACAATTGTTTCCACCTGACTGATTATGGCTTTCATGTTCTCACCATGAATAATGGTTGGAGGAGTAATGTTTACCGGAATATCCTGTACCGACAATGCCATTGCAGCCTGTCCACAAATCATATTTGTTATTTCTCCGAGGGCACTTACAGACATCTCGTCTATCTCACTAACCTCCATACCCATCATCATGGCAGATGCAATTGATCTTGCAGTATCATAGGACATGCTTAATGCAGCATTTCCTTTTATTTTACCCGACAGTCCGATAATGGTGGTCAAATTGTATCTGCATGTAAAAGAATCCTTCATATTGATTTCCCCTATGGAGATGTCTCCCCATCCAAAATTGCTGAAAATTCCTGCTATGGAATCAGTAAACGGCTTCACATATCTTTCGTTCATATTAACCTCCCAGTTCGCCATAGCGGCTTTGACACAGTAAGTGAATTTGAGATGTGCACAGCACATACACCAATAGTTATGAAAAGACACATTTTTTCACACTACACTCCTTCAAATCCGATATGAAAATCAATCTTTCCAAAAGTGGTAGTATAAGACAGCATAGCTGATTTAAGACCCGGTGAAAATATCCTGGCATTTGTCCCTGAAAATATACTTGGTGTTACCAGCCTTAATGCTGATTGCCCGCAGTTATTGTTTATAGCTGTTATCGCTCCACCTGAAGCTATATTACAAAATTCGGCAATGGTATATAAAGCTAAATCTTCATTATTTAACTCAGAATCCATTTTCACGGCAAGCTCTAATGCTGTTGAGATAGGCATATCTACCAGAACTCTGCCTTTTTTAACTCCTGTTATTCCCACTACTACAGCAACCCCTTTTGATTCTATCCAGCCGGGAGCCGGATTCTCACTATCAAGAGTTATATTTTCATCAAACATCATTTCAAATGTTTCTTTTATTGATTCTTTAAAATATTCTATGTACTCCATGCCTGCCCTCCCATTTAAACAAATGATTCATTTTATGATGCAGCACATCATGATTGCGATATATGATTATTGCAGCATATTATTAATCTCATTTATTATGTCTTCACCTTTAAAGGGCTTTCTGATGAAACGTGTTATCCCTATACTTTTCGCCTCGTTAATCAGTTCTTCATCTCCCATGGCACTTAACATAAGAATTTTTGCATTTGGATATTTGGACAGAATATCTTTAGATGCAGTCAAACCATCCTTTATAGGCATGGTTATATCCATAGTCACTACATCAGGCAATGTTTGTTCAAATTGCTTTACAGCTTCATCCCCGTTTTTAGCATGAGCACAGACCTCATATCCGTTAGCCTTTGCAGCTTTCTCAATAATTAAATGAATGGCAGGTGAATCATCTACTATCATCAGCTTTTTACAACTCACATTAACTACTTCCTTTCATAATAAATTTTTAATTAACTACTTATTAATCATCTGTATAATGTCGATAGGATTTACTATCAGCACAACCTTACCATTTCCCAGAAGTGTGGAACCAGAAATTCCAGGAATAGCTGCCAATTGGCCCTCCAGCGGCTTTACCACAAACTCCTGCTCACTTTTTAACTTATCAATGATGATTGCATATTTTTCAGCACCATTGGAGATGATGACAGCATTGAGCTCATCAAGACTGTCCTCCTTCTTGCCAGTGAGAAATATTCTGCACAGCCATTCAACACCTATTACTTCCCCTCTGAGGTATGTAAAAAACTTGCCTTTGTATTCATGGATATCAGCCTTTTTTATTTTTACAGTCTCAATGATATATTCCAGAGGGAAAATATAGCTGTCTCCTGCCACTTCTACAATCAGGCCTCTGGAAACGGCTAAGGTAAGCGGCAATTGGATAGTCATTTTCGTTCCTTTATCCACTTCGCTCTCTATGGTTATGTTACCGTTGATTCTGGTAATATTGCTTTTAACAATATCCATACCCACACCACGCCCTGAAACTTCAGTTATCTGTTTTGCAGTACTGAAGCCAGGAAGAAAGATAAGATTTACCAATTGACTGCGGCTCATCTTTTCTGCATTTTCACTTGTAATGAAACCTTTTTCAATAGCCTTTTCCTTTATCTTCTCCGCATCCATTCCTTTTCCGTCATCTTCGATTTCAATGTACACATATTTATTTTTGTTATATGCCCGAAGAACGATTTTTCCTGTTTCAGGCTTTCCTTTTCTCAAACGTTCTTCAATGCTTTCAATACCATGATCAGCCGCATTTCTTATCAGGTGTACCAGAGGGTCACTAATCTGCTCAATAATGGTTTTGTCTATTTCGGTGTTTTCTCCAAACATAACCAGGTCGATTTTTTTACCAGTGCTCTGAGCAATGTCCCTGACTACTCTTGGCATCTTTTGGAATACTGTTTTTACTTCTACCATCCTGATAGACATTATGGCATTTTGCAATTCGTCTGAAATCCTGTTAACATATGCACCCACTTGTCTTACTTCCTTGGACATTTCCGGAAGATCATACTCTATATTTAGTTTGGCAGCAATATGCATAAAAGAGTTCTTGGCAATCAGAAGCTCAGAAATCATATTCATCATCTTGTCAATCTTTTCCTGACTGACTCGAATACTTTGACTTACATTGTTTTTTAACTTTGCTTCCTCGGTTCTGGTCATATCTTGCTTCATGGTATCATCAGTGCGACTTTGCACACTTTCGGATTGTTCCTGCAGCTGTCTTATGTGTTCTTCCAGCTTGTCAATTATACCGTTGTCAAGAACCTCATTAAATTTCTCAGAAGCGACAGAGTTAATATATAATTTTGAATAATCCATTATGGCATAGCTTAAATCAATAAGATACTTTCCGAAGGTACACCCCTTATCTCTCACCAATGCTAATAAGCTCTCAAAGGTATGAATAACTTCAGAAAACTTTTTTAAACCGGAGTAAATAGGATTTTGAGGTGACAGAGCAGCCAGATATATTCCCGTCCCGCCTTTAATGCTATGTACAATTCTGAAAACTTCATTGATAGCTCCCCTGTCATCACCATTTTTGTCCAGCTCAATCAGCAAGTTGTTTTCGATTTGCTCAATATGTTCAGTACATTCAAGCAAAAACTGTTCTTTCATCCCCTCAGCCAGGTTTTTCTTAAACTCCTCTGTTTGAAGTATATCCAGTTCCATTCCTTCCTGAGGAGGGTCTTCATGGTTTGCGCTCTCTATTTTCTGTTTCTCACAATTGTCCCGCGCCTGCTTAAGGCTAGTAATCACAGGCTCTTCGTTTTGCTCGTTTTCCAGCTCCAGATATGTAACTCCGTTTTCATTAATAAATTCCTGTTCCTTAAGCCTGTCAAATAATTGGGTTATATAGCCATTTAGAAAGTCAACAGATAAAAGCAGACTGTCAACAAGCTCTGTATTGACACAGACTATTTTCTTTCTAATGGCATCCAAGGTAAATTCCACTTCATGGCTGAGCCTTGTTATTCTTGGCAGACCCACAAAGGATGAACCTCCTTTTATACTGTGAACCCTTCTAAATATATTGTTTATCAATTCTGTATCTTCCGAGTTAATTTCCAGCTTCAGGATTTCTTTTTCAAGGCCGTCAAGACATTCCATCCACTCATCGATAAACGTATTAACTATATCAATATCTTCTATATAAACCCTGCTGCCCATAATTCACCCCCTCGTTATTATAGAAGCCTTCTAACAGTCGAAACCAACTTTTCCGGATCAGTAGGCTTTACCATATGAATACCACAATTTGTGTTTATACCATTATTGCTGCATCTAAGCTCCTCTTCGGTGGAAACAATTATAATTGGAATATCTATCCCCTGTGCATGAACATTATAAATTAACTCATAGCCATCCATTTTTGGCATATTTATATCTGTTATCAGTAAATGATAGCTTCCTGTCAGCAATTTTTCCAAAGCTACCGCACCATTTTCGGCAGTACTCACATCATATCCGAACATTTTTAAAATGTATGAGTGGAAGTTTCTTACCATCTCTGAGTCATCCACAATTAATATTTTAAATTTCTCGTTCTGCTTCAAGCTCTTTTCACCTCACTCTGGTCTGGAATACACAATTGTATCTCCTATCCTTTGAACCTTGAAAGCCGATGATATTCTTCCCACCGATTCTGAATGGCCCAAGAATATAAAGCCCCCGGGATTTAAGGATTTATAAAAGTTGGCCAGTACTTCCTTTCTTGACTCATCATTAAAATAAATCAAGCAATTCCTGCAAAAAATATAATCGCATCCTGAAACACTGCTCATATCCTCATCATCAATAAGATTAATACGCCTGAAAGTCACAGGTTTTCTAACATTCAGATTAACCAGGTACTTATCGTGACGTTTGGTAAAATACTTATCCAGATATTCAGGAGGTACATCCCTTACCGATCTGCTGTCGTATATCCCCATTTTTGCATATTGCAATACGTCGGTATTAATATCGGAGGCAATGATCTGAACCTCCCATTCATCATAATTATCAAGCATTTCCTGGAGGATAATTGACAAGGTGTAAGGCTCTTCTCCGGTTGAACAGGCTGCACTCCAAATTTTAATTTTTTTTCTTCCCTCATTTTGCTTTTCAAACAAAGGCAGTATATCCTCGGCAAAGTTGCGCAGCTGGGGAAAATCCCGGAAAAAATATGTTTCATTGACTGTAAGGTCATTAATCAGCTGATCGAATTCCTGGGAATCCTCAGCATATTTCAACATTACAAAATACTCGCTTAAACTGCCGATTTCAAGAAGTTCGGCACGTCTTTCGATTCTTTTATGTACATAGTACTTTTTATTGTATTCATAATGAAGCCCTGTTTTTTTGTAAATCAATTTTACAAACTTATCATATAATTCATCTGTCAGTAACATTTTTTCACCTCTGTATTCTGCAAGGCTTCTTTGGCTGCTTCCCTCACCTCTTCAACCTGATCCTCCAATAATTTTTGCAAAACCTCATCTGCTCTGGTGCCTCCAAACAAACCAAGGGTTCTTACGGCTGCAATTCTCGTTAAGGTTTCATGGCTGTGAGCAGCAGAAAGTGCAAGATTAAATGCAGTGACATTTTGAAATTTATATAGATTTGATATTATGTCCATCCTGTTAACTGCATTTGTTTCATTGTTATACAAATTCTTCAACAAATTCAGGCTTCTGTCATCAGGTCTTTTACTCAGAGCTTTTATTGCTTTTTTCCTGACCACAGGAGAAGGATCGTTAATCATGGTATTCATAAAACTAAAAAACTCATCCTCCGAGGAGTGTTCAACTATATTTATTAATCCGGCACGTACTTCCTCATTAATGCTGTCCAACCTGTTATTGATATGTTTCCAGCCAATATTACGGTTTAATTTGAACAACACTTCAAGAGCTTCCAAACCTTCTTCTCCCGGATTACGCCATACAATTCCTTCAAGCTGATCCACGCTTATTTTCCCGTTATATAAATCAAGCTTCTTAACTGCAGCTTTTCTTACTTTTATATTTGGGTGCTCCAGCTTATCCAAAAGGAAGTCAATATTTTGTATCCCGTCTGTACATTTACTTTCCACAGAAGCAATCTCTGCTTCGTCACTAATACTCGTAAGACTTTCAAGAAGGTGTGGATTACTGTAAGAGGTGATTTCCGCGACAATACTAATAGCCTGGCCAGAAATCTCCCTATCCTGAGAGCTGCACAGTTTTTCAACAATAGAGTTAAAGCCTTCAATTTCCTTTTTATATATAAGCCTTAATCCCAGCAAAATTAATTGTGATTCCTGACATTCCAACAGCTCCTTTATAGTAGAAGGAGGAATATGGTCCAGTCTATACAACAGCTCACTGAAGTTCTCTATAAAAAATTCTTCTCCCTTGTTTAATTCATATATTTCAATAATGTAATGGAGAAAGAAATCCATTTGTAAATTTGCAAAGGCATTTATAGCAATAAGTATATTCTCTGAATCCCTGTAATCCCATTGATCCCTGAAAAATCTTTTAAATTCCGTCAATTCCACATCAGGTAGACTGAATATATTATTATTAACGATTAAGCTGCATAATCCAAAGACCATATTTTCGTCACTTATGTTGTAATTCTTTGAATAATCATTAAGAATCAGGCCAATATCTGAATATGTGCCTATAGCGCCTAATGCTCTGATATATGTATTCATCAGAATATTTTTTTCTATTGCTGTAAAATTTTCAGATATAATTTTTTCTGCAATAACTTCTGAAACTTCTTTAATGCCTAAGCTTTCATAGGTTCTTATAAGAGCATTCATAACCCATACACTGCTGGTGTTATTAAGCATATTACGCAGCTTACCCTCTGCTTCTTTGTATGCCTGCTCAGCAATAACCTCCAGAGCTGCTTCCACAACATTCTCATCCGAATCGTCCAGAGCAGTAACCGCAATCTCACAACTTTCTTTTCCCCTGATATACTTAAGTGCATCCAATGAGAATTTTCGGATATTCCTGTCTCTGTCACCCAGCTTTATTTTTAGTGAAGGCAAAGCCTTATCACCCAGTATTACAAGTAACTCTATTGCTAAGTTCCTTATATAGGCATCTTCAGAATAAAGTAGATTGGAAACCGCTTCAGCAGTTTTTTCCAGTCTCACACTACCAATTTTCTGCGCAATCTTTTCCTGTTTATATCTGGATTTTTCTGTGGTGAGGCTGTGAATAAGAGCAGCCAGCTCCTGACCATTATTATCACCATCAATTTCTACGGCCAGCCTGTCCAAAAGAGTAGTTAGCTCCTCTCCCTTTAATGTATCATCACTATTCATCATCATTTAACACGTCCTTTACAACTTTACTGAGCTTCTTAAAACATTCTTCAGAGCCGAATACTTTCTGAACGGCCTCCATTCCATTTCTGTAAATTCTGAAATCTTCAATGGCCCGTATGGAATCAAAAATATTAATTATCCTTCTCTCGCAAGGCCCACCTACCAGTATTGCCAAATCAATATTATCCATAGATAACTGCCTTTTTAGTGCTATTAATTCCTTTACTTCATTTTCATCAATGATATTCAGTTGGCTGGTATCAATCAAAACCATCAGGATTGCTTCCTCCGTAAGAGAGCCGGCAAATACTCTTATCTTATCAGTAAATCCCTCCTTATCCGGCTTAAAGGTCTTAATAAGATGCTTGCTGAACACCTCGAATAAATCCTGTTTAAATGTAGTACACCCTGTATGATTTAATCCAGTATTATTTAAGTAAACGTCCTTCATTTTAAGTTTCCTCCTGGATAAATCAACTATATTAATTTTCTCTATGTATATTAAATTAAAGAGGATATAAAGTTGATTTTCTTCCATATCGGAATTTATAATAATGTCCAGTGATTTCACATCACTATCAGTAAAAGTATCTGTAAAAAAATAATCGTCCACACTGGAATATGTCAGAGAACCAATTTCCTCTACTTTTTTTAAAATCATCATAAAAACAGGAGATACCATGGGAGCATCCTTCTCAATAAAGAAGGACATATAATACTTGTTTTTTCCTCTTTTCCTTTGTCTTAAGAGCGAAGATACAAACCCTGTCTCTTTTTCTTCAACTGATTCCTCCTGCTTGCTTTTGTTTGCATTAATAATTTCTTCGATGGTATTACTGATTCCGGAAGCTGTCCGGTCTAAACTATCGTTAATTTCAGGGGAGCATGTCTCACTCTTATTTTCCAGCATCTTTTTAACGGTATCCAAGCCTTCAAAGCAGAGCGAAACTATATTTTGGTCAAATAAGATATAACCATTCCTCACATGATCAAGCATATCCTCTAATTTATGCATCAGGTTTCCGACATCCTCAAAACCAATCACATGGGAGGTGCCTTTTATTGTATGTGCTATACGAAACAATTCATTTATATCTGCATCCGAACATTCTTTTTCAAGTCTTATTATGCAATCTTCCGCCCTTTGCATTAATTCATAGGTTTCTTCCATATAAGCTTGCATCATAGTATCCATTAACATTAACCTCCTAAGCTGCACAGCAGCTTTGGCACACTTGGCTTCGGGCCGCTGTTTTGGCCACAATAAGTAATGAAGCTAACTGCCTTTTACTTAACCATCTGTGCTATGCACTCTCTCCATCTCTCAAGCTTTTTTATGGAGTATTCAATAATTTCAATGACATATTCAACACTTTTAAAAGGTTTTAAAATATAGTCATTGGCACCGAATTCCAGTGAGCTTAAGGTTTTATCCATAGTGGAATAGCCTGTCATCATTATGACCTGGGTAAGGGCATCATAGCTTTTTATTTCTCTCAACAGTTCTATACCATCCATATCAGGCATAACAATATCAGTCAGTACGATATGATATTTGTCATTTTTTACTTTTTCAAAAGCTTCTGCCGCACTATTTGCTGTATCTACTGTATATCCTTCCAGCTTAAGATGTTTTTTTAATGCCTCTACAATATCTTCTTCATCATCCACTATCAGTATTTTATATTTCTGTTTCATATAGTACCTCCTTCATATATGAATTTCTTTTAATTTCTCTGAAATTCCGGTAAGGTAATAAGGAATTCTGTACCTTGATTTTTTTTACTCTTAACCGCAATATCTCCACCGTGCTCCTGGATAATTCCATTGACGATGGACAGCCCCAGACCTGTCCCTCCGGACTCCTGATTTGTGGTAAAAAAGGGATTAAATATACTATTTAAGTTCTCTTCATCGATCCCGCATCCATTATCACGTACACTAATGAGTAACTTACTAACTCTGACTCTGGTTACGCTAATTTCAACAAATCCTGATTTGTTTATATCCTGAGCTTTTATAGCTTTTATTGAATTTAAAAAAAAATTGATAAAAATTTGCTCTATCTGTTGTTTGCAACCATTTACAAAATATTGGTCTTTTTCAACATTGTTTATTAATATAACTTTGTTTTTCATAAATTCATTTTTCACAAGCTTGTAAGCTTCATTAATGCAATCAAAAAGATCAAAGGCTTCATAAGATACCTTTTCCTGTCTTACAAAGAACTTTAAGCCGCTTATAATATCCATTATTCTGTCAGTTCCTTTATACATGGTATCAAAGGTATCTTTAAATTCTTCAACATATGAAGCAGCATCATCACTAAACAACACACCATTTGTCCGCATTATATTCAAATATTTCTGCAGCAGCTCAATATTTGCCCGAATATATGTAGTGGGATTATTAATCTCATGAGCCACACCTGCAACCAATTGACCCAATGAGGCCATCTTGTCAGCCTGAATTAATGCTTGTTCCTGCATCTTTATTTTTTCCAGCTGTTCTTTGTTTGACTTCTTTAATTTTTCCAGAAATTCCGTCTTTTTTTTATCATTTATCAAAAGCTCATTACTACTTTTCTCAAACTCCTGTATCAGGGCCAGAACCCCTGTATTGGTTTCTAATAATTCTTCTATTAGTTCTTTTATCTCCTTTTTTAGGTTCTCATTTTCTTTTTGTAAATTGCAAATGTAGTAAAGCAATTTATTTTTATTCATAAATTCACCACTTACAGAACCGCCACAAGAATTGTCGCATCATCGTTATGTTTCTCATACTCATTAAAAACCATATTACATAATAAAGATGGGTTTTGGGTGACACTTTCGGCGTAATTCCCAACTTCCCATTTTGAGGATATTCCGTCTGAACACAACACTAACATATCCCCGTTATTATAAATGTGTTTCTGGGCTTTGCATTTTCCGCCGTATGCTCCAACATAACCGTTATAAGACAGTAATTTAATTGTTGAACCTGCTGTAATATGCCTGCAATCAATATTACCAATAGAAATCATTTCAAATTCATTTGTATATTTGTAAATAATAAATAGAGCTATTACCGCTCCCCGCATATCCATCAGGGCAGTGTTTATGTATTTAATAATATCTTCAATTGAATGCTGTGTATTTTCTTCGATTATTTTTACTGCACGGCTTGCTGCCTCATGTGCCTCCATTCCATGACCCAATCCGTCAACTACAGCAATAATCTCCCTGTCGGCTAAACTTTTTATATAATAACAGTCACCATTCACTGAAAAGCCGGTATAGGGTCGAGTAATAACACTGACTTTTATTTTGGAACTATCTTTTCCTGAAGCATCATTTAATGTCTTTCTCCACAGTCTTACTGTTATAGTAGTGTTCACTGGCATACCCTTTTTTGAAACATATTCAGTATCTGATATAATCTCAAAAAAGTCACTGAAGCTATTAATTGTTCCCAATACACCATCAATTGCATCTTTATCGGATATGCCGGCTTTAAGTATCTTATTGGTCTTTTCAACTTTTGAATCCTTATCATCCGAAATGATTTCAATTCCTATACAGTTTAGGGGAGTAATTTGAAAAAAACTTATTTTTCCGTTAACAGCATTATGGCAGACAGTATTTCTCCACAGCTGGCTGGCAATGAAAGAAATATCTTCAATTTCCCTATTGGAAAAGTTAAGCGTTTTCATTTTATTGGCTATTTGCTTTTCTATAAATTCATTAGTATAACTGCCCCTTATTTCATATTCATTGATAAGGTCCACCTCCCTAAAGCCACTTTTTTATTATTATTTTTGTTCCATTGTTTGGTTGCGAAGTAATTACGAAATCATCCACAAGCCTCTTACTTCCGGGAAGTCCTAATCCCATTCCTTTACCAGTACTATATCCTTCCTCCATAGCTTTATCAATATCAGGTATTCCAGGGCCCTGGTCTTCAAATGTAATCATTAAGCCATGTTTTGTGCCACTGGATATCTCCTCAATAACGACTCTGCCGGTTGAAGCATATACATAAATATTTCTTGACAGTTCACTGACAGCGGTAACAATTCTTGTTTGATCAGTTATGCTGAAATTCATGTTTTTTGCTGCTTCGCGCGCTCTTTGCCTGGCTGACACAATATCCTTTTCATCTTTTATGTGGATTTCATATAATATCATTTATTCCACTCCCTATTCCAGGTCTTCAGCACTTATTTCTTCAAAATCACTGGCTTTCACATAATCTTCAAGTATTTTAACTCCTATATCAGCGTTCATTGCAATTTCTACACCCTGCATATTCAAACCTAACTCCTCCAGAGTTACGGCTACATATGGCTTCATACCAGTTAAAACAGCTTTGGCTCCTAAAAGCTGTATCATTCTTGCCGTTTCAGAAATAATCCTTCCCAGATAGGAATCAATGATATCCAGTTGTGAAATATTAAGAAGTACTCCCTTGGCACCGGTCTCATATATCTTGTCAAGAATACTCTTTTGAAAGGACAGAGCCATATTGTCATTGATTTCACCTTGAAGAGAAACCAGCAATATTTTATTAATTAAAAACATAGGTACACTATTCATTTATATGCTCCATTCCATCAAGGGTTATTTTACCAATCTGACAACCTTAAATCCTGTCATCTCCATAGCCAGCTTTATTCCGTCGGCCATCACTGCTCTGGTTTTAATACCCGTAATATCAACTCCCAAATGAACCATTGTTTGAGCTATTTCAGGACTGATTCCGGTTATTATGAGTTCTGCTCCAAGAAGTTTTGTAGCCCTGGCAGTTTTCAGCAATTGGTTTGCTACCTGTGTGTCCACTGAAGGAATGCTTGTTATATCAATAATGGCGACCTTTGAGGAAGTAGAAGCAATTTTATCAAGCAGCTTTTCCATGACTATCTGTATTCTTTTACTGTCCAGAGTACCCACCAGGGGTATGGCTAAAATCCTCTCCCATACCTGTATTATTGGTGCAGATATATCGTCCATAATCTGCTGTTGACGGGCTATCATTTGTTCACGATTTTTAACATACATATCAATAGTATACATACCAATTCTGTCCAGTATTTCGGATATTCTGATGAATTCCTTACTTAAGCTTATATAGTCAGCGTAATCTATTTTACCAAGCTGGTCCAATATGATATTCTTCAAAGAGAATATAAAAGTACTGACCTCCATCAGGGTCAACCCTTTGGTTACGGCAACTTTGGAGCAGTCATCCAAAATTTTATTGGCATCGCTTAATTCCGGTGTTTTTGAAAAAAATTCTCCTTTATACTCAATCTGCATAATAAATGTATGAATAATTTTATTACAAAGGCTGACTATTTCACTTTCAGTTAACACTTTATTAAGTGACTTCTTTTGAATAGTTTCAATCCAGATACCAGTTATATCATCTTTTAACTGGAACAGAATTTCATTAGTTTTACTAATAATTGAATTATTCATATGTCCTCCTATTTCCTTACCGCTTTTGTTATGGCATCCGCTATTTTATAAGATGGTACAACTATTTCTGCACCACCTCTTTCTATGGCCTCCCTCGGCATACCGAAAACTACTGCAGTGGACTGGTCCTCAGCAATAGTCACTCCGCCTGCTTTTCTTATCTTTACCATTGCGTCGGCTCCGTCATCACCCATACCGGTCATAAGAACTCCAATCACATTGGGCCCTCCGAATGTATCCAGGACAGACTCCATTGTTACATTTACAGATGGCATAAAAACTGTTTTTGGACTGTTGGAAAGTCTTATTGTTCCACCAGTTCCACGCACTACCAACTGATATCCTCCTGGTGCCAGATATCCCCTTCCGTTCTGCAGAACATCTCCGGCTTCGGCCTCCTTTACAGGAATCTGACATGCGGTATTTAGTCTTTTTGAAAAGGATGACGTAAAGGATGGAGGCATGTGTTGAATAATTATTACCGCCGCTTTCAAGTCGGACGGAAGCATAGGAAGCACTTCCATAAGAGTACCCGGTCCGCCGGTAGATACACCTATAACTACAACCTTGGTCAATTCGCTGCTTGTCTGCAGCAACTTCTTTTTGGGAGATTGTGTTATTTGAGATGTAAAGGAATTGCTGCGTCTCGTTACTCTGTCCCTAATATTTTTTTTGTTTACACTTTTGTATGCCAGCTTTATCTTTTGAATTATTTCTCTTCCTACTACATGCAGATTTGAGGAGACTGTTCCTGATGGTTTTGTGACATAATCAAAAGCCCCCAGTTCCAGAGCTTCAAAGGTGGTCAATGCCCCTTCTGCAGTCAGGGAGCTTATCATCAGAATGGGGGTTTCCGGATACTCATTCAATATATACTGCAGCGATGTTAATCCATCCATTACAGGCATGTTAATATCCATTGTAACTACATCGGGTTTCAGGTTATGGACTTTTTCAATTGCATCCCGTCCGTCTCTGGCAGTTCCTACCACTTCAAGACTGGGGTCAGTCATAATTATTTCTTTTATCGACTTTCGCATTAAAGCAGAATCATCTACGACCAGAACTTTTATTCTATCTCTCACAAAACTCACCTGCCGCTCATTTCTCAATAATCAAGGCTAACCCACGGAGTATAAATCATATACCCCATGGGTGATCCCTGTACATACTGAAATTAACTTACACTCAATACTTTGCCGATATCCAGAATCAAGATCATTCTTTTTCCGCTATCCAGCTTTCCAACACTCTCCACATAATCACTGTCAATCCCGCTGCTTAGAATATCCGGAGGTGCCTCAATTAAAGTTTTTTCAAACCGAAGTACTTCAGATACCGAATCAACAACTATTCCTGTTCTCTTTCCGTCAAAGTCTACTATTATAATTCTTGTAGCATCTGTTACTTGTTTTTCCGGAAGATTAAAAAGTTTTCTCAGATCCAGTGCCGGAATAACATTTCCTCTCAGGTTCACAATACCGTCAATAAAATACGGGGCTCTGGGTATTTTGGTAACCTCTGTCATTCTGTTGATTTCCTGCACATTGGCTATCTTAATGCCATATTCCTCCATGTCAATTTTAAAAGTAACCAATTGCTCTTCGTCAATAATCTGGACAGTTTTACTTTTTTCCTCAACCTGTTCTTCACTGGTGGCATTATTACCTGTTATTGCACTTATTTCATCAGCAGAAATCAGCTTTACCGGTTCCAGTAAAAGAATCATTCTTTTTCCGTTGTTAAGCTTAGCTATACCCTTGAGCTGTTCACCGCTATGTACCGAAAACTTAGGCGGAGGCTGGATAATACTTGACTGCACCCTCAATACTTCTGAGATTTTATCCACCATAATTCCGGCAGTAAAGCTGCCCATGTCAACCACAAGTATTCTGGTATGGTCATTAATTTCCTTATAGTCCATTCCAAAGTAAATCCTTAAGTTTATTATTGGAAGCAGGTTATTTCGTATGGATACTACTCCTTCAATATAATCCTCGCAATTTGGAACTTTAACTATCTGCGGAACACGAATAATTTCTTTTACCTCCATTATTCCTATGGCATATTCTTCTTTGCCCAAAAGAAATGAAACCAACTGCTCTTCTACTATCGCCTCTGTATTCACACTGTTTAAAATTGAGCTTGTACCATTTTTGTCTTCGCTGTGTGCATTTTGCTTCTCTTTTTCAACTGTATTGACCTTTAAGGCTTTTACAATATCCAGAAGCATTACCAGTCTGTTGCCATTGTCCAGCTTAACAACGCCGTTCAAATAATCCGAATCCACATTCTTAACAATTTGTGGTGGTTCCTCTATGTCGGCATTACTGACCCTCATTACCTCTGATACCTTGTCTACAATGACTCCTGTAGCCTTACCATCAACATCCATGACCAGAACTCTGCTGTTTTCATCCTTTTGCTTCCTTTCTATGTTAAACCGGGTTCTTCCGTCAATAATAGGCAGCACATTCCCCCTTAAATTACAAGCACCCTCCACATACTCCGGAGCGTTGGGAACCTTTGTAATCTCAGGAACTCTGATAATTTCCTTAACATCCATGATATCAGCTCCGAATTCATCATCACCAAGAAGGAAGGTAACCAACTGGCGCTCTGTAAGGCTGGCATTATTTATACCAGTTGCCATAACTATCCCTCCATTCTTTACATATTCTGAAGTTCATCGGCCAATCCTGATATTTCTTCGATGGCTTCTGCAAGTTCCTGCATACCTTTTGCCTGCTCAGAAGCTGCCGTTGCTGCCTGCTGTGCTCCGCTGCTGGCCTCCTGGGCTGCAGTAGCAATTTGTTCAACACCCTTTCTTGACTGTTCAAGAGCTATCATAGACTCTTCTGAGCCCTTCTGAATTTCTTTTGCTCCGGCAAGTATTTTTATCATATTTTCTTCAATTACATTCAGGTTGTGGGTAGTCTTTTTAGCCTTTTCTACTTCTGCAAAGGAGGTTTTGCTGGAAAGATCAGTGTCGGCTGATACTCTTTGTATTTGATTCTGTATACCTCTAACCAGATCTTTTATCTTATCTGTATTTTCTGCCGACTCATTGGCCAGTGCCCTAATGTCTCCTGCAACCACTGAAAATCCTCTTCCAAACTCTCCTGCCCTGGCAGCTTCTATTGAGCCATTAACAGCCAGCATATTAGTTTGAATAGTTACGTTAACAATGGCATCAACGATTTTATCGATTCTTCTTGTGGTCTCTTCAAGACTCTTAATATTCCTTGCAGCCACAACACTGGCTTCAGCAGAAGCCGAAATTCCTGCAATCATATTGTCAACAGCTATTTTATTTGCCTCTAATAATTTTTGGAGCTCAGCTATTTTATCGGCAGAGGTTCCTGCTCTGTCATTCATCTGTTTAGAAGCAGCCGCAAGTCTTTCTCCCAGATTTGCCGCTTTTTCGGTAAGCTCTGCCTGAGCCTTGGCACCGGCTGATATTTGCTCCATGGCTTTTAATATCTCTCTGGCTGTTGAGTTGGCTTCCTCTACATTTGCAGACAATTCTTCTGAAGCTGCTGCAAGTGACTCTGAGGATTTCTGTGCATCTGTGGATACTTTCAGGTCTTCAGCCATCTGGGCAAGATCAGCTGCTCCGGCATTTAATTCATTGAAAGCCTTATTCTGAATCTGAATGGATTTTTCTACCTCTTCTGCAGCGCTGCTCTGCTGTTCAGCTGCCGCTGCAATTTGTTCTGCAATAGCCAGGAATTCACCTGCTCCTTTATTTGCATCTACTGCATTCTGTGCAACCTCAGTTACATACTTTTGCACCTGTATAATTTCTTCATTTATTTTTATAAGGTCTTCAGTAGTCTGCTTAGCTTTCTCGACTTCTTCGTTAGCTGATTTTCCGGCGTTTTCGATATCTGCCACAACGATTTTTACATTGTTTTGGATCTCATTTACAAGCTCCCTTATATTCCTTGCAGATTTTTCTGAAGTTTCTGCCAGATTTCTTACTTCATCGGCCACAACGGCAAAGCCCTTGCCATGTTCTCCTGCTCTGGCAGCTTCTATGGCAGCATTAAGTGCAAGAAGATTTGTTTGGTCGGCAATTCTGACAACAGCCTGAACAATTTCCCCTATCTCATTGGACTGATTTTCAAGCTCTCCTACCAGCTTTACTGACTCCATATTGGTATGAGCAGAATCCTGAATTCCCTTTATCATCAACTCTATATCTTTGGAGGTATTCTCCAGTAATTCCTTTGCAATATCAACTCTTTCCAGAAATTCTTTAGCATTTTTTTCAGCAATTACAGAAGCTTTATCAATTTGGTTAATGGCAGCCCTTGACTCTTCAGCCGCAGACGAAGCCTCACTGGCACCCCTTGCTATTTGCTGCATGGTTGCGCCTAATTCCTCAGCAGCGCTGCTGGCTTCTTCTATCCCTGATGCCAACTGTTCTGTGGCTACAGCTATTCTTTCAGCCAGCTGCTGCTGTTTTGCCAATGTCCTGGCCCTTACCTTGTCCTGTGCCTGCTTTCTTGCAAGTTCTCTCTTTCTCTCCATTTCTTCTGTTGCTGATGCCAGTACAGGTTCTTTTACACTTCGTTCGCTTGACGGCTTTGCAAGCTTCTTTTCCATAAAAAAACAACCCCCTATAATTTAATACTATTTTGATCAATGCACTTAAATACAGACCTTGCCACCTATATTTCTCGTACATCATATCCTGAGATTGAATAACTAAGATATTGAGCCCCCGGCTTCAAAATCCGGAGAATAAATAATGTAGAACATATTCACTCCATCTACTGTAGGAGCATTTCCCAAATACCCATCCTTATATAGTGGAGTTACCTTTTGACGCAGTTCTTCAATACTGCACTTAATATTATTTTGAATAAGTATCTTATGAATTTCTGCCAGTGTATTAACCTCAGATTCACTGCCCTTTATGTATCTTAAAAATTCTTCATCCGTCAATTGAAGCATTTATATCCCCCCAAAATATGTAAATTTATGATAACTTTTTAAATCTATTCAGGTGTCTTACTACTACTTCTTCGGTATACGGTTTAACAATAAATCCTTTTGCTCCGCTCATAATGGCTCTTTGTACGTAAGACTCCTGCCCCATGGCAGAAACAACTATAACTGAGGGTTTATATTCCAATTTACTAATCTCATTCATACACTCAACTCCATCCATTTCAGGCATGGTAATATCAAGTGTAACTATATCCGGCTTCAACTCCTGTATTTTATTTAAGGCTATTTTTCCGTTTTCTGCCTCACCTATAACATGAAAACCGTTTTTTTCCAAAATCTGTTTTAACTGCAGCCTAATAAAAGCAGCATCGTCTACAATTAATACCGATGTCATAATAAACCCCTTTCCCTTAACAGGTAATTCCCAGTTTGAGTCATCTTATAAAATCTGATTTTTGGTTATATAAAAATAATTTTTGTACACATAAAAAAAATTACATAATATTGTAAAAATGTATATTTAATAACATATTCAACCATTTATTACTTATTTTTAATGTAATATCCGGTAACAGGTGATTTAAATACTATAGAGAACTTTCTGCATAGTTTGCCATCTCCAATTGCCTTTCCCTTTGGCAAAGAATTAACTTATGCAAATCTATGAAATACTTTCTCCGTCAGGACACAGACATGCTTTTTGATTCTATCCAAGGTCGATATTACGTTCCATAAGTTTGAAATTACACAACCTCCATTTTTATGTAATCATCCGGCTTAACTATGGTAACATCAAAAGAATTTTAATCAGGTGAGTGCTCACTCGCCTTATATTTCATGTAACCAATTATACGGTTCTATAGTCCTATATGTCAAGTACTTAAACGTTTTATTTACAGGGAGTATAAAAATTATATTCCTCTGGCAGATATCCAAATTATGTAAAGTGTAATTATGAAAGAATTGAAAGTTTTATTAATTTTTAAGATTAGACATAAGAAAATAGGTGAGCATTATAGGTAATATTAGTTGATATTAGTTGATATTAATTGATATTAATTGATATTAATTGATATAAGTAAGTATTGGTAAGTACAGTGATAAACTCTTCTGTCAAAATATAAACTAATTAAAATAAAAAAAGCACTTAAATCAGTGCCAGCTTTTTCATAGCTTCCTCCAGCTTATCCAGCTCAATAGGCTTATTTACATAAACTTCCAATCCTGTTGTAAAAGCACTTATAATATAATCTGTCTCACCTAAAGCAGTAGTTACAATAATTTTTATACGTTTGTTCTCTTCAATACCTCTAAGTTCCTCCAACTCCCGGATAGTTTTTATTGCCTTGATTCCATCAATTTTTGGCATCATAACATCAAGACAAATCAAATCATAGGGTTTTCCTGTATCAAGACCAAGGATAAACGCTTCTATGGCTTCAATACCATCTATGGTTACATCACATTCTCCATATGAAGACATATATTTAAATAGAAACTTTCGACTGGCAGGGTCGTCTTCTGCTATTAAAATTCTCATTCCAGCTTCCTCCTTGCTATATACTTTTTAGCACATCACTTATCCTGGGTATTTCATCTATAATACCTTTTATATCCTCACGTCTTGCCGCAAGCTCTATTGTAAATGCAATTCTTTTCAACTCATCGGCGTGAATACTGGCAGCAAACTTTTTAAGTGCATGGGCTTCTTTCTCTATTACCGGTAGTTCTTTGTTTTCCAGTGCTTCTTTCATACTTCTGATATGCTGCTCAATTATTTTATGTGTATCATTGGCTTTCAATGGTTTATAATTATTTTCATCAATATGCAGAGAATTTATTATTTCCTTCTCCTTTATCAATCTTGCATATCTGTCAAGAACAGAGTATAATTCTTCCATCTGCACCGGCTTTGCAATATATTCATCCATACCAAGGGACAAAAATCGTTCTTTATCTCCTTTTAAAGCATATGCCGTCACAGCCACAATAGGAATGTGTTTTGTCTCGTCTTCCATTTTCCGGATGAATTGAGTCGTATCTATTCCATCTATTTCGGGCAATTTAATATCCATTAAAATTATATCAAATTTATCCTTCATAATAATATCAAGTGCTTCCTTACCATTAGATGCAATTTTTATAGTATGCCCCTTTTTTGAAAGCATCTGCTGGAACACATTCTGGTGTATCTCATCATCTTCTACCAGAAGAATTTTTAGAGGAATATTCTTTTTCTTGACCAGTTGCTGTTCAGGTTCTTTGGTGTCAGGTGCTTGTCCAACCATTAAGGGTAATGTAAAGTTAAAAGTACTTCCTTCTCCCTTTTTACTTTCTACCCAGATTGATCCTCCCATCATTTCCACAAGCTGTCTTGAAATTGCCAGTCCAAGGCCTGTTCCTCCATACTTTCTGGTAATAGAACCATTCATTTGACTAAAGTACTTAAACAGTCGATCCATTTCATTTTCATCTATACCAATACCGGTATCGGACACACTGAATAAAAGCTCAAAAATACCGTTTTTTCTGGAATACTCTTTTATTGACAGTACAATACCTCCCCTTTCAGTAAACTTGATGGCGTTTCCCAACAGGTTATCCAGTATCTGTTTTATCCTTAATGGATCGCCTATAAAGTAAGTGGGTAATCCAGGTGAAACGTGGTATTCCAAAAAAAGATGCCGATGATTTGCTTGTACAGAGTGAGCTTTTACAACATCTTCAATTAAACTGTAAATATTAAAATTCATATTGTTAATAATCAACTTCCCTGCCTCTATTTTAGAGAAGTCAAGGATATCGTTGATTACATGCAATAATGAGTCTGCAGAAGTTTTAGCCATATTCAGATTATCCCTGAGTTTATTGTCAATATCTGATATCAATGCTAAATTAATCATCCCAACCATTCCATTTAATGGAGTCCTTATTTCATGACTCATATTTGCCAGGAATTCGCTCTTAGCTCTATTTGCATTCTCTGCAGCTTCTTTTGCTCTTTCTAATTTCTTTTCAGTATTTTTTTGCTCTGTAATATCAAAGGCTAATGATATATACCCATCAAAATTACCATCAACATTATAATATGGCTTGCTTAAATTTAATATCCAACGATAATCTCCACTTAAATGCAGCAGCCTCATTTCCATACAGTATGGTATTTGCTCTTTAACAGCCTCATTATGTTTAGCTGTTAATCTATTGATATCCTCGGGATGAATGAAGTTTAACCATCCTTCATGAAGGCCTTTTTCTATTGGTTGGCCTGTAAATTCTATCCACTGAGTATTAATATATTTACATTGATTATCCTGCCCAATCCAATATGCGATGGCAGGTAAACAATCCAATACACTTAAAAAGTTAGAATTTTTAACACTTTCTTTATTCTGTCTCAGCTCTGTTATATCTTCAATAATTACCATTACCAGTTTTTCACCGGAGACGCTGATAAGTGTTAAATTAACTTTATACCACAGCTCTTTTGCTTCTCCGTCAATTATTAAGGCTTTTTGAATTATTTCATCGTGTGGTTTACCGGTCTGCAGAACCTGCCTTATTGGTTTCTCAAGACAACCAAGTTCATAAGCCCCTAAGCCCGGCTGGGAATCCTGCTTAGGGTTATACCCCATCATTTTGGCAAAAGCTGAGTTTATCCGCCTGATGGAAATATTTTTATCCACTACAGCCATTCCTAACGGATTTAATTCAAATTGAAATTCTAATAATTCCAGTTCTTTATGAAGTTCTCCCTCTGTTGATTTAATTTGCGGAGTTTTTCGAAATATTATAATAATCCCGATAATATCCTGTTTGGAGTTCCTTTTTGGTAAGCATTTTGCCGATATAAATTCTTTTGACCCGCTTTTTGAAATCAGAACGATATTATTGTGGAGTTCAACTGCTTTACCAACCTCCAAAACCATATCAATTGGGCTTTTCACAGCTTCACCAGTAGTTCCGTCAACCACTGAAAACACCTTGGTAATATCCATTCCAACAGCCCTTGGGGCTGACCATTCCGTTACCATCTCGGCAACAGGGTTTATATACGTTATTACTCCGTTCAGATCGGTTATGATCACACCTTCTCCTATACAAGCAAATACTTCCAAAGGGTATAGTTCTTCCATCATATTCACCCTCTATACTGTATACCTCGGGCATGTTCAACTAATATTAGAATTAACTGAAACCAGATTTTTAGCAGGTCTCCATTATATAGTTGTGAGCTGTAAGAATCCTTTCCTTCAGTGAAAAGTTATACTTTCTCATTCTCCATTTCAAGCTAATAGCTGTAAAAGTACCCAGGATGATATCAGAATAGCTTTCACTATCAATATCAGGCCTGATTTCACCACGATCTATACCTTTTTTAATCAGATTTTCGATAAAATTTGCTCGTGATTCAAAGATCTCTGATATTCTGTGTGCAATACCTGCTTCATTTTTCAGTATCTCATATGATTGCAGAATAGAGGTCATGGCAGGATAGCTTTCATAGTACTCGGCATATCTTGTAATAAAATATGTGATACCATCCTTGGCAGAAAAATTCTTCATTTCAATTGTTTGCTTAATAACATCATCAAACATGGTATAATAGTCCAATACAGCCAGAATAATCTCGTCTTTGCTGCGGTAATGTTTGTATAAAGTTCCCTCAGCAATCTTTTGCCGTTTAGCTATTTCCTTTGTAGACAGCCCCTGAAAGCCCAATTCGTCTATAATTTCTATCGCAGTAAGGATAATCCCCTCTTTCCGCTTTATATATGAACTCACATCAACACCTCAAAAAACTCATTCGAGTAACCGCTCGCTTACTATTCTTGTTTTTTATTCTATAGATATTACTTTCTTATGTCAATGTATGTTTTAGGCAGGTATATCATCATTATTCCTATTTATGCTGCAGTACAATGCCTGCGGGATTATGGCTCCTCATTCTACTTTTACCCCCGCCATCTTCATAAGGTAAATGGCATTTCTTGTATCGGATACACCTTTTCTCAGCTTATAATCAAAATATATTTTATTATCACGGTAATATTCTTTGAAATGGTAATTCCTGATACGTCCTTCACTGTCCTTCTCCATATCGGCAAGCTCCAGATCATGGGTTGAAACCAATCCCCAGGCACCCTTTCTGTCCAGCTGGTTTATTAACATTTTTGCACCAGTATGCCTGTCGGCAGAATTTGTACCTTTAAAAATTTCATCCAGCAGAAAGAACACCTTTTCCTCCCTGTCCACGGCTTCAACTATCATTTTCACTCTCAGAAGTTCTGCATAAAAGGAGGAAACACTCTGTCCCAGGTTATCACTGGTTCTCATACAGGCATATACCTTCATGATGGGGCAGCTGAAAGCTTTGGCACATACCGGCAGTCCAATATAAGATAATATCAGGCTCAGTCCCACCGTTCGCAGAAAAGTGCTTTTACCCGACATATTTGAGCCGGTGATAAGAAGTATGGGCTGCCCCTTATCTACAATGATATCATTACATTTTCTGCCTTCAGTCAGCAAGGGATGACCCAGCTCCTCAGCCACAATTCCAACCTTCATATCCTCTGAAACCTTTGGCATAACATAATCAGGATTATCATGGCACATAACCGCTAAACTGCACAAAGCTTCAACTTCACCAATAACTGAAAACCATTTTTCCACATACTTTCCGCTGACACTCTTCCATTTTTCAAGAGCCACCATGCTGTGAAAATCCCACAAGGTGACAACGTTAACAACTATATGAAGGAAATTATATCTGTTGGCTATGAGCCCCCAAAGTCTGGTAAGCTTTTCAATTTGCTTCCATGCAGGCATTCGGGAGCTTCCTTTAAGCTGGTCCTTTAAATTATTCAAACATGGACTTTCAAACTTTTCATTTTCAAATTGTTTAAGAACTGAACTATATACTTTAAGAGTATTTGCATGTTTTTCCACAAGTTCAAAACTTCTGTTTCTATAGTTTATTTTATATCCAAGCAGGAGGAACTGAATAACATAGCCTGCAACAGGAAGATATACCGGTATTACTCCAAATATTGAAAGTACAAGGGTCAGAAATGTGACTGTGGGTAGTGCAGTAATAAAAAACTTAAACCAGGGGGACTTATACAACTCACTTTCCTCTTTTGCCCAAATAAATACTTCATCAAGTTTGTCTATTGTGTCCATCAGTGATTTCAGATGCTTTCTGCCTTTAGTCTCAGCATCAGCCAGTGTAATATTTTTATTCGACATCAGTACGTTGGAATACAGTCTGTGTCTGAAGGTCAGCTTACCGGCCAGCTCTTTCACTGCCTCCTGCCTTGCCTTAATATCCCCTTCATTATTTAAGGGCTGCAAAAACATATTGGCCAGACTCTGCCGTCCTGAATAAGTGGTGGTCATATTTATCATCTGGAATAGTGAACCCTTTCCAAAAAGGTCAAGGTCATAGGAATAATTGTGGTCATGATTTTCAAACTCTTCACCTGTATCTGAAAAGGAAGTCCATTTTCCTGAGACCCTTTTAAGGCATAGAGTGTTTATTTGCAGCATGGCCTGGGAATAGTTTCTGAATTTTATAAGCCTGTTATGAATTACTGATAAATAAATAAAACCAGCAATAAAAAGAACAAGTGTCGCTGCCAGTAAAATAAATTGCTTATATATGAAGAGAACTATTGCCAGCACTGCGCCCGAAAAAAATACCAATAACTTATAATTGCCTATGGTATTGCTTTTTTTAGTATATATTTCAAGTTTTCCTGAGTATGCATCGATTCTTCGCTGATATTTGCTTTCAGGGGAATACATAAGTACCTCCGCACTAAAACAGATTTTTAATAATATCGGTACCGGCTATAAATGTACCTATAAATGCTCCTATATATGACATTATAACAACCGCCATTGTTTTTAAGAAACGGTTTCTGAATATCGGATTAATTTTTATTATTAATTTAATTAATTTTGCATAACATCAATAAACGTCAGGTATCAAAATATAACCACAGTATACCCATATGGTCATTCTTAGTCAAGGACTTACATGTAAATATATGGAATATAAGAACAATCTATTGCATTCAAACAAACCTTTCAGCACCTAATGCTGCAATAAAATCTTTGAAGATACAACTACTGAAATTTCTAAAGAAATGATTAAAATGAAAGTGTAACTGAGTTTTTAAAATACGCAGAAACAAATTAAAAATATGGCAAGTATTTCAGAGAAAAATTCAGTAAATAACTGAAGAAGTATCAGCAACTACTGAAAATGAGCATAAAGAACTACAAGAAATCTGAAACTCTATTAATGTAATACAATATTTAAGTCTGCAGCTTCTGAATGGTGAAGAGTTTCAGAAGCCCCGCTTGGCGAAGCTTTATTTTATTGGCTCGCATAGCATGTCTGCCCTGAACTATTCACCATTCACTGATTAAGAAATCCCGGGCCGACGTAGCCGGGCTTCTTTAAATGTTCACATTTCACTACGATCTATTAATAACCTCAAACAACTCTTTGTGTATGTGTCCATTTGTGGCTATAGCAGAATCCTTATGTAGGTAACTGAGTTTATCACCTTTCCAGTTGGTGATAAAGCCACCTGCCTCTTCAAGTATAATTGATGCCGCTGCATAGTCCCATGGCTGCAGCTCCATTTCATAGAAACCGTCAATACGTCCTGCCGCAACATTGCAGATATCCAGTGCAGCACAACCAGACCGTCTTACGTCTCTGCACAGCATAAAAACATTTTTTGTTACTTTGAAGGTTACATCTGCTTTATCCTTATCATATGGTGAGGTTCCAAAGGTAATAAGGCTTTCTCCCAAAGTATTATTTGATGTAACACTAATTGGGGTTCCATTTACAAAAGCTCCCTTTCCCCGCTGAGCTGTAAAAAGCTCCTTCAGGTAAGGATTATAGACAATTCCCGCATAGGGTTTCCCGTCGACGGCAAATCCCAGTGCAATACATGAAAATTTGTATCCATACATAAGATTTGTAGTCCCATCTACAGGATCTAAAATCCATGTGTATTTACCAAGTGAAAAATCATTATCCTTTGTTTCTTCGGCAATTATATTAGCTTCAGGAAGTATTTCCTTTAATCCTGCAATTATAATTTCCTGTACCTTCAGGTCAATCTCGGTAACAAAGTTAGCATCTCCTCTTTTTGTCATTACCTTTTTGTCCTCCATATCGGACAGTAAAAGAACACCTGCTTCTTTTACAAGGTCAATGGCCTTTTTTATTGCTTCATCTATAAGATTTGTCATATTACTTCTTTAACTCCTGATATCTCTTTATCTTTTTTGTTGTTGTTTTTTCAAACTCAGTATCCCGTAAAGTAAATTCCTTAACATATTTATACGTAACCAATTCCTTGTTAACTTTCTTAACTTCAGCACTTATAATTGAATTTACATCCCCTTGTTCAAGAATACCGTTTTTAGTATCTTCCTCAATTTTATCCCTGTCAGGAACTATCTGAGCACATACCATTACATCGTCCTTCCCTTCGGTTCCGTATACCAGGGATTCTTTAATATAGTCACTCCTGTTGAGTAAAGTTTCAATTTCTTCCGGATAAACATTCTTTCCATTCTTAGTAACAATAACATTCTTTAACCGGCCGGTAATGTGTATAAAACCATCCTTGTCCATATAGCCCATGTCACCGGTATAGAACCAGCCATCTCTTATGGCTGCTTCGGTGGCTTCCTGGTTTTCATAATAACCATCAAAAACACTTGGCCCCTTTACCTTAATTTCTCCGATACCTTCGTTATTTGGGTTGTTGATTGCAACCTGCAGCCCAGGTAAAGGAAGACCAGCTGCATCATCCTTATACCAACAATCTCTGTTAAGAGCTACAATTGGAGCACATTCGGTAAGACCGTATCCCTGTACAAGTTTTATTCCGATTTCACGGAAGCCTTTTGCCACCTGAGGATCAATGGCAGCTGCACCACTTATAAACAGTCGTAAATGTCCACCTAAAGCATCATGGATTTCAGCAAATAATTTTCTACGAATATCTATCCCGAAAACTCCTGCTATTTTGCTTAATGTAATTCCCAGCTTTAGCTTTCTTGATCCTCCAGGTTTCTTTGCTACTGAATTCATAAGCTGTTTATATATTGATTCAAATACCAGGGGTACGCCGTTCATTACAGTACAGCCTGATTCTCTCAGGTTTTTAACTATATGACGCAGCCCTTCACAAAAAGCCACTGTGCTCCCCCTGTACATCTGGCATAGAAAACCACAGGTACATTCATAGGTATGATGCATAGGCAGAACAGATAAAAATACATCTTTTTCATCTATATACAACATGGAACACATAGCCATAAGGTTTTCAGCAATATTTCTGTGAGAAAGCATAACTGCCTTGGATTTATCTGTGGTTCCGGAAGTAAACAACAGCATATTCATAGCCTGGTTATCAATAACTGCATCAAGAAAATCCCTGTTGCCTTCAGCCAGAAGCTCCTTTCCCTTATTTATCAACTTACCATATGAAAGCTGAGAACCGGAATCCTCATCTAAATCCATATTAATATAATATTTGCAGCAGGTTATATTATTCTGAATATTCTCTACGTTTTTGGAAACTGCTCCTGAAAAAATAATTGCGTCTGCACCGCTTCGCTGTAAGCAATTTTCAATTTCATTCTGTGGGAGTTCTCTATCCAGAGGAACTATCACTCCTGTTCCATTGCAGACAGCCAGGTAGGAAGTTGCCCACTCATATCTGTTTTCACCAATCAGTGCGATTTTTTTGCCTTTCAGGTTAAGACTTAACAATGCTGTCCCTAAAGCATCTATATCTTCCTTGAACTTTTTAAAGGACACCGGGACATAGTCACCACCAGACTTTGGTTTTACAAGAAAAGCGGCTTTGTCTGCATATATTCTGGCGCTTTGCTCAATCATATCCTTGAGATTTGAGATTTTCCTTACTTCATACAACGGTTTGTTTTTCATGGGTAGTAGCCTCCAACAACAATAAATCCTTAACAATTTTTCGTAAACAATTGTATCATATTAAATTAATCTTTACAGCAATATGTAACAAATATATTTTAATAGAAGCAAAAACCAATGGTGAAAACTCAATTTTCTTTATCCCTTATTTTTTCTATTAATTGACACACAACGTTAATTCTTTTTAGCGGCGTCATAATATAAAAGCCTGAAACATAGTGATATAATTTATTTATACACTCCATTGAGTGTTCTATACCCAGTACTTCTGATTCTTCCCTGTTCTTGTCACGGAAGCTTTCAATTATAGCTTCATCAATTTCTATTCCGGGAACCTCATTATTTATAAACATAGCATTCTTGTATCCAACAATTGGCATGATTCCGGCAAACACCGGCACTTTTAATACATCAACAGCCTTTATTATATTGTTAACAGCTTTTTGAGTGTATGTAGCCTGAGTCAGGAAAAAGCTTATTCCGTTTCCAATTTTCTTAACCGCCCTTCTTAACTCGGCTTCAAAGTTTGGAGCATTTACATTCAAAGCCCCACCTATTTCAAAGGAGGTTTCACCAAATACATTTTCATTAAGACTTTTAATATATTTTGCAAGATTGGTGGAATTCATACTATAAACCCCTTTGACATCTTTTCTTTCAGTAATTGCTATAGGGTCGCCTGTAACAATAAGAATATTCCTTATACCCTCAATGTTTAGGCCCAGCAAAGTGGCTTTTATACCCAGCAGATTTCTATCCCTGCAGGTTATATGAGGCATAGCAGGCAAGCCTGTCTCCCGTTGTAATTTTGAAGCCATAATTGCACTGTCGGCCCTGGCCTTGGCCAATGGGGAGTCAGCAATGGTAATCATATCCGCACCTGCACTTTTTAACAGGAAGGCATCTCTTAACATGTATTCCCAGTTTATATCAAAAGGCGGATCTATTTCAACCAGTATAGGCTTTTTTTGCTCTACAAGCCTTCGAATCAAAGGTTTTTCACTGGCTTTAGCTGCAACCTCCACATTATGCTGGTTGGTACTGCCTGATGGGATACCAGCATTGGCAAGAAGCTTTGCTGTAACTGCAATATGATGAGGAGTTGTTCCGCAGCACCCTCCGAGTATTCGAACTCCCATATTTTTTAATTCGAGGAGCTTTGCGGCAAAATATTCAGAATTATCAATATAAACCGCTCTGCCCCTTTCAGAGGAAGGATACCCGGAATTAGGCATTATAATCAGAGTCCTCCCATTGAAATCCAGCTGGCTGACCAGCCTGCACATATGGGCCGGACCGCTGATACAGTTAAAACCGCAGGCATTAAAAAGACCGCTGCTGCTAACCTTTGTAAAAATGTCCTGATAATATAAGCCTTCCTTGGAATACCCGTCAGGATAGACTGCAAAAGAGGCAATAATATTTGCTTCTGGTTTCTTTAACCTGATATACGCCGCAATTTCCAGCAGAATTTCATACTGGGGAAAGGTTTCAAATAAAAAGTTTTCGGCGCCGCAATCAAGAAAAACATCTACTTGCCTTTTATATTCAGCTTCTTCATCTATCTCCTGTGTATTAGGGATAGGACCAATATCTGCAAATACCTCTACATCTGTATTTTGAACAGCACTGCATGCTATCTCCCAACCTTTTCGTATTATCTTTTCAACTTCTGACTGTTCACATGCCAGAGAATACCTGTTAGCCGCAAAGGTATTGGTCTTAATAGCATTTACACCTGCTTTTATGTATTCCTGATGTATTTCAAATATGGTTTCACTGTCAGTAAGATTGGCAAATTCACAAGGAATATCCTTATTGTATTTATTAGAGTAATAGGTGCCCATGGCACCATCAAAGAGAAAAATTCCATTATTGCTAATTAATTTCATAAAACTATATTCCCTTTCACTACACGGTATAAATGTGGATGTTTCCAGTAAATACCTACTCATATTCTTTGAAATATTATACTTTTACTTATTATGTCAGTCAAGGAATATAAGCAGCATAAATGTAAGTATTATATGTATCACTGTTTTCATTAATATTAACAAAATTCAAATCAAATACTTATAAAATATTATTCAATATTTATATTGATAATAATCAGATGAATAGTATAATGAACAATGTTCATAAAGGAGATGAGTTAATGCCCAAAACTTTAACAAATGTAAAAGAGGATATAATGGCCGTAACCCGCCAAATGATAAAAGAAAGCGGATATTCCGAGTTGAATATTCGGAATATTGCTGCAAGATGCGGTGTAGCTGTTGGAACTGTATATAACTACTTCAGTTCCAAAGATGAGATAATTACTGAAATACTTTTAACTGAGTGGAATCTAATGCTCAGAAGGATTGACCAAAGTTCAAGAACCACAGCTTATTCGCCTGTTGAAATGCTGGAGGTAATTTACAACGAACTCAACAGTTTTATGATCAATGTTCATGGAAAGTGGTTTCAGACTATTCAGTTAGAAAATACTGAAAATGTTACCGTAAGTAAATTAACAGAGAAGAAAAAACTGTTGAAGGATCAGATTTCTGAAAAAGTTTTAGCTGTGATAAATTCAGGAAAGGATAAGAAGTTAAATTCTCAGGAGGTAAAAGATATTTGTGATGTTATCTCTCGTCTTTTGATTTCATATTCCAATGAAAATGCAAACTTTATGAAGCTAAAACCATCACTGACCGCTCTTGTAAATAGTATCCTAAATACATGATTAAATTATTGGTTAGATTAATTTATACCAATGAATATTAAAATTTTGTAATACTAAATTTTGTAATACTAAATTTTGTAACAACTAAAACAAATAATACAACTATCATCAAAGGAGACGTATATGAACGGACTAAAATCTAATGTTAAACCCAAACTGGGTATGATAATGTTTCTTTATATGCTGGGCATATTTATGGGAGCAATAGACACAGGAATAGTAACTCCTGCCAGAACGGTAATACAGGCCAATCTTGGAGTTGATGACAAGCTCGGCATATGGATGATCAATATTTTTACCCTTGCCTATGCAGCTTCTATCCCAATATCAGGAAAAATAGCCGATAGAATCGGAAGAAAGCATGTTTATCTTTTGAGCATAACTTTATTTGGACTTGGTTCACTTATTTGTGGTCTTTCTTCAAACTTCAGCAGTTTCCCAATGCTTCTGACCGGCCGTGTTATACAAGCCATAGGTGGCGGCGGAATTATGCCTATAGCAAATGCAGAATTTGGAACTACTTTCCCGGAAGAAAAAAAAGGAATGGCCCTTGGCCTCATAGGAGGAGTTTACGGTCTGGCAAATATCCTTGGCTCTACTCTTGGAAGTGCTATTCTTGACATTTTCGGTATAGAAAACTGGCAGTTCTTATTTTATATAAATCTGCCTATCAGCTTAGTAATTATTTTATTTGGAATATTCTTTTTACCGGTTAATAAAGCAACCGAAAACCCTGGTAAAATTGACATATGGGGTACGGTTTTCATAGTGGCTATGATCTTATCTCTCATTTATGGACTAAAAAATATAGACTTTTTCAATTTTGGCGATACTTTAAAATCTGTAAAAGTTTATCCTTTCCTTATTCTGTTTGTTGTGCTTTTACCGATATTTATTTTTATTGAAAAACGAGCAGAAGATCCTATTATGAACCTGAAGTATTTTACTTCGCCCAAAATACTGATAACACTGGCAGTTAGCTTTTTTGTAGGTATTTGTATGATGGGTATGATTTTTGTACCCCAGTTTTCTGAGAACTCACTTAAAATAGCAACCGGTAAAGGTGGTTATTTTGTTACAATTCTGGGTCTGTTTACTGCCATAGGTGCACCCATGAGCGGAAAGCTGGTAGATAAGTACGGTGCAGGAAAAATACTCACCGGAGGATTCCTGGTATCGCTGATTGGTTCTCTGTTTCTGGCATTTGTGGCAACCCGCATCAATAATCTGGCTACTGTTTTTATAAGCCTTGCCCTTATCGGTACAGGTCTTGGCTTTGTAATGGGTTCTCCTCTAAACTATATGATGCTGGGTAATACCAAAAAGGAACAGGCTAACTCGGCACTGGCAACACTATCCCTTGTCAGGTCAATTGGAACGGTAATAGCTCCTTCTATAATGTTATTTCACAGGCTGGAATTGTAGCACAGGATGAATTAATGAATATACTTCCTCAGCCAACTGCTCCAAATCTGCCTCAGGCTGTTGAACTGAGTAAAACCTTTGAAGAAATGAAAAAGGATCCGAGAATGGCTGAAAAACTTAAAGATGTCAATATTCCAGACTTAAGTAATATGGGTACCATGGATATTAATATGAACAGCGGCGACGGATTGCCTGCCGAACTTGTAAAGTCCATGCAATCTGCTGATGTAACAAACATAGTAGACAAAGCCAAGGAAATTTCGGTTTATATGTTTGACAAAAATACACCAGCTGTTATAGAGCAGATACAATCGGGATTACAAAAAGGTATTGACGGTATGAACCAGGGAATTACTGAAATTGATACTACTATATCACAAATGAGTGCCGTTTCCGGAAAGAATATGGGTGCAAAAACTCCAGATACAAAGTCTTCCAGATCAGACGGAAAGACTCAGGAAAAATCAAATCAGGCTCAGGGTAATGCGACCTCAGGTCAGAGAATGCCGAGCCAGTTCAGTCAAGCCGGGCAGGCCGGTCAGCAGAATATGTCTGCTGCCATAGCAGCTATGAAAGCCTCAAAGGTTAAAATGGTGAATGCCGTAACCCAAATGGAGGAACTTAAGGATTCAATTCCTGATGCTTTTGAGCAGGCAAAAGTAGATTATCTTGGCCAAATAGACACTCTTAAACCTCAAATTGAGGAATCCTTCCAGGATTCATTAAGCGAAGGGTTTAAGCAAATGTATATAACTGTAGCAGTTTTCTGTATCCTGTCAATATTACTGCTATTTATGTACAAAGAACCTGAAAAAAAGGCTATGAATGGCTGAAATGAACTCTTAAGAGATATTAAATAGTTAAGGAAGGCTTTACATCGTAAGCCTGAAAAAAAAGCTGACCCAGTTCTCTATATTGAGAAAACCGGGTCAGTTTTTTTATCAATCTAATATTTACTAATACAACACTGTCACTTTTTAAAGTATTTCCTCATAACCTTTGAAGATATTTTTGCTGCTGCCGTTCCACCGTACCCACCTTCTTCAACAATTACGGCTATTGCTATTTCAGGATTTTTATAGGGTGCAAATCCTATAAACCAACTGTGAGGAGTTTTACTTTCAATGTGCTGGGCGGTACCGGTTTTACCGCAAACCTGTACACCACTTACCTGAGCATTTGTTCCGGTACCCTTTGAAACAACTTCTCTCATAAACCTCTTAATTTCAGCAGCATATCCTTCTGATGTCACCTGTGAAATCACAGATGGGCTTGACTGCTTAATGGTTCTACCGCTGTAATCAACTACTTTGCTTACCAGAGTAGGCTTCAGCATAGTTCCATTATTTGCAACAGCTTGTGCCACCAGAGCCATTTGTACAGGTGTTGCCAGTATTTCGGCCTGTCCGATTCCCGTTTGGGCAAGATTACCTATTTCAGAATCTTTATATTTAGGGAACCTGCTATTGTCCACAATTATTCCGTCAGCCGGAATGTCTTTATTAAACCCGAAGGCCTCAGCTGTCTTAAAGAGATTTTTTCCTAACCTTATTCCCAGATCCCCAAAAAAAACGTTACTGGATTTTATCATTGCCTGTTCAAAATTTATTTTGCCATAGGCCTTTCCTTTATCATTGCTAAGTGTGTAATCATCGCCAATCACCATCTTACCATTATCATTAAAGGTTTCTTCACCAATACCCTCTATATTTTCCAGGGCACTTATACCTGTCACAACCTTAAAGGTTGAACCAGGGGGATAAAGGCCTGAAACCGATCTGTTAAGCAGGGGCAGATTTTTATTTGAATTCAGGTTTTTCCAGTCTTTGCTTAAATTATTTGGATCATAGGAAGGTTTTGAAACCATGGCTAGAATTTCACCTGTATCAACCTTCAGTACTACAACGGATCCTCTATTAGAGCCCATTGCGTCATAAGCAGTTTTCTGAAGTGAATAATCCAATGTTGTATAGACATCATCGCCTTTTTTATCAACTTCTTTAAAGCCATTCCCCACCCATGCCAGGAACGAGGCCGATATGTTGCTTGATAAATATCTGTCGTAAAGATTCTCAAGACCGGATATGCCATACTGAGGATCATAATAGCCCAATACGTGGGCAGTTACCGCTCCTCCCTTATATTTTCTGACATATTGATTGTTTTTAACTTTTTCACTGACAGACAGCTCTTTTCCGTTTCTGTCAAATATGGTACCTCTTACAACTTTATTTCTGATGTCCCACATTCTCCGGTTATCCGGTCTGGTGGAGATTTCCGGTCCTTTAAAAAGTGTAAAATATGAAAGATAGCTGATAAGTACCACAAAAACTATAAGGAAAATAATCATTACCCGTTTTATATTTGCAGTCAGATTATTCATATGTTAACCTCCCAGGCCACATAAAGTGGCTTAAACACATATGTGTTTAACACTGTGGCATTATTACATATGTGAATTTAACATGTATATGGCATTAAATGTAAGTGATTTTTAGCCCATAATGTGCATCAAAATTCTTCATCTCCCTCGGAAACCTTTTGAATTATACTCAAAGCCAAAAAGCTTATGAGAAGGGAGGTTCCCCCATAACTGACAAAAGGCAGAGTTATACCTGTTAACGGAATAAATCCAGTTACACCACCTACAATTACCAGTGTCTGCGTAGCTATCATTACACTGAGTCCCGCAGTCAGCAGCTTTGTAAAATTATTTTCGGCATGAATTGCACTTCTGATTGATCTGTAAAACAATAAGAAATGCAAAATTAAAATTGCAAGACCCATCAATAATCCCATTTCTTCACAGATAACTGAAAATATAAAATCCGACTCATTTACTGCTACATATTCGGGATGCCCCATGCCCAGGCCTCTGCCAAAAAGTCCACCCATTGCAATAGCATACATGGACTGTACCACCTGATAGCTTTCGTTATAGACATAACCCCATGGATTAATCCAAATCATAAAACGCTTTCTGATGTGTCCAAAAACAGCATAACTGACAGCTCCACCTACACAGAACAATCCAAGAGAAATAAGTACATACAGCTTTTTTGAGGTAGCCAGAAAAACCATAGTTACAGATATGGCAAATATAATAAGTGCCGTTCCCAGGTCTCTCTGCAGCACCATAAAGCCCAGTGAGATAATAATGACAATACCTGGCTCAATAAGCTGCTTTCGCGAGGTTATTTCCGAAAGAGCTGTTGAAAGGTACAATAACAGAAATATTTTTCCGAATTCTGATGGTTGAAAACCATATGGACCAATTTTAACCCAATTTTTTGCGCCATATATTTCAACCCCTATAAAGGTTGCCATTGACATAAAAATTATTGTTCCTGCCAGAAACGCATACTTGTACTTTGCAAATTTTATCAAACCCTTTTTTAAGTACAGTACTACAAACAGGAACATTACTATACCTATTACAAGCCAGACCAGCTGTTTTAAGGCTGTTGTTTTGTTAAGTCTGAACAGCATGATCAATCCTATAGAACTAAGAAGGATGGCAAGCAAAAAAATAAGCCTGTCTCCCATCGGGTAATACTTTTTCAATACCCAGGATGTTACAGCAATTATTACTGTTATTACTGCCCAAAACACCCCTGCCATAGGATCAACAGGCTTGTCCAGTAAAGCAAGATTCAAAAAACCAAAAAATATAAATAAATATATTAATAATTGTAAAGTTTTTAATCTCCTGGTCATGTCTGAATGCACCTACTCGTCATCTGTTACTAAAAGCAAGGTTTGAGATATACTAATCTCATCTCCGGGTTGAAGACTTTTCTTACTAACCATAACTCCGTTTATGAAAGTCCCGTTGGTTGAATTCAGGTCCTCCAGCATATACCGTCCATCTTCAAAATATATTATGGCATGATAATTTGAAACAGACTGTGAAGGTAATACCATCTGGTTATTTTTGTTTCTGCCTATGGTCAGTTTGCTGCCTATAGGTATAATATCACCCTCAACAAAACTGCCCCCATCCTCTGAATAAACTATTTTCAATTTCCAGCCAAGATTTCTGCTGCCCTTAAGTACCCCTCTTTTTACATCTTTAGACATAATTTTTAAGGCAGAAACTATAATAACATATATAATAACTATAAGTATTATTTTAAAAACTACACTAAAAAAGCTCAAATTCAGCAGTTCAAAATTCATAAAAACCTCCTCAGCCCCGGTTTTTATCTATTATATACAAATACTCAGAATTTTACAAATCCATATGCACTTTAACAAAATACTATATTTTTATGGAAAATAATTCATTTTTAATTAGTATTTGAGAAAGGGGGTAGCACATCAGAGGTATAATATTGTATTATTATATTATAATACATCTTTAGAACTACATGAGGTGCGTTTATGCAGAATTTTATAATAATATTGTTACTTGCACTAAATATCCTCGGCTTTTTTCTTGTATTTCTCGATAAATACAAAGCCAAAAATAAATTATGGCGTATTCCTGAAAGGTCTTTTTTCCTGTTGTCTATTCTGGGTGGAAGTATAGGAGTTTATGCCGGGCTTCTTATTTTTCATCACAAAACCAGAAACTGGTATTTCATGACTCTAATACCTTTGATTATAATATCTCAAACTGTTTTTATATATTATCTTTTAAACAAATGAGGCTCTTTCATTAAAAAGATGCCTCTTTTGTTTCCATTCCGTCAATCCACAACACATGTAATAAACCAGTCTCATAATGAATAGCAATAAATAATAAAGAAAAAACGGAGCTAGCATTAATGGGACTTGATAAATTTTATAAGAATTCTGCAATACTAACAATGTCAAATTTAATAACAGGATTTATCGGCTTTGCTTTTTCAATAATTTTATCCAAAAAGCTTGGAGCTGAAGGGCTGGGACTGTATGGACTTATAATGCCGGTTTATTCCCTGCTTCTGTGCCTGACAGCTGATGGTCTTATTACGGCTGTTTCCAAAACCTGCGCTGTTTACAATAGCAAAAAGGATTACCGCAATCTTCACAGAACCATTAAGGTTGCTCTATATTTTATAGGAATGTGGAGTATTGCCGTAGCCCTGCTGGTTTTTATAAACGCTTCAAATATTAGTAATTTATTTATAAAAGACAGCCGGGCCGCTGATGCTATAAGGATAATTTGTCCGGCCCTTATATTTGTTCCTATGTCGGCCATATTTAAAGGTTTTTTTTACGGCTTTGAGAAATTTACCATTCCTGCCGGCATTGATATACTGGAAAAATGTATCCGTGTCACAATACTTCTGGCAGCAATGGCTATTCTAACTGTCAAAAGCATCAAAGGAGCTGTAACCACAGCTTATTTGGCTCTTGCAGTGGGTGAAGCCATTAGTATGATAATGCTGTTTGTTTCCTTTAAACTTTTTTCCAGAAAGCTTGTTCCGGTAAAGGCCCGGGTTAAAAATCCATTGCAGTTGCTGGTGGACATATTGATAATATCCTGTCCCTTGAGCCTCAACGGATTTTTAACTTCAATCCTGAATACAGCCTCAACCCTTATTCTTCCCAGACGCCTCATCAGCTCAGGTATGAACTATGATACCGCGCTGGAGATGATAGGTAAGTTCATTGGTATGTCTTTAACTACAGTTAATCTGCCCTTCATAATTGTTGGCTCCATGATGACGGTAATGATTCCGGATATGTCACTCAGTTTGAGTAAAAAGGACTCCTGGAGCACCGAAAACCGTATATACCAGGTACTGAGGGTATCATTTCTGGTTGGGTTGGGAACACTTATTGTTTCAATTTGTATTCCCAAAGAGCTGGGCCTTTTATTCTATGGCAGGAAGGATCTTGGTCAAATGATTATGTTTGCCGGAATATGCGATTTCATAAGCTATGTAACAGCTGCTACCTTTGGAATTCTGAATGGCTTGGGAAAACAAAACATAAACCTGAAAAATTCCATTATTGTATCTGTGGAATGCCTGATTCTGGTATTTATTCTTACAGGAATACCTTCGCTGAATATATTTGGCTATGGAATTTCATTGATGATTACTTCAATTACAGGACTGCTTCTGAACCTCTATGAAATAAGAAAAGTATGTGAAATCAGGATTTCTCTTACAAAAGGGGCTGTTTTCTCACTGTTCGGACTGGCAGGTTATTTGTGTGTAAAAATAGTCAACATAATAATTCCTGATAATTTGATTGTTTTTGATGTACTGTTTTCTACAGGAGTATGTTTCCTGGTCATATTCTATCTGACAAAAATGTTTAATCTGAAATACAACCCGTTGTAGCTTACAAAAGCAAAGTCATATAACCATAATGCAGTATTTAATGTTATAATAACAATTATGTTAAAAATAACTCAAATATTGCCGGAGGTTAATATGTTTAAATATGTAGTATTCGATGTAGACGGTACAATGATAGATACTGAAGAAGCAGTAATGTATGCTTATCAGAGTGTGATTTTTAAGAAATACGGCAGATATTTTACAGAGGAAGAACTTCTTAAGGGATATGGCGTACCAACACCTCAGTCTCTTCAACGCTATGGGTTTACAGATATTGAAAGCGCTGTGAAGGATTATTATAACTATCTGGTTGAAGGCTTTAAACTTTGCAAGGCTTTTGACGGTATTAACGATTTGCTTGACAATCTGAAGGATATGGGCCTTTCTTTGGGAATAGTCACCTCCAGATGCAATTATGAAATCAAAATCGACAACTGTCTGCAGAATTTATTAAATAAGTTTGATGCAGTGATATGCTCTGATGACACTCAAAAACATAAGCCTGATGCAGAACCGCTGCTCAAGGTAATGGAAAGACTTGGTGCTGTTCCAGAGGAGACAATTTATATCGGAGATACACTTTTTGACAGGCAATGTGCCAAAAATTCAGGTGTAAAATTTGCACTGGCATTATGGGGCTCAAATAACGCTGATAATATTGATGCCGATTATTTTCTCAAATCCCCGTCAGAGCTGTTGGAACTGATAAAGGCTTAAAAATTCTTCATGATATAATGTTAAAATTTGTATGGCATATGTTTTGACATATTAATTAAAACTTATACTGAGTCAGCTTTACCATATTTTTTTCTAATCAATCTAAAGGCAGTTAGTGCTGCTCCTACAAGAGAAACTAATCCTGCACAAATATAGGTAATTCTCATTGCAAAGGCAAATTCTGCTTCTTTTCCTTCGACAAAGGTGGTTACCTTGTATCCCAGCTTGCTGCTCATAACACCATACAACACAAGAGTTGAAACAGAAATACCAACAACAAGCCCAAGATTCCTTACCAATGCATTAATACTTCCTGCTATACCTACCCGATCTTTAGGAACTGAAGACATAACAAGGGAGTTGTTCGGAGACTGAAACATTCCGTTTCCAAGAGCCATAATTGCTATAATAGCAATAAGCTTGACCGGCTCCAGCTGCTGATTCAGAGTAGCCATCATAAAAAAGGCTGAAGAAAAAATTATCAGACCAATTAATGTAAGAAGCTCTGAACCCATCTTGTCTGAAAGTTGTCCGCTTATAGGAGCTACAACAAAAAGAATCAGTGGATATGTCATTAAATACAGTCCCGAAACAGAAGGTGACATTTTTATTACGTCCTGCAAGTAAAAGGGTAAAATTATATTGGAGCAATTCATTGCAACAAAAAGCAGGAACCCACATAAAATACTCAGTGAAAACAGCTGGTTTTTGAATATATCCAGCTGAAGCATTGGGCTTTCCCCGGCCAGTTCAACCTTGATAAATAAAATAAATGAAGCTATGGCCAACCCAAAGCCTATCAGAACAGATGGCTTTGAGAAGCCAGTCTGTTCACCGGTCAACAATGCTGCAAATAATGCTACAATAAATATTAAAAACAACAATGCCCCTTTTATATCTAATCTGGCCTTTTTGCTTTCCTCATCCCCTGGAAGAATTTTTAATCCCATTATAAATGCAAATAGTCCAATGGGAATATTTATTAAAAAAATATACTGCCATGCTGATGCATCTACAATAAAGCCTCCAAGGGGTGGCCCTACCAGGTTCCCCAGTGCCACAAAGGAGCCGGTTATTCCCAATGCCTTTCCCCTTTCACCTGCAGGAAAAACTCTGGTTATAATACCCTGATTTGTCGCCATAAAACCGGCAGCACCTACAGCCTGAATGACTCTTGCTATTACAAGTACATACAGTGATGTGGAAATTGCACACATTAGCGAACCTAATGTAAATATTACTATTCCAACTTTAAAAACCCTTATAGTCCCCTTTATATCTCCCAATCTTCCGAAAAAAAGAATTGTGCCAGATATTGCAATCAGATATGAGGAAACAATAACTGCAATTGAGTTCATTCCAACATTAAAGTAGTTTGCCATAACAGGAAGTGCGACATTTACAATACTGCTGTCAAGACAAGCCATAAATGTCAGAAGAACAATATTAAAAAGTATTAATCCTCTGTTTCTATATTTGGGTTGATTCTCCAACAAACTGAAATAATCTCCATTTCATATTAATAATGTCCATCTCATAACATTTCTCAAATTGGTTTTAAGTTATTCTGCAGCCAGTCCAGCCATGTTAAGGATGTTCCAAGGTTTATTGTAATGTGGTTGGAAGAAGAAGTCAACAAAGGCTAACTCATCAATTGTCATTTTATTCTGTATAACCACAGACAGTGTGTTTATTGATTGAGTCAGATCGGCTTTCGATAATATTTGAGCACCGAGGATTACCTTTGTTTTGCTGTCATATACGACTTTAAGCATTGCCTCTTCATGAGTTGGCATAAATTCAGGTCTGTAGTTTTCCTTAATCAGTACTGTCTTAATATCTAAACCAGAAGCCTTTGCCATAGCTTCAGTCAGTCCTGTGACTGCACAATTAAACTCATATATTTTTATACCTGAAGTAGCCTGAGTACCTATACTTTTTGTAGACGGCTTAACAAGATTTCTGGCTATTAAAGTCCCCATTCTGACTGCATTTGTCGCAAGGGGGATATATTGGTATTTTCCAGTGGGATTATACAGTACCGCACAGCAGTCACCGGCTGCAAATACGTCCTTGCGGCTTGTTTGCATATATTCATCAACTAAAATGGCTCCATTGTTAAGCATATCCAGCTTACCCCTGAACATATCAGTACTGGGTCTGAAGCCAATACTAAGAATAACCATATCAGCCTTATAACTGCCTTTATTGGTTACAACCCTCTCCACCTTGTTATTTTTACCTTCAAATCTGGTAACTGTCTCTCCCAGTGCAAGCTTTATACCGTGCTCTTTAAAGGCAGCCTCAGTTATATCAGTAAATTCCTTGTCAAAATATTTACTCATTATTCTGTCTTCGGTATCAATAAGTGTAACATTTTTCCCATTCCGTTCAAAAGCTTCAACCAGTTCTACGCCAATATAGCCTGCTCCCACAACAACAATATTTTCAGCAGCCTTGGATTTACTGATTATTGATTCAGAATGATTAAAGTTCTTTGACAATTGAATATTTTCCAGCTCTGCACCTTCAATTTTTGGAATAACAGGCCATGAACCGGTAGTTATAATCAATTTGTCATAGTTGTCCACAAATATTGAATTCTGATCCAAATCCTTTACAACAAGTGATTTTTCATCAAAATTAACCTCCAGAACTTCATGTCTCATTTTTGTATTAACACCAAGCTCCTTCAGCTTTTCGGGCGATGAATAAAACAGCCCCTCCGGCTGCTGTACAATTCCACCAACATATAAAGCTATTCCACAGGATAAAAATGAAATATTATTATTTTTTTCATATACAGTTATTTCGGCATCCTTATATAACCTGGCAATATTATTTGCCGCTGCTGTTCCGGCATGTGTACACCCAATAATCACTACTTTCATATTTTACCTCCTGATAATCTTTAAGTTCTGTAATATAATGTAAATTAACCAATCAAAGTTAGTATACCACTGTACATATAATTTAAAACATTTCTTCAACATTAATAGGAAATAAAAAAAAGAACATATACTTAACATATGCTAAATATGTGTTCTCCTCAATAAATATTTAAGCTAAAATTATCACATAAGTGTTCTTTTATCCTTTAACAGAATAACCTCTGTCTGTATTAAGTATATGATTAGAAATCCAGTTCAGCACGAATTCAAGAATATCAAGCAAATACTGCTCATGATCCAAATCTATCTTTTCCAGATCTACATTGTTTATCTTTTCAATAAAATCATTATGCTCAACTTTATGGCTCAATAGCTTTCTATATCCGATACTGGCCATATATTCTTCTTCCGAAGTAAAATGGAAAACGGTGTAATCCTTTAACTCTCCCAACAGTTTTATAATACTGTCATACTTATCAATAATAAGTTCATTCTTTAACAACTCATGAATTTCGCCTGCAATTCTGAATAATTCTTTATGTTGATTATCGATGTGCTCAATTCCAAGTAGATATTCATCTTTCCATGTAATCATGATTAACCCCCCATCTTACTACATAAATTTACATTGTTATATATGCCAAATTATACTACACTTTGTTAAAATATCAACAACAAAAATACGACAAACCTGGTTAATCCAGTATTCTTTTTTCTATACCCCACAGCTTTCTTTTATGGCTGTTTTTATTGTCATACATTTTCAGATCTATTTCATGTAAAAATTGCTCAAGACTCATATCATTTTTATATGTTTCACTTGCACAGCTGTACCTTAAAGTATAGGGCTTTCCACAGCGAGCATTGTATTTATCAACCGCTTTTGACATTTTTGATAATAAACTGTTGATTTTTGTCTGGGAAAGTCCCTGGATTAATATAATAAATTCATCTCCTCCCAACCGGATAACAATACCATTATCAGAAAATACCTTTTGAAGAAGCTTTGCAAAGGCTTTTAAAGCGTGGTCACCTTCCATATGACCATAAGAATCATTAATATCTTTAAAGTGATCCAAATCAATCATAATAGCTGATAATGGTCCTTCATTCTTCCTGGAATAAGCCTCCAGACACTTTTTCAGCACCACTCTATTTCTTGCCCCGGTAAGAGAATCCCGGTACAACTCTCTCTGCTGTATTATAATAAACATCAAAATTATAGTAAAAGTACTGCTGCACCATATAAATCTTACCTGATTAAAGTTCATCTGAGTAATTACCAAAATACCGGTAATTATTCCTATAGCCATAATATATGTAAATTCAAACTTCAGAAGCCTCTTCTTGTTCATTACTATTACATAGAGACTATATAAAATAAAAACAAATGAAATAACCAGAGTTACATTATTTAATGAAAGACTTCCCGATTCTGTTTTTTCGGATTTTACCGATATATAGGACAATATTGCATTAAATATGAGTAATATATTAAAAAACGTGATAATCTGTTTTTTTATTTTATATGGCGGGAGAAAATAGGAGCAAATAAATCTCAGAAAGTTGAAATACAGTAACGGAGAAAGTGAAAATAAAGCAAAATTCACAACTCGTATCCACAATAAATTTATTTCCGCTTCCAACAGGATATTTTGAAGCATTTCAAGATTTATCAATAAAAAGTTCAGAATTAAGGAGGCAATATAGATTTTATTTATCATCATTTTTTTATCCAAAACACTAAAAGCATATATTCCAAAAAGGAAAATCACTGCACTGGATAAAATATTCATCTGTTGATGAATTAAAAATTGCATTTTTTTGCTCCTTATTATGCATTTTATTCATAATTTTAATAATATTTTACAATATCTTTGTTATTAATTCAAATTACTTATCGTTAGAAATTACCACTTCAGGGTAAATTTATTATATAAACAAATTCTTGATTTATGTCAGGAGGTTATTTGATATGAAAAATAAATCTATAAATAAAATAGCAATAGTGGGAACTGGTTTTGTGGGCTCAACTACCGCCTATACACTAATGTTGAGTGGATTGATATCTGAACTGGTTCTTATAGATATCAATACTAAAAAAGCAGAGGGCGAAGCAATGGATATGAATCATGGAATGCCCTTTGTCAGACCGGTTAAGATATACAGTGGAACTTATTCTGATTGCAGTGACGCGGATATTGTAATAATAACCGGTGGTGCCAATCAAAAGCCCGGGGAAACCAGAATTGACCTGGTCAATAAAAATACTGCCATTTTTAAAGATGTTGTAGGGAATATCATTAAATACAATACTGAATGTATACTGCTTGTAGTAACAAACCCTGTTGATATTCTCACTTATGTCACTTATAAACTTTCAGGATTTCCAAAGAATAGGGTCATTGGTTCTGGTACTGTGTTGGATTCAGCACGTTTTAAATATATGATAGGGGAGCATATGGGCATCGACCCAAGAAATGTTCATGCTTATATAATTGGAGAACATGGAGATACCGAGGTTCCGGCCTGGAGTACTGCTTCAATTGCCGGATTGTCCATGGACGATTATTGCAAGGAATGCAAATCCTGTGACGGCAAAAGCTTTAAGGAAACTACTTATAATAATGTAAAGAATGCAGCTTATGAAATCATCGACCGTAAGGGTGCAACTTATTACGCTGTTGCATTGGCAGTCAGAAGAATTGTGGAAGCTATAGTCCGTAATGAAAACTCAATTTTGACAGTTTCCAGTCTGCTGGAAGGTGAGTACGGGTTAAAGGATATCTGCCTGAGCGTTCCAAGTCTGGTCAACTCCAACGGTATTGAAAAAATTATAAATGTACCACTAAATACTGAAGAGACTGCACTTCTCAATAAATCGGCTCAGTCCCTGAAAAAGGTTATTGATGGCCTGCATCTATAAGTGAATGTAAATAAAAAACAGTTTTAAAGGCTTGCCATGCAAGCCTTTTTAATCTATACAGCATTTACTGCACGACATTTGCAAACGGAATTATTAATGGAGTATCTTTTGCAAAATTGGATTACTCCTTAACAACTCTTTTGCCTTGGTTCTGTTTTCTTCAACATGAATATAAGTGCATCTGTTGGGTTTGATGGAAGGAGCAATGTCTATTGCTTTTTCAAAAGCCTCAGCCTGCATATTCAGTGTGGCAACATAATCAAAAAAGCCTGTATCACTCAGAAATTTCTCAACACGTTCAGCCCTGTGCTGTTGAACAAGGCTCATCAGATAAGTTGCCACTCCTACCTGAATACCGTGGAGCTGAGGCTTATCCAGTATTTTGTCCAAAGCATGAGAAATAAGGTGTTCACTGCCGCTGGCCGGTGAACTGTTACCTGCAATCTCCATGGCAACTCCGCTCATGGTAAGTGAATCCACCATTTCCTTAAGGAAAAACAGCTCTGTAATATTGGTGTAGGGCATGCGGACAATACTGTTAACCGACTTTTTGGCCAGCATGGCTGCAAAATCATCAACCTTTGAAACGTTGTTCTGTTCTTCAAAGTACCAGTCATAAACAGCTGAAATCTTGGATACAATATCTCCCAGGCCTGAATAAATAAACTTTGCTGGGGCATTTTTTATTACATCCAGATCAACGATGATTCCAAATGGCATTGCCGCATGAACCGAGGTTCTTTTTCCGTTTATAATGAGGGAGCAGCCAGAACTGGAAAATCCGTCATTTGAAGTTGACGTTGGCACACTGATAAAAGGCAGATTGTTTAAAAAGGCTATATATTTTGCCGTATCCAGCACCTTTCCTCCGCCTACACCCACCACTGCATCTGTTTTGGATGGTATGGAAAAAGCTCTGGGTACAAGATTTTCTATGGTTATATCATCAAAGTCATAGGTTTCAAGCAGTGTAAGTGATGTTCTGCTTTTGATGGAGGATATAATTGTTTCACCAAATAATTCTCTGATACCTTCTCCAAACAGAACAATAACTCTTGAGATACCTGCTCTTTCCAGGTATGAACCCATATTGCCCAATATTCCGGTATTTACCTCCATTATTGTAGGTATTTCAATCCTATGAATAGCTGTACCCATAATAACTCCTATCTGCCTGTGGACTTCTATTATCCACGACTACATATTTTCTAATCCAAATATGTATTGAGTCACTGTTAATAAATCTTGAATATATTCTACAGTTCTATTTCATTAAGCCCTTTGAGACCATATATTCCTCAATTTCCACATACCTGTTAAAGGGAACAAATGGAATACCTTGTTCAGCAAGCAGATCCTTAAGAGCATTTCTGGCAAATGCACAGTCTGCTTCCTTTGCAGCCCCCATATCTGGTTCGCTGTCCCCCGCATAATATACTTTCTCATATTTTTCCTTCAGTGACAAAATAACTTTTGCTTTATCAATTCCCCACAAGCTGGAATAAAACTCGCTCTGGGTATCGGGTATTATGGTAATTCCTCTGTTATGATATTTTCCTTCCATTGATATAACTGTAACATTATCAATTTTATGATGTGCAAGCAGCTTCTCTATATAATATGAAGTACCTGCGCTTAATATATAAAAATCTCCTCCGCAGTCTTCAACTTTTTTTATGAATTCCACAGCATAAGGATCCAGTGGAAGTTCCAGAATATCCTCATATATTTCTTCTTCACTTCTGTCCATTGAACTGAATATTTCATTAAGGAAATCCACGTTAATCTTTTTGGTTTTCTTCCACTCATAATAATATTCCCAGGCCCAATCCTTTAAATACTTATCCATGACTATAAGGTAAAAGTCTCTGTCTGTCATTGTTCCATCGAAATCTGATACAAATGCAAATTTTTTCATATTGACCTCCATCTCCAATACTTGCTATGACTTATCTGTTACACTGCATATACTGTATGAAATACCACGATTGATTAGCTTGAAGGACCTGGTTAAATTCTTTCAAACTAACTTAATTATGTAGAAGCTTTGCAGTAGCTTTATTTATTTTATCCTGCGCATCATTTTATATAATAGCATATATATACCCAGCCGGTAAATATTTCAACAGGCTAATATAACGGGTTTATACCAGTCATAATAAGGGTGTCAATAAATAAACATTGCAAAAAAGGTAAATAATAATTATTATTGTAAGGTGTATTAAAATAAAGAATTAATAAGTAAAGGAACAAAAATGGAGAATTTGAGTTTTAAAGATTTAAATTTATCAAATGAAGTACTGCGTGCAATTGCTGATATGGGATTTGAGGAGGCTACTCCTATTCAATCCAAGTCAATCCCGCCTATTCTCAACGGATTCGATTTAATTGGCCAGGCCCAGACCGGAACAGGAAAAACCTGTGCTTTTGGAATACCTGCCATTGAGATGGTCCAGCCTGAAATGGAATCAATTCAGGTATTGGTTTTGTGTCCGACAAGAGAATTGGCAATACAGTCCTCTGAAGAACTGAGAAATGTATTGAAATATAAAGAAGGTATACGTATACTTCCTGTTTATGGTGGTCAGCCCATAGACAGACAAATTATGGCATTAAAAAAGCGTCCTCAGATAATTATCGGAACACCAGGCCGTGTTATGGATCATTTAAGACGCAGAACCATTAAGCTGGAGCATCTAAAAATGATTGTACTGGATGAGGCAGATGAAATGCTGAACATGGGCTTTCGTGAAGATATTGATACAATTCTTGAAAAAGTCCCTGAAAACAGACAGACAATCCTTTTCTCTGCTACAATGCCTAAGGAAATACTGGATATTACCAGGAAGTATCAGAAAGATCCCATCCATATAAAGGTAGCACACAAGGAGCTTACCGTACCAAGTATTGAACAATACTATCTTGAGGTTAAAGAGTCGGTAAAGCTGGAAGTTCTTTCCCGTCTTATAGATACCAACGATATAAAGCTCTCCCTTGTTTTTTGTAATACTAAAAAAAGAGTTGATGAAGTAACCTCAAGTCTTCAATCCAGAGGCTATTCCGCAGAGGCTCTTCATGGAGATATGCGCCAGGAGCATAGGGATAAAGTTATGTCTCAATTCAGGAAAGGCAATTTTGATATTCTGGTAGCTACCGATGTTGCTGCAAGAGGCATTGATGTTGATGATGTAGAAGCTGTGTTCAACTATGACTTACCCAGCGATGAGGAGTATTACGTCCACAGAATTGGTCGTACAGGCAGAGCAGGAAGAACAGGAAAAGCCTTCACATTTATTTCCGGCCGTGAAATATACAAGCTGAGAGATATACAGCGTTATACTAAATCTACAGTAACTTTTATGAAGCCCCCCAGCATTAATGATGTTGAAGAGAAAAAGATGTCTAATATTCTGAAGTCTCTGAAAGAAAATCTGTCCCACGAGAGTTTGTCAAAGTATATTGGCCATGTAGAAAAATTTGTTGACTCATTAAACTCTGAATCAGTTAGTCAGGAAGAGAGCTTTGTTACATCACTGGACATCGCTGCAGCGTTGTTAAAGTTATATGCAGATCAGTACGGGAACTTCCCCAGTACAGTAAGTGAAATAGATGAAGTATCTGATTTTGATAGTGATGATGACAATGATATGGTAAGACTTTTTATAAATATCGGAAGTGATAACAAAATACAGCCAAAGCATATTATAGAAAGTCTTGTGGAATCCTCAGGCCTTCCTGGTAAAATGGTAGGTTCTATTGATATTTTTGATAAATATTCATTTGTTGAAGTTCCAAAAGAATTTGCTCCTGAAGTTCTCAGGTCTATGAAAAACTATATCATAAAGGGTAAGCGGATAAATGTTGAGAAATCAACTCCTCGTAAGAAAAGCAGCCGAAGTGGATCCATCTATGGAAGGTACGCAGGTACACACAGCAGTTATACCGGTCGTTCTGGTTATGGCAGTGGTCAGGGTTCAAAAAGAAGAACCTCTGTTCCTGCTGTCAAAACTTCCGGCAAAGGATACAGAAAAGACCTTTAAAATACCATAATTCAATAAAAATGGACTGTTTCAACTAAATATATATTCTTATATACTCCCTCCTAAATGACAAGTTTTTATTATTTTACCTGCCTACTTAGAAGGGAGCATATCAATATATATTCCTGGGACAGTCCTTTTAACTTATTACTAAATGCTTCTGAACTAAATAAAATCTATGAATGTATGTACTCATATGAGTACTGGTAAAAACCTGCTTATACTTTAAATTTTCCAACTATGCCTCTTAAATTCTTAGCATTGGAGCTGCTAATCTCCATATGTTTCTGTACATCGTTAACCTTTTCAAGGATGTGGGTTGATTTTTCGGCTATACTCTGGGTTCCGGCCGCACCCTCATTAATAGTTTTTGATACTTCATTAATAGCATTTATTATTCCTTCCACAGAAGCAGTCAGCTCCTCAGCGGTGGCACTGAAATCAGAAACAAGATTGTCTATGAAAACGGCATCTTTACTATATTGCTCCCCGGTATCCAGCATTACTTTATAATCATTCGTTACATTTGTATCCATAAAATTCATGATTGATCTTGAACTTTCTGCCAGGTCCTCTACTGCCGAAACTACCTCTTTTGTTATATTTTGTATTTCATTTACTATATCTTTCGAATTTTCGGCCAGTTTTCTTATTTCATCTGCAACAACTGCAAAACCCTTTCCTGCTTCTCCAGCCCTGGCTGCCTCAATGGCAGCATTCAGAGCCAACAAATTGGTTTGTGAAGAAATCTGAAGTATTGTATCAGACAGAACCCTAATTTGCTCAATAGCCTTTGATCTGTTAAGTGAAATCTCAAGCCCCTGCCTTACCTCAAAGTAAATATCACGTGCTGCTTTTTGTGAGTCTTCAAATCTTGTTTTAAGATCCCTGGCACGTTTGCTGACCTCTCCTGCGGCAACAGCACCACTCTCAGCCTTCTCAGCCATAGCTTCGACAGCCTGCTCAATCTGAGAGGTGGACGTATTGACCTGTTCTGTGGCAGCCGCAGTCTCTTCCATCCCGGTCGAAATTTCTTCTACAGTTGCCGAGGTGTCCTCAATAACTTCGTTTAGCTGAGTAATACTGTCTGAAACAGCCACTGCAGCCAGTTCTACGTTTTGTGAACATTCATTAACCTCCCGCATAATGGATCTCAGATTAGTAATAAACTTATTAACACTCTTAGCCAGATCACCTATTTCGTCCCTGGCATCAATTTTTACTTCTTTGGTTAAGTCCCCGCCTCTGTGGGCCAGGTCTTCAAGCTCTTTTCCAAGCCGTTTTATTGGGCGTATTATAGCGTTTGCAATTATTATGGTTATGAATATTCCAATACAAATAGCTGCATTAACGATAACAGTATTTATAATGATTAAGTTTCTATATTTCTTACTGCTTTGAATGCTTATATTATCGGCAGCTTGGGCATTATATTCTGCTAAAGCCTGTAATCCGCTGTGAAACTTATTGGAATAATTTACATTTTTAACCAAATGCTCAAAGGCTTCATTTTCCTTCCCCTGTTTCGCAAGCTCAATTACTTCATTAATATTCTTATTATACTCCTTCCAGTTGCTATCCACTTCAGCCATTGTATCCAATTCAAACTGATCAAGATTTTTAGCTTTATATTCTTCCCAGTCCTGCTCCAGTTTTTCAGTTCTGCTTTTAATATTCGTTATGTAGTATGTCTGTAAATCCTTATTTCCACTATATTTTATAACATAAAGAACATCTGCTTCACGGGCTCTGCTCTGATTTCTCATATCATTAATCCATTGTACAGGCTTAAGTCTGTCTGCATATAGTGTAGTTATATTGTCATTGGAATTTTTCAGGTAATAATAACTGACAGTGCCAATACCTATTATAAACAAGATAAGATTAACCGACAGGAATAAAATTTTTTGTATTACCTTCATTCTTTTAAGCATTTGTATTCTCCATTCAATGTAAAGATTTAAAAGTTATTGCGGCAATTTCGCGAAGTAATATTATGTAAACATTATAAATAAATTTATTATACCATATGTCAGGTACGTGACAAGTTATTTATGGCTAATTCCAGAATTATATTACCAGTATCATAGTACCAGTATATTATTTCCATGATATCTTGTTATATAAGAATTAAAATTGTATTATTTAATAGAGTCCAGGTAATTCTATTTATTGTAATAAACAAATAGGAGGATAACCGATATGTCAAAGGATTTTTATAGTGCAGTAAAAGACAGGCGCAGTTATTACGGAATCAGCAAAGAATCACCTGTTTCAGATGCAAGGATTCAGGAAGTAATTAACAATGCTGTTTTACATGCTCCTACTGCCTTCAACAGCCAAAGTGGAAGAGTTTTGATTTTACTGGGTGAGCATCACAATAAATTATGGGACATAACAAAGAATGAATTAAGAAAAATTGTACCCCCGGAGAACTTTTCTTCCACAGAGAGTAAAATCGATTCCTTTAAGAATGGTTATGGAACAGTACTGTTTTTTGAAGATCAATCTGTTGTTGAATCCCTTCAGCGTCAGTTTGAGTTATACAAGGATAACTTCCCTGTCTGGTCCCTTCAGTCCAGTGGAATGCTTCAGTATATTGTGTGGACTTCCCTTGAAATAGAAGGCTTTGGTGCATCACTGCAGCATTACAACCCAATTATAGATTCTGCAGTCATGAGAGAATGGAATGTACCTTCAAACTGGAAGCTATTGTCCCAGATGCCCTTTGGAAAACCAATAGCATCACCTGATGAAAAACAGTATCAGCCATTGGATTTTAGGGTAAAATTCATGAAATGAGATTAAGTTCAAATATTTAAGATAAAATATTTAAGATAAATATTTAAGATAAATATTTAATTTAAGTATCATATTCTTATACAGGTTTAATAATAAAATAAAGCACCCCGATACCCATTTTTAAGTGATATCGGGGTGCTTTATTTTAGTTTGGCTTTTTTTGCCTCATTCTTAAAATAATAAGAATCATTGCCAGGAAAAGTACAATCATTACTGAGGTTCCTGCCAGTGCAAACAACAGTGAAGTTCTGTTTCCCAATATGCTTTCCCTTAGAGTAGGTTCCTTTTCCTTAATTTCTTCCCTCTGAAACTGATATGACTTAATTTCGCCTTTGCTGTCAATCAGAACAAAATCATTATTAATATTCCAGCTCATTTTTTCACTGCTTACAAGCTTCGTTATCCGTTCTATGGACTTATCATCGGGTCCTGTCAATACCAGCAGTGCCCGTCCCTCGGCATAGGGTGATTTCAGCAGCTGAAGGGTACCTATGGAGCTTGCGTAATCAGAAGTTAATATTAGCTTCTCATTGGTTACAAACTGGGTGAAACTGCTGTTATATTTAAAATACAGCTGATCATTCAACTTAGTTATAAGACTGTTTTTACCGGGAGTTCCTGCAGTAATAATATTATAATTTGCATCAGCTTCATTAAATTCACTGGCCTTAACCACCGATAAGGTACCATAGGCATCAGCTGAACGAGAATAAAGTGAAAGCATTCTACCAACCAACGTAAGTTCAGCCTTGTCAGGATTATCCGACAATACCAGAAGAACATCATTCAGGCTGCCCTCCTTTTGGAATGGCGCCGGCCTGCTGTTAAAGCTCAGCTTGATACTATTATCTGCAGGAAAATATATGGTTGAATCTTTTGTTATATATGCCCATGGCATCTCTTCCTGTCGTGCTGTACATAACAGGTCTGGTATTTCCAGGTCAAAAGCAAATTTCATGCTGCTGGCATTTGTTCCAACAACATCTGCCGGCATAAAGAAGGTCAGCTGGTCATTATCAGCATTTTCAAGGGAAAGTTTTTTACTTCCCACAGGAATATCCCCCCAATAGACAGTCAGCATGGAACGGTTAAAATCAAGATTTTTACTGTATCTAAAGTTTACAGTAACCTTACTTGCCGAAGATAACCTGTAGTCGGTGGGCAAAGGTAAAAACAAAATCTTTTCCTGCCTGAAAGGCCCGATAAATTCAAATCCACCCCCTGTCATTTCCTGAAGGGTATACCTGTCGGCTTTCAAGGTGCTTTGCGCTTTTGCGTTTAGCTTTATTTCAGCAGTACCCTTTTTTATAAAGATAATATTATCGGTCACCTGAGTTATCCGTTCACTGTCTCCGAGAAAGTATCCCGCTTCAACCAGACAGTCAGCATCGTCGGAAGTAACAATCAGCAGGGGGCTGCCGGATGTATCTGTTACAAATAAAATCATAACCTGACCTTTTAATTGATTCCTATATGGCTCAATATAATTTACGACCTCACCGGGCAGATTACTTGTCAGTCCAACCAGGATTCTGCTGGAGCTTTTTATGCTCTGAGCCTCTTTCCATGAGCAGACTGTGATGTTGTTGTTTTCACTGGTATTTTTACTCAGCCCGGTCATAAGCATCATTGCTGTTGCCACTTCCTCGTTCTGTTTAGGGTTGGCAACAGTGATTATGGTGCCCCCTCCTGTTTTATTACTGGTAGACATAAATGGATAAGGATAATAGTCCAGCCTGTTGTTATGAGGGAGAGTATTATAGCCCACTTCTACTCCCGATGACTCAGAGATGGTCAACCAGTTTGCATTGCTCTCCTGATCTATGCAGCCCTTTTCATTATATAATCTGGCATATCCCGATATGGTTAGGGTATTTGAACTGCTCTCCCTATCGTTTTTCAAAAGCTCCAGTGGTATATTAACGTAAATATAATTCTTCTCACTGTTTTCATAATTAACATTGCAGGAATAAAAGGGCTGCTTATTAATGGAGAATGTAAGAACACATGGTGCTTTGTCCATCAACTGGCTTACTCTGTATTCCAGCCGTAAGCATACATACTTAATATCCCAGTATTTTGGTATGCTAAAGTACAGATCTGTTGAAGAAAATATGCCTTTAAGAATTTGAGTTGAATTCCATGTAAAATCACTGGTCCAATCGGCCTTTGGCAGCTGTGGCTTATTTTTCTGCGGGCTGCCAGGATTTTCGATCATGGCTTTTACCGTTGAAAGCAGTGCATCTTCTGATGTTATAATGTTATTGTCACCAGCAGCAAATAGATTTTGCGACCAGCTCAGGGATACCATTATAACAAGTATTATAGCAAAAGCTTTGAGAAATTTACTCTTTTTTTTGAACATCAGCTATCTCCCCCATGTTCATTATTAGTTTCTATCGATCGTTCAGTTTTATACCACTTAACTTCCCGTTTAAATATAGCGTCGGTGGCACTTTGTATTAGTGCATTCAGTACAACTAATACCCATAGCTTCGAGTAGGTAAAAAGCATTAGAAGAATCAACAGTGCTGACTGCATATTAAATTCGTTTTTTTCAACAGCAAGTGTTATTAATACATTCAGTACAAATACCAGTATTGCCATAATCCATAATGTACTGGAAAATCCACTGAGGGTTACATGAGTATACCCAAGGATGGATAATATGAATATCAAATCCGAACACACCAGGGAGGTGAGCATCAAAATATAAACCAGCCCGTAATACAGCACATCCAATCTCATAGGGCCTGCAGTCCGGTCAAATACATACTTGAAATTTTCTTTAAGTACGAAAATATTACCCTTAGCCCATCTTGTTCTCTGTTTGAACCATATACGCAGCAGCTGCGGTTCCTGTTCCCAGGTTACTGCCAAAGGCATAAGCTTTATTTTATAACCCATTCTATATATTCTGAAGCTTATCTCGGTATCTTCAGACAAGGCCTTTGTGTTCCATCCGCCAATACGCTCTATTATACTTCTTCGTACAACAAAGTTGGTTCCGGGTATTGTACATAATTTGAAGAAAAACCATCTTCCTGCCTGGTTCATACATTGATATGCCAGAGTTTCAATATTTACAAAACGAGTTATCAGGGAAGCGTTTCTGTTTCTGGTTCTGAACTTTCCTATTACAGCCCCCAGCTTGTCATCGGCCATCAGATTTTCCACCAGCAAAGTAAGAGCATTGGGTTCGGGTGTGTTATCGGCATCATAAATGGCAATAACACTACCGGTACTGACTGAAAAACCGATATTAAGGGCATTTGACTTTCCTTTTCCGCCCGAAACGCTGTCTGTATTAATCACGATAAGCTTTCTGTCAGGATTTTTTTGTTGTATATTCTTCAGCACTTCAGCCGAATCATCGGTGGAATTATCATTAATAACAATAATCTCATATTTGTCCTTAGGATAGTCAAAATTGAGAAGAGCCTGAACAGTTTTTCTTATTACTATGCTCTCATTGTGCGCCGGTACCAAAATTGATACCATTGGATACTCCTTCAACGGTATTCGTCCGTCGGTACGATTTACCCTTATGTAATAGATAAACCCACCTATTGATAATACAACATTAATTAACATAAGTCCCCAAATAGCAATTATAGCGTACAGGGATAATATATCCGCCAGTGTCATTCCACTTTCCCCCCATCCGAGCCCTGTTCTGAAGTTCTTTTGAATAAAAACCTTTTTCGATTTTGATAACGTGCAATAGCTATAAAAATAATAAAAATTATTGAAATGACAGTTACAATTACTAAAAGTCTTTTGTTTTCCCTGTCCATACTTTCAGCCATTTTTCCTATAATGCCTCTGTTAAAGTCAAATTTTTCAGGGTAAGTGAATGGCTTAAATTCCATTGACTGAACCTTTCCATTTACAGTCAAAATTCCATCCCTGAAGCTGACAACCCTGTCATTGGTATAAACAGTATGTTTGGTAAGCCACAGGCTCCTCAATGAAACTTCTGATTGCTGAATCTGCTCAATTTGCTCTTCCAGGTTTTCTATGTCAGTATTTATATCCAAAAACAACGCAGTAGGATAAGTTTTAATCAAATTGCTGTCTAAACTTGAGTTACTGAGAACAGCAGGAGCAATCAGGTGATGTCCGTCGGAATAGACAGTATTATACCCATCTGAATCAGACCAGCTGTTTTTTTTATCAGGGTACAGTATTACAGTGCTGAACCTTTTTAATACGTCCATTCCAAGGCTTTCATGTATCCAACTGTTTGGTGCTTCAATAGCTATTGGATAGACACCGTATTTATTATAAGCATCTATTGCCGTGGTAATCCTCTTGTTTATATCTTCAAGTGACGGCTTTTCAGTGTTTATAAGAGGAGCTTTCAATATTATGCTTGCACCCTTTGACTGTGCATATGAAAGTACCTCACAGAAATGTTTCATAGCCGGGTATTCGGTATTTTGATAAACCGGCATAACAGTAATTGAATATGGTATACCTTTCCTATCCATCAGACGAACTGCCTGCATTAACCTTTCATTGCTGAAAAACGGGTAAACATTGTCAAATATAATATACTGAGGATAGCTGTTGGGCTCATTGTCAAAGGGCCATTTCCAAATGGATATCTGCTCAGATAAAGCAGCCTTCAGGATTTCACTTTCATTATCAAAAACTCCCATGCAGGTAAAGCGCTGTCCTCTTACAAAAAGAGGTGAGCTTTTGCCCATTGCCTCCATTTGGCCGCTGCTGTACCGAAAATCCTCCTGAAACATTATTGCATTGTCAGCCTTAATCAGTGCAGTTTCAGTTTCCCTATGGCCAACTTTATAGGATATTTTAACCACTGACTCCCTAAGCCTTAATGGGCTGTAATCAAGTTTTAGCGTCTCAAGTATTTCGTCAGGGCTTCCTCCGCCCACCATCATAATTTTGCAGCTGGTACTTTCCAATTCTTCTAAAAAAGTCGAACTGACACTATCACTTTCATGGTAAAACAAAATACTGTCGAAATTGTCCAGCATACCGCTGCTCTCATTTACAGTTCTATAGCTTGTCCCATATCCCATATATGTCAATATGTCGGCTATTACTGCAACATTCTCCTTACCTTTTATGGATAAATCCTCATCATATATAAACAGGATATCTTTTCCTTTTATGGGTTCTTCCACAGCAGAAGCTGCATTTGAAGGAAATAGCATTGATATTGTAAGTAAAACCAGCATGATTATTTTAATAATTTGAGTTCTGTCACTGTTAGACTTTTTTCTGTTCTTAAACATCATACTGTAGTTCCTTTTCAACACTCTGTTTAAACAAGGCAGTATCATTACCCATTTCTTCCCTGTACTGCATATACGCAATCTGAACCTCAACCTTGATGGATGTATCGGTAATACCATCAAATGCACCCTTTTCACCTACCATTGCTCTGATTCTGTTCCGAACCAACTCACCACCTTTTTCATCACAAGTGAGTATAATTGCAAGACTTCCATCATCATCTATACTGTACTGGTTATCCTCCACTCTGATAGCATCACCAATAATTTCAGCAAGTCGCTGCTTAAGCTTATCAAAATTTTTCCTGGACAGTATTTTTCTCAATTCCTGAGCATAGCGCAGTTTTATTATCATTAACGTCAGAGGCAGTTGATTTCTTCTTGTATACCTAATCTGCTTATCTATGTCATAATAAAAACTTCTTAGATTATACAAACCTGTAAGGGGATCAATCATTACCAGCTCCTCCATCTGCTGCCTTAAAATGCTGTTTTCCATTTCCAGACGGTTGCGCCCCGAAATAAACAGCTTCATAGCTCCTACAATTACAATGGGAAGTATCAGCCATGCAAAAGAATATATACTTATGGGCATGCCTTTTTCGTATAAGATAAACAGCTTATAAACCGAATAGCAGATAATTTGAGAGCCAATAACCACAAAAGCTGCAAAATCCATTGAATAAGTCACAAGTATTATTTCCACCACTGTTACAAACAGCATTATTGAGTTTTCCACCAGCAAAGCTGATCCTCCGGCATATAAAACTCCCATACTGCAAATCAACGATATTATAAACAGCAGTAACCCAACATCCTGAATTAATATTTCATTACGCTTATTAGCCATTATAACCTCCGCAAATGAGTTTTATAATATTCTAAGCTTGTGCAGCAATTGCGCAAAAGCGAAATATATCAAAATATCCAATGAAACACTAAAAAGGAAAAGATGTTTGGCCAATTCAGCATCTCCGCTGTTTACTATTGTAATAACAGCATTGGATATTCCAATAAAAAAGATTGCCAGCATGGTTTCCAGGGGAATTGCTCCCCGTGGATTGTATTCCTTTACTAAGCTGGTGGTTTTTTGTCTGAACAGAAGTATGACAGCTGCAAGCAGGACTACCAGAAAACCGATGGTTTTTGGTATAGACTCAGCTTTAAATCTACTCCAAAAAGACCAGAAAATACTTTTTGCCATTTTGGGCATTCCAGCACTCTTTTCATAATTGCCGCTGAAATCCCTTCTTATGTTAAAAGCTGCTTTTACTGATATATCAAGCATTGCAGTCAATGAACCAGGGTGTTTTAAATAGTAGTAAGCTATTTCTGGCGAACTGTAATTATCATAAAAGCCTTCCTTTAAGTCCTTATTATCTGGGTTTAGTAAAGGATACTCATCGTTACTGTTTGTATCTGTAAGAATTGAATAGGAACTGTCAATACCAAATTCCGTCAAAGTTTCTTCCGGGTCAACAGACTGCAGTAATACACCTCTGGTCATAGCATGGTACTTACTTGACTCATTGAAGGAAGCTGGTGCATACCTTAATGAAAACATAGAGCTGAGAAATAGTGCGAGTACTGCAGTAAAACTGCATATCTTCCAAATTAATTCTTTATTCAGAATAATAAATTTAACACCCAATATCCCCAGAATCAAACCAACTACAGCGTATTTTACTTCTATTGTAGTGAGTATGACTCCGAATATAGAATACAAAGCGACATAAGCAAGGTTTTGCTTTTCCTGCTGCAAAGCCAATGCGGCTCCTGTGCAAAATAGTAAAGATATAAAAACCAGCGGTTCGGTATAAAAAGAGCTGAAATAGGTTATATAGGATACATCTGCAAAAATAAATATACCCATCAGACCAATCACAATGCTTTCGGTAAATGTCACAGCCCTTTTTACTGCCTGCTTTATAAGTAAAAAAACAGCCGGAAAATATAAAAATGTATATAATAACGCTAAAAATCTCAAATCAAATATGTTATCCCTGGTAAAAAACCAATCAAGCCATTTTGCCATCAAAACTAAAATTCCTTGTCCCGTTACATTGGGCAAAGAGCTTTCTTCAGCTGCCAGAGACAAATAATCCTTTACATAATAATTAAAGTAAAGGTTTTCATTGGAATCCTCCCTGTGATATATCCCTGCAGGATTCATCACACGAGAAAAGGAACCATCATCAGACATTCCAAGTACAGGAGGTACAAACAGTATCATTATAAGCAGCAGCAGAGATATCAGGCTGGCACCAAATGCTACAGCCTCTGCAGAATACTTTCCATCCCTGTTATGGTTTAATTTAGTTATATTTCGTTTTATAAACGCAGCCAACTTACTTATGCTTGCAAATAAAAATCGTAAAATATTCCACTCTTTTTTCATTGTTCTGTATTATATCCATACTTATTATTTATTTTTATTGGCAACACTATACGAAAGCAGTCCAATGCACTGGTCAAAGGAATAAATCCCGGTTCCGTCGGTATTTCCAAAGGCACCGTTCAATTTACTATCAAAATCGAAAATCCTCATTGATTCCATTCTTGCCATAGCCCTGTTAGCCAAATCACTGTCACCAGCATTGCTGGCTATCATACTTACCAGTCCGTATATGGCAGTAGATTCGTATCTGTACCCGTCCACAACTGTTCCGTCAGTTGTATACCTGGCAAAAATCCCCTCTCCTTCAACAGCTTCCTTCAACCATTTCAACGTCTCAGGCTTTATTTGCCCTATTTTTGACAGATGCAACAGGGTAACCATCCCCTCCGCCATATTCAAATCATCATTTTTATAACTTTTTTTTCTGTAATCATACTCGGTCCGATACATCGGAAAATGATCTCCTATATAGCCATTGTTTACAATTATCAGACTGTTCTGTTTGACCTCAAGCCACCGGTTATCTATTTCTGCTAACATTTCCATTGCCTCAAAATCAGCAAAGCACAGTTTTAAGTTGTGAGATTTCTTTCGATACTTAAAATCATATGAGTTTATGAGATTTTTATTATGAGTATTATATTTATAAAGTGCACTCTCATAGTTTTTTATGATCTCCGAATAACCTCCCCACAATTTATCTGCATTGTAAAGGGCTCTGAAAATTCGCAGATCATCTACAGCCGAATTTACTCTGACAGGTCCCTTCTTTTGGTTAACCAGCCAGGAGGCCAGAGGATCCTTTCTCATTACGTTATTTACATAATTTATACTTTTTTCAAACAAACTTTTATTTGAAGAATTTACGGCATACTCCAGAATAAGTCCCTGTGACTCACTCAATACATCTGTTTTCTTCAGATTTGAATTCTCTTCGTTTATATAGTTGCTCTCTATTCCTCCTTGTTCATTTGTCAATTCATTTTCAATAAATCTCAAAGTTCCGGAAGCTCCTCCGGTTATACCGTAATCAATCATAGATTTTAATGCTGTTAAAGGTAACTCCCTCCCTGCATGCCATGCTCGCAGGATACCTTGTTTATCTATTACAAAAGTAGTGGGAATGACTTTTAGTCCAAGTTGTTTGTAAACTGTCATATTTTCATCAAATACATTATCAAAGGGTATTTGCTTATTCCTTAAGTACTCCAGGGCTGAAGTTCTGGTTTCCTTATTATTATCCAGCTTATTTACAAGAAGTAACTCCACTCCCGGGAATTCAGAAAGTATTTTTTCTATATCTTCATACTGCTCCAGTACTTTATTACAATAAGGGCACCAGCTTGCCCAAAAACTTAAAACAACTGTTTTTCCCTTCAGTTCCGATAAAGTTAATTTCTCTCCGTTTTCTTTAGTAAAGGACAGATTTGACAAATCAGTATTGAGAGTGCAGTTAGCTGGAAGCAGCTCCATTTTGCTTGCAAGCTGTGTATCAGCAGATAACTGAGTTTTCTCACTGGCTGTCTGTGTGTCCAGATATTCATTTGCTTTGTTTCTAGAAATAAGCCATGCTGTAATCAGACATATTGAGACCGCGGACATCACAACTAATAATATTTTTACTATTTTTTCCAATTTATTCAATGAACCCATATTAACCACCAATCTGTGCACAAAAGCTCAGGTCTTTTATTTCTTTTCATCATTAGTGTCCTTACGTTCCAAATACGCTTCGGTAACTACTACTGTAACATGCCCCTTTTTAATTGCATCAAGTATATCAAATCTATTATCAGAAGCCGCATTTATGTTTCTATCCTTTTCAGGAGTAATTTCCTGTATTTTTTCCTGATTACTGTCTGTTGATTTATCTATAATATTTTCTGGATTGTTGGCCTTTTGATTTCTATAATATCTGAATATTTCCTTTAAACCTGATACAGCAAGCAGTGCGAATACAGGAAGTATGTTATAATGATATCTTCCCTGAGTTTCCACAATCATATGCAGTAACGCTGTACCAATAAAATACAAAATCAGCACATGTTCTGTCCCTACATTCTTCCTGAACCACAGAAATATCCCCAATACAAGTGATAAATATATACATATGATGTAATATATATTGTTCCAGATAGTGATATTATTTAGTAATTCTCTTCTTTGGTCTGTCAGATTGCCCTGCTGTTCCAAAAACAGAAGATTCCAGTAAGAGCCATAATCATCACTGCTCCAAAGCAGGGTATATTTCTGAAACATCAGATTTGTAATATCCAAAGGGGCCTGTATTAACCTTTTCACTGCTTCATTTCTGCAAGCCTTGTGAGCCTCCTGTGCCGAACCAGTTTCGATAAATCTGTCGTTCAGAAAATTGGAATCTTCTTCATTCCACATACCTTTTGATTCCAGATTCAGACCAACCATCAGATTATATCCGAATGAAACAGTACTACCGGGCAGTTCTCTGTCTATGGTTCTTGCTATAGCACCATTGATTATTAAGGAACATACCACATAACTGGCAAGTATTACTGAAATCCTTATCCAGCCCCTTGACATCAAGCTTTTTATTAATCCGGCCCGGGATATTTCTGAAGCTTTGGCCTTAAAGGTTATGATGCAAATTGACAAGGCTATTAATAAAATAATCGCCATTGGCCGGACCGCACCAGCTATTGCAAAAAGTATACCCAGTAAAACACATAATACTAATGTCCTTGAATCTTTATTGGAGTCTGGTTTTTTAAACAAGTATGCAATAATCCATATGCAAAGGAGTGTTAAACACATGAATAGAGGTTCTGATGCCATTTGATTTATATAAAGAATCTGAGAAGGCCAGAAAGCCACCAGAAGCATGGCAAAAAATCCTCCTGCCCTGCCTGATATGAGACGCCCGATTCTGTTTACAGATATTATGCTGAGTATACTAACTGACAGATTAAAATATAATCCGGCTTTTACTGATGGCCCAAAAACAGCAAAAATCTTTGACAGTATATATGGATAACCTATTACGTGCGGAAACTGAGATATATAATCACAATAACCGCCGCCATCCCGTAACAACGTGCCTTGTGCCAACAGCTCTGCTATCTTGTAGTAGGTTCTAAAGTCAGACTCAGGCTGGACAGGTAAACTGCGTATTATCCATAAACGAACTGCTGCAGCTGAAATGATCACTGCAATAACTAATATAGCCTCAATAATTTTTGAAATTATTGGATTTCTGAGCCTTAACCCGTACAAATTATAATGTGAAACCAGCATTGCAAGGGTATTTGCCACAAGCCACAAGCCACCCATTACTAAAAGAACACCGCCATACCATAAATAAGGGTATTTTGTGGACACTCCAACACCTAAAATTCCGCTGAACAAACTATAGCATAAACATATACCGAAAATAGTCAAATATATATATGTAAACCAGTTCCTGCAAGTTTCCATAAAATACCTCAAAAAAAATTGTAGCTAATCTATATTTTACTGCTCTGGCTTCATAGTCAACATTTGTCGTCTTTTAATAATTTATCATAAATATTGGGAATTGAATAGTCAAAAGTTACTAGTTTAGCAAAATAAGTAATTTATTGTACCCAATTAGTTATTGCATCATTATTTTTGGCATATATAAGTAAAATTATAACACACCGTTTCCTGATGCTGAATATTATGTATTAAGTATCTGTACAAAGGAGCTGTTTTTTTGGAATATTATATCAGAACTGAACCGGATGTTAATATTTATGTCCATGACCTCAATCCCAATGGTAAAAAAACCATATTATTTATTCATGGTTGGCCTTTAAACCATCGAGCTTTTGAATATCAGTTCAACAAGCTTCCTGCAATGGGCTTCAGGTGTATCGGAATGGACACAAGGGGCTTTGGAAAATCCAGTAAGCCTTATTCAGGTTATACATATAACCGAATTGCCGACGATATAAGAGGAGTAGTAAACGCATTGGGTTTAAGGAATTTTGTGTTGGGTGGACATTCCATGGGCGGCGCTGCTGCTATCCGCTATATGTCCAGATATAATGGCTTTGGTGTTTCAAAACTTGCACTTTTTGGCGCCGCTGCACCCAGTCTTACTCAGAGGCCAGGTTTTCCATATGGTCTGCCCAAAGAAAATATTACACAAATAATTGAAAGTTCTCTCAGAGACAGGCCTCAAATGCTGAGAGATACTGCTCCCATGTTCTTCACCAAACCCATTACTCAGTCTCAATCAGACTGGTTTTTCCAGTTGGCTTTTGAGGCTTCAGGAACAGCAACCGCGGCATGTGCAGTAACCTTCAGAGATGAAAACCTTTTTAGTGATCTGGGAAAAATTCAGGTTCCCACATTAATAATGCATGGAATACATGACAAAGTTTGCTTGTATCCCCTGGCTGTAGCTATGAACCAGGGTATAAGAAATTCTGTCCTGGTGCCTTTTGAGAATAGCGGCCACGCTCTTTTCTTTGAAGAGCAGGACAAATTCAACAGGGAACTGGTAAGATTTATCGGATAATATATAACTTTACCGACTTCATAAGGAATAGGCTTAAAATGCCTTTTCCTTTATTTTTATCCGGGCTATATAGAAGAAGCTGCCCGGGAAAATGTTTATAATTAACCTGGGCAGCTATTTTATTCCATATTAATTATCCGACTTTACATTACATTACTTTCTGTACTTTACGCTATTATTCAATTATTAATAGTGTTTTATTTTTTCCTTCTCCTGTCCAATGCTTCATCTCTTATTTCTTCACGCATTCCCTGAAGGGCATCCCTTCTTCTCTCGTTTTTTTCTTCTATTTCTCTCCTCTGTGTTGGATCGTCTACTTTTGCAAGCATATCTTCAGCAGCTTCCATATTTCTGATTGTATTGTTTATATTTCGCTGGATTTTTTCAACATTGTCACTTCTGTCATCTGGCTTTGGTTTACTCATTAGTCATCTCTCCTTTGTTATATTTTAATGTTGATTTTGTGTGTAAATTAAATTTCGTGTATTTTAATTTCAACTGCTCCTGATTGCTCCATTATTGATTTTACTTCCTGCAACTTATGTTTGGCAGCCCTTACGTATACAACAATTCCTGCATCTTCATGAAAATCACTCAGGTCATTAACGCTTTCAACAAAAGCTTCCAATTGGCCCGGATTATCCTGATCTGTCTTAACCACAGCACTGGCACGATTATCTGCCACATCATTTCTCATGCTTTGAAATTTTTCCTCATCCATGGTGCTGATGATCATATCTCTTCTTTGAATACCGCTGTTTTTCAGAGTATCCACCAGGCCACCAACATCGCCAGGGTCAAGGAATCTGCCTATTATATGAATATCAATCCCTCCCTTACACTACAGCTGCAAATCACTGTTCATATGACTGCTGCTATAAATCAATGTGCTCATTTTTATTTTGTACAAAAATGAACATAATAGTCAGGAAAAATTTTAGATAAACCAGCATAAAAATTAAACCCAGTTAAATATGTTGAGTCATACAAAGTTAATATTCAGGCAACCTTCTTGATATTTTGCTTCAACAATTTCAAGAGACTGTAGTTTTGTGGGAAGTACCATAGATCTTCTCTCATTTTTAATTGATATGGTAATTTCATCACCTTTTTGTGAAAGCTTTAATTCATTTTTATCAACAAAAGGCATATTTATTCGGAGTATGTAACCATTTTGATTTTTTTCCACCAAAAATATTTTTTCTTTGAAAAAAATATTCTCCGGACTTTCATTTTGGTACAGTTTACCACCAATTTCTTTTAAAACTTCAAGACTTCTGAGTTCGTGACTTAAAAGTTCAAGTTTAAATATGGGAATACCTTTAAAACTATCGAAAATCTCATTAATGCTACTTTTCTGAATTTCTGTCCATTTATGAAAATATCCACTTAAAGAAGCTTCTGAAAATATTCTGTTTATTATTATACAGTCCACATTATAGTCAAAAAGATGGAGATATGCGAAGCTCCTTTTAGCCTCTTTAATTACAATTTTTTCAGGGGTAGTGACAATTCTTATACTCACAATATCCTTATTCAGAAAAAGCTTATGCAGCTGGTCAACTTTTTGATACAACTTTTCAATGTCATCAAATAACTCATCTGATGGCACCGGTATTTTACCTGTTGCCTGGACTAATGGTCTTACAAGCTTTACACCTTTTCTTTTAATAGGAAAAAGCTTTTCCATCCACCACTTGAATAAATCCGGAAACTTCAAAAGTGACATTGTCTCTCCGGTGGGAGCACAATCTACTATTAATACATCATATTTTCCCTCATCGTAAATATCTTTAATCCTTAATAAAGACATTAACTCGTCAAATCCGGGGAAAACCAACAGTTCTTCACTCTCAATGTTCTTTTCTGACTTCAGTAACATAAGTTTTTCAATATAACTCTTTATATTTACCCAGGATTTTTCGTTTTCCAGTACCGAGTCAATTTCCATGGCAAAAAGATTATTATCTATTTCAACCGTTTGGTTTGAAAGCTTAACGCCAAAGGAATCACTCAAACTGTGGGCCATGTCAGTGCTAACAATAAGTACTTTTTTTCCATCATCTGCGATTTTGCAGGCAGTTGCTGCTGCAATGCTGGTTTTACCTACACCGCCTTTTCCTGTATATAGTATTATTCGCATATTAACCTCTCCTTTCAGTTAAAATCAACCTGAACTGGTTTCACTGACTTTTTCCCATCTACTTTGCAAACTGTATCTGATGTTGTTTGATTTGAGTTATCCTGTTCAAATATATTTTCACTAATAAGTTCATAAGCAATATCCTTTAATATTTTAACGGCGTCCTTTTCTAAAGTATCCATTTTATCCTTAACACTATTGGGTAAAATCTCTTTGATTGCCTGATATCTTAGGGTTTCTGCCTTTATCATCTTTTTTAAGAACTCTTTATTCATATATATCCTCCTAACCTTCAAAGTGAATACTTAAAATTCCATCATTAAGCCTGGCAGACACTATCTGATATCTCCTGAGAGTATTGGGAATAGGAATATTTCTCTTGAAGTTACCAATTTTTATGATTATGTCTGAGCCCGATTCATAAAGATCAAAATCTTTTTTCTCTGCAAATGGTATCATTACGTCAAGTCGATAGCCATTGTCTGTTTTATTGTAAGTTTCGTTAACAGTGGTTTTTAAAACCTCAAAAATATTTTTATCTGTAAGAGAATCAGCCGCCATTCTGTACAATCCTTCAATACCGTTTATTTCTGTCTCATACCATTTAATTCTGAATATTGGTATGTTGGTAAATACTGTCTCAAGTTCATCAAGATAATTTTTCTGAATCACCCTCCATTGATGGAAAAAGCTGTTGTCAATATCCTCTGGAATTATTCTGTTTATATAAATACCATCAACATTAAAATTATAAAGATTCAGATACATGTAGTTTCTCTTTGTTTCTTCCACTACCATTTTTTCAGGAATTGTAACAAGTCTGATGCTGCATATATCCCTATCCTTTAACAGCTTTTGAAGTTTTCCAAGCTTTATATATAATTTTTCCATGTCATTCATTGACCGGTTATTGGGCAATTCAAGTTTAAATACTGATTTGGATACTGGTCTTAATACCTTCAGTGCTACTTTCTCGATTGGAAAAAGTTTTTCCATATACCAGGAAATTAATTCCGGGAACTTGAGTAATGACAATGTTTCACCCGTTGGAGCGCAATCAACTACAATTAATTGATATTTGCCAGAGTCGAAAAGCTCAGCAATCTTTAATAAGGAAAACAGTTCTTCTATTCCAGGGAAAACAACTATATCATCATAAACCTCACTATCCTTTTGACTTTCAAATTTGAGCATATTTTTAAAGGTTTTTGATATTGCTCCGTAGTATCTTTCCATTTCATAATTGGAATCAATCTCAAGACCATCCAGATTATCAATAATTTCGGTCGGTTCCTCCTTTAGCTCCCTCATAAACAGGTCACTCAAATTGTGAGCCATATCGGTACTCACTATAAGCGTTTTCTTACCCTCTTTTGCTGCCTTCACAGCATGGGCCGCAGCAGTGCTGGTCTTACCCACTCCACCTTTTCCAGTAAAAATAATTATTCTGCTCATAACTCCCTCCATCTGCACATATAGCGTGTGTAAATAAAATAGTAATAAATCTGAAAAACATAGGATATTAATTTCTTAATAAGAATAGTTCTTTCCTCGAAGTATTTACTCAAAAAAATTTATTAATAATATTATTAATAATAATTTAAATTGCATCTTTTTTTATTTTTACATATTCCATATGATTGAATTTACTATTCAATATTAATTCTCTTAACTCTTTTTACTGTATTAACACTTTTGCTTTGTCCTGATTTTTCTTTTCTCAGAGTTGATATAATCTTATTAATAATACTCATTCCCACGGTCTTCTCTTCTTCTGTCAGAGTTTTGTTTATTTCACATAAATAATATGAAATAAGTTTCTTTTCCTCTTCAATTGAAGCCTCTGCCTCTGGGGTCAATACTATATTTACAACTCTTCTGTCTTCATTTCCCCTTATTCTTTGAACCATCTTCTTTTTCTCCAGCCGGTTGACTATTCCGGTGGAAGTATTTAAAGGTGCACAAATATACTCCGACAGTTCGGTCATATTGGCTGTTTTCCTCCTGTAAAGATAGAACAAAACCAAAATCTCGTTTTTGGAATACTCCATGAAGGCGGTACTCCATTGATCGGGGAAAAGCAGGAACTTAAACTCATCTATATAGTCCAGTATTAATGTTTCAAAGTCTGGTCCTTCGTTTGTAATTCTAAAACACTCCTTTAATTAGTTCTTTATCCGAAGTATATTTTTATTCTATAACCGAAGTAATTATTTGTCAAATATTATTTCTTATTATCTTCAAATTGAAGGCCCCTGGCTCCCATCATTTTTAGAAAATGCCGGTTCAGTATCTCCGGACGAATGTTTTTTCTCACCATTTGCATAATTGAAGCCCGAATCACCTTTAAAATATTTATCCAATATGCTGACCAGGAACACTCCTGCCATTGCAGGAATAATCTGACCTATGCACAGGCTCAGAGCCAGGACTCCATACGGAATATTAAGAAGGTATGAAAGCCAAATGGGGACCAGAAGGCCGGGTCCAAAAACTAATGGTACTGCAATTAGCCACTTGTTCCAATTGAATCTCCGGACAAGATAAACTGTTCCGGAGGTTATGATTCCGGCTATAAAACCACCTAACATATCCAGCGGCCCCAATCCTCCCATGAGAGTGTTGCTTAATAGATTTGCCAATCCCAGAGGGATAATGAGAAAAGGATATACATAACTCAGTGAATAAAGAGATGTTGCTATTCTTATCTGGTACTGGCCAAAAGCAAAGCCCTGGGATACAAACATTATTGCCACGTACAGAGCAATTATTACTGCTGAAATGGTTATCTTTCTTACTTTTTTCATATTACCCTCCCAAGCCACTGAAAGCGGCTTTCTATTCATTAATAGTATATATACAACCGGCGATAAAAGCCCTTTTGTCACTTCTACCGCGTGAAATACAATGACCTGTAAAATGTTTTCATGTAAGCCTTTACAAAACTAACAACATAACAGATTTGCGTAGCTGCAACAGCCCACAGCACCATTGAACTGAGGCTCCGCAATAGATACAATTTCATCAAAATCTCTGCAAAGATAAATATTTAACGCCCTGTTTTTTGCAACCCCTCCGGAAAGGACTAACTTGCGGCCTTTGAATCTGGACAGAAGGGGATTGAGCCTTTTATATAACGAATAATTTACTCCTGCACAAAGCTGCCTGATACCTATACCTTCCGCTATTTTGCCTATCAGCTCCGATTCCGAAAAAACCGAACAGGTTGAATTCAACTCTATCGGATCCTCATAATATTGCGATAAATCCTCCAGTGATACTTCAAGGACAGATGCCATATTTTCCAGGTATCTTCCGCAGGAGGCAGCACATTTATCATTAAGCTCCAAATCTGTTATCAATCCTTTCTCTACCCTTACCACCTTTACATCTTGTCCGCCAATATCCAGAAGAGTAAAATCCTTCAGTCCGGTTTGGTACATTGCTCCATATACATGGGCCTTGATTTCGGTTATTGGCTTAAATCTGTTCAGATCTGTATTGTTCCTGCCATAGCCTGTTGAAACTGCTTTATCCGGAGTACCCAGCCCAAGCCGTTTAATATCCACTTCCAGCTTGTTATTACTATAAGTACAATATTGCTTATAAAATGACATTGTACTTATTTTTTTCAATTCTGATATGATACCATCATTCATAACTGCAATTTTGACTTCCCTGCTGCCCATATCTATTCCCAGTGTCTTCATTATGTCCTCCTTTCAAATGTCTTCTGTTCAAATGTCCTCTTATCAAATGTCCTCCTTTAAATCGGAAAGCATATCAAGAAATGCCTCCAATCTCAGCTTAGTTCTTGAGTCAAGCCGATTGGATTTATCCCCTTCTATAGTCAAAACCGGTATATCCAGCTTCTGCTTTACCACAATATCCTCAATTGCTCTGTGGCAGAATGCCTGAGTATAATGAATTATGCCGTCAAGCCTTCTGATTTTAATTTGTCTTTTTATTTCCTGAAGCCTGAACTCAAGATCATATGGATATGTATAGTCATAGTACTGCCAGTAAATACTGTCTGACTCTATTGACCTGGGAAAAGCAAATTCACGCTGGACTTCATTGTAAACTATCCTGGCATTATAGTTCTCTACATAATCATATAAATCACATGTCATTGGAGGTACTCCCATATATCCCAGACGAATTGACGGTGGCTTTGGTGGTCTGCCGGCTATTTCAGCTACTTTTTCCCCCAGCGTTTTCATGCACTGAGAAGCATCACCATTAAAGTCGCTTAATGATACCTGATATATATGATTTTCAAAGCCTGTTGCCTTGCCCTCCAGATATGTAAGTTCATCAATTCTCCTGGCATACCGGCGAATCTGCTTTAAATTCCTCCTGACTGCTTCTGCCTGCTTTTCTGAAACATCAAACATGTCCATAAATTTATTAATTTCAATAGTCACATTTTCCAGCGTATGGTTGGATGGATAGGAAAAATCATAGGTTTTAATCCCCTTACTTCTAAGAACTTCCAGCAAAGCCCTGGTGTTTGAGCAATCCCCTTCCACTACGCCTACAAGCTCCTCAATTTCATAGCGCAGGCAGGCTCCGTATATTCCTTTTATCCATGCACAGGAGCTTTTTGGGAACCCATCTCTTTCAGCTCTTTCAATATCCTGTGCATATGCTTCATCTGATATAAAAATATTATTCAGGTCAATTACTCTGTACCCAGCTGCCATCAGTACTTCAACCGGTACAGTTGTTGTTATTCCGATATTACGCATTTGCTCCCCCTTTAAGCGCATCAGTTCACTGATAAAGAACCCCTGATCTAATTTTCCCTGAATATGACATTTTCTTTTTCCTGTATCTTTTTTTGCGCACAAAAAAAGGGCAAAAGCCCCCTGTAAACAAAAATAAGCTATCATCCCGATAGCTGGTTCCGTAGTTTTGTTTATAGACAGGATGGTCACGAACTGTCTTATTCAATTGGAAATATTTTAACATAAATAAAGCTCCACGGTCAACCTATTATTTGTATACATATACCTGGTAGCTGCCTTTAAAAAAATCACTTTCTACTCTAATATGATATTTTCCTGTTTCTAAGGATATTCGTTGTTCTTCCTCCTTGTTTGATGGAAATTCTTTAATAACTTTATAATTCTCATCAAATAGTATGATAGCCAAAGTTCCTTCTTTTACTTTTGAAGCATAACTTACAGATATTTCATTATTATTATCTATAATAATATCGCATTCATCTGCTACTGGCTCTGCCTGCAATATGTTTTTATTAATTGATACTATTGGTGCTCTTAGATGATACAAAATGCTTATAGCTAGTAGAATAAGTACTATGGAACAAGCAATAACAAATAATTTTTTCTCAATTGTATTACCCCCGTTTAATCTTTAGTCAATATTTTATCATACAAGCCACAAATTTCCACAATATTTTCACACCTACCATATTAAACACTGGATACTTGTATTTATCCACCAGGCAGAACCCAAACAGCGAAACGGCACAGCCAATAAGCTATACCGTTTCGCTGTGCAAATACTTCCTTATAAAGGGCATCTTGAATTACTCTTTAAATAGATTTTTCAATCATCAGTATGTTTCTTCAATTCTCTAAATCATGAAAATAGCCACTATTGTTGTTACAGCAAGGCCTATAACTACTGGTTTTATATTTCTCCTTGCAAGCTCAAAGGCATCTACTCCACATATAGCCGCTACAGGAATAACAGCCCAGGGAATAAGGGTTCCGCCGCCTACCCATATCGCGGCCACCTGCCCGAGGGCAGTTAACGTTGCAGTTCCTGTACCTATTGCTGCAGAAAATAGTTTAGCAATAGAGCCTACAAGTGAAATCCCTGAAAATCCGGAACCGTCAAGACCGGTAATGGCTCCTGTAATAGTAGATGTAACAGCACCAACTGTTGAATTTAATGGTACAGTGCTTGCCAGTGCAACTCCAAGATCATTTACCAAACCATGGGAGCCTTTTGGCAGAAGCTCACCAAAAATGCTGTTAAATCCGGCATCACCAAGATAAAAAAAAGCAGCAATTGGTATAACCGGGCCAAAAACCTTAAATCCAAACTGAAGGCCTTCAATAAATCTTGAAGTAATTTTCTCAAGACTTCTTTTTCTATATGTAAAGGAGGTAATCAGTATCAGTATGAACAATGCTGTTCCGCCTATCAGGGCAGTAGCGTCCCCTCCCTGAAGCTTTGCTGTAAACATGATAATAATATCAGTAATAAACAGCAGCGGCACCAATACAGCAAAAATAACCTTCATTTTGGGTGTAAGCTTTTTTATAATAAACCTGTCAGACTCATTTGCCTCGGTCTGCTTCTCCACTATTCTTCCGGAACTTAGTGTATTTTTTCTCATATCCCTGAACAAAAAAACAAATGCAGCTATAGTTGTTACAGCACCCATAACAATTACCAGCGGGATACTTGCCTGAACAACATCTGCAACAGGAATTCCAGCCCCATCAGCTGTTAGCTTTGGTGCACCCTGGATTACATAATCTCCTGACAAAGCAATTCCATGGCCGAACAGGTTCATAGAAACAGCTACGCCCATAGCTGGCAGTTTAACCTTCAAGGCAACCGGCAGAAGAACAGCTCCTAAAATGGCAACAGCCGGTGAAGGCCAGAAAAACCATGATATGATCATCATTAGTATACCAATTACCCAATACGCAAGTTTGGGCCCTCTGATAAGCTTTGTAAAAGGAAACACCATGGTTTCATTTATCCCTGAGCTAATCAGCTCCTTACTCATTGCTGTAATAACAGATATAATCAAAATAGTACCCATCAGCTCTTTTATGGCGTATATGAGACTATTGAATATGCCCATTATTGATTGATAAATTGACGTTGTTGCAGCCAACCCCAGACAAAATATGCCCAGAATGCATATAAGGCTTGTATCTCTTCTGAATAACATAACAACAATGATGGCGACGATAAATAACATATAGACCCAGTGTAAAGCATTTAGTTCGATTCCCATTTTCATCATCCTTTCATCATGACTCAAGATGGCTCAGACATTGAATTATGTCCATTTTACATCTTGATATAGAATATTCATGTTGTTGACGAAAGGTTCGAAAAGTGAACCAATACCCATTGCAAAGTTCAAGTATGATTTTTACTGCATGAGACAAAATCTGCTAATAAACAGAATAACGGCCGGATTACTTAATGGAGCATCCGGCCGTTGCTACTGCTTAACTATTTATTAATAACCTTTGGACAGTCAGATTTTATTACTTTGTAGAATAGATTTGATTATTCATTTAAGTAAGTCTCCACCTTGCTTTGAATAATCTTTGACACTTCCTCAGCTGATTTTTGTCCTGTAAAGAATGGAGTTAATTCCCTTGTAATAATATTAGAAATCTGCTGGTCATTGTTCTGACAGTTTTGTGCATCATTTATAAGCTTCTCAATTGCAGCTACATCTTCTTTTGTGAATGGGTCAGTTTGTCTGTCATTTATAACTACAGAGCCTCCGTTCTGACCAACAATATCTTCACTTTCTTTTAAGTCCTCTTCAAACCTCTTTTTCAGAGCTTCCTTACTGATTGCAAAACCTGTGTTTCCCAGTTCCCTTTGAGACTGGACTTCATTTGAAAGCAAGAACTTCAGGAATTCCCAGGCTTCATTCACATGTTTTGAATTGCTATTAATTGATATAAGAAGTTTTGGTATGTAAGTACCACCGTTTTGATTCTGGGACGGCAGGCTTAATACTTTAGATTTTCCATTGAACATTGTTTTTACATATGAATAATGCATATAGTTGTAAATATTCTGTGGAAGGAACACAATCTGACCTCTGTCTGAAGCATCAGGATATCCCGCCAGATCCACCACCTGAGGATTGGATAATTTTTTATCAGTAAACTGCTTGCACATATTAAGCAAGTTTACGAATTCCTGAGAATCAAAATTCGCTTTTTTGTTTTCCATATCAACAAATTGGTTGTAGCAGCCAGCAAATAAATAAGAGAACAAATCATTGTCATCCATTTTAACAAATGCGTATTGGTCAATATTTCCATCACCGTTTAAATCTTTTACTGCCTTTTCTCCTATAGCAATAAAATCATTCCAGGTCCATTTTGTATCATCTAAATCTGCTTGAATTTTACCAATCTCATCTTTATTGGAAACCAAAGATTGTATTCCGAAGCATAAGGGAATTGTATATGTTTGCTTTTTATATTTCAGCAGGTCAATTAAGGTTGTATTATACTTATTTATGTCAAAATCCTTATCCTTTGATATTAGCTCATCCAGATTAACTAAACTGTTTTTATCTGCATATTTTTTATAGGGCAGGTTTTTGACATCAATAATATCAGGTCCCGCTCCGCTCATCATTTCAGTACTGAGGGATTTTATATACTTTTCGAAATCTTCCGGATTCTGACTGGCATTATTATATTCCTGAATTTTTATTAATATATCAGGATTTTTCTTGTTGAACATGCTTACCGCAGTTTCAAGAAATCTGTTTGATTGAGCTGTTGCTAAAACTAATGTAGTTTTATTTTCCACTTTCTTAGGTTTATCAGTCTTCTGGTACTTAAACAAGCCGTATTTCACATTTCCGGAGCCTGGCATTGAATTATTATCCTTTGCCAGGATATACATATTGTCGGATTCATCTATATTCAATGATACCAAGTCCAGATTTAATGAGAGTATATTCGAAGACATAAAGTCAACAGAATATTCTTCAGCAGGGTTCCCTTCTGCAGTATATCTTTTTACTCCCTTATCATCCATGCAGACTATGTATCCATCTTTATCAACTCTGATTTGCTTAGGTATGGTTTTTGGCGGAATTTCAGTTTTCCAGATGCTTTTTCCAGTCTGAGCATTTATCTTTTCAATAAAAGGCTTTTCCCCCGGAATTCCCGCCTCATCATCTGCATATATTAAGTTATCTTCTGAGTCCAGCGCTATGCAGTAAGGATATGTACCTATTATTTTTATGGTTTTACCGGTTTTATCTATAAATGATATTCCTTTATGCTCAGCCAAATAATAATTACCTGCTGAATCTACTGCAATATCAAAAACCTGACTTGTTTGTCTGTCCTGAAGGCTGACTGAACCAATGTCTATTTTATTTATGTATTCTCCCATATTATTATATATTAAAATTTGCTTCTTGAATTCCTTAGGTGAATTTGTACCGGGATCAATTACCGGCTCCTCATAGTAAATATGAAAATTATCCTTTGCATCAAGGGCAAATATTGAACCATTTCCCTCAAAGTTATCACATTTCATTATTGCAGAGGGAGTGCCTTCCAAATCAAGCATTACATACCTTGTACTTTTCCCATCATCATCAGATACAATCAATTGCTTCTGAGAGTTTATTCTAACCATACCCGGATTAACAAACTCAGTTTTTTCGGTAATATCTTTTTCATCATAGTACAGAACCAGGTTATTTTTATCGGATTTATTATTCGATAAGCTACAACCACATCCGCCAATAATCAGAAGAGACATCATTGAAAACAAGAGTAACTTTTTGTAATTCATATTGAAAAACCACGTTCCTTTCTTTTGAATTTTAATATATTAATAATTGTAAAAAACCATACCCCGGTAACACTTATAATATGGTCACCGTATACAGATAAACCCAGCATATAAGAGATTAACAGCAATAATATTAATGCCAGTATAAACTTTAGTGTAAAATTCACAATCTCTTCAGTCAGGTCAGAACCGCACCATTTCAGAGCATTTAACGAAATCAGCAGACATGGCAGCCCTGTTAAAAGACTCACAAAGAACAGAGAATAAACTATTTTTTCAGTTATATTAAACTCATGTTCTATATATGGTGCAATATAACCAACACTTGAGTTAGTTCTCTCCAGCTGGCTTTCAATTAAATCTTTAATATAAGATGGATCAAATATATTTACTGAAATATATTCGGGAGAAACATAGATCTGAAAACTCACCTCCTTCCAGATAAACCACAGGAAAATAATGGTTAAAAATACTTTCAAAAGCAGAAGTAATATTTTTCTTTTATTAAGTTTTAGTACTTCAAGGAAATAATTCACCTGACACTCTTTCTTTATTTTGGATATAAGGACTTTTATTTCTTTGTAAATAAAGCGAAGTCCCATTAATATAATTATTAACCCTAATAGAAAAGGCACTATTAATGGAATCTGTTTAACAGATGCCCATTTTATATTATAATCAGTGATGTTATAATCAGCGGGATCCTTGCCTATGGATTCAAGAGCATTGGTAATTATCTCCCTGTTTTTATCTAAAGTGCTGTTATCCTCTGATTTTATTTGCAAAGTTGTTATTTTTGAATTTGGCTCTATATCTGAAAGTGTTTCAAAAGGAATATATATTTTGGGAATACCGTCATGGGCCAACCTGCGAATTATGCTTTTTTCTTCAGCGCATACCCCGATAATCAAAAACGTCCGGTCAAACAATTCAATATCCATTCCAACAACGTTGTCTGTCTGGAATATTTCCCAGGCAAGTTCATTATCAATGACTGCAACAGGCATGGCGCTTATCTCATCACTTTCCTGAAAAAAGCTCCCGTAAATAACATTCATGTCCCTAAAACTCCGGAAGGTGTAATCTGTCGCAATTACCGCCGCTTTATATGGCTTTTTATCGTGATAAACAACGGTATTTTTATCTGTTGGTGCAGCAAAATAGGTCAAATTAACATTTTTAAATATTTTTTTCAGCTGCTGGATTTCCTGTTTATCAAAGCTTGCCTCAGTATCCTTATCCATATTATTTTTAACGTCTACAACAGTTTTTAATGTGGAATTGTCACCGTTTATTTTATGGAAATCATTTAATATCCCATTGCCAATAATAATTTCAGACAGAATAAGAAATATACCAAGGAAGCCTAAAAATCTGATTATTTTTGTATTTTTCAAAAGGTTTCACACCCTTCCGGAATACGATATATTGTCTGCTAAAATTGCTTAACCAAACCGGGTTTATTTCTGTGATTTAAACAGCTTAACCTAATCAAACTGACTCAATCAGACCCACTCAATTAAACTGGTTTAGCCAAACAACTCATTTAACCCTGAGCAGTCGGAATGGATCTGATTATCGTTTCAACCGAACAACCCACTTAACCTGATCTATCAGAATAATCCAATTAATTGGTTCAACCAAACAATTCATTAACTAAGTCAATTGCAATGATTTAAGTAGCGGCTTCAGCCAAACAATTCATCTAAACCTGATTAATCAGAAAGTACAACATAATTACCATCATATATAGGGCGGTCTCGGCTGGTAACAACTTTATCTTTTTCATCCAGTCCGTTTAGAATTGAAGTTTTAGTATTGTCTGATTCATCTGTGATTACTGAAGCCCTCTGAACATAATAACTGTTTCCCAGAGGCCCTTTCTTCTCCTTAATGATATAGACGAATCTCCCATCCTTATCCTCATTTATTGCAGAATTTGAAACTAAGAAATTATAAAACCTTGTGGTTTTTGATATATATATTTCACCACTTTCTCCTCCGATTAAGTTTTCATCAGGTAAATCGATAACCAGTTCCTTCTTCTCACCTGTTTTGGACAGGTCGTCCCTAATATTGATAATCTTACCCATCACTACTTTTCCTGATAGTGACTTAAGGTGAACTTCTGCATCATCACCAATTGATATATATTTCAAATCATCTGAATCAACAGGCACTACAAAATCAAAACCCTTTGCAGGATCTGATATGCTGCATAGTGCCTTTGTATTGTTTACCATATCCCCGACCGAAATATGTATTTCTTTAACTACTCCATCACAGGGAGCAGTAATAATATTGTTGAAGTCTTTTTCTTTTTTAAGCTTTTTTATGGATAGTTCAGCCAATTCAATTTCATACTGACAGCTTTTAATATCTCTTTGCAAATTTCTGACTCTGGAAGCTTCATTTTCTTTTGCATAGTTATAATCTTCCTGCATTTGCGCATATTCCGTCCGAGCGTCCTCCAGCTCATTTTGTGAAGTCTCCAGCTCATATTTGGAAATGGCTCCTAAAGTATAAAGCTCTTTTTTATCCTCCAACTCTTTTTCCATTCTTGCTATCTTTTTCTTTTCCTCATTTAATTTTCTCTCGTGTTCTAACAAGTCCTTGGATGATAATTGATCCTTAAGCTTATCCAGTGATAGCTTTTTCTGTTGGTATAAAATTTCAGCCTCTTTTAATTCATCTGTAACATCTTTTTTTTGAAATATCACTAACTCCTGTCCTTTTTTTACTCTGTCCCCTATCTTAACTTTAATTTCAAGCACTCGTCTTTCCATATCGCTGTCTATAAATACAAGAACGGGATTTTTTGCTTCCACACTTCCTTTTCCGGTAATTTTTTTTACCAGGTACCCTTTTGTAGGCAGTTCATATTTTACCTTTGCATAAGACATGTTCTTAATAGTGTTGGAAAAAAAGGTCAGCAATATCATAAACATTAAAAAAATCAGTATTAGCTTTTTTACTATTCTTTTTCTTTTTTCATTTGCATATGTTACCGCGTCTTCCATAGAAACCTCCTAAAGTTTTATAGCGGTCATTAATTATCCCTTTAAACCTGACAGCTGTATACCTTCAATCAGGTAATTCTCACCATAGATAAAAATAAGCAGCATAGGTATCATGTATATTGTTGACGCAGCAAAGGATATACCTCTCTCGTCAATATTTATATTTGATAGAAATATTGATAAAGGCTGTAATTCCTGACTTTGCAGAAATATCAGCGGCTGTTCCACCATGTTCCAGTAATCTATAAATATCAATATAGCCAGAGCAGCAACACCAGCCTTTACCATCGGTAAAATTATTCTTGAATATATTTTAAAATGGCTGCCCCCATCGATTTTTGCCGCTTCTATATACTCCTCCGGAATATATGTCATAAACTGTCTTAAAAGAAATACACCAAAAGTGTTAAAAATTCCAGGAAGAATTATTGACAGATAATTATCTGACAAACCCAGCTTACCGATAATTAAATAATTGGAAACCAAGGTTACCTGGAAAGGCATCATCATGGTAATAATGTATACCAAAAATAAAGTTTCACGGCCTTTAAACTTTATGAATGTAAATGCATATGCCGCCAAAGACGCTATTATTATTTGTCCCACTACTATGGGTACCACAAGCAGTACCGAATTCCAAAACATTGATAAGTAGTTTGATCTCTCTATTAATAATACAAAGTACTGTTTTAATGTAACTATATCTGGAATGAATTTGATGTTCACAAATTCAGGTATTGTATCTTCAATAATGTTGTTTTGTATGTTAAAGGTAATAGCCAGATAATTTTGAGTTATTTCCTTTTCAGTCATAAATGAATTTGTTACCGTAATCACCAAAGGAAACAAAAACATTATTGAGAGAATCAACATCAATAGCAGAAGAATTATATTTCTGAACTTCTTTCCCATTACTTCCAGTTTAACAGGACGGCGGACAGGACGGGTTAAGTAAACCTGCCCGGCGAATTTTCCTTTTGAAATCATAATAACCTCCCAAGCCACTCTCAGTGGCTTTGACACTCTCAGTGGCTTTGACACTCTCAGTGGCTTTGACACTCTCAGTGGCTTTGACACTCTCAGTGGCTTTGACACTCTCAGTGGCTTTGACACTCTCAGTGACTTTGACACTTTCAGTGACTTTGACACTTTCAGTGACTTGCCATTTTCAGTGGCTTTGTCATTTCAAACTTGCACTAATCCTGCGTTCAAACCGAAACAGGACAATTACCAGCAAATAGATAATACAGGCTGTAATAAGTGCAGCTGTTGTTAGCTTCTGATAATCCAGCGAACGGAACATATTGTTCATGTAATGCTGAAGCATGTATATGCTGGTGTGTGGATATTCTCCAGAAATCAGATAGGTTTCTCTGAAAACCTTAAAGGAGTTTATTATTGACATTATAAAAACAAAAAAGGAAGTGGGCGTAAGGTACACCAATGTAATGTTCTTAAATTTAGTCCATACATTAGCTCCATCAATACGGGCTGAATCGTAATACTCCTCCGGAATACACTGGAGCCCTGCCAGAAAAAGGATAATATTATATCCGACGTTCTTCCATAAATAAAGAATTAAAACCACTATACGAGCCCATTCCGAATTCATCCAGTCTACTTTGGACAAGCCAATGTTTGATAAAAGGGCATTAATTGTACCGCTATAGTCGAATAATATATGCCAAACCAGAATAACAGATGCTACCGGTACAACAAGAGGCGATATAAAAATTGTCCTGAATATATTTCTGTACGGAACTCTTAAATTAAGCAGAAGAGCCATCATCAAAGAAATTCCCATATTTACTGGAACACAAATCATTGTAAAAAATATTGTATTAAACATGGCTCTTCTAAAAACATCATTTGACATTATATTTATATAATTCTTCAAGCCAACAAAATGGCTTTCCGAGCTGCCGTCAATTAATGAATAGTATATAGCTCCCAGAAACGGACCAAAAAAGAAAAGGGAAAAACCTGCTATACTTGGACCAAGGAAGAGAAGCAAAGTTAGTTTTTCTTTAGTTTTATTTGTAATAGTCATAACTCCTCCCAGATAACATAAGCATTTAAGTCAGTAGAAATTATACCACGATACCACAAATAAGGTAATAACTTACAATAAATGTTAACAAATTATTCACACACAGTTAATTTTTGTCTTTTTTGGGAGTGTTAAGCTTCTATACCGGCATAAACTTTTGTTTAATCTGTTCCTTGATCAGAAAGTTCTTCCACCTTGAAATTAATTTTTGATTTTTTATTTCACTACATAAAAAATCATTGCTATTTGTACATAGTTCATTTAGTATTTTATGTAAATAATCCCAGCCGTTAACCTTTACTATGTAGTATACAAAAATACTGGCAACCCTGTAATCTACCATATCTAAGTTTTTAAGTCTCCAAAACTCCTTATCGTCCAAATCACTTATAAGATTGTTAATGCCGTTATCAATATGTTTTAATGCCAATTTTATAACAGCCTCATATTCATCCTGGTGAGGTTTTTTCCAGTTCGGATACATTAGAAAGGAGCTGATATATTCAGCAACTCCTTCAGACCAGAAGCTTGGAAGCTTTCCCCACTGTCTGTATACTATTGCATGAGCCTCCTCATGTAAAAATGGAAGCTTCAGATCCGACTCCCTGGTAGCAAAGCATTCAATCATAGATGGATAAACATGACCTTTATTTTGACCATCTCCGTTATCATCAGTTTGCGCCAGCTTTACAACATATGCGTATCTGCTGGTCCAATTAATTTTTTCTTCAGGTATCTGAATTATCTGTAATACCTTATTCCATCTTTCTTCTGCTTCTATTGGTATACGTTCATGCCAGTCTTTAGGAACCTCAGGGCTGAACATGAAAGCATAATGTTTACTGATGCGCGGAATAAAACCTTTAAAAAGAAAGCTCAATTTGATATACCTCCTCCATCTGTTTTCCCATATAAAACCAGGTTTATAACAGTCAGAAACTACAATGGGATGCTCTTTTACTCTGTATTCATGCAATAATTATCTCAGGCATACAGTTCAGATTGTGAATAAAACATCTTTTTATATATTCCATCTTGCTTCTCAACTAAAGCATTATGTGAACCATATTCTGCAACGGTGTTCCCCTCCAGAACAAGTATTTTGTCACATATTCTTGCAATTGACAAACGGTGGCTGACAATAATGGCAGTGCATCCTTCGAACAATTCCATAAACTTTTTGTACATGGCAACTTCGTGGAATGCGTCTATAGCAGCATTAGGTTCATCTAAAACAACCAGATTTCCATCTCTGAACCTGGTTCTGGCCGAAGCTATTTTTTGCCATTGTCCCCCTGAAAGCTCTCCTCCTCTAACCATTATTGTATTAATACCATCTGACAAGTTATCAATGATTTCTTTTGCATCAGCCCACTCTATGGCTTCCTCAAATTTTTGATTATCGTTCTTCTTTTCATGGTCACTTATCACTATATTATCCCTGACACTCAATTCGTATTTGACAAAGTCCTGGAACATTGCTGTACAATTTTCTCTTACCTCATCAAAGCATTCAGAGATTTTCTTTCCATTTATAAGTATTTCACCGGTTGTTGGTTTATCCAGACCCAGAATCAATCTGACAATTGTAGATTTTCCTGCTCCGTTTTCTCCAACCAGCGCCAGCTTCTCTCCCGGATTAACTTTCAGTGAAACATTTTTTAAAGCATATTGATGGCAACCAGGATATTTGTATGATACATTTTTAAATTCTATAGCAGGCGGTATACTTTCAATAACACTGCCGTTGTTTTGCTTGCTTCCACAAACTTCATCTTCCAGTGCCATAACCTCATTATATTCATTTATTAGCTCCTTACTTTGAACAACATCAACAATACCATCCATAATTTGTATTATTGAGGCTTGTAATATCTGAAGTGCAAAAAAACAACTTACAATAGCGTCATTCTGCATTTTTCCGTTTATAGCCAAATACATTAAAATCAAAAGGGAACCCAGATTACCAACTGACTGAATAATATTAGATAATATACTGTAAAAAAGCTGTTTATTTTCAAATTGGATATTGCATTTCTCATATTCTCTGTTTTCTTTTCTCCAGCGTATAGCCAAAATTGACCTTACCCCATATATCCACATTTCAGGAGCTGAGCTGCGTTCAAAGAAAAGCTGATATAGTACTGAGGTAAAGCGTTCCTGTTCGGTATTTGCCTTGCTCTGTTCTATTTCACTCTTTTTAACGGTATTTCTTATCAGGACTGTTGGAATAGTTACTCCAACGATTATTAATAAAATAACAGGACTGTACCACGAAATAAAACCAACAATCATTACAATTCGTATTATTTTGCATATTGTAGATACAGCTTCATAAACGAATTTCTGACCATCATGAATTTGATTGGATAATATTCTGTATATGGAATTTCTTGAATCTGGCAATTCCAGATATCTAAGTGATATGGAGGACGCCTTTTCAAGAATTAATGAGGTCAGTTTCTCCTGTGTATATTTTCCAATATACACATCTAATATATCCTGGATTTTTCGCGCCACATTTGGAATCAAAAATGCCCAGCTTAAATACATAACGATATCAAATACATAATTTGAACTACCGCTTATACCCATACTTAAAGAGGAAACTACCTTTCCTATAAGTATAATTTCAATTATGGGAGATATACTCCAAATAATTGAAACCAATAATGAAAAAGCAGCAATAACAGGTTTTGTAGACCAGGTAATCTTAACCAATTTTCGAATGGACAACATTTTGGTAATCCTCCTTGTACCACATTGACTGGGCTTTATACATTTCTGCATATAAACCGCCTTTTTTCATCAGTTCATCATGTTTACCGTTTTCGATAACAGTTCCGTTATCAAGGACAATAATTCGATCAGCTTCACGTGCGAATCCCAGTCTGTGAGATGCTATAATAACTGTAGATCCCTTTGTTAATTCCATAAATGTTTTAAATATCTCTAATTCAGCAACAGGATCTAAGGATGCTGTTGGTTCATCGAAAATATAGAAGGGCTTTTTATTGTTTATTAAACCTCTTACCATAGCAATCCTTTGCCACTGGCCACCGGACAAATCAGTTCCACCGGAAAATCCCAAAGTCATCCATTTGCCTTGTCTCCTCAGTTTATCCAGAGAAAGCCCCACTTTATCCATAAACCTCCTGATAATATTATCCTCTACACCTTTCAGCGAAACATTGTCATCAATTGATAAAGGATATCGAACCGGAGTTTGAAATGTAAAGGAAACAGCTTTGCGTATTTTATTCCACGTTAATTCTTTAATATTGGTAGAATTATAAAGAACCTCTCCACTGTCTGGTGTATAAATACCTGTCAGAATTTTCATCAGCGTACTTTTTCCCGACCCGTTCAAACCCACAAGTGCTACAGTTTCACCAGGATTTATACACAAATCAATGTTATTCAAAACATTATTTTCTGTTCCCGGATACTTAAAAGATACACCTTTACATTCTATTTTGATTCTATTTTGAGACTTATCGATATGTAAGTCGGTATCTAAGCTGATATTCTCCTTTTTTGATTTACAGTCTTCGATAAAGTCATTAATTTCTTTCCATTCAAGCAGTGAGTAATTTAAACCCTTTATTGATTTCATCAGGTCACTCATAGCGTGCAGAATTGAAGCAGTAAAGGGTATAATTGAAATAAACACTCCTGCAGTTAATACTCCTGTTAATATCATTGAACTAACCTGAACCAGTATTAATCCATATCCAATAATAGTAGCAGTTAACAGGATAATTTCAGCCACAGATATTTTTGTAAAAAGTTTCAGATATTCTTTTAGGGATTTATGCAGAAGACCTTTCCATAAATCTATCAGAAATTTACCAGACTGGAATACCCTTATTTCTCTGCCGTTACGAGGTCCGGCAAAAACCATTGAAAAGTAATCCAGCTGTTTCTTATGTTCAAATTGGTTTTGCTCAAGCCTAAATTGAAGATCGGAAGCACGCAGCTCCAGAATAATTAAAGGTATGAATGACAAAATGGCCAAAATAGCCACCTTAGGGGTTATTTTTGCCAGGAATATTATATATGTAAGGCACATTATAAATATGCCACAGATTTTTCCTACTGCCGAAATATAATCAGCTACTGCATAGGAAATCTGATCTGCTCTCTTAAACCGCAGTAACCAATTTTCATCTTCATAATTTATTGCTCTTAATTTGTTTACATAAACTAACAGCTTTCTTTTGGTATAAGTAGATACCTTGCGCCTGTATCTTTTTGAATAAAAAGCTCTGAATATATTATAACAGTTCTGAACTGTGCCAAGCAGCAAAATACATGTTGTCAGTAAACCCACATTAATAAAGCTGAATCCTTCTATGGGCCTTTCAAACAGCTTTCCAAGTAATACAGAAATTGATAATGGTATACATGCCGTCAGTAAATCCAGGGGTATTATTAAAATGAATATAAGACATGAAACTTTCCATGCCGTAGTAACTGCCGTTTTATGTAGTTTAAACATTTTACATATCCTGCTTTTTATCATTTAATATACACTCCAACCATTTTTGATTTAGTCCGGTCAATATATCAGTCACTTATTTAGGGGGGAATATAACTGGATGTTTACATAATCATCCAGTTATATTCCAGCTTCATTAATTAGCGGGCTTCAAGCCAGATCTGTCTCCATCTAATCCACTGTACCCACTGCAACCAATCGCCTATCGCCACTTCTGAACATAATTCGTTCTGATTCAGCGTAGACATCAATTCGGGTTTTACCCACATTTTTTTCATACGTTCTCCCCCTTTCAAAAGAAAATGTTCAAATCTATAAGTTTAGTCCAAACACAGGCCAGCATGATTTCTTACTTTCACCTGTATCAGAACCTATAGATTGCACAACTAAGGAGCGTTGATATGCGAAAAAAACTGAAATCTGACTAAACCTGGCTGTTAACAGCTTTCTCCGCATTCTGGTGTCCAATAAGTCCTTTATTTACCAGTTCATCTAATATCTCCTGAACATCATTTCGTATTTCATCAGCTGTAACATTATACTTATCCAGTAAACAAACTATAATTTCGTCTAATGTTTTACTCTCCTGATCTACCAGCTCAAAAATTTCTGCTGCCGTTGAGTTCAGAATATGTACTAATTCAGTATTGGCATCATATACAACCAAGTCATCCTCTTCTGCAGCTCCGACCTTTTCAGCTGTAACTCCCTGTATTTTTTGGTATTTCATCCTATCATTCCTCGTATAATTGTTTTTGTAAGGTTTTAATAAGAAATTTTCCAGTTACAAACCTTAGCAGTATCGACCCCAAACTCACTGGAATTATACTTAAATATCAACTCCGAAGGCTCTCTCAATAG